>Ga0136611_10003992_pt1 | contig 10340 bp, 8 predicted proteins | sample AntDrymUQ2232306_2_FD_106645 | JGI IMG/M metagenome (GOLD analysis project Ga0136611, IMG submission 106645) | Polar desert sand microbial communities from Dry Valleys, Antarctica - metaG UQ223 (23.06) | ecosystem: Environmental > Terrestrial > Soil > Desert | place: Antarctica: Dry Valley... | reverse complement strand
TAGACCTCGTCGAGGCTGCGGACCTTCCCGGCCGGCACCCCGATCTCGGCGAGACGGGCCAGCAGCGGCTCCGCGTCCCAGTCGACGAAGGCAGCCTCGACCACCTCGATCACCCGCTCCCTCCCGGCCACCCGCTCGGGATTGCTCGCGAGACCCTCAGCGGCCGGGTCCAGGGCGAAGCCTTCACAGAACCGTCGCCACAGACCCTCACTGCCTACAGCGATCTGCACTGCGCCGTCCCGGCACCGGAACAGGCCGTACGGTGCGATCGACGGGTGGTGGTTCCCCTGGGCCCGGCCGACCTCGCCGGCCACGGTCCATCGCGTGCCCTGGAACGCGTGCACCCCGACCACGGCGGCCAGCAGCGAGGTCCGGACGACGGTGCCGACGCCGGTCCGGTGCCGCTCGTTGAGCGCGGCGACGACGCCGAACGCGCCGTACATCCCGGAGAGCAGGTCGGCGATGGGCACCCCCACGCGCTGCGGGTCCTCGGGGCTCGACCCGGTCAGCGACATCAGGCCGCCCTCGCCCTGCGCGATCTGGTCGTAGCCCGCGCGACCACCCTCGGGGCCGTCGTGCCCGAATCCGGTGATCGAGAGCACGACCAGCCGTGGGTTCCGCTGCTGCAGCGACTCGATACCGAGACCGAGACGTTCGAGCACGCCGGTCCGGAAGTTCTCGACCAGCACGTCGGCGCGGTCGACCAGCCGCAGCAGCAGCTCACGGTCGTGCTCGTCCTTGAGGTCGAGCGCGATCGATTCCTTGTTGCGGTTCGCGGAGAGGAAGTACGTCGACTCGCGCTGGTCCGGGTCGCCCACGAACGGCGGACCCCAGCCGCGGGTGTCGTCACCGTGGCCGGGTGACTCCACCTTGATCACCCGGGCACCGAGATCGCCCAGCATCATCGTGGCGTGCGGGCCGGCGAGGGCACGGGAGAGGTCGACGACGAGGATGTCGGAGAGGGGTCCGGTCACGGGCTCACCTTCTCACCACCCCGGCAGGACGAGCGCCGCCCACACCAGGAGCGGACCCGCCAGGACCACGATCACGGCGTAGGTCAGGATCTGCTTGTAGTGGACCGGCTCCTCGATGGTGTCCGGCTTGTTCGCAAGCATGAGCGCACCGTTCGTCGAGAACGGGCTCACGTCCACGATGGTCGACGACACGGCCAGTGCGGCGACGAACAACCCAGGAACGCCACCAGGGTCAGGAACTGGTCGCGACGGGGTTCCGGGTCGTGAACGCCCTCAGACGCTCGCAGTGATGTAGGGGGACGTGGTTGGCCGGGACGATCTTCGTCTGCGTCGCCGTCCTCGACTGGGCCGTCGTCGGCCTGCTGGCGGGCAGCTCGGTGGTGGACGGGTACGTCGGGTCCCGGATCGGGCAGGTGCTACAGGCCGCCGTTCTGCGCACCGGCACCATCGCGACCGTGACCATGCTCGGCTGACTCCCTGCGGGCCGCCGCCGAGTCGGGCGCCCGGACGTGCATCCGGTGGAACAGCGCGTCGCTGAGCCGCGGCGCCAGCAGGCCGGCCCACTCGCCGACCGTGCCGGCGACCGTGTTGACGCTCACCGGACGCTCCTCGAGCGCCCGGACCACGATGGCTGCGGCCTGCTCCGGCGAGAGCGAGCGTCGGTCCTCGACGTTGCCGGTCGGCACCACCATGGCGGTCCGCACCAGGCCGAACCGGATGTTCGTGAACGTGACGTTGTCGGCGTACGTCTCCCGGGCGGCGATCCGCGACCAGGTGTCGAGAGCGGACTTCGATGCGAGGTAGGCGGTGAACTTCGGCGCCTTCACCTGGACGCCCCAGCTGAGCACGTTGACGACCTGGCCGAAGCGCTGCTGGCGCATGGCCGGCAGCAGGCCCATGGTGAGCCGGACGGGAGCGAAGTAGTTGACCGCCATCGTCCGCTCGAAGTCGTGGAGGCGCCCGTGCGTCAGCGCCAGCGATCGCCGGATCGAGCGGCCGGCGTTGTTGACCAGGTAGTCGACCGGGCCGTGCTCGGCGAGCACGTGCTCGACCAGCGTGTCGATGGCGTCACCGTCGGTGACGTCGCAGACGTACGCCGCGGCGCGGCCACCCCTGCCAGCGATCGCCGCCCGGACCCGCTCCAGTTCGTCGGTCCGGCGGGCGACGAGGATGACGGTGGCACCTCGCCGGGCGGCAAGCCGGGCGGTGGCCTCGCCGATCCCCGAGGAGGCGCCGGTGACGAGCACGACCCTGCCCACGAGCGGGCTCGGTGCGTTCGGGCGGAGGAGCCGGCGAAGTCGCGCCCGCGGCGTCTGGAGGATCAGTCCCACGTCAGCTGGTCTCCCAACGGAACAGCCGGGCCGAGACCAGCGTGAGCACGATCGCGAAGGTCGCCAGGATTCCCATGGGCAGCAGTGCCGCGCCCGGACCCTGGCCCCGCACCATCACGTCGAGCATCCCGTCGTTGAGCCAGCGCAGCGGCAGCATCTTCGACAGCGTCTGCAGCCAGTCGGGGGCGGCGTCGAGCGGGAAGAAGGACCCACTCAGGAAGGCCATCGGCAGGACCAGGAAGTTGGCCATGTTCACGGCACCCTCCGTGGTCTTGGTGACGGAGCCCGCCAGCAGACCGACCGACATGAAGCACAGCGTCCCGACCACCAGTAACGGCACCGCAGCCCACCACGAGCCGGTCAGCGTCAGTCCGAAGAACGCAGCCCCGACGCCGAGGAAGATCGCCATCTGGACGAGGGCGACCGACACGGTGACCGAGATCCGGGCGCCGACGATCGTCCGGGTGGAGACCGGAGCCAGCTGGAGACGCCGGAGCAGCTTGCTCTGCCGCCAGCCCTGCAGGGTCGCGGCGGCGCCGAAGCTGGCGCTCATGGCGATCGCCCAGCCGAGCAGGCCAGGTGTGACGTACTCGATCGTCTGGAGCGACTTGTCCTCGCCCCGCTCGACCTCGAGGGAGTACGTCGGGGGCTCGCCGCTCGCGGCCACGTTTGCCCCGTCGACAAAGGCCCGCAGCGAGCCCTGGGTGACGGCGGCCTTCACCTGGTCGGTCTGCGTGTAGTGGGCGACCAGCCGGCCGTCGACCATCTCGATGGCGACGTCGGCGTCGCCGTTGCGCACCTCGGCGACGGCCGCGTCCAGGTCGTCGCTCTCGGTGACCTCGAACGTGTCCTGGAACGCCTCCCTCGCCTCGGGCGGCAGGTCGTCGACGAGCGCCACCTCGCCCACCTGGATCAGGTCGATCTTGGAGTTCGTCTGGTCACCGAAGATGCCGCCGAACAGGACCAGGAACATCAGCGGGAAGACGATCGCGAAGAAGACCGACGACTTGTCCCGCAGGAAGCCGCGAAGGATCGCCAGCGAGAGTGCCAGGAACGGACCGAACCGGGGGCCGCTCATGCCCGGTACTCCCGCCCGGTCAGCTCGAGGAAGACGTCCTCGAGGGTGCCCGTCTGGACCCGGACCCCGTCCAGCTGCTCCCGCTCCGCGAGCCGGGTCAGCACGGCCGCCGGGTTGCGCGTGGTCAGCACCAGGCCGTCGGCCCTGAGGTCGGCGTCGTCGACGCCGGGCAGCGTGCGGGCCTCGTCGGCGTCGAGCTGGCCCGGCGAGACCGTGATCCGGGTCGGCGCGTCGAGCCCGCGGATCAGCGCCGCGGGCGAGTCGAGTCGCAGGACCCTTCCCTGGTCCATGATCGCCACCCGGTCGCACAGCACCTCGGCCTCGTCCATGTAGTGCGTGGTGAGCACGACGGTCCGCCCGGAGTCGTTGAGGCCCGACAGCAGATCCCACAGGTTGCGGCGCGCCTGCGGGTCCAGCGACGCGGTCGGCTCGTCGAGGAAGACCACTTCGGGGTCGTGGACCAGCGCGCAGGCGATCGAGAGCCGCTGCGCCTGGCCCCCGGACAGGTCCTCCACGCGGGTGTCCGCCTTGTCGACCAGCCCCACACGCTCCAGCCAGGCGTCCGCCTCCGTCGAGTGGACGGCGTACAGGGCGGCGAAGGTGTGGATCTGCTCGCGGGCGGTCAGCCGCTCGAAGAAGGACGACGCCTGGAGCTGGACCCCGATCCGCGGCAGCAACCCGGGCCGTCGTGGCCAGGGGCTCTCCCCCAGCACCCGGATCCGACCGGAGTCGGGCTTGCGCAGTCCCTCGATCATCTCCAGCGTCGTGGTCTTGCCCGCGCCGTTCGGCCCCAGGATCCCGAAGAACTCACCTTCGGCGACCTCGAAGCTCACCCCGTCGACCGCCTTGAGCTCCCCGTAGGCGATCGCGAGGTCGCTGACCTCGATTGCTCCCATGCGGTCCGGCTAGTTGTCGCCCGCGGACCAGCGCGGGAAGGGTCGGGCCGCCTCGATCTGGGCGGAGAGACTGAGCAGCGTGGTCTCGGCGTCTGTCCGCCCGACCAGCTGTACGGCGGTCGGCAGCCCGTCGGGCCCGATGCCGCAGGGGACGGACGCGGCAGGGTTGCCGGCGACGTTCCAGACGGCGACGTAGGCGATCGCGGGTTGCGAGACAAGGGCGGAGGCGACCGTGCCGCGTCCGCCGAGAATGCCGACCTTCGGGGGCCGGTGGGCGATGGCCGGGGTGAGCAGGACGTCCACCTCGTCGAAGACCCGGTTGGCCTTGCGGGAGACCTTCTCGGTGAGCTCGAGCGCCTTGTCGATCACCTTCGGCCGCACCCAGGCGCCCATCCGGTACGTCTGCCGGGTCCGCCGCTCGAGTCGGTCGTAGTGCTCGACGTGGTCGGCCTCGGTGCGGATGCCGGCGAAGAACTGCGGCACGAACGCGGCGGTGGTGTCGGGGTAGCGAGGGTTGACCTCGCGGACGTCGTGCCCGAGGTCGGTCAGCAGCCGGACCGTCTCCTCGACCGCCGCGACGTGCAGCGGGTCAGGACGGATCCCGGGGATGGCGGCCCTGGTGGACCAACCGATCCGCAGCCGCCCGGGCTCACGACCGGCGGCCTCGACGAAGGAGCCGGACTCCCCCGCCTGGTAGAGGTCGCCGTCCACGTTGCCGCGGATCGCGTCGTACACCAGGGCGCTGTCGAGCACGCCGCGGGACAGTGGGCCGACCGTGCCGAGTGCCCACCAGAGGTGTGGGTGCGGCGCGTTGCTGACCCGGCCGCGCTGCGGCTTCAACCCGAACAGGCCGCAGCAGGCGCTCGGGATCCGGATCGACCCGCCGCCGTCGCCGCCGATGCCCACCGGCACCATGCCCGTCGCCACCGCAACCGCGGTGCCGCCGCTCGAGCCGCCGGGTGTACGGCTGCGGTCCCACGGGTTGCGGGTGATGCCGCGCGAGACGGACTCGGTGTAGGGGAACGCGCCGAACTCCGGCATCGTCGTCTTGCCGATCACCACGGCACCGGCCGCACGCAGCCGGCGCACCACCTCGCCGTCCGCCGCGGCCGGCGTCTCGTTGGCGTCACCACCGAACGTGGTCACGGCGCCCTCGACGTCGATCTCCTCCTTGATGGCGATCGGTACACCGTGCAGCGGCCCAGGCGTCTCGCCGCCAGCGAGCTGCCGGTCGCGCGCGTCAGCCTCGGCGCGCACCCGGTCGGCCAGGACGACCGAGAATGCGTTGAGGCCACCGTCGAGGGCGGCGATCCGGTCCAGCGCGGCGTCGACGGCGGTGCGGGCGGTCGTCGCTCCGCTGATGATCTGGCGGGCGGTCTCGGCCACCCCGGCCGTGCTCAGGTCGGTCACGCCAGGAGCCTAGTGGTCAGGCGAGCGATGCGAGCCAGGCGTCGTGCAGGTCGGAGTAGCGGCCGTCGCCGCCGGCGACCAGGTCGGCGGGTGCGCCGTCCTCCACGATCCGGCCGTGCTCCATCACCAGCACCCGGTCGGCGATCTCCACCGTCGAGAGCCGGTGGGCGATGATCACGGCGGTCCGGCCGGCGAGGACGGTGCGGAGCGCATGCTGCACCAGCCGCTCGGACGGGCTGTCCAGGGACGACGTCGCCTCGTCGAGGATCAGCACCGCAGGGTCGGCGAGGAACGCCCGCGCGAACGCCACGAGCTGCCGCTGTCCGGCGCTGAGGCGGCCGCCCTGGTTGGCGACGTCGGTCTCGTAGCCGTCGGGCATCGCCACGATGAAGTCGTGGGCGCCGAGCGCTCTTGTCGCCTCGACGATCTGGTCCATCGTGGCGTCGGGCCGGCCGAACCGGATGTTGTCGGCGATCGTGCCGGAGAAGAGGTAGTTCTCCTGGGTGACCATCACGACGGAGCGCCGCAGGTCGCTCGAGGTGATGCGGCGTACATCGACGTCGTCGAGCAGGACGCGACCGTCGAGCGGGTCGTAGAAGCGGGTCGCCAGCTTGGCGAGGGTGGTCTTGCCGGCTCCGGTGGTCCCGACCAGGGCCAGGGTCTGGCCCGCGGCCACCGTGAGGTCGAGGTCCGGCAGCACGTCCCGACCCTCGACGTAGCCGAACCGCACGTGGTCGAAGCGAAGCTCGCCCCGGGCGTCGGTGACCCGGACGGGCTCCTCGGGCTCCGGGACGCTCGGCTGCACCGCGAGCACGCCCGCGAGCTTCTCCAGGGCCGCGGAGGCTGACTGGAAGGTGTTGTAGAACTGCGAGATCTCCATCATCGGCTCGAAGAACTGGCGCAGGTAGAGCAGGAAGGCCGCGAGCACACCCACGGTGACCTCGCCGTGGTAGGCGCGGTAGGCGCCATAAACGAGGACGACGGCAATGGTGACGTTCCCGATCAGCCGGATCCCCGGCATGAACCAGGCGACCAGCCGGAAGGCGACGAGGTTGGCGCGGCGGTACTGGTCGTTGACGTCGTCGAAGATCGCCTGGTTGCGGGGCTCGCGGCGGAAGGCCTGGACGGCGCGGATACCGCCCATCGACTCGACGAAGTGGACGATGACCAGCGCGACCTTCTCGCGGGTGACCCGGTAGCTCTTGGACGACTCCTTGCGGAACCAGTTGATCAGGAGGGCCAGGAACGGCCCGCACAGCAGGGCCACCAGCCCCAGCTTCACGTCCAGGAACAACAACAGCCCAGCGGTGCCGACGAGGGTGAGGGCGGCGGTGACGAGCCCGTCGAAGCCGGTCTCGAGCATCTCGTAGATGGCGTCGACGTCGGAGGTCTGGCGGGAGATCACCCGACCGGACGTGTAGCTGTCGTGGAAGGCCGGGCTCAGCACCTGGAAGTGGCGGAAGACCCGCCGGCGCAGCTCCGAGAGCACGTCCTGGCCGATCTTGCCGGAGCGGACCAGGAACAGCTGCCGGGCGATCGCCTGGGTGATCGTCGCGACCAGCACGATGCCGACGATGACGAACAGCGGCTCGAGGTTGTTGTCCTCCCTGATCGGCGGGATCCCGGTGTCGATGCCCTCCTTGACGAGGTAAGGGATGGCCAGGCGGGCGGCGTTCTCGACCAGGACGATGAGGACGAGAAGCTTGATCGCCCGCTTGTACGGCGACAACAGCTCGCCGAGGAGTCGCCGCGACCCTCCGGTGAGCCGGGCAGCCGACTCCCGCTCCTCGGCCTCCTGGTCGTCGACCTGGGCCTGACCCCGCCAGTCGGTGGAGGTCATGCCTTCACCTCCTCGGACTCGGTCTCGGCCGCCAGGAGCTCCCGGTAGGCGGGCACGGTGGCGAGCAGCTCCCGGTGGTCCCCGACGTGGGTGATCGTGCCGTCGTGGAGCACGGCCACCCGGTCGGCGAGGAGCACCGTCGAGGCGCGGTGGGCGACGACGAGTCCGGTGGTCGCGGAGAGCACCCTCTGCAGCGCCTCCTCGACCAGCTTCTCCGTGTGGACGTCGAGCGCCGACAGGGTGTCGTCGAGCACGAGGACGTGGGGCTGGGCGAGCACGGCCCGGGCCAGGGCAAGGCGCTGGCGCTGACCGCCCGAGAGCGCCATCCCCTGCTCACCGATCCTGGTGTCGAGGCCCCACGGCAGGTCGTGGACGAAACCGGCCTGGCTGACCTCGATGGCGGACCGGATCTCCTCCTCGGTCGCGTCGGCGCGGCCGAGGGTGAGGTTCTCGCGCGCGCTCATCGAGAACAGCGTGGGGTCCTCGAACGCGGTCGCGACGAGGGTGCGGAGGTGGCCGAGCTCGAGCTCGCGCACGTCGATGCCGTCGATGGTCACACGGCCCCCGGTGACGTCGTAGAGACGAGGGACGAGCGCGGTGAGGATGGTCTTGCCGGACCCGGTCGCCCCGACGAGCGCGACGGTCTCGCCTGGCGCCAAGTCGAGGTTGACGTCGCGCAGCACCAGCTCGTCGGGTGCGTCGGGGAACGCGAAGTCGACGTGCTCGAAGCGCAGGTGCCCGCGTGGCTGCTCGACGACGCGGGTGCCGGAGACGATGTCGGGCTCGGTGTCGAGGATCTCCAGGATGCGGGCGCTGGCGGTCATCGCCTCCTGCGCCATCGCCAGGATGACGCCCAGCGACGCCACCGGCCACACCAGCGAGAGCATGAGGGTGATGAAGGCGACCAGCTCGCCGGGGGTGAGCGCACCTCGCCCGACACCGATCGAGCCGAGCAGCAGGACCACCGCGACGGCGAGGTTGGGGATCACCTCGAGGAAGCTCCAGAACTTCGCCGACAGCCGGACCTTGTCCATGCTCGTGTCGTGGAGCTTCTGGGCAGCGGTTTCGTACTGGAGGGAGACGTGCTCGCTCCGGCCGAAGGACTTGATCACGCGGATGCCGACGGCACCCTCCTCCGCGAGGGTCGCGAGGTCACCCTGCTCGTCCTGCACCTGACGTGAGACGACGACATAGGCCTTCTCGAAGCGCATCGACAGCCACACGATCGGCGCGGCAGCGGCCGCCACCACCAGACCGAGCGGCCAGTACATCTCGAGCAGCACGATCGTGACCACGGTGACCTGGAGGATGTTGATCACGAGGAAGAGCAGCCCGAAGCCGCTGAACCGGCGGATCGCGGCGAGGTCGGTGGTCGCGCGCGAGAGCAGCTGCCCCGACTGCCACTTGCTGTGGAAGCCCATCGGCAGCTGCTGGAGCCGCTCGTAGAGGTCGTGCCTCATCGCGGTCTCGATGCCGAGCACGGCGTTGGACTGGACCCAGCGGCGCCAGAAGACCAGCACCGCCTCCAGGACGCCGAGCCCCAGCGCCAGGAACCCGAGCGGCAGCACCGGACCGAGGTCACGCTCGGTGATGGGGCCGTCGATCAGGGCCTTGGTGACCAGCGGGATCGCGATCGAGAGTCCGACGCCAGTCAGGGAGGTGCCGAGCATGATCGCCAACGCGACCTTGTGGGGTTTGAGGTAGCCCCGAAGCCGCCACAGGGAGTGAACCCCTGCGGGTGGCTGGGAGTCGGCGTGGTCGGACATCGTTCCGCCAACTGTAGGCGGACCGGCCGACAGTCCGGAAACCGGTTTCCGGGTGGAGTGCCCCTTACGTCGTGCTCTACGTCGTGCGCAGCAGTCCGCGCACCACCCGCAGCCCGACCGACATTCTCGCGAGGTCGGCCGAGTCGTCGGCGCAGATCTCCTCCAGCGTCGCGGCGGCCCGCGTGACCACCACCCGGTCGTCGTCCTCCCAGGTCGCGATCCGGGCCGGCGCCGTGTCCTCCGAGGAGGTCGCGCGCAGCACCTGCGCTGTCAGCTGGGCGTGCACGGAGTACAGGTCGTCGCGCACGGCACCACGCGCCATCGTCTGCCAGCGGTCCTCGCGTGGGAGCGCCAGGATCCGCTGCACGAGAGCCGGCAGCCCGAGCCGCTCCCCCAGGGCGAAGTGCAGGCGCGCCACGTCGGCAGGGTCGAGCCCCTCGCGGAGCGCGATCTCCACGATGCCGAGCAGCGTGTAGGCGACATTGAGCACCGCCACCCGGGCCGCCAGGTCCTCCGGCACGCCCTGGGCGACCAGGCCGTCCCGGCGCTCGAGGTACGCCGTGAGCTCGCGGCCGGTGATCAGGTGCGGGAGCTCCCCCATCACCTTCTGCACCGGTGCTCTGAAGAAGTCGACCGTGGCCTGGCTGTCCAGCGGAGGTCGCCGGTTGGTGACCAGCCAGCGCGAGGCCCGCTCCACGAGGGTCCGCATCTCGATCCGCATCCGGGTCTGGACCTTGGCCTCGAGGACGTTGTCGTAGGTCTGGAGCTCCTGCCGGTGGGGCAGCGAGCCGAAGATCTCCCGGGCCACGAAGTTGGCGCGGGTCAGCTCGCCCGCCGAGGCCCCCGTCTCGCCCGCGAGCCGCGGCCAGAACGTCATGCCGGCACCGTTGACGAGGTCGTTGACGACCTGGGTCACGATGATCTCCCGGCGCAGCGGGTGGTCGGCGATCTGGGTCTCGAACTCCTCCCTCATGGGGCTCGGGAAGTAGCCCATCAGGTCGAGGTGGAGGTAGGGGTCGTCGGGCAGGTCGGAGTCGAGCAGCTC
>Ga0136611_10003991_pt1 | contig 10340 bp, 4 predicted proteins | sample AntDrymUQ2232306_2_FD_106645 | JGI IMG/M metagenome (GOLD analysis project Ga0136611, IMG submission 106645) | Polar desert sand microbial communities from Dry Valleys, Antarctica - metaG UQ223 (23.06) | ecosystem: Environmental > Terrestrial > Soil > Desert | place: Antarctica: Dry Valley... | reverse complement strand
GTCCGTGACCTTGGGATCGGCCAGCCCTTTGACCGCGTCCACATGCATGTGGGTCAGGTTGGGCTGCGTGCTCAGCCGCCACGCGTTCGGCTCCTCGGTCAAAAACCACGACAGCCCGCGCCAATCGTCCAGGCCGGTGTCGAGCGCGGCCAGGTCCACGCCCGGATGAACGAGCTGCACGTACAGGTCCGCGTGCTCGGCCTTTTGTCCGGCGGGCTGCGAGTGCAAAAACGTGGCAAGGACGGCCTGCTCGACCTCACGCTGTTTTAGCGACGGCAATTTGTTCTGCGCTTCGCGCGCCCGCTCCAGTTCGCCGGTCAGTTTTGGGGTCCAAGCGTCGTCCTTGTCCGAGCAGATACGCACCAGGTCCGTCACGGCAGGCGACAGGCCCGCTTCGGGGTCCAAAAAGGCGTGGACGCCCACGAACGGCGAGGGGTCCTTGCCGTCCGCGTGCTGCAGCGCCTGGGCGAGCAGGCGGAGCGCGCCGCGCGTGCGCTGGAACTTGGGCAACTCCGTCCATTTTTCGTAGAACACTTCGATCAGGTCCGGGTGGAACGGGTACGCGTTCAGCAGCCGGTCGTAGGCAGCCTGGCTTTTTTGCGCCTCGCGCAGTTTCGGACACGACGCGTACGCGGCGAGCACGGCATCCACGATGGAACGGCGCTCGGCCGGGGCGGGCACGTTCTCGAACAGACGGCGGCGCAGCACCTCGGCGATGTCGCCGCGGCCGACCGGCTCGGTCGTCTGTTGAAGCCGCCCGAACACGTCTTCCAGGGCGCGCAGCACCTGCGCCCCGGTCGCGTCGTCGGCCTCGTTCTCGCTGGCGATAAGCGTCGCCACGATGCACGCGCGCGGCGTGGCGGCCACGGCCTGCGTTAAAACTTGGAAAAAGTCCTTCAGGGTGCCGAGCCGCCGCGGGTCTTCGTTGACGGCGCCCCGGCCGTAGATCACGGCTTCGTCGAGCAGCACCAGGGCGGCCTTACCCTCGGCATAGGGCGCGCGCAGCAACTCTTCCAGGATCGGCTGGGCGGGCGCGGTGTAGCGCTCCTCGTGCTGCTGCACGCGGGCGAACCCGGCGTCGCCGCCGAGTTGGTAGGCGAGCGCGCCCCATGGCGTTTTCACCTGGCGCGTGTCGCCGCTCGGACCGATGACCATCAACCCGTCGTACACGTCGAACTTGTCGAAGGGCAGCAGGGCGACGCGCGCTTCGGGCACGGGATGGACGCCCGCGAACGCGAGGAACTCCGCCACAGTCGGGTTGTCCTTGACGGCCTCGGCGCGCTCGGCCAGGTGCAGCAAGGTGATGAGGCTGTGCGTTTTGCCGCCGCCGTAGGCGACCTGGAGCCGCAACACGGGGTCGCCGCCGGTCCCGGCCAGGCGCTGCAGCACGTCACGCACTAACTCCTTCATGCGGTGGGTTGCGTAGGTTCGGGCGAAGAACTGCTGCGGGTCGCGGTACACGTCGAGTCCCGTGCCGGTGCGAACGGAATACAGGTCGGCGGCGAATTCGTAGGTCTTCAGGTTGCCCGTGCGCACTTCGTCGCGAAGTTGACAGCGGGTGTGCCATGGCGGAACGGTCATTCGTGTCTCCAGGTCGCGCCGCGGGCCGCGCGGCGATCGGGTTATGAAAAGTCCAGCGTCGACTGAGCAGCCGTGCCGCTGTCGCGCCCGAGCGCTCCGCCGGGCGGAGGCAGAGGCACACGCACGTCGCCCGCGCGCGTGGCGCTCACGCCGCCGGGCGAGCCCTTCGGCTTGCGCAGCAGCACATACGGGCTTTGCTGCTGGCACACCAGGCCGACGTGCTTCCCGCCCTCGGGCACGGCGTGGTCAATGGCGGCGGCGAATCGTTCGATCTCCATGCACGGCTTCCTACACGCCCAGGCGGCACTTCCCCTCGACCTTGATGACTGTCGGGTCCACGTTGTCGGCCACTTGCGCCCGACGTCCGCGAAATCGAACGGGCAACATGTCGCGCTGGACGGGGCCAATCTTCAATTCCAAAACGTCCTTCACCGTGTCACTAGCAATGAGCACGTACACGGCTTCCAGGCGAACCCTTGCCAGGAACGTCTGGGGGTTGGATTTGAACCGTGTCCACAGGTCCGGGAAAATGCCCTTGGTCACCTTGACCGGGCCGCTTCCTTCGATCCAGTGCTGGATCGACAAAACGTTGTTTTTGGGCACACCCGCCGGTTGTTCGTTCAGCAGGAGCAGTTTGGCCCGCATTTCGGCAATCTCGTCGTCGCTCACGCCGTTGATGCTCCCGAAACTGGACCAACCGCCTTGGCGCCGTTCGTCCGGTTTCAAGATCACCTCGTAGATCGTCTTCCCGGCCTCCGACTTGGGCACCGATGATTTCACTTCCATCTGACCAGCCCGGTTGCCATACGCGAAAGCGACCTGTGACGCCCGCCCGTACCGATGGGAGTGCAGGCCGCCCAGGGCGGCTTCCTCATCGCCGGTCTTTGGTCTGATACACGCAACGACGATTCCGTCCGGGGCCCAGTCCACATTTTTGCTCTGGTAAAAACCGTCGCCCAACTTCACCCATGCGCCGGAAGTGGTGAGCGGGCCGGCCGGAACGGCCGGCCGTGCAGCGGACGTCGTCTTGAGTGAAGTGGTTCTCGCCGGTTGTGCTACGGCGGGAAGCGGCGGGGGCGCTTTTGGAGATCCGGCGGCTTGGCCGCGCCGACGGGACGACTTGCCTGGGAAGGGTGGTGACGTTTCGGGTTTAGCCCGATCTCGCTTCACCCCGGCCAACAATCTGGTCCTCGCGGTCGCTTCGTCGAGACCCACCAAGTCGATGTAGATGACCTGCGGCAACATTCCGTCCAGGTCACACTCGCGAACCCGCACGGGAAGCAACAGCCCCTTGTCGCCGGTCGGGTCCTTGGCGAAGGCGGCTTGCCATTCGGGTTGTGTAAAGCGCGCCGTCAGATAATCGGGCGACAACACCGCCACCGTCCGGGCAGCCGTCGCCGCGGCCTTTTGCATTTCCTGGACAAAGTTGCCGCCCGGCCGGAAATCCCAGGCCTGAATACGGGTCGTGTGCCCAGCCTCTTCAAGTTGCCAAGCGATCCACTCCGCCCACTTCAGATCCGCCTTGTTGTAGCTCACGAAGAAGTCGGTCATGTGGTTACTCGATCCGTTTCCGCGTCCACTTCGGCCCAGAACGACGCGGGCGGGTCGAACAAGAACATCTCGATGGCGTCTGGGCGACAGTTCATCTCCTCGGCCCAGCCGTTCACGGCGTTCACGTAGCGGACGTAGCCATCCACGTGTGGCAGGATGTAGCCGCCGCGATCAAGGCGGGCCCACTCCGCCAGCACGAGGTCGCCGTCGCGTTGAAGTTCCCGCAGCGAGCACGCCACCTGACGGTCCAGGACGAGCGGCAGGGGCCGGACCCCTGCGCCCAGGCCCGCGGCGTAGAAGAATTTCGCCGCGAACGCGGGGCCGCACTGGTGAACGTCGAACACTTCGTAGGCGCTGTGGATGTCGCCGTCCCGGATATGGGCAAGCGCCTCCGTAAGGACGTCCTGTTGCCTCGTCTTCTTGAGCGCTAGGCTCGCGAGCATTTCGCGGGTTCGCCAGGGACCGCGCCCCCCGACGCCGTACCCCCAGACCATCGTCGCCAGGAACAGCAACCGCACCCGCGCGGGGTCTGCGTGCGCCTCGCGACTCAGCGCCTGTAGGTCGGCTCGGGATACCTCTGCGGGGAACCGGCGTGTCAATTCCGCCAAGTCGGAATCGTCGGACAGGTAACCTTCCCAAGTGCTCCGGTAGTAACGGATGCTCTGCACGTCGGGATCACGCCGTCGGATCTCATCCTGATGCTGTCGGAGGCGACCGGGGACCGAAGTCCTCACTGGGCTAACTCCAGGGTCATCGTCTTCGCCTTCGGGGCCGCCGGGACTGCGGTGCGCCCCCGGCCCCAACCGATAACCGCTTCGAGCAGCGTGCGCTCCTTCGATTGCAGCGTGCTGATCTCGACGAAGGCCTGCGCGACGCGCCAAAACAGGTCGTTTTGGCCGAGCCCCTGTCGCTCGGCGTATTCGGCCGCGCGCGTCACGTCGCCGGACGCGTATTCGCGCATGAGCCGGTGCATCATGTCGATGTAGTACAGGCCGCCGGTCGGGTGCGGCTCGCCCAGGTCGTCGCGCTTGCGCTCGTCCCAGGTGAGCAGGCGCAGTTCCGATCCGCCGCCCCCGACGGCCGCTTCGCCATCGCCCTCGTCGCCCTCCTCGGTTGCGGCGACCGCTTTCGCCTTGCCTTTGCCCAGGATGCCGCGTGGGCCGGTGAGCGCGCCCAGATCAAGGCCGTATTCCCCGGCGAGCAGGATGCACTCGCCGACCGGCGCGCCGCCCGAGCCGAAGTTTTCGGCGTGCATCAGGGCGTAGCGGGTCCATTCGTCCAAGCCCTCGGTCCCGCCCTGGAGGATTTGGCCGAGGGCGAAGTCGGTGGTCAGACGGCGGACCTCGCGCAGGAACTCGCCCACGGTGAATGGCGTGCCGTCGTTGCGGCGCACTTCGTCGTAGGTGCTGAACGCCTCCAGGCCGGGGCCGACGGCCGCCCATAAAAAGTCGGGGCCGCGCACGCCCGCGTCCCAAAAGTAGCGCAGCCGTTCCGTGATGCGCTCACGCATCTTCGGCTGGACGACCTTGTACCAGCCCTTGCCCGCGCTCGTCGGGCGCTTTCGGCACACCAGCCACACGGACGACGAGAGCGCGGCGGAGTTTTGGGCCCGCGTCCGGTTGCCCATCTCCGTGTCAATCGGCCACGACGCGGTGACGACGAACCCGGCGCGGATCATCGCGCCCACAAGCGTTTCCCAGGCATCCGGCTGCTTGTGAGCGAACACGATCACCATGCGCCCATCCGGTTTTAGAGCGCGGCACGCAGCGCGGAAGGCGTCTGCCATGCCGTTTTCGTAGAACTGTTTGGCGGCCTGCTGCGACTCGTGGCGGCCCGCGTGCTGCACCAATTCGCCCGACTTGGGGGTAAGCGGTGCGTCGAACACCGGCCCATAGGCGTCGCCGACCGTTCGGCGAAGCCAAACGTAGAAAAAGTCCGACAGGTCGCTGTAGGGGATCGCGTCATAGTACGGGGGGTCAGAAACGATTGCGTCCAGCAGGTCAGCGCCTATAGGATCGGTGGCCGAACCATTGACCACCTCCACCCCAGCCCCCCGAACACTGCACGCGTGTTCCAGAACGCGCGTAATCCATTCGACCCCGCCGGGGTAGCCGCCGGTCAACTCGGAGGTAGCGACCACCTCGGTGAAGTCCCAATTCATTGGGAGCGCGAACCGTGAAAAGGTGTTCGACATCTTTTCACCACTGACGTGCCAGTGGGTGATGCTGCTGTCGTAGTCGGCCAGACGGTCCACGGCGATGGCGAGGTACGCGGTCACGGCCTCGATGAACGTGTCCCGATCGGCGGTAGGAACACCTGCATACGCTGCGCACATGGCTTGACGAGCCGCCCGTGTATGCTTCACGAACGTGCCCAGCGCGAGGAGTTGCCGCGGCGTGAAAAGCTTGTCCCAGCGGTCGAGCCCGTAACCAACAACCGTAAAGGCAGATCCACCTGTCGTTCGACTCGCGCCTTGAGGTATCGGATCTACTGGCAGCCCATGCGGTACTTCCCCGTAGACGCGAGCCATAGCCTCAACGGCTTGTTGCCCGGCGGAACGCTCCACATCCGTGGGCAGCCGGTACTCCTTGCCCGCAAACACGCCCCGCCCGGCACCGCGAATACGAGGTACGTCCACGACGACCGCGGTGCAGACCGCGCCCAGATTTCCCCCCTTGCCGCACCGCTGCACGTAGTCGGCCCGGATGAACGTGCCGCCCTCGCCCTCGCGGGTCGGCGGGCAGGTTACGCCGGTGCGCGCCATCGTACCCGGCCCCACGTCGCTATCCTTCGCCGGGGTGAACACCTCGAAGTCGAAGCGGTTGGCATCCGCGTTGTACCGAAGCCGCAGCGCGCGCTTCTTGCTCTCTTTTTTGCACAGCCACAAAGTTTTCAGCAGCGGCACCCGCAACCCGTTTTTGGTTGCGTCGGGGTGCGGGACCGTGCGCGCCCACAGGTAGGCGACGGCCGGGCACAGCGGGTTGTCGTGCGCTTCGGGCTTGGCCGGGTCGAAGGGCAGCGTCGGGTAGTACGGTGCGAGGTCCGCGCGGGCACGCTGTAGCACCCAGTCGCCCCAATAGCGGACGTGCGCGGCCAGGTCGCCGGTCGCGGGCGTCATGCCCTCGCCCAGCGTGCGCTGGCCGCCCCCGAAACCCAGGTCGGTCTGCTTCGCGGACAGGCCCGCATCCGACGCCGATCCCGGGCCCGGCAACGGCCACGTTTTGCCCCCGCCGAGTCGCTGCGGGTATTCCAGCGTGCATTTGAGTAAAAACCAGGCTACCGGGTTGTAGTCCACCGCGGTCACGTCGCAGCCAAGCCGAAGCGCTTCCAGCGGGATTGCGCCGCCGCCCGCGAACATGTCCAGCACCTTGGGGGCGCGGCCGCCGTACGCCTTTTTGATCTCGGCGCGGAAAAAGTCCATGTCGGGCGTGCTTTCCCGGCCCCAGCGCAGCACGCCGCCCGTGGTCTTCGTGCCCTCCGCGTCCAGCGTTCCCCCGATTCGCTCCACCAGTGCCTGCCGCGCCTTCGCGTCACCGGGATCGGGCAGCAACGCCGCGATCAGGGCGGCCCGGCACGCGGCCAGCGGGCGGCGCGCGGGCCAGATGTGCAGGGTGCTGATGTGCCCGTGCCGCACGTTCTTCTCGTGCACGGAATCGATGCTGGCCTGGCGGAGCGGGAACGCTTCCTCGATCAGGCGCTTGTCGGTCATGGTCGGTCTTTCTACCCCGCGGGCAGGGCGGCGGGCCACGTGGCGGCACGCACCTCTTCCAGAATGGCGATGTGGGCCAGTTGCCGCTCATCGGCGTTGCGGGGGGCGGCTTGGCGCGTCCGTGCGACGGTGTTCCAAAACCCGCCGCCCGGTTCCAAGGTGTCCTTGTTCACGATCACAGCCGATAGTGGCGGCAGCCCTGCACGTTCCAGCCGCTTGTTGATCGTGTCGAGCGGCCAATCCCACGACCCGTGCGGCTCCAGCCGAACCCCAGTCTCTTGTTGATACAGATTCGGAAAGATGTCCGTACGTCCGCGGGGCCTCGTTCGGATTGCGCGTCATGCTTCGCGCGATGCCCCGCAAAATGCCGTACAGCGTTTGTAACTCGTCCTCGTTCATTCGTCAGTCCCCTTCCCCGGCGGCTGCGGCCAGCACATCGGCCGCGCCCACGATCACGCCGCCGCTCTTGGCGAGCAGGTTCCCGAACGGGTCGGCGACGCGGTGCAGCGCCGGTGCGTCCGTGTCGCAGTGGTACACGGCGTACAGCCAATACTTGTCGCGGTGGTTGGCGGCCTGACGCCATTCGTTTTCGGTCAGGTCCACGCTTGCCAGGCCCGCGCGCCCCTTGACCTCGATGTAGCGCACGGTCCCGTCCGGCCGGTGGGAGCGCAGGTCGTAACCCACGGCGTCGTTGGGGTTGGACACGTCCTCGATGTCGGCCCCGAAACCCTTCTCGTAGGCGCGCGCGACGTGCAGGGCGACGTCCTCAGCCTGCACGTCGCGGCGGCGGCGCGCTTCTTCGGGCGGCAGCGGCAACACCAGCGCGCGCGCGTACACCGTGACCGGCGCAAGGTCCAGCAGGTCGATGTTTTGGTGCAGCGCGGCGATCGCCGCTTCCCGGTCGTCGTCCACGCGCGCCAGTTCCGCTTCCAGGCGGTCGAGTTTGGTCCGCGCGGCCGGGACGCCCTTGGCCACGTCTTCTTTGAGCAGCCGCCGCTGGCGCATCCCCTCGGCCGAGCGCAGGTTGTACGCTTGGACGAGCTGGTGCTCGCGCTCGGGCAGGCGCTCCATCAGTTCGCGCCGCAGCCGCTCCAGCAGCGGCACGCCCTCGTGTTCCAGCACAAAAGTTTCCACGGGAATCGGGTCGGCCGCCGCCGCGACCAGCGCCTCGGGGAGCGCAGGGGCGGCGGCGGCCGGTTGGGTGCCGTTGCCGCCGACACTCGGGGCCGCGCGCGGCGTGTCGAGCGTGAGCAGCAGGTGGGCGGGCGCGGCGCGCGCCGTGCCCTCTTCGGACAGGATCACGCCGGTCATCGCCTCGCCCGCCGTTTCCCGACCGTCGGTGATCGTCCCGTCGGCGGCCACGACCGGGCGCACGACCGCGATCTTTGCGAGCGCGAACAGATACGGCTCGGTCGCGTGCGGGTCGTAAAACACGGCCCCGCGCTCGGCCTCGTTTTCCCAGCGGCCCAAAAACAGCGTCATCACGGCCTCGAAGACGGGCTCGCCGGGGTGCAGGTAGATCGCCTCGGGGCGCAGCGCCGCCGCGGGCAGGGCAAGCCTGCGGTCGAAGGTAAGCCGCTCGTGCAGCGCGGGGGGATAACTTTCCAAGGCCCGGCGCACGGTTTCGGGCGCTTCGGCCAGCCGGAACACGCCCTGCAGGTCGCCCTCGATCCGCACGCCTAGCAGCGGCAGCACGTCGCCAAAAAACGAGCGCACGTAGGCGGGCATCATGCGGCGCTCTTCGGCCGCTTCCTGGCCGCGCTTCAAGGCGTCGAGCAACCCGCGCACCTCGGTGACTTCGACGCGGCGCCGCTGCTCGGCCAGGCGCGCGGCGACCGCGTCCACATCGAAGGCGCGGTTCACGGCGTCCACCGCGGCCGCGGCCTCGCCGCCCACGGTCGCGCGGAACAGCAGATCCGACAAGGACGCGCCGCCCAACTGCTCGCCGATTACGTCGAACACCTTGTCCGTGCCCAGCCGGGTCCGTATGATTTCCAGTTTGTCGAGCAAGGTCTTGAGGACGCTGCCCTCGCGCGTGCCCTCGGCAATCAGGGACAGTAGCAGCACGTCGTGGGTCTGCTTGTACCGGTGGACGCGTCCCATTCTTTGTTCGAGTCTTGCGGGATTCCACGGAACGTCCCAGTTGATGAGGAGCCAGGCAAATTGCATGTTCAGGCCCTCACCCGCCGCGTCCGTCCCGACCAGGTACGGGCATTCGGGGGAGCGGAACCGCTCGATCTGGCGCTCGCGCTCGCGGTAATCCATGCCGCCGTGGATGGTCGCGATCCGCCCGGTGAATCCCAGCCCCTCCATGCGCTGCACCAGGTAATCGAGCGTGTCCCGGTGTTCGGTGAAAATGAGAATCTTGGTATCCGGGTGGTCGGCAAGCAACGATTGAAAACGCGTGAACTTGCTTTCCCGCTGCTGGTCGTAGGTCGCGCGCGCCAGGTAGATCAGTCCTTCCAGGTCGGCAAGTTCCGCGGCGAGTTCAGCCACCGTGCGCGCCGAGGTCGCCCCGCTGACCAGCGCGTCGAAGCGTTCGGCCTCCTCGGTCCCGTCGGGGCTGGTGACCTCCTCGTCCGCGGTTTTTTCGTCGCGCAGGTCGCGGGTAGGCAACTGGTCCTGTTCGGCGGCCAGTTCCTCGGCGGTGACAAGTCCCTCTTCGAGACGCTTGCGGGCCGCGGCCAGCCGTTCGCGGCGCCGTTCCAGCGAGCGCAACAGCGCCCAGGTGGACGACGCAAGGCGCCGCTGGATCACGGTCAGGGCAATGCCCACCGACGAGCGGTTCCCCATCGTGGTTTTGCGGTAGTTTTCCTCGACGTAGGCCGTGACGGCCTCGTACAACGCCTGTTCGTCCGGGCTGAGCGGGTAGGTGACGGTTTTGCTGGTCCGGGGCGGGTACAAGGGCGTCCCGTCGAAGCGGACCATTTCTTCTTTCATGCGGCGCAGCAAATGGCGACGGCGGACCTCGGCGCGCGCGCGAAACAGGGCGTTGGGCGTGGAAAACAGTTCGGGGTCGAGCAGGCGCCACAGGTAAAAGTAGGGGTCATCCTTGCCCATGTGTGGGGTCGCGGTGAGCAGCAGCAGGTGCTGGGCACGCGCGGCGACCTCGGCCATGGTCTCGTAGCGCTTGCTTTTGTCTTCGGACAGATCGGGGTTGCGCCGGGCCGACAGTTTGTGGCTTTCGTCGGAGATGACCAGGTCCCACGGGGGCGCGTCGTTCAGGGCGGCGCGCACGCGCTCCTGGCGCGCGGTGTCGATGGACAGGATGACCAGGTCGTTTCGCGGTTCGGCGAACGGGTTGTCGGCGCCCTCGCGCACATCGGCTGAATCAATGATGCGAAACCGCAGCCGGAACAGGTCGCGCAGTTCGCGCTCCCAGTTGCCGACGAGCCCGGCCGGGGGAACGATCAGGACGCGCCGGACCAGGCGGCGCAGCAGCATCTCGCGCAGGTACAGCCCGGCCATGATGGTTTTCCCGGCCCCGGCGTCGTCGGCG
>Ga0136611_10003990_pt1 | contig 10341 bp, 9 predicted proteins | sample AntDrymUQ2232306_2_FD_106645 | JGI IMG/M metagenome (GOLD analysis project Ga0136611, IMG submission 106645) | Polar desert sand microbial communities from Dry Valleys, Antarctica - metaG UQ223 (23.06) | ecosystem: Environmental > Terrestrial > Soil > Desert | place: Antarctica: Dry Valley... | reverse complement strand
GCCGACGTCGGCCGGCAGCTCCAGCAGCACCGTCCCGAGCCGCCCGTTGCGGAGCTGGGAGAACGCCCGGCCCATCAGCTCCGGGATGCGGACCGGGACGTTGATCCGCCCGGTCCACTTCATGATGTGGTTGTAGACCGGCAGCGGGTCGAACGAGCCCTCGCCCAGGCGCGCGCTCGTCGGCCCGCCGGGGATCGTCAGGATCGGCACGCCGTCCGAAGCGGCCTGGGCCAGCCCGCCGAACGCGTTCTCGATGCCCGGCCCGCCCTGGACCACGATCACTGTCGGGCGCTCTGCGTTCGAGGCGCGGGTGTAGCCGTCGGCGACGTTGATGAGCGTCTTCTCGCTGCGGGCGATGATTGGCCGCAGGCCGATCTTGGCCGCCGCCTCGATCAGCGGATGGTTCGGATACGAGAACAGGTACTCCACGCCCTCGAGCTTGAGGATCTGGGCTACGGCGTCTACGCCTTTCATGTCGTCCTCCCTACGTGGCTTCGGCTACTGCAGCACCACGGGCACGTCGAGGAGTGAGCCGTCAACTGACGCGTCATCCTGAGGTAGGCGGAGCCTGCCGAACGGATCTCGTCTCCGGACTGACGTACGCCGGTCTGTCCGTAGTCCTTCGCTTCACTCAGGATGACACGTGAGTTGACGGCGCTCCCGTCATCTTCCGCTCGAGCATGCCCTAGCTCAGCGTCACCTTCGACAATACGTCCTTGTTCACCACGTTGCGGGGCATCTTGCCTTGCAGCACCGCCGCGATCTCCTGGCCGACCCGCCGCCGCCGCTCCACGTCCGACCAGTCCGACACCGACGCGCTGTGCGGCAGCAGGACCACGTTGGACATCTCGTGGAGCGGATTGTCGGGCTTCGTCGGCTCGATCTCCATCACGTCCAGGCCGGCGCCCGCCAGCTTCTTCTCCTGGAGCGCGCGGATCAGGTCCGCCTCGTTGTGGGTCGGGCCGCGACCGGTGTTGATGAAGTAGCCGGTCGGCTTCATGGCGCTGAAGCAGGCGTAGTCGAGCAGGCCGCGCGTGCCGGGATTCAGCGGCAGGTGCGCCGACACGAAGTCACTGCGCCGGAACAGCTCGTGGAGGTCGGCCACGCGCTCGACGCCGTGCTCGGCGAACGCCTCGTCCGACTGGAACGGATCCCAGGCGATAATCTTCATGTCGAAGCCCTTCGCCTTCTTGGCGACCAGGCGCGGGATGTTGCCGAACGCCACCAGCCCGAGCGTGTCGCCGATCACGCGCGGCATCGGCGACATGATCGCGCGCGAGTCGCGCCAGCGGTTCTCGCGGACGGCGCGGTCGAGCTGGACCGTCTTCTTGGCCAGGGCCAGGAGCAGCATGAACGCGTGGACGGATACCTCTTCGAGGAAGACATCCGGCACGTTGGTGACGACGATGCCTTTCGCCGTCGCCGCGTCGAGGTCAATGCGATCGACGCCGACGCCGTTGGTGGACATGACCTTGCAGTTCGTGAGGGTGTCGATCACGCGGGCGTCGAGCGCGAAGCGAACGTTGATGATCGCGTCGGCGTCCTTCACGTCGGCGATGTATGCGTCCTCGGTTTCGGCCTTCGACTCTTGGACCGGGGCGCCGATCGGCGCGAGCGCCTCGTCCTCGTAGGTGCTGTCGAACGGGCGGCCGGGGAACGTAGCCGACACGACCTTGTGCGTCACGGAGCTCTCCTCCCAGTGGCCCGCGCAGGCTTTCCTCGCCCGCGCGGCGTCGCGGCATGGCGCGCCGCGAGTACACCGACCGCGCGCAGTGCCATGCGGCGCTCGATCAGGATGCGCCGCGGCCGACGGCCATCGAACGCGCTAGTATAGGCCGTTCGCCCCACGCGGCAAGGCCGGTCGCCGGATCGAGTGTGCCGCGCGACAGTCGGACCGCCCGGTTCTGCTGCGAGCCGGACCTCCATGGTATGGTGCGGCCCGCCCGCCGACGCACCATTACTCTGGAGCGCGCCTGCCCATGTCGCTGATGCAATTGCGTACGGAGTGGTTCGGGAACGTCCGAGCTGACATCCTGGCCGGCCTCGTGGTCGCGCTCGCGCTCATCCCCGAGGCGATCTCGTTCTCGATCATCGCGGGAGTAGACCCGAAGCTGGGGCTGTACGCATCGTTCTCGATGGCCGTCGTCATCGCCATCGCCGGCGGCCGGCCGGCGATGATCTCTGCCGCGACCGGCGCCATGGCCATCCTCATGATCGACTTGGTCAGGGATCACGGCATCCAATACCTCTTTGCCACGACCATCCTAACCGGTATCATCCAGCTTGGCGCCGGCTTCTTGAGACTCGGCGCCCTCATGCGCTTCGTGTCGCGCTCGGTCATGACAGGCTTCGTCAACGCGTTGGCGATCGTCATCTTCATGGCGCAGCTTCCCGAGTTAATCGGCGTGACTTGGATCACCTAACTGATGGTCGCCGCGGGCCTCGCCATCATCTGGTACTTCCCGCGCCTGACGCGCGCGGTCCCGGCGCCGCTCGTCTGCATCGTGGTGCTGACGGCGGTGTCTCTCGGGTTCGGCCTCGACCTCCGAACGGTCAGCGACATGGGCGAGCTGCCGGCGACGCTCCCGATGTTCCTCATGCCGGATGTACCCTTCACGCTCCAGACGCTCGCGATCATCCTGCCGTACGCCCTGCCATTGGCGGCCGTGGGCCTGCTCGAATCGTTGCTGACGGCATCCATCGTCGATGACTTGACCGAAACCGGAAGCAACAAGAATCGCGAGTGCGTCGGGCAGGGCCTCGCCAACGTCGTCACGGGCGCCCTCGGTGGCATGGCCGGCTGCGCGATGATTGGCCAGTCGGTCATCAACGTGAAGTCTGGCGCGCGTGGACGCCTCTCGACGTTCGTGGCCGGTACTTGCCTCTTGTTCTTCATCGTCGCGCTCGGCGATTGGGTGCGCCGCATCCCGATGGCGGCCCTCGTCGCCGTGATGATCATGGTGTGCATCGGCACGTTCAGCTGGATCTCGTTCAGGAATCTCCGCACGCACCCGGCCAGTTCGAGCGTCGTGATGCTCGCGACGGTGGGCGTCGTGCTGGCGACCAAGGATCTCGCGCAGGGCGTGCTGGTCGGGGTGCTCCTGAGTGGGATCTTCTTCGCCTGGAAGGTGACCCGCCTCTTCGGCGTCACCTCGACGCTCTCGGAGAACGGCCGCGCCCGCACGTACGCGGTCCACGGCCAGGTGTTCTTCGCTTCGGCCGAGGCGTTCGCGACGGCCTTCGATTTGCGCGAGTCGCTCGACCGCGTCACGATCGACGTGGCGCAGGCGCACTTCTGGGACATCTCGGGCGTCGCGGCCCTCGACAAGGTGGTGTTGAAGCTGCGCCGAGGGGGCACCCCAGTCGATATCGTCGGGATGAACGAGGCGAGTGCCACGATCGTCGATAAGCTCGGCATTCACGACAAGCCGGGCGCGCTCGACCGGCTCGCCGTGCACTGAAGGCAGCCGCCAGACACGTTACCGGTCTCCTCGGCCACATAACTAATGCGCGCCATTCGACCCCGGGTTCCATGGGGCGCTCGTGCCGTACTGAAGGACTCGATCCGTGGCAGCATGTCAAGTCCGTCGTGGTCGATGTGCGCCACGGCAACGAGTCGGGCCGGCGGCGTATAGTCGCGCCGATGGCCGACCGACGCTCGACCACTAGGAACGGACATGGTGGGCACCCTTCGGGGGGGCGAGGCGGTACCTTCGCGGCCGGGCGCGAGGCGGTCCGCCTCGCCTTCGAGGAGCTCCTGAGCGTCCCGACCGCGATCGTGGCCGGCTTCATGTTGCTGGCCGTGGTTGCGTCCATCCTTGACCGTTCCGAGATCGGCTGGCTGGCGCCCCTGCGGACCGGGCTCCAAGCCCGGATCTTCGGCACGGCGCAGGCGACCGCGGATCTGCTCGGCACGGTCTCGGGCAACGTCATCACGGTGACGTCGATCAAGATTTCGCTCGTCCTCCTGGCGGTCCAGCAGGCCGCCGGCTCGCTCACGTCCGAGGTGATCGACCAGTTCCCGCGGCGGCGCCTCAATCAGGTGACGTTCGGATTCTTCGTCGGCCTGGCAGTCTACGCGCTGCTGATCTTGAGTACGGTCGATCAGCCCTACAATCCGGTGCTTGGCGCGGCGGCTGTCCTCCTGCTCGCGATCGTCGGGCTCTACCTCCTGTTGGTGCTGCTCTACACCACAATCAACCAGATGCGGCCGGCCCAGATCATTGAGGCCATCCACGGCCACATCCTGGCAGGGCGCGAGCGCCAGCGCGGCCTGCTCCGCGCGACGCGACGGGCGCCGCGCTACGACGGCGGCGGCCGCGCTCAGGTGGTCGCGCCGCACCACGGTTTCGTAGTTGGCGTGGACGTCGAGGCGATCGGCGCAGTCGCCCGACGGGCAAGCGACGAGGTCGAGATCATCCTGCACGTCGTCGAGGACTCGGTCCGGCGAATCCTGTCCGGGCTCGGTGACCATGTGCTCACCGCCGACCTCGATGCGGCCCTTGGCGCGCTGCTCGACGCCATGACGGCGGCCGGCAAGCACGAGACTGCCGACGCGGTCCGGTCGGCGCGGGTCGCGTTCGGACCCTCGGTCGGTACGCTCAACTCGCGCGCGACGCGCGTCCCCGGCGTCGGCTGAGAGGTTCGTTGTGCGTGCGCGGACGGTCGGACACCGTGTCCACCTCGTCGAGGTACGCAGAGGCCACGGGCGGAGGCATGACGCGGCATGGGCCTTGCCCCCCGCGCGGCATGCACGGCGAGGCCAACGATCGCACGCGTGACGACGGCGGTGAGCGGCGGACACAGCGCGACGAGCTGCAACAGCGGCTCTCGGGCTGGTTCGATGTCCCACTGACGATCCTCGCCTTCGTCATGCTGGGGCTGCTCGTCCTCGATCTGGTCGGCGACCTGAGCCCAAACTGGGCCGCGCGCGTGTCTCAGGGCCAGACGGCGATCTGGGCGGTCTTCGTCGCGGCCTTCCTGGTCGAGCTGGCGCTGGCACCGTCGAAATTGACGTACCTGCGAAACAACTGGTTGACAGCGGTCTCAATCGCCCTGCCGGCCCTCCGCTCAATCCGAATCCTGCGAGCCGCGCGGGCCTTGCGCGGGCTGAGCCTCGTCCGCATCCTAACGACCGTCAATCGCGGCTCGCGGGCCCTCGGCAACATCGTCCAGCGCGGCCGATTCGGCTACGTGCTGACCCTGACCGGTGTCGTGACGGTCACGTCGGCGGCCGGTGCCTACTATTTTGAGCGGACCGAGCCGGCCGCGAACATCCTCACACCAGGGGATGCCCTCTGGTGGTCCGCCACGATCGTGACGACGGTCAACTCGCCCTACGAGACGATCACGCTCGAGGGCCGCGTCATCGCCCTGCTGCTGCGGGTGTTCGGACTGGCGATCAGCGGCTACCTGACCGCGATCATCGCGGCGTACTTGATCGGCGCCAAGGAGCCTGCGTCCGAGGCGAGCGGGGCAACGGCCGACGAGATACGCGAGCTACGCCTCCAGGTCGCTCGCCTCCACGACATCATCGAACAGCGCGCCGCTGGCGCGGCGCCCGATCGACGCGCGGACCCTCCTCCTGCCGGCCGCTGATGCAGCCGTGGGGTTGGCCGTCACCTCGGAGCGGGCCGTCCGCGGGACGGCGATGCGGCTATCATGCCGTCGCGCGGACGGCCGCCGCGACGACGCGGCACTATGACGCCGCGCCGGCATCGCGCAGGGAGCACCGAATAGCATGCAGATCGGACTGATGATGCGGAGCGGCAACAACAGCGGGTCGGGCGCCATCACGGCCCACCGCTGGTCCGAGCTCCGCGAGATGGCGATCCTGGCCGAGGACATCGGCGTCGATACGCTCGGCGCCCCGGACCACCTGCTCTTCCGCAACGCCCCGCCGACCGTGACGCTGCCCGAGGTCGAGACGCGCGGCATCTGGGAGTGCTTCACGCTGATGACCGCCCTCGCGGCGGCCACGAAGCGCGTGACCCTCCTGCCGCTGGTGGCCTGCACCACATTCCGCAACCCGGCCTTGCTCGCGAAGATCGCCGACTCGCTCGACGAGGTGAGCGAGGGGCGGCTGCTGCTCGGGTTGGGGGCAGGGTGGCACGAGCCGGAGTATCAGGCGTACGGGTTCCCGTTCGACCACCGCGTCAGCCGCTTCGAGGAGGCGCTCCAGATCATCATCCCGATGCTCAAGGGCGAGTCGGTCACGTTCTCCGGCCAGTACTACGCGGTGAACGAGGCCCAGTTGGTGCCGCGCGGCCCGCGCCCCGGCGGCCCGCCGATCTGGATCGGGGCGCGCAAGCCGCGCATGCTCGGGCTGGTGGCGAAGTACGCCGACGCCTACAACACCGACATGCTGCTCAACCTGGACGACACGAAGGCCGCCGAGGACTTGCTGGCCATCGTCGATGGCGCGTGCGAGAAGGCCGGCCGCGACCCATCGACGATCTTGAAGACCTCCGGCTGCCTGCTCGGCCTCGAAGGGTGGCAGGACGTGCCGGGCGGGCCGCCGGAGGTCATTTTGCACGGCTCGAACGAGCAGATCATCGAGAAGCTGGCGGGCTACGCGGCGGTCGGCATCGAGCACTTCACGTTCTGGCTGCACCCGTGGACACTGAAGTCGGTCGAGCGGCTCGCGCCGATCGTCGAGGCCGCCCACAAGATGTAGGCAGCCAGCCCGACGGTCCACAATCGCCGATACGTCGCGGCCAACGAAGCCCCAGGAATGTCATCCCGAAGCGGAGCGAAGGATTTCATGCTGACAAGCCCCACTGGTTAGCGTGAGATCCCTCGTCGCACGCTCCTCGGGATGACAGGTCTCGATGGACTTCGGCCACGGCGCATGAGCCAGAAACCGTCGACGGCCCGGCCATAGCTAATAGATGACCGCGCCGCCCGGCTCAGGCCGGGGCGCGGACCATGCCGGCCGCGACCGTGTGGTTCGTCGCGGCGTCAGCCAGGATGAATGCGCCGCTGGCCGCGATCCGCTCGTACGGGTCGAGCGCGATCGGCTGCTGCGTCTCGATCGTGACGCGCGCGATGTCGTTCGGGCCGAGCGTGGCGTCGTCGGGCGCATCGCGCCACTCTACCGCGCCGAGGTCCAGGATCTGCTCGATTCGCTTCACGCGGGCCTGCACCCAGCGCGTCCCGTGGCGCAGCCAGACCTTGCGCTGGAGCGCGAGCGGCGCCGCGTCGAGCCAGGCCAGGTCGGCGGCGAACTGCCGCGCCTGGCGCGGTTGCGTCGCGTCGTCGTCGTCCACGAGCCAGTCGCCGCGCGAGACGTCCAGCTCGCGGTCCAGCCGCACCGTCACCGACCGGCCGGGGTGCGCCGCGCCGAGCTCGCCATCGACGGTGCCGACCGAGAGCACGCGGGCGGTCGCGCCGCTCGGCAGCACGCGGACTGGCTGGCCGGGCGCGACGACGCCGCCGCCGACGCGGCCGGCGTACCCGCGCGCGCCGCCCTCGTTCGCATCGAAGCCGCGGATGACGTACTGGACCGCGAACCGCAGCGGCGCCCGCGCGAGGCGGGTGTCGTCGAAGCTGTTCGGCACGCGCTCCAGCCAGTCGAGCAGCGACGGGCCCCGGTACCACGGGGTGCGCTCGCTGGGCGACACCACGTTGTCGCCGTGCAGCGCCGAGACCGGAATCGCGGCCACGTCGGCCAGCCCTAGCCGGTCGGCCAGGGCGCGGTAGGCACCAACGATCGTGTCGAAGGCGGCTTCCGAGAAGTCGATCCGGTCGAGCTTGTTGACCGCGACGGCGACGTGCCGGATACCCAGCAACTGTGCGAGCGCGCTGTGACGGCGCGTCTGCGGCAGCAGCGCGCCGTCGATCACGCGCGTCGCGTCGATCAGGATCACGGCGGCGTCGGCGGTGCTGGCGCCGGTGACCATGTTGCGGGTGTACTGCTCGTGGCCGGGCGTGTCGGCGATGATGAACTTGCGGCGGGCGGTGGCGAAGTAGCGGTACGCGACGTCGATGGTGATGCCCTGCTCGCGCTCGGCTTCGAGGCCGTCGGTCAGGAGCGACAGGTCGAGGGCGGGGCGGCCGGCGGCGCGGCGCTCGCCGGCGCGGGTGATGGCGGTGAGCTGGTCGGAGAGGATGCTCTTGGTGTCGTAGAGCAGGCGGCCGATGAGGGTGCTCTTGCCGTCATCGACCGAGCCGGCGGTGATGAAGCGCAGGACGCCGCGATCTTCGAGCGCATCGCCCGCGTGCGCCCGGTCGGCCGAGATGAGCATCACCGCACCGCCACGGAGAAGCCCGAAGGCGGTCCTGCAACTATCCTGTCATCCTGAGCCTGCGAAGGATCTACGGACTGACCAGCTCCGATCGGACTGTGTTGACGCGTCCGTAGATCCTTCGCTTCGCTCAGGATGACAGGACCGTTGACGGCGCTCCCGTAACCTCTCGCTCGGCGAAGCATGACGAGCGCGCCCACGCTAGAAGTACCCCTCGCGCTTGCGCCGCTCCATCGAGGCCTCGGAGGTCTGGTCGTCCATGCGGGTGGCGCCGCGCTCGGTGATCTCCTCGACCGCCGTCTCGCGGATGACATCCGCGATGGTGGCGGCGTCGCTGGCGATCGGGCAGGTGCAGGAGATGTCGCCGACGGTGCGGAAGCGGACGGTCAGCCGCTCGACGGCCTCGTCGGCGCGCGGCGGCGTGATCGGCGTCACAGGCACGAGCAGCCCGCGCCGGCGCACCACGTCGCGCTGGTGCGCGAAGTACAGGCTCGGCAGCGGCAGCCGCTCGCGCTGGATGTACTGCCAGACGTCGAGCTCGGTCCAGTTCGAGATCGGGAACACGCGCAGGTGTTCGCCGGGGTGGACGCGCGCGTTGTAGAGATCCCACAGCTCGGGGCGCTGGTTCTTCGGGTCCCACTGGCCGAAGCTGTCGCGGAACGAGAACACGCGCTCCTTGGCGCGGGCCTTCTCCTCGTCGCGGCGGGCGCCGCCGATCAGGGCGTCGAAGCCGAGCTCGTCGATCGCTTCGAGCAGCGTGACGGACTGGGCGGCGTTGCGCGAGGCCAGCTCGCCGCGCAGGGTGACGGTACCGCGCGCCATCGAGTCCTCGACCGAGCGCACGATGAGCTTCTCGTTGAGCGCCGCCGCTCGCTCGTCGCGAAAGGCGAGCACCTCGGGAAAATTGTGGCCGGTGTCGATGTGGAGCAGCGGGAACGGGAGCGCGCCCGGTCGGAACGCCTTCTCGGCCAGCCGCAGCACGACACAGCTGTCCTTGCCGCCCGAGAAGAGCAGCGCGGGCTTCGCACACTGGGCGGCGACCTCGCGCAGGATGTAGATGGCCTCGGCTTCGAGCCACTCGAGGTGGTCGAGCCGGGCGAGGGGCGCTGAGGGGGGGAGGAGTGTGGTGCTCATCGGGCCTGCTTGATCTCGGCAACGCGGTCGGGGCCGCCGGTGCGCGTCTCAGGAACGCTCTGTTCTACAGCATCATGCCACGTGAAAGCCGCTCGGACGCACGCGAGCACGACGCGATTGCCTACATACATGATCCAGATTGTCGTATATCCCGCGCCGAAAGGCAAACCGTGCCTTGCTTGAGTGTCGCACCTAGCGCGCATTCACAGATCACTGTGGACGCAACTGTGGGTTGGATGGGGCCACGCAAGCAGCGAATAGGTACCTGGGGGTTCGCTATACTGCGACCGAGTTGGCGCATGACTCGGGAGGCTGAGTTGCTAGCTGACACGCGAGTCCGGCTTCGCCTCGATCTCGTCGCGGCGCTGTCGGCTCTGCCAGGACAAACGTCCAGGGATCTGACCAAACAGCTGACAGTATCGTTCGGATGGTCGGGGCTATCGAAGGGTGATGTCAATTCCGTCCTGTACGCCGAAAGGACGATATTCCAGCACGAGGGCGCCGCGCCGCCACTGTGGCACGCCTTGGAGACCATCAACTCAGTCGAATCTGGTGAAGACATCCCTCACTTGGACGTTCTGGCCGGCCTCGGCCTTCGGCCTTGGCAAGAGCGTGCGCTCCGCGATTGGGCCACACGTCGTTGCCGAGGGGTGGTTGAAGCCGTGACGGGGACAGGTAAGACGTATGTGGGACTCGGTGCTGCCGCACTCGCGAACGCCGATGGTGTGAAGACGGCCGTCATCGTCCCGACCCAAGATCTACAGAACCAGTGGGCGGAACGGTTCGCGACCAAACTGCCCAAGATCAAGGTGGGGAAGCTTGGGAATGACCACCAGGACAACTTAGAGCGCACGGCAATAGGCATCACTTGAGGCGGGTGGTGGTGGGGCGTGTGGGCCAGCGGTAGCGAGAGCGAGCGCACTGTATGAGTCGGCGGATGACGACGAGCGCGGCGGCCAGG
>Ga0136611_10003989_pt1 | contig 10342 bp, 8 predicted proteins | sample AntDrymUQ2232306_2_FD_106645 | JGI IMG/M metagenome (GOLD analysis project Ga0136611, IMG submission 106645) | Polar desert sand microbial communities from Dry Valleys, Antarctica - metaG UQ223 (23.06) | ecosystem: Environmental > Terrestrial > Soil > Desert | place: Antarctica: Dry Valley... | reverse complement strand
GTCGCGATGTGTGGTGGCACGATCTAGTAGCAAATGTGTCAGACGACTGCCCTGCCGAACCGATGGATAGCGAAGACTCCTTGTTCATCCTGTACACCAGCGGATCCACCGGAAAACCTAAGGGAATCCGCCACACAACTGCTGGCTACAATCTTTATGCCAAACGAACGTTTCAATGGGTCTTCGATCACCGCCAAGAAGATATTTTTTGGTGCACCGCGGATTGCGGCTGGATCACAGGCCATAGCTACATCGTGTACGGTCCCATGTCAGCGGGTGCGACACAAGTCATGTACGAGGGTGCTCCCAACTGGCCTCAAGAAGATCGATTCTGGGAGATTATCGAACGCTATAAGGTCTCGATCCTATACACGGCCCCAACCGCCATCCGAACGTTTATCAAATGGGGAGACCACCATGTGGATAAGCATGACCTGAGTTCATTGCGACTGCTGGGCAGCGTCGGCGAAGGGATCAACCCGGAAGCATGGATGTGGTACTATGAAAAGATCGGCGGTGGCCGCTGTCCCATTGTCGATACGTGGTGGCAGACGGAAACCGGAGGCATCATGATGTCACCGCTCCCCGGCGCGATCGCTTGCAAGCCAGGATCATGCACTCGACCATTACCCGGTGTTGTGCCTCGAGTCCTAGGCAACTCGTTGGCCGAGGTAGAAGCGAACCACGGTGGCATGTTGTGTATCGAAAAACCCTGGCCCGGCATGCTCCGCGGCATTTGGGGCGATGACCTGCGGTATCAACAGCAATACTGGTCGATGGTTCCCGGCATGTACTTGACCGGCGACAATGCCCGCCGGGACAACGACGGCTATTACTGGATCATGGGGCGTATCGACGATGTGATTAACGTCTCAGGACACAGACTGAGCACGATCGAAGTCGAAAGTGCTCTCGTCAGCCACCCAGCCGTTGCGGAAGCCGCCGCGGTTGGACGGCCAGATGACATCAAAGGGCAAGCCATCACTGTTTTCGTAACGCTTAAAAATCATGAACCAACGGATGCATTGCGAGAGTTGCTCAAGAAACACGTTCGAAAGGAAATCGGCGCTTTAGCAGTTCCCGACGATGTGCGATTTACATCTTCGCTTCCAAAAACACGCAGCGGAAAAATCATGCGTCGCTTGCTCCGAGACATTGCCGCTGGAAAAGAGGGTACAGGAGACACATCAACCCTCGAGGATTACACAGTGCTAGTCCGACTCCGCAACGACGACGAATCGTAGTGACACATACGCCCCGATGGGCTTAACCCACCGGACGTAACGGTTAACAGCTAGCTGTTAACCTTAGGCTCCGACGAGTCGAGCGGGCTGTTGGTTCAGTCGACGACGCAATTGCAACGATTAGCCGATGGGCGTTAGCCCCGGTTTTCGGACCGGCAACCGCCGCTAACGCGGACCGGCAACCGCCGCTAGGGCGGTACGGCTAATTAAATCAACAACCCGCGAGCTCGTCTGGGGCCGACCACTCTCCAACGAACAGATTGTCGGGATAGTTGACTTGCATCAGACACAAGCCGCGAGCTGGCGCGGTTAGGTCGGTTTGCTTTCGTTCACGCGCCGCCAATGCAGATAGCATCCAGCGTGGACCAAAGCGATCCGCACCGATGTCTCTCAGCGTGCCCACAATGTTACGAACCATGTTGTATAGAAACCCGTCTGCCTCGATGTCAATCCACACGTCCACGCCATCCATCGTTAGGACACTCTTTACGTCAAGCGCGTATACCGTTCGAGTCGTCGTAAGCCGCGGGGAGCCGGGCGTTTCAAATCCCTTGAAGTCATGAGTGCCCATCAGAAACGCAGCTCCCTCTCGCATCGCGTCGTGGTCCAGTTTCTTTGGAAGCCACCAGTGAAACCTATAGTTCATTACGTCGGCGACTTTCGAATTGCGAATGATGTACCGATATCGCTTGCTTTTCGCGTCGCGGATTGGATCGAAGACCTGAACGACCTCGCGACACTGACGGACAACGATATCCTCAGGCAAATAGCGATTGATGGCGAGCGCCAGCTTGCCTGAATCGTGCCGCCAGTTTTGCAAAACAAAAGCTCCAATTTGTCCCTGTGCGTGCACGCCTGAATCGGTGCGACCACTTCCCTGAACATGCGACCGTTCCGATGTGGCCTTTTGGAGGGCTTCCATTAATCGTTGCTGGATTGTGATCGCGTTGATTTGAAGCTGCCAACCGCCATATCTCGTCCCATCGTACGCAATCGTTATTGCAAATTTCCGTGCCATTGTATTCCGTGTAACGATTCATTCGTCTTGATGCGATTAACGCTTGTCTGTCCAAGTCGCGTCGGGTTGCATAAACATCAGATGTTGCCATGGCAGTCGGTCATATTCCTTTGCCAACTTAAAGCCGTTCGCTTTGTATTCCTTGAGAATTTGCACCTTGGTCATCTTGTGCTCGGGCCGGATCAACACGGTGGGGTCCTCCAGTCGAAACTCAACCAGTGCAATTAGCCCGTCCGGCTTGAGTGCCTTGCGCAATGCGGCCAGCATTTGAACCGGATGCGAAAATTCATGGTACACATCCACCATCAGGGCCAAGTCCACCGAGTTCTCCGGAAGCTTTGGGTCCCAAAGCTCACCCAACACGGTTTCTACGTTCTCAAACTTCTTTTCGACCAACTTGCGAGACAACTCTTGTAGCATTTCGGGCTGAATATCGACCGCGATCACTTTGCCGGTTGGTCCCACGCGCGGAGCCATTTGCAGCGTATGGTACCCGTCGCCAGCCCCCAAGTCACAAACAACCATTCCATCCTTGAGTTTCAGTTGCTCCAACATCTCTTGAGGGTTCTCTTCCTGTATTCGCTCCGGACGGCTCAGCCAGTTCATATGCGTATAACCCATTGGCTGAGCCACGCGCCGGCCCAAGTACTTCGTCACCCCCTCAGGAGCTTCCACTTTCGGCTTGATCTCCTTACTCGCTTTCTCCTGTGCCCACAATGGTCGCGATACGCCAGTTTGCCAAGCTGCGAGTGTCAGCACCCCGACTAGGTACCGAACGACGAACCGCTTAAAGGATTGCATTTTGGAAGCTTTCTGTAGGTGACTAATCTTCCAGCGGCAGGGGCTGAAAGGATGGGTGTTTTGCCGATTCTAGATATGTTTCGAGGATCAACAGAGCTGCGACCTTGTCTACTTGCTTCTTGCGTTTTTTGTGCGTCAACTCAGCCTCGCGAAGCAATCGATTGGCAAGTGCGGTCGTGTAGCGTTCATCGACAAAGCGAACCGGGCAGTTCGTTATATGATACAGCCAAGAAGCGAAATCGCGGGCTTCAACGGATTTTTGACTTTCGCGGCCATCGCAATGGATTGGCAAACCGACGACCCAGCCCAGAATCTGATTTTGACGGGCCAAGTCCTCGAAGTGCTTTTGGTCGAGCGTGCTATTTTTTCGCGTGTACGTTTCCAAAGGGCTGGTCCAAGTCCGGCTTGGATCGCAGATGGAAACACCGATCCGAACTGTACCATAATCGACGCCTGCAAGCCTGCCGGACTCCGGCCAATCAAATTGTCTCGTATCGGGGTTACCCAAACCGCTCAACCTCGCGAAATTCCCTTGAAAACAAATCTACTAAAACGTTATTCTCCCCATATTGGCCAGGATTGACCAGAGCCAGCACCCTAAAGCAGAGCAAATTCGAATTGGTTTGGAGCAACATGAAACAGACGAGAAGACTTGCAATTTGCACGCTTAGCAGCCTATTCACAGCCATAACGGCATTTTCATCCAGTTCGCTCCAAGCGCAGGATGGACTTGATTTCAACGAGGCAGAACGAATGATGTCGTTCAATACCGTTGAACTTAAAGATCAACTCTACTTTGGTCTCCGGATCTTCCTGCCGGAACAACAAGCATTCGTCGACGACATCGTAGCCCGAGTCGAAGCCGGCGAGCTTCCACGCTCCATGGTCAACGTAGTATTCGTATGGTCTCGAAAACGCCGGCCAAAAATCCCGTTCCCCTACTTTGAAATCGCAATGCGTGTGCTAGCCGAAAAGCGCGGCGTCATCCTTCCCTGACCGCGGCTTTCGGTGTGCCATGAGTGACGGAGCTTTGCATCTGAGTGGCAACTTTTTCGCCTCGTAGGAATCGTAGTATGCGATTAGACTAATCTCTTTCAGTTTTTCGTTTTGCGTGGGCTTTGGGTCATAAAATGAAGGTTTTGGTTGTTGGAAACGGCGGTCGCGAACACGCCTTGGCTTGGAAAATCCGGCAAAGCCCGAGACTGACTCAGCTTTGGATCGCTCCGGGAAACGCCGGAACGGCCCAGGAGGGAGAGAACGTCCCAATCGCCGTTGACGATATTGCAGGCATTGTCGCGTTTGCAAAAAAACAACGGGTAGATCTCGTAGTCGTCGGCCCGGAAGTGCCACTTACGCTCGGGTTGGTCGACGCGCTTGCCAAAGAAAAGATCAAGGCTTTTGGACCTAGCAAAGCGGCAGCACAACTTGAGGGTAGCAAGATTTTTTGCAAGCTTCTGCTGCGACAAGCGGACGTTCCAACCGCGGATTATCAAGTGTTTCGAGACGCGGACAGCGCCATGCGTTACGTCAAAGCTCGGTATCCCAATGAAAAGGAAAAGACACCACTCGTTGTCAAAGCCGACGGTCTAGCAAGTGGAAAAGGGGTCATCGTTTGTTCGCGTCGAGAGGACGCACTCGATGCGATCGATCGCATCGCTCGAAAGCTCGAGTTCGGTAAAGCAGGTGCTCAAATGGTCATCGAGGAACGTCTCGAAGGACCAGAGGTAAGTATCCTCGCAATCACAGACGGCAAAACAATTCTAACTCTGCCTCCCGCGCAAGACCATAAAGCCGCTTTCGATGGCGATACTGGACCAAACACAGGTGGCATGGGAGCGTATTCGCCAACTCCTGTCATTGCTCAAGAACTAATCGAAACCATCGAAGACCAAATCCTGGTCCCATCTATCCACACGATGAAGCGAAATCGAAAGCCGTTTCGAGGTGTGTTGTACGCGGGCTTGATGTTGACGCAATCCGGCCCCAAGGTACTGGAATTCAATGTTCGGTTTGGTGACCCCGAATGCCAGCCGCTGCTCATGCGATTGCAAAGCGACTTACTCGATATCATGGAAGCGACGGTTGACGGGCGACTCAATGAGATAGACACTCCCGTTTGGGATCCACGTCCGGCCATTTGCGTTGTCATGGCCAGCCAAGGCTATCCTGGCGAATACGAAAACGGACGCGTTATTCGTGGCCTAGACGTCGCTTCGGAAATTCCCGACGTCAAGGTTTTCCATGCAGGCACTCAGCTGGTCGATGGTCAAGTCGTGACAAACGGTGGTCGAGTGTTGGGTGTGACCGCGCTCGGTACTAGTTTGGCGGATGCAAAGTTGAAAGCTTATACGGCGGTGCAGGCCATTCGCTGGCCAGGTGCATGGTGCAGAAAAGACATCAGCGACAAAGCAGTCCAATATACGATGGAAAATGCCTTGTAGTCGTTTTGGGTGTTTGATTGTTAACGTTATTGATTCGGGAGATAAAGAAATGTCGCAATGGAATACGATGGCGGGGCTACTGCTTGCCGTCGGTTTTGTGGTCGCTAACGGTTGCTACCAAGTGAAACCCAATATCAAGCTTGCAACCGAGGTTGCGCCCACCAAGGAGGTTGCCAAGCCAAAATCGCCACCGAAACATACCGACGCAGTCGTTACCAACAAAGTTTATTTTGACATCCGGATCGGTGATGACGATGCGGGCCGGATCGTGATGGGACTTTATGGAAAAGATGTCCCGAAAACGGCAGAGAATTTTCGCTGTTTGTGCACGGGCGAAAAGGGAATCGGACAATCCGGAAAACCATTGCATTTCAAAGGGAGCATCTTCCATAGGATTATCCCTGGATTCATGTTGCAGGGTGGCGACTTTACCAAGAGCAATGGCACCGGTGGTGAGAGCATTTACGGGGCAAAATTTGCCGACGAAGCGTTTAAGTTTGGCCATGAAGAAGCCGGAGTTCTCAGCATGGCAAACTCAGGACCGAACACCAATGGCTCTCAGTTTTTTATTACAACCGTACCAACTCCGCACTTGAACGGGAAGCATGTGGTCTTTGGGACAGTGCTAGACGGAATGGCAATCGTAAAGAGACTCGAGCAGCTCGGCAGCGGGTCTGGCGAGACGAAGTCGTATATTGTCATTCGCGATTGCGGAGAGTTGAAAGGAACGAATCCGAATTCAACAACCGAGCCGGCATCTAGCGAGACGCCGAAGTCGTTGTAAACGTTGAGTTGCTAACGCTCGCAGATACAAACGCTGGAACAGCTTGCTTTGTGGCTGGAGTCTTGCGGTAGCCAAAGAAACCGCGATTTTTGATCACTTCTGCAACTTCGATTGGTACATGCTCAGTCCAGGCCGGATCACCTGCTTGGATTTGGCGCAATACCTCGCGAGAGAATGTCTCCAGGTTCCCTGGGGTGTAGTTGTCCAGTTGCTCAATGCAACCCTTATCCACCAAGTACTCGTAAAGCTTTCTCAACCCAGGTGCAACCTGTAGATTATTCACAGTCGTCAGTTCGCCCTTGGTTCGATCAAGTAAAGGATAGATATACAGCTTGAGATCATTTTTAAACAATCGGCCAAACGACTCCAGGATTCCGCCATCAAGTTCCGAATAGTACTTGTTGTCGAAGAGATCACAAAGACTACTGGCACCCATCGTGATTCCGATTTTCTGCTTGGTGTAGCGAGCCAAATAGGCGGCAAGTCGGTAGTATTCAAAATAGTCTGAAATTAAGACTGTCATTCCACAAGCGGCCATCAAATCGACGCGTGCCAAGAAGTCCCGCAGATCGATTTCGCCATTTGCCTTTAGGTTGCGCATCGTGATTTCTGCCAATGTGACAACTTGATCCGCTTCGACATCGGGTTCCAAGCAAAATTTTTCATGCGCAGATCTCAGCATGTCCAGGTTCACGTTGGTGACGGGCCGGAAACTACCACGTTCCACTAAGATCGGTTTTTTGTAGAGAACCTCGGACGGTTGCAGTACTTCGCCCTTGGCCGAAAACATTGCCGCGTTACTTAACCCCAATTGCACAAGTCGCAAACTCATGACGCGATTGTCAACATTTCGAAACGCGATCCCTGAAAACTCGATCATGTCGATTTCAATTCGCCGAGTATTTAGATTGTCTAACAATGACTCGACCAATTGGTCTGGTTCATGATTGAGGAAGAAAGCACCGTAGAGCAGATTGACACCGGTGATTCCAATGGCTTCTTGCTGGAGTGCATTTTCGGTATCAAGCATGCGGACGTGGATAATGATTTGGCTATCCTGATCGCCAGGATGGGACTGGAATCGTACCCCCATCCATCCATGGCAATCATTGGTTCCCTTGAAATTTCGGGCAGAGACGGTATCGGCAAAAGCAAAAAAGGCCGTCGTATCTCCGCGGCTCTCCTTCAGCCGTTCCAAGTTCAAGGAATGCTCATGCTCCAGCATGTCCTCTAGTCGTCTACGGCACACGTATCTCGCGCACTGGCCATAGATCGCGTCGCTAACGGTCATGTCGTAGGCAGACATGCTCTTGGCAATCGTGCCTGCAGCACCACCCGCGCGAAAGAACCATCGTACAACCTCTTGCCCTGCGCCTATTTCGGCAAAGGAGCCATAGCGGCGTGGGTCCAGATTGACAGCAAGTGCCTTGCGTTCGGTATTTGGGCGCTCGATAGTTACGCGTTCGATCGACATGTTCGGTAAATCCAATACAAAATTCAAAACGGAATGGACCGAAAAAATATGGGTCACAACCCAATGGCTCGACACAGTAAACCTTATCGGTCCGGTAAAGATTTTCGACAATCAGCCGGAATAATCAGCCGAATCAATGCAATCGACAATGACGGAACACGCATCGAAGGATTGTGAGTAGAATCGGTCGATCGACTCCACTCAATGGCATAGTAAATAGACGGCAGAGCAATGATGAAATTAGGCGACGTGATGACTTTAAATGCTTTTGCGTTTGCAATCTTGTCCAAGTTGACTTTGTTGCTGGCTGTAGCGAGTGCAAACCTCGAGGGGAGCGAGGACGGCGATCCGGATACGACGGGGAGCAGCGCAAACACACCAGTCGATGCTCCATTGCCGCCGGAACAAGCCGCTGCCAGCATGATCGTACCTGACGGTTTCAACGTCACTCTGTTTGCAGGCGAACCGGATGTCCAACAGCCCATCGGGTTCTGCATCGATGACCGCGGACGATTGTGGGTTGCCGAGGCTTACAACTATCCCAACCACGGCACAAAGCCGGGAGATCGCATCGTGATCTTCGAGGATCAAGATGGCGATGGAAAATTTGACAAGCGAACGGTCTTTTACGATCAACTCAACTACGTAACGGGTATCGAAGTTGGATTTGGAGGGGTGTGGGTTATGTCACCACCTTCCTTTTACTTCATTCCAGACAGCGACGGCGATGACGTTCCAGACAGCCCGCCGCAAGTACTGCTAGATGGATTCGGTAACCATGCAAATAGTCACAATCTAGCAAACGGCTTCGCGTGGGGGCCGGATGGATGGTTGTACGGAACGCACGGTCGCACCAACTGGTCGCGAATTGCCAAGCCCGGTACTCCAGACGCTCAGCGCACCCAATTCGATGGCGGTGTGTACCGCTACCATCCCGTGCGCCATGTTTGGGAGCCCTTTGCAGATGGGACAACAAACCCATGGGGAATCGACTGGAACGACTTCGGTGAAAGTTTTGTAACGAACTGTGTCAACCCACATCTATTTCACGTGATCCAGGGGGCACACTACGAACCCTGGAGAAATCGCGAGTCCAGTCGGTATGCGTACGAAAGAATTCCTACCATCGCTGACCATTTGCATTTTATCGGGGGGCCAAGTTTTCACGAGGGAATCGGAAACCCTGCGGAAGATGCGGCAGGGGGAGGCCACGCTCACTGTGGTACGATGATCTATCTGGGTGACAATTGGCCCGACAAGTATCGCAACTCGGTGTTCACCAACAACATCCATGGAAAGCGAATAAACAACGACATATTAACGCGTTCAGGCTCTGGCTATGTGGCATCGCACGGCCCTGACATCCTGCGCTCTCGCGACCCATGGCACATGGGAGTAACGATTCAGTACGGGCCCGATGGTGGAGTTTACCTTAGCGATTGGTCTGACACTGGGGAGTGCCATAGCGTCAAAAACACACAACGCGAAACGGGCCGCATCTTTAAGATCACCTACGGCACACCAACTTTCGCCTCCGTGAACATTGCAGGCCTGTCAGACAGCGAGTTAGTCCAACTGCAATTGCATCGAAACGACTGGTACGTCCGCCATGCCCGCCGCGTTTTGCAGGAGCGAGCCGCACAAGGCAAAAACATGGATCAAGTCCGTGAAGACCTTTTGGCTCAATTCCACGATCAGTCGCACGTGCCCAGCAAACTGCGATCGCTGTGGGCTCTGCAGGTTCTCGGTGCGTTCGCCAAAGGGGCACTGGCTGACAACTTTTTGATCGAGCAACTTGCGCATGATAGTGAGTACGTTCGCGCTTGGTCGATTCGATTCTTATGTGAAACTAGTCAACCACCGCCGCGTGTTATTTCGCAATTGAACGAACTGGCTTCGAGCGATTCATCTCCTTACGTTCGCTTGCAGCTTGCGAGTTCGCTACAGCGATTCCCGTCTGCAGATCGGTGGACAATCGCGGCGTCGCTGCTTCAGCATGGCCAAGATTCCGACGACATGAATTTGCCCTTGATGAATTGGTACGCCATTGAGCCGTTGGTTGACGTGGACCTCCAACGCTTTTTAGGATTGGCTAAGGTTTGTCAGATCCCGTTGGTGCGCAATCACATTGCCCGTCGAGCTGCTTCGCACGATCGATCCGCCGATGCACTCGATTCACTCTCTCAGTTTCTCGTGGAGAATGAAGATTCCGCATTTCAAGTGGATCTTGTGACCGGCATGATACGTGGTCTCGAAGGTCGGCGTTCCGTGGGCATGCCGCCGAACTGGTCCAAGGCATTTTCCGTCCTTGAAGCGAGTTCAGATAAAAAAGTCCGGCAAGCGGCCATTGAGCTCGCTCTCGTCTTCGACGATCCTCGCGCCCTAGTATCCCTCAGAAAGATCGCCGCGGATCGGACGGCTGTTGCCTTGGACCGGAACCGAGCATTGCGATCACTTGTAGCGAAAAAGGCAAATGGTGTTGCAGCACTTTTGCTAGAGCTTGTCGAGGAACCCGATGTTCGCCGCGAAGCCATCCGTGGACTTGCGGAATTCGACCATGCTTCGACTGCTGAAGTTTTG
>Ga0136611_10003988_pt1 | contig 10342 bp, 10 predicted proteins | sample AntDrymUQ2232306_2_FD_106645 | JGI IMG/M metagenome (GOLD analysis project Ga0136611, IMG submission 106645) | Polar desert sand microbial communities from Dry Valleys, Antarctica - metaG UQ223 (23.06) | ecosystem: Environmental > Terrestrial > Soil > Desert | place: Antarctica: Dry Valley... | reverse complement strand
TCAGTCACGCCCACACCGGCCGATCACAAGTTCAAGATCGTCCAGCCGTGACAGGCCAGTCGATCGGTGGATCGAGGCTTAGCCCGGATCCACCGTCGATCTTGGTCTGACGGTCGCAGGATCATGACGGTCGGCGTGGGTGCAGTTCGGTGGCGTGCAGTCGTGCGGGAGCCGCCGGTCTGCCGGCTTCTCCGAGGTCCTGGTTGTCGGGGCGGGTGGCGGCGTTCAGCAGCGCATCGGAATCGCGGTGATGTTGTTCAGGGCGGTGGTGATGGCGTCCGCCCAGGGCCAGGACTTCGGTAGTCGTAGGTGGCGCCGTCGGCCGCTGTGGACGAGCCGGCCCGGCATGGTGAAGACCTTGCGGCGCAGCGTCGCGGCTGTCGCGGTGTCCAGGTCGGGGCCGGCGAGGTGCCCGACGGCCCGGCCCAGGTTGTGGGCCATGACGGTCAACGCTAGCCACGCGGCGTTGGCCATGAAGTTGCCCGAGGGCATGTGCGCCAGGCCGGCGCTCTTGAGCTCGGCGATGCTCTGCTCGACGACGGCGTGCCGGCGGTGGTCGGCCTCGAGCTCGAGCACGGTGCCGGTGCGGTCGGTGACGAACGCGTGGTAGTCCCAGTTGGTGAATAGCGCGAGCTGCGAGCCCGGGGTCGGCCGGACCCGGCGCACGACCAGCCGAACCTGCCGGGCGTGCCGCTTGTCGCTGGCGAAGCAGGTGAAGGCGGTCTCGGCGACGTCGGCGCCGGAGACCTCCGGAGTAGAGAGCCAATACGGGATCGGCTGCCATGCCGACTCCTCGATGGCCTCGATCGCGGCGCGTATCCGCTTGTCCTGCCGGGCGGTGACCGAGAACCGGACGTCGAACTTCGCGGCGGTCGCGATGACGGTCTTGGAGTAGAACGCGCTGTCGGCTCGCACGGTCGGCTGCCCGGTCGCGCCGGCGCCGCGGACCCGACTGACGGTCTCGGTCAGGAACGACGCCGCGCCACGAGCGGCGCCGGCGGACCCGCCGCGCAACCGGCTCATCAGCACCTGCCCGGTCTGGGCGCACGTCGCGAGCTGCGGGTGGTAGCCGCGGACCTTGGTGTAGCCGAACGCCGCGCCCTGCTTGCTGCGGCCCTGCACCGCCACGATGGTCGAGTCGATGTCGATCGTCAGCGGCGCGCTCAGCTCCGCCGGGCCGGCGCCTGCCGCCCACAGCCGGGCCAACAGCACACGGGAGACAGCGTCGAGTTGCCGGACGTTGGACCACTTGTGCGCCCGCAGCCACGACCCGATCGTCGACGGCGCCCTCGTCGCGTCGAACAGTGAACCCGTCGCGCCGGCCCGCAGGACCGCGACGTCGTCGATGCTGTCGCCGCCGGCGAGCATCGACCCGATTACCGTCAGCGCCTCCGTCCCGCTGTTCGCGCCGTGTTTTGCCAACGTCAATCGCTCGTCGATTAGAGCGGCCAGGTCGATCCGCTGCGCCAAGACCGCCGCCGGGAGCAGCCCCGCGTTCGGCACCAGATTGCTCTCGTCAAAGGTCGTGGTGACCCGGCTCAGGTCATGAGATGCTCGCACCCGTCAGATGCCCTCTCGAACTGGTTGATGTACTCCGTCGCAAGAGACATCCTCCCAGCTCAGAGGGCATTTGATCTTCCTGCCGCGCCGTCACAACGCCCAGCCGGTCGGTGGATCCGGGCTTAGGCAAGATCTCCTCGGCGTGCCTCTGTGCGCAAGAGGTACGGGAGCTCGTGCCCGACCCGACCGTCTGATCGACGCGCCCCCGCGGCGTCCGCAGCGGCCCGCCCGCCCTGCCGTTCTGTGCGGCCAGGGACACGGTTGCGGCCGATGGCCGGCCGGCTCTGCACGGGGGCGCCTTCCCTCGACAAGGCTGCGTAACCTAGTGCGGCGGCGGCCGCGAACTCCGCCGGTGGGCTGGTGTTCGATGGCGATCTTGTCGTGGTGCGTCCGGTGGAGCGCCACGTGTAGGTCTTGCCCGCTGGTCGCCGTGGCCTTGGCCGAGCCGTTGCGGTCTTGCCCGGGGCTGGGCGGTTCTTGCCCGTGACCCGGCGGGTCTTGCCCGCGGCAGGCAGCCCCTCAACGACGCTGCCTTCGACACGCACCCGTGACCGCTGGTCCGCAGGGGAGCGGCCCAACGGAGCGGGGTCACGGGGAGGAGGTGACGCAAGGCCAATCTTCTGGGCGTCACATCTGTACCGGCCGAAGCAATCGCTCTTCTGATGAGCGGTTGCGTCACGCCGCGGCCCTCTTCCATTTGGGTCAAGTGGATGACTTCGGCCGCGAGTGCCTCGCTAGGTTCGGTGCGCGACATATCGGCAGTGCCGGACCATAACCGAGCCCAGGATCAACGCGGCGGCAGGAGGTGAGCAGGGTGTCCGCCCACAAGGAGCTGCGGCGCTACGGCGGCTTCGGTCCGCAGTGCCTGGGCCTCCTCACCCGGCTGATGCGGCGGGAAGCCCGCGGACTTCCGGTCCTGAAGCCTCCCGGCGGCTGGGCGGAGCACGCGTTCGACGACCTCGTCCAGGAGTTCTTCGCCGCCAAGGGCAAGGCAGTGACGCGGATGCTGTACGCGCAAGCCGGCGACGACGACCAGCTCGGCGCGCTGCTCTGCCGGTCGGTGCAGAACTGGCTGATCGACTGGGCCCGGGCCACGACCGACCCCGGTGCGCTGCGGCATCGGCTGGAGAAGATCCTCCCGTCGCTCCCGCATTTCGCGCGCGTCCCGGACGGGCAGCCGGGCGCCGGTCGGTGGACGCTGGCCGACGGCCCCGACGGCCCCGACGGCCCCGACGCCCCCGACGGCGTCTTCGTCGGCGACGTGGAGGACCTCGCGAAGGCGGGCCGCACCCTGGGTGTGATGCCGGGAGCATGGAGCAGCGAGACCCGGCGGGCACCCGTCACGGACAAGGCGTCGCTGGTTCGCCTGCTGGGGCGGATCTTCGACGCGGCCGGCGGGAGCCTGGAGCTCGGCCAGATCGTCTACGCGGTCCAGGGGAGCTTCCACGCCCAGTTCGCTGGCGAGGTCGTGTTCGACCACCGCGCCGAGCCTTCGGGCCGCCTGGCCGCGGCAGTCGGAGCGGCAGAGACAGGGCAGTCGGGCTTGGCGACGCAGGAATCGGAGACCAGGATCGCGCTCATGGCGCGGCGTCTGCTGGACAGCCTCGGCGATGACGGCGTGCGGATCCTCGACGTGATGGCCGATCCTGTTCAGGTCGCTGCGCGCCTGGGCGTGGGCCGGAGCCAGGCGTACGCGAAGAGGGGGGCGGCGACGGCGGTGCTGGCGGAGCTGATCGGCGACGACCCCGACCGCGCGGCGATCCTCGCGGAGGCACGGAGCATCGTCGACGGCCGGGCCCGGTGATGCGGCCAGGGCCCACTCGAGGGACGCGCCGGACGTTTCGGCGTGTTGGTACGTCAATAGTCGGTGCCCCCACCGGAAGGAATGTCGTGTGAGCAACACTGTCGACGGAGCCGGCGCTCCGGTGTCGTCCGGGCTGCTGGCTCTCGCGGAGTCCTTCCGCGTCCCGCAGGAGCTCCGTGACGCCGTCCTGGACGCGGCGGTCCCGCCCCCGTCGGAAGGTCAGCTGTGGCGCGCCGAGGACGGCCCAGTCGCCGTCCTGGGCCTGCTCATCTCCGTCCAATCCGGCAAGGACCGCCTCCCCAATGTCCTCTTCTGCCCGGTCACGCTCGACGTCGAGGACGAGTCCGGCGCCGGCGTCGCAGTCGCGTCCTCCGTGCTGGGGAACGCCGACGTCCTGCTCTGGCCGGGGCTCGCCCGCTGGATCCCCCTGGCGGCGCTAGACCACCTCCTCGACGACGGCCAAGACCTGCTCGGGGCAGCCTCCCGTGTTGAGAGGACAGCGGCTTCAGCCGATAATCCTGACGCCGCGTTCGCGCTCCTCGACGCGGTCGACGTGTTCAGCGGCGCCGCGCAGGCCCTGGCTCAGATCGCCGACGACATGTCCGTGCTGGCTTCCCTCCCCCGAATCGCTGTCGCCGCGAGCGACACCCATGCGAGCCGGGACAGGACATCGCTCATGGAGGCCCTCCCGGGCAGCGGCGCGGACAAGATCCGCGTGTTGACCGACGTCCTCGGCGTCAGCGGCCCCGATGCCATGGCGGTGCTCAGGGGCCGCCGGCCCCTTACTGACGACGAGTCCGACCGGATCCGCCGTCACCTCGGTCTCGGCGGCCAGGAGGTGCAGCACCACGGATTCCCCCTGGAGCTAGTGGCCGAACTGGAGCAGCCGCGATGGCGCAGACCGCTGCTCGGGGTGGCTCCAGCAGCCGGCCTGGCGGAGGCGCGCGCCGCTGCCGCCGGCGGGGTGTACGCCCTCGCGGCCCGCGACAGCGCCGCGGAGCCGAACTGGGCCGAACGGATCCAGCGGTACCTCCAGGCCGGCGGGTGACTCAGCGGCTGCGGGCGTCCCGCCTCAGAGGGCCCGCTCTTGCCCAGGCCGCCCGCATGCTCGCCGTCCTGGATCGGGACCAGCCCCGGCTCAGTGAACGGCTGCTGGAGGACCCAACGGCCGCGATCCACAGCCTCGAAGGCGTCGAGATCGTCCTCGTCGAGGAGAGCGGCGACGGCGGCTGCTCCGTCGCGGGGGGTTACCGCCACGACCTGAGCCCGCCGCGGATCGTCGTCACCAGGTCCGCGAGCCGGCCACGACGCCGGTTCACGGCCCTTCATGAGTACGGCCACCACCTCCAGCAGAACGACCCGGAGCTCGGCGGGCACCTGATCGACGCCCCCCACGGCGAAGAGCTCGAAGAGGCCGCCTGCGACGTGTTCGCGTCGCGGATCCTGCTGCCGGACGGGCTCGTCGACGAGCACATCCTCGCGCGGGGACCGACCGCCGACAGCGTCCTGGCGCTCTACGCCACAGGCCGCGCGTCCCGCGCCGCGTGCTGCGTACGCGCCGCGGAGCGCCTAACCGCCGCCGGAGCCGTCGTGCTCCTGAGCCCCGAAGGGAAGGTCGACTTCGCGGTCAGCCGAGGGATCTTCCCGCCGGCGCGCGGCAGCGACCAGTCGTCCTCCGCCGTCGTCGCCGCCGCGATGGGCGCGCCGGAGGCGACGGTGGAGAGGGAACGGACGCGGATCCGCTACTCGACGGGCGGCCTCAGCGACGAGCTCTACGGGCAGGCGACCTGGATTGACGGGTACATCGTCGCGGTCCTCGCCGAGAGCAGCCCCGGCTGGCTCCAGTTCGCCCCGCCCCGGCCAGGGACCGCCCAGTACGCCCGGCCCGCTGCGCCCCCCGCCTGGGGGTACGGGACGTGTTCGACGTGCCAGGACACCTTCCCCATGTCCGAGAGCGCAGGCCAGTGCGACACCTGCGGCGACCCCCGCTGCGGGAAGGGGCACTGCGGCTGCACCGCGGCTCGCGAGCGGCTCTGCCCCGGCTGCTCGCTTTACCTGAACAGGTCGCAGTTCGAACCCGGCGCCGACGAGTGCCGGACCTGCGCCGAGTGACCGCCACGCCCCCGTTCGGACGCGCCGTCGGACGGATCCGGAGTTGTTACGTCAAGGGCAGGTGAGAGGGCCATCGGGTCCTCCTTATCGAAAGGACCGATGCCCCATGCCCGAGACCGCCGGCACCGTCGCAGGCGCGTTCAACCTGTACGACGACAAGCTCAACCTCGACAAGTCCGAGCGCGCCCGCGCTCAGAAGCGCCACCAGGACATCACGGCTCTGCTCGTGGCGTCCGGGCTCGTCGCCCTGACGTTCCTGCAGGGGTCGTTCACCCGCAAGACGATGAGGAAGCCGCTCAAGGACGTCGACATGGTCGTCGTCATGGCCGAGCGCCTGCGCGCCGAGCTGGACCGGCCCGGCGGCCCCGCCTTCGCGATGGCCCTGCTCCGCGATGCCGTCGCCGCTGCCTACCCGTCTGCGCGGTTCGACGCGGACGGTCCGTCGGCCCACGCGCTCCAGGTCACGTTCCCTGACCTGCCGTTCACGTTCGACCTCGTCCCGGCCCTCGCGGGCGACGGCGAGATCGTGCACATCGCGAACCGCGACGACGACCGGTGGGAGTGGTCGAACGCCCGGACCCTCAACCGCGTGGTGTCCGAGCGGAACGTCATCACTGACGGCGAGTGGGTCCACCAGGTCCGGATGGGCAAGTCCTTCAAGGATCGATACTCCGACCTGGACCTGTGCGGCCTCGCGTTCGAGGCCCTCGCGCACGACAGCATCTTCGTCAAGCGGCCGCACGACGTCGCTCTCGCCGACCTGCTCCGGCACGCCAGCACGGCCGTCCTCTGCAAGATCCTGGAGCCGACGGGCGTCGAGGACCTCACCGAGGAGTGGGACGACGAGCAGCGCCGCCGGTACGCCCAGCGGTTCGCCGCCCTGTCTCGTCAGGCCGACGAGGCCCTGCGGCTGCGCGCCGACGGCTCCGAGGCCGCCGCCGTCGACGTCTGGCGGTCGGTCTTCGGCGACGACTTCCCCGCCGCTCCGCCGCAGAGCGCGAGCGACGCCCTCTCCGCGCTCGCCGCCGGCGGCATCACGTCGACCGGACGGGCCGTCACTACGCCCCGCGCCCACCAGCCGAACCGGCCGGCCCGCTCGTGGCGCGCCCGCTGAGCGCCCTGCGGGCCCACCCGCAGGAGACCGCCGCGTCGCTCATGGCCGACGGGGACATCTACGGGCTCCGCTGCGCCCGCGGGACACGCCTGCCCGCCAAGGGCGGCGCCGGGGTCATCCTGGACCTCTGGCTCGCGCCCCTCCCGGCCCTGGCCCGAGAGGGATGGCCCGTCGAGCACGCCCGCGTGCTCGTCCTCGCCGACGACACCACGCACGCCGTCGACATGCACCCCGGCCCCCGCCGGTACCTCCACCGCAACCCCGGGCCGCTCGCGACGCTCTGCCTGCAGTACCCCCGCGACGACGCCGCGCTCAGGTGGATCCCCGAGGACGGGCTGAAGCCGCTCGTCACCTCCGTCCACCGCCACCTCATGTACGAGGAGGCGTGGCGCCGCACCGGGAGGTGGCCCGCCGAGGACGCCCCGCACGGCGACCGGAAGGCCCCGCACCGGCTCCGGACCCCCGCCGCCCGGCAGGCCCAGCGCGACTGGGCACGGACATGACCGCCGCCGTCGCAGCCGTGCCCGTTTACGCCGTGCTGGAGGCCCCGGCCGCGGCCTCCGCGACCCAGGCCGTCGTCGGCCCGGCCGCGCCGAAGCCCCCCGCCGCGCCGGCCGACCCGTTCAGCGCCGGCGCCATCCTCGGGGTCGTGCTCGGCAGCGCCGTGCTCGGGGCCCTCCTCACCGCGGTCGCCAAGAACCTCAGGGACAACGCCGTCGTCCGCCGGGACAAGTACGCCGCGGCGGTCGGGCACCTCGCCGCGTGGATCGAGTACCCCTACCGGATCCGCCGGCGGACCTCCGACGACCCGGAGACCCTGACGCGGCTCGCCGACCTGGGGCACCAGCTCCAGATCGACTCGGCCTGCCACCGCGGCTGGATCGCCGGCGAGAGCCAGGCCGTCGGAGATCTCTACGACACCTGGCTGGAGAACGTCCAGGCAGCGGCGGCGACCCCCGCGTCGCAGGCATGGCAAGAAGGACCGGTCACCAACGCCGCCGGGATGGTTCTCAACGGCTTCGGCCCTCCGTCCGCCGCGCCCGCCGTCGTGGCCTTGGAGGCCGCGCTCGCCTACCGGTTCGGGCTCCGCCGCCTCATGTGGCCAGCGCTGGTGAGCCGACGCCTCGGCGAACGCGGCCTGTACCCGCCCGCCGCCGACGGCGGCGAACCGACTTAGACGGCAGGTGCCCGACGCCGGCCGAAACGCACGACAGGGCCAGATGGCGCTTCTCGCGACGGTGGTCCTCGGCTGGCCGTAGGCCGCCGTTCAGCCAGTCGCGCGATGTCCGCTCAACTGCGACGTGAGCGGCTGCACTCGGTGTCGAGTCGGCAGCACCGGCTGCCTAAGGCACGCCTACCAGCAGCAGAGACAGCGAAGCGGCCGCCAGGGTGAGACTGCACCCTGGCGGGTGGGCGCAGTCGTGCGCCCGTCCAGCAGGGGCCGTCAAGGCGCTCATGTTTCACCGGCGCGGAACGCACGCTCCGCGCCATGGACGGGCGATCCGTGAGCGGAAGACCGCAGCGTCGAAAGAGGCACCGCCGTGGCTACGGTCAAGTCATGCGGACCGTAGGAGTGGACCTGTCGGCCGAGGCGCGCGGCACAGCCGTGGCCTGCATCGACTGGTCCGGGCCGTGCCCCGTGTTGGCCACCGTGCAGGTCGGTGCGGACGACGATGCGGTGCTGGCTGCACTCGACAACACGGAGCGGGCAGCCGTTGACTGCCCGCTGGGCTGGCCGGAGCCGTTCGTTGATTTTCTTGTCGCGCACCGTGCCGGGCGGGCACCGGCGCCCGTCGGACAGACCGGTCTTGAGTGGCGGCGCAGCCTCTCCAGGCGCGCTACCGACCTGCATGTCGCCGACACCGTCCCCGGCGTGGTTCCGCTGGCCGTGGGTGCAGACCGCATCGCGGCCGTAGCCATGCGCGCTGCCGGCCTGCTCGCGGCACTAGCCGACGCTGGGCATCCCGTCGACCGGAGCGGAGGGGGACTCTTGGTCGAGGTGTACCCGGCCGCGGCGCTCCGCGTCTGGGGGCTCGCAAGCCGCTCGTACAAGGGCATGAGCAATCGACCCGCGCTGAGCTTGCTCGTCGATGAGTTACAGGCCGCGCTGCCCGGCCTTGACTGGCAGGCAAACGACCGCGCTTGTCGGGACTCTGATGACGCGCTGGACGCCGTCATCTGCGCACTCGTCGCGCGGGCCGCCCATCTTGGGCTCACCGCAGGGCCGCCGGCCCACCTTGCGGAGCGGGCCGCCAGCGAGGGCTGGATTCACCTGCCGCGCCCGACGGCGCTCCAGAGCCTGGCGGGTGTTGGCAAGTAGTGCCGCCGCCCTACTGCCAGGCCGGCTGCTTCAGCGACGGGTCCAAGACGGAACGGCGGCATGAGCGCGCCTCGTCCGGCTCAGGACCGTTCGGCAAGGGCGGTCAGTTTCGCGACGTACGCCTCCCAGTCCATGTCGTCCGGCAGGTTGCTCGCTTGCCGCAACAACCCCCTTGACCCGTCGATCTGCTCGCGGACGATGTCGGCGTGACCCGCGTGCCGCTGCAGGTCGACGGTCTTGTGCACCACGATCTCGTGGAGAGTGACCTCCGCTCCTCCCCAGTGCGCGACGTGGCCGAGCGCGTCGAGCGGCAACGCCTCGATGGTCTCGTCGGCGAACGCCTGGACTCACCGGTAGAGGTCGACGACGCCGGCCGCCGACTCCTGCGCTGTGGCGTACCAGTCGGCCTGCGGGTCGCTTCCACCCGAAGGCACGATCTCCTCGGGCGTAGGCCACTCGCGCCCGAAGGTCGGACCGAAGTAGACGACCTCCGTGTTGAGCGCATGCTTCACGATGCCGAGCAGGTTCATCCCCGTCGGTGTACGCGGCAGCCGCTGGTCGCGCTCGGACAGGCCGTCGAGCTTCCAGATCAGCGTGTCTCGCGCGCCCTGCAGATAGCTCTTGAGCACGTCCTTGGGATCCGCTGACATGACGCCATCGTGCCTGGTCTCAGATTGCCGTAGGTGCACGTCGCGCATCCGGGCGAGCGCGACTCGCGGCAGTGAGCGGATGCCCGAAGTCGGCGCGCACGCGCCCCGTGCAAGACGCCCTCCTTCATGTACCCGAGTCCGTTGACCGCGTGTGGGCGCGGTTTTCGCAGCCCTGCCGGCCGTGGACGTCGACGGGGTCGAGCGGCTGCGGGCTCAGGCAGCAGGCACAGGTCTTCGGCTGGCCGCGCATGTGGATGCCCGAGCCCTACGAGGCCTGCTGTCGGCCGGTCTGCCGCCGCCGCCATGCACCCACGGCGATCACGCCGAGGGCCCAGAACGTGACGCCCATCCCCCCGACCGGGAAGAGCCCATCGAGCGCGTCGGTGAACGGAATCGTGGCGGCTGCAGCGGCGAAGCTGACGCCTCCGACCACGCCGGCGACGGCGGTCACGCGGTTGCCCAGGTCGCCCGCCACGCCGGCCACGAGGGCGAGCAGCGCGACGCCGAGCGCCCATGGGGCGGCGGCGAGCGTCTCGATCAGAGTCATAAGGACGCTCAACGCGTTCTGCTGCCCATCGGCGATCGAGTCGGCGCCCAGGGGCGCGAGCAGGTGGGGGACCATCGCGGCTGTTGTGAAGGCCGAGACCACCGCCATCACGCGGACGATGCGCCGTGTGACCGGCGCCAGCTCGCGTCGACCTCGCAGCCGCAGGAAGGCCACGGTGAACAGGCCGAACGAGGCCAGCAGGCCCAGGTGCGAGGGATACCAGGTGCTGCTCAGC
>Ga0136611_10003987_pt1 | contig 10346 bp, 7 predicted proteins | sample AntDrymUQ2232306_2_FD_106645 | JGI IMG/M metagenome (GOLD analysis project Ga0136611, IMG submission 106645) | Polar desert sand microbial communities from Dry Valleys, Antarctica - metaG UQ223 (23.06) | ecosystem: Environmental > Terrestrial > Soil > Desert | place: Antarctica: Dry Valley... | reverse complement strand
GTTATAAGTAGTAAGTTTTAAGTATCCTACCTCTAACTTATAACCTTTATCTTAAGACATACAACTCAAATATCATAACAAATGGCAAAGAAAGTAGTTGCAACCCTGAAAACCGGAGCTGGTAAAGAATACTCAAAAGTGATTACAATGACTAAGTCTCCAAAAACTGGCGCTTATTCATTTAAAGAACTTATCGTTCATAACGATCACGTTAAGGATGCTATTGCCGGAAAGAGCGGTCAATAATTAATAAATTGAATTTTAGAAAAGCCGCCCGCGTAAATCGTTGGGGGGCTTTTTTGTTTCGATGAAGTTTTAATTTTTAAGTGATAGGTTTTAAGCTTCGCTAGCAGAATTAAAGACCAACGATCATTACAACGACACATCCGAAACTTAATACTTTGTACTTACAACTTATAACTCCCATGGGATTATTCGATTTTTTCAAGAAAAAAGAAAACAATATTGAGGAACAAGAAGCCCTGGATAAGAGCTTAGAGAAATCAAGGGAGGGACTGTTTTCAAAGATTACTAAAGCTGTTGTTGGGAAATCAACCGTTGATGAGGATGTATTGGATGAACTGGAAGAAATCCTGGTAACCTCAGACGTTGGTGTGCAAACCACATTAAAGATAATTTCAAGGATAGAAGCACGTGTTGCCCAGGACAAATACGTGAATGCTTCTGAATTGAATGGGATTCTTCGCGGAGAGATCCAGAACCTGCTTTCAGAAAATAACAGTAACGATTTCAGGAATTTCGAATATGGCAACCATAAACCTTATGTTATTATGGTGGTGGGAGTGAATGGCGTTGGAAAAACAACTACTATTGGTAAGCTGGCCCATAAGCTTAAGCTTGCCGGCAACAAAGTTGTACTCGGTGCTGCCGACACCTTCCGGGCCGCTGCTGTAGACCAGATTAAATTATGGGGCGAACGGGTTGGTGTACGGGTTGTAGCCCAGCCGATGGGTTCGGATCCTGCTTCAGTGGCATTTGATACGTTGCAATCGGCCGTTGCTAACGGCGACGATGTAGCAATTATCGATACAGCAGGCCGCTTACATAACAAGGTTGCGTTGATGAATGAGCTTACCAAAATAAAACAGGTGATGAAAAAAGTAGTACCCGGAGCGCCTCATGAAATCTTGCTGGTTCTGGATGCTTCCACTGGCCAGAATGCAATAGAACAATGCAAACAGTTTACGCAGGCGACTGAAGTGAATGCGCTTGCTCTTACAAAACTTGACGGCACCGCAAAAGGCGGAGTTGTTATAGGGATTTCCGATCAGTTTAAAATCCCGGTGAAATATATTGGCGTGGGTGAAGGGATAGACCACCTTCAGTTATTTAATAAGAAAGAGTTTGTAGACTCGCTTTTTAAATAAGAGAATTAAAAAAATGAAGACTAAGATCAGTACAAAGCTTCCAGCGATGAAACCAAGGGTAAACGTAATCACCCTGGGATGCTCGAAAAACATCCATGATTCGGAAGTTCTGATGGGGCAGTTGCGGGGAAACCAGATGAATGTTGTTCATGAGGCTGAAAAACTAAACAATAACGACATTATTGTGATTAATACCTGCGGGTTTATTGATAATGCAAAACAAGAATCGATTGACACCATTTTACAATACAGCCAGTTAAAGGATGAAGGTAAAGTTGGCAAGGTGATTGTTACCGGATGCCTCTCTGAGCGTTATAAGCCAGAACTTGAAGCCGAAATTACTAACGTAGATTCCTTTTTTGGAACCAATGATCTGCAGAATCTGCTAACTTCAATAGGCGCTGATTATAAGCATGAACTTGTTGGCGAACGCCTGCTGACAACTCCTTCTCATTTTTCATATTTTAAAATTGCAGAAGGCTGTAACAGACCATGTTCATTCTGTGCGATACCTTTAATGCGAGGTAAACATGTTTCAAAACCAATTGATGAATTGGTTAAGGAGGCTAAATTCCTGGCCAAAAATGGCACAAAAGAACTGATACTAATCGCCCAGGATCTGACCTATTATGGCCTGGATCTTTATAGTAAACGCAACCTGGCCGACCTGTTAAGAAACCTCTCAGATGTAAGCGGAATTGAATGGATACGTCTTCAATATGCCTATCCTTCAGGTTTTCCAATGGATATTCTTGAAGTGATGAGTGAGCGCGAAAATATTTGCAACTATCTCGACATACCGCTGCAACATATCACAGATAATATGCTGAGCTCTATGCGTCGGGGAATTACCAGGCAAAAAACAGTCGATCTGGTTCATTCAATCCGGGATAAAGTTCCTGGTATTGCCTTGCGGACGACGCTGATTTGTGGTTATCCCGGAGAAACTGAGCAGGATTTTCAGGAAATGAAGGATTGGGTTGAAGAATCCTGTTTTGAGAGATTGGGATGTTTTACCTATTCTCATGAGGAGAAAACCCATGCCCATCAACTAATCGACGATGTTCCTGAAGAAGTAAAACAGGATCGGGTAGATGCCATTATGGGTGTACAGCAGCAAATCTCATTTGAAAAAAATCAGCAAAAAATTGGTCAGATATTTAAAGTTCTGATTGACAAGAAAGAAGGTGATTTTTTTATCGGACGTACAGAATTCGATTCGCCTGAAGTAGATAATGAAGTTTTACTGGATGCAAGTATGGATTATACAAGCCCGGGAAGTTTCGTAAGCGTAAAAATTGACCGGGCTGAGGATTTTGATTTGTATGGACAGATTGTCAAATAATCGATACTGCTGAAGGAATTCGGCAAATTCCTCTAATTTCGTTTCCTAATGAAGGCAAATTATATTGATTACAGCGAAACCAAAAGTTTCTCACCAGCAATAATTCGCTATCTGGAAAATGATCCTGCATTGAAGCCGTTTTTTAGCTTCAAGGCTGATATTGATGGTTTCCAACAACTCATAAATACTAAAGCAAACGACTGTAACAGGGACGTCCTTGTCGAGGTGCTCACCGAACAATATTCCAGGCTTAACCAAACGCTTAACACCTCCGTCCGCAAAAATATTGATCTGCTTATTGATAAGAGTACATATACGGTAACGACGGGCCATCAGCTAAACCTCTTTACAGGCCCCCTTTACTTTATATTCAAAATTGTTACTGCAATTAGCCTCGCCAGGGAGTTAAAAGTGAATTTCCCTGCTAAGAATTTCGTGCCTGTTTATTGGATGGCTACAGAAGATCATGATTTCGCAGAAATCAATCATACCTACATCGCTGATAAAAAAATATCCTGGGATATCCCTACAACTGGTGCAACTGGCCGTATCAACACTACAGAAATTGACCGAACGCTCAGGGATTATACAAATACTCTGGGTATTTCGGAATTTGCTGAAGAACTGAGTAAGTTAATGCATCGGGCCTACACGGAAAACCCAACACTGGCTGATGCAACACGATACGTTGTAAATTCACTTTTCGAGGAATACGGGCTGATTATTCTTGATGCAGATGATAAGAGGTTAAAAAGTGAGTTCGCCTATATAATCCATAAGGATATTACTGAGCAGAATAGCTATAAGAACATAGTGGAGGCCGATGAGAAACTCAAAGAATCAGGTGTCGACATTCTGGTTAATCCACGGGAAATAAATTTTTTCTATTTGAAAGAGGGGCTGCGGGAACGTTTCGTTTTTGAAAATAATTTGTATTCAGTTCTCAATACAGCAATCAGTTTTACTGCTGATGAACTCAAGAAAGAAATAAAAGATCACCCTGAACGCTTTAGTCCGAATGTTGTGATGCGCCCGCTTTATCAGGAAGCTATCTTACCGAACCTGGCCTATATTGGCGGCGGTGCAGAAATTGTTTACTGGCTCCAACTGAAACAAAACTTCGATTTTTACAAAATAGAATTTCCCATCCTGCTGCTTCGGAATTCGGCGCTTATAATAACACAAAATCTTACACCGAAGCTTTCCAGGCTGGATCTAAGCATCGAGGATATATTTCAAGATACTGAAGAGCTTCGAAAAAAGTGGGTAAAAAAGCATTCTGAACATGTGCTTAATCTTGATGGCGAAAAGCAGGAATTGAATGCTATTTTCGATAGAATCAAGATTAAGGCATTCAAGATCGATCCGACGCTGGCACCGAGCTCTGAAGCTGTAAAAGCAAGGCTAAATAAGGCCATGAAGAATCTCGAAGGAAAACTAATGAAAGCTGAAAAAAGGACTTTTTCAGACGCTTTGGCACAGATTGATGCTATCAAAGGCAAACTTTTTCCTCGCGGTGGTTTACAGGAGCGGACTGATAATTTCGGCTTGTTTTATGTGAAATACGGCAAGCAATTTATCAAGGAACTAGTCGAAAATTTCAAACCTTTAGATCTAAAGTTTACCATCTTAGAAGAATAGCGATTATGGTCTACCATACTTTTGCTGAAGATATCCTCAGAAAATTTACAGTTTCCATTTTTGTAAAGATGGGCTGTTCTGCAGATCATGCTAAACTAGCTGCTGACGTTCTTATCAAATCGGATCTTCGAGGCATTGACTCACATGGTGTAGCCAGACTAAGTGGATATGTACGGCTTTGGGAGAAAAAACGTATAAATACAAACCCAAATATCCGTGTAATTCATGAAACACCGACAACAGCTACAGTTGACGGAGATGCAGGCCTCGGCTTAGTGGTAGCGCCGTTCGCCATGAGAGTTGCAATAGAGAAAGCTGAAGAATATGGTTCGGGCTGGGTTTCCGTAAAAAATTCAAACCATTTCGGAATTGCGGGTTATCACACTCTCCTCGCAATTGAAAAGGATATGATTGGCTTTGCCATGACCAACGCAAGTCCCCTTGTTGCACCAACTTTTGCCAATGAAAGAATGCTGGGCACAAATCCAATGTGCTATGCATTTCCTGCAGGAAAATATCCGCCAGTAATTGTTGACATGGCGACATCAGCCGCAGCGAATGGCAAACTCGAAATTGCTCAGCGTTCAGGGAAATCTGTTCCGGATGGATGGATACTGGATAAAGAAGGAAAACCGTCAACCGACCCGCATGAATTGAAAAATGGAGGGTCTTTACTTCCCTTGGGAAGCGATCGGGATCATGGGAGCCATAAAGGTTTCGGACTTAGCGCAACGGTAGACATCCTATCCGCTGTGCTTTCTGGCGCTAATTATGGTCCGTGGGTCCCTCCTTTTGTTGCTTTTCTTGAACCGTCTGACAATCAGGTGGGTGAAGGTATTGGTCATTTTCTGGGAGCTATGCGGGTTGATGGGTTCAGACCTGTAGATGAATTTAAATCGCACCTTGATAACTGGATTGAACGGTTTAAATCAGCTACCCCAATTTCACCGGAACAGGGGGTCATTATTCCGGGAGAGCCCGAGCTATTGGCGGAAAAGGAACGGCAAGTTAACGGAATTCCGATTATTGATGCGGTTTGCAATGATTTGAATGAACTGGCTGAGAGGTTTGGGGTTGAGGGGTTGAAGGCTGAGGTCTGAGGTCTGAGGTCTGAGGTCTGAGCTGGGCGGAGATGCTGGGCGGATATTTATTCTACTAAGCCTGAGATGTATTAGCTCGATAAACTTCTGAGGTCGGAAATCCATCAGACTTCAGACCTCCAACCTCAGACTTCCTGCAGTTAAAATATGTTAAACGAATCTTCGTTTCTGTTTTAAAAGACCTTTTAAGTTATATTAGCGATATATCATATCCTATTTATTGCATGAGAATTTTACGCTTCCTAATTATTACGATTTTAGCCTTACAGGCAAGCTTGGTGTATTCACAGGATACGGTGAGCCTAAATACGATAATCGACAAAAATCAAAAATTAATAGCGGAATACCCTACGGAGAAGGTTTATTTGCATTTCGACAAGCCTTATTATGCTGTGGGCGATACCATATGGTTCAAGGCCTATATCGCTTCAGGTCAGGATCAGCCTTCTGACCTGAGCAAAATCGTATATGTAGATTTAATCTCAGACAAAGATACCGTGATAAAAGCAATGCGCCTGCCGGTCGTAAATACTTCCGGCTACGGCAGCATAACCCTTGATCCTTTAGTATATAAGTCAGGTAATTATCGGGTACGTGCCTACACCTACTGGATGCTTAACAGTGATGAATCCTATTTTTTCTCTAAGAACATACAGGTTGGGAACGCCATTAATCGCCAGTCAATTACTACTATCTCCATAAAAGGCGAAGATTCCGGCGGATCTCCAAGGGCGAATGTGCAGATCGTGTATAAAGACCCTGAAGGCAAGCTGCTCGCAAACAGTAAAGTTACATGGCGATTAATCTCTAATTTTGAGGACATTGCTAAAGGCAGGGGTAACACAGATGCACAGGGTGTTCTTACCCTATCACTCACGGCCGGCCAGAAAGCAGCATTGGAAGCTGGAGTGCTTGAAACTATTCTGGAAACAGTAGATAATAAACAGATTACAGCAACATTTCCATTAAAAAACGCATTTGCTGAAGCAGATATACAGTTTTTCCCTGAGGGAGGTGAATTTATTCAGAATGTACGAACAAAAGTCGGCTTTAAAGCAATTGAAGAAAAAGGCCACGGAGTTGGCGTAACAGGAGAAATAGTCGACAATACAGGAAAAGCCGTTGCCACGTTCGAAGCACAACATCTAGGGATGGGTATATTTGCGCTTATGCCAGAACCGGGCCAGACCTATAAAGCGAACCTGGTATTTTCAAATGGTATCAAGAAGACCGTTGCACTTCCAACTGCGAAATCTGAAGGAATAACCTTGTCGGCAATAAACACTGATCCAACAAATTTACTTCTGCGGATTACCAGCAACGACGCTTATTTTTCAGCGAATCAGAATAAAAACTTCTCCATTGTTGCAAGAAGCAAAGGAGTTATCTGTTATGCCGCAAAAGCCTCGCTTACAGCGGCATCATTCGCAGCTTCAATCCCGAAAGATAAATTTCCAACTGGTATAGTGCAAGTCACCCTATTCTCCCAATCCGGGGAACCAATAACTGAACGATTGATTTTCGTTAAACAGCAGGAGATCCTAACACTAGCGGTCAATAGTGACAAAAAAAGCTATGGTTCCCGGCAGCCTGTCAAAATGAATGTGATCGCTAAAAACAATAATCTACCCGTCCAGGGGAACTTTTCAGTGTCCGTCATTAACGAAACAAAAGTTCCTTTTGATGAAGATAAAGAATCGACCATACTCAGTACCTTTCTTTTATCATCGGAGCTCAAAGGCTACATTGAGAATCCAAACTATTATTTCACTCAGATAAACGAGAAGAAACGCGCTGATCTTGATGTATTGATGCTGACCCAGGGTTATCGTAAGTTTGCCTACAAGGATATTCTGGCTAATACACTGCCAACTATTAGCTTCCTTCCGGAACAGGGCATGGAGTTTTCCGGAACTTTACGAACCGCGACTGGCATGCCCGTTTCAAAAGGATCCTTAAAACTTGTCGTCCCGAAAAGCAGGTTTTATGCAGAAGCATTGACCGATGTTAATGGCATATTCCGCTTCAAGAATGTGATTGTTCCTGATTCGGCAGAAGTATCGATTACAGCCAGGGCGGTTAATGGAGCAAGAAATATGATGATCATGCTGGATGGTACAGCATTTCCCGCTATCACCAAGAATACTAATGCTCCGGACGAGGTATTAAATATAGATAGCATCCTGACGCCTTATCTCCAAAATAGTCAGCGACAATACAGACTGACTTCCCAAATGCTACAGGAAGTTGTGGTTACCGCTGCGCCTATAAAAAAGACAAGCCATACTGATTTCCCAGCCCTTTCGGGTTTGAGTATGCAGGCCGATCATACCATTGACAACGAACGGTTTAAAGGCTGTAATATTATGATTAGCTGTTTGCAATCGGCAGCAATAGGCCTGACTTTCTCCGAAAATAATTTCTTCGTAACCCGGGTCTATAATAGTGGATTAAAAGTACCTGTACAGATATTTCTTGATGGCATGCCGATAGAAGCTACATTTCTAAATAATATTGTTCCATCAGATGTTGAAAGTGTAGAGATCTTCCTGAAAGATGACCTTGGTTTAGTAAACCGTACATATGGCACAAATGGAGTATTATCGATTTACACGAAAAAAGATGCGAAAAAACCAGTTTCTGCTGATGACCTAAAAAAATTATTTCCTCCCAATAATGTGTTAACCTTCAATCCGCAAGGTTTTACAAAAAGTCGTGAGTTTTATTCTCCCAAATACCTTACTTCAGAAAGCCGCACTGCCGGATCAGATCTGCGTACGACGGTTTACTGGAACCCCAAAATTTTCACCGATAAGGACGGGAAAATGTCTTTCGAATTCTATAACGGCGACAATAAGGGAAGTTATAAAGCAACTGTCGAAGGGACTGATATTGAAGGGAATTTGGCGCGCTTTATCTATAGGTATAAGGTTGAGTAGAGGGGAAAGGGGAAAGGGGAAAGTTGGAAACCGATTATTGGGTCTTGTTCTATAAATTCCTGTTTTATATTCATTAATTATTTTTACTATTGAATATAAATAACCTGCGATGCAAAGAAGACATTTCCTTAAATCTACATTGATCGGTTCTGCCGGTTTGATAGTTGGTCTCCCCTTATTTCATGCTAAAGCTGCTTCCAAGCTCAAGATAACCAGGATTCGGTATTACAGTGCTCCTGGATACAATAAGCCACTTTTTAACCAGGCGCGTGGAATCGTCGAGATAGAAACGGACGGCGGTATTATTGGTATTGGAGAAGGAGGTTCGAAGGACATGATCGAGCAATGTGCGCAGATGATGATTGGGGAAGACCCTTTTAGAATTGAGCACATCTGGCAGAATTTATACCGTGGGATGTTCTATCCCCCGGGGAGGGAAAAGCTGCATGCAGTTGGTGCGTTAGAAATGGCTCTTTGGGACATCAAGGGGAAAGCACTGGGAGTACCGGTTTATGATCTTTTAGGAGGAGCTACACGCGAATATGTAGAATGTTATGGAACTGGCTTTTCAAAATCTAAGGCTACCACTATAGAAGGCAAAGCTGTAGATTGTATACAAGCTGGCTTGCGGGCATTCAGAATAGGGCCAACCGGCGACGGCGCACCATTTGATTTTTTTGAGAATGCAAATAAGACGATTGAGCTTTGCCAGAGGTTGGATAGAGCTGTTGGAGGTGGCGGAAAATGGGCAATCGACCTACATACGCGTTTTGACACTCCAGAAGCACTAAAAATCTGTTCTGCACTCGAAGAATTGCAACCTTACTTTGTAGAAGACATTGTAAGATCAGAAAATCCAGAAGTCTATAAGCTGGTGCGCTCAAAAACCATCGTACCTATAGCAGTCGGCGAACAGTTTGGTGACCGCTGGGATATTAATGACATGGTTGAAAAGCATCTGATAGACTATTCCAGAGTAACACTACCAAACACAGGCGGCATTTCGGAATTTAAAAAAATTGCATCCTTATGTGAAACACATTATGTCGGTATGATCCCTCATTTTACTGGACCGCTTTCTACCGCGGCTTTGGTACACGTGTTAGGCTCGAGCAGCCCATCCAGATGCCTGATCGAACTGGCAGGCGGGGAACCAGAAAGGCCGGCATATTTCAACGAGGATTATTTAAAATTTGATAAAGGAAAAATATATCTAAATCCTGCGCCCGGACTTGGAGTCAAATTCGATCCGAAAAAAGCGACTTTCGTAATGGAAATTACAACCAAAACGAAATTTCCGCACCCCATATTACATGCTCCGGATGGGTCGATACATAATTGGTGAACGGAAGTTTGAGGTTTGAGATCTGAGGTCTGAGGTCTGAACTGCGCGGAGAGGCTGGTTGGATAAATGTCGGATTTTGTGATGCAGGGTAATAAACGTCGGAAATCGATCAGACCTCCGAATTCGGACATCAGACCTCGACTAATATATCCCCCCCAACAACCTGCTCCACCTGATTTTATTAAGGAACGTGCCATTTGTATCCCAGCTCATCCAGACAAACAATGCTTTACCTACAATATGGTCTTCGGGCACGAATCCCCAATAGCGTGAATCGAGTGAATTATCCCTGTTATCACCCATCATCCAATAATAGTTCATCTTAAACGTATAGGTCGAAGCTTGTTTACCGTTGATCACAAAGTTATTTCCCGAACGCTCTACTTTATTACCTTCATACAAGCTTATAGCTCTTTCGTATAAAGGAAATGATGCACTGTCAAGCTCAACGGTCCAACCTTCTTTAGGAATAATAAGTGGGCCGAAATTATCGGCTGACCATTTATGGATCGAACTATGCGGAAAAATTTGAAGATCTACAGGAGCAAGATATTTTGCTACTGATTTAACATTAGACCACTTCTTTAC
>Ga0136611_10003986_pt1 | contig 10347 bp, 8 predicted proteins | sample AntDrymUQ2232306_2_FD_106645 | JGI IMG/M metagenome (GOLD analysis project Ga0136611, IMG submission 106645) | Polar desert sand microbial communities from Dry Valleys, Antarctica - metaG UQ223 (23.06) | ecosystem: Environmental > Terrestrial > Soil > Desert | place: Antarctica: Dry Valley... | reverse complement strand
CGCCTGAGATGGGTACGTAGGGCACGCCCTGCCGCGCTGAGCGCTGGATCTCGGCGGGACCGGCGGTGGCCGGCCACCGGGTGCCGCCCTCGCCCGTGTACTTGAGGATGTCGAGGCCGTGCTCCATATCGGTGGCGTACATGTAGCCCCGGTGCGGCTTGTTCGACCAGTAAATGGCGCCGCCCTCGGCCAGGAACCAGCCGAGCATCGTCGGATCGGACGGGTCCTCGAAGTCGAGCACGAAGGCGCCCGTGCGGTAATACGCCTGGGTCAGGCGGTTCTCGTCGGGAGCCTGCCAGAACACGTGCGCGACGCATGCGCCGGTGTTGACGTTGGTCGGAGCGTTGAACGAGCCGAGCTTGACGGCGCCTTCGTTGGCGAACGTCCCGTCGGGAGCCGCCGCGTAGAAGTGGACCGAGCCTGAGTCGGCCGATACGGGGCCCTCCCCGACCTTGCCGCAGGCCGAGACGCTCTCGTCGAGCTGTCCGCCGGCCGCCCCCTCGTCGTCGACAACGATGATCGACCGGTCGTGGTTGGGCTGCACGTCGTGCGAGATCGTGATGAACGGGTTGACCATGGACTGCAGCCAGTTGGGCTTCAGCGGGTCGGTGATGTCGATGACGTCGGTCTTGTGATTGGACGCGGCGTACATCAGCGACTTGCCATCGGGACGGTGGTCGACATAGGAGTCGTGGGCCAGGGCGTAGTCGGAGCCCGGGGTCGAGATGGTGCCCTTCTTGACCGGGTTGCTCGGATCGGAGATGTCAAATGCCGTGATGTGCCCGTTGCCCGGCTGCGGGTAGAACGCCGCGGCCTGCGGGTTCGTGTAGAGCATCTTGTTGTCGAGCGTCGAGGTGTGAACGTAGTCCATCGTGGAGTCGTCGATGATCTTGCCGACGAGCTTGGGTGCGGACTTGTTGCTGATGTCGATGAGGACGACCCAGGCGACCTCGCCCTCCTCGCAGTCGTCGCAGTGCGCGTTGGTGAGCACCGCGAGATTGCCGTCGGGCGACAGGTCGACGTCGCCGAAGGAAGCGTCGGTGATCCCGGCATCGGCCGCGTTCCAGCTGCTCTGCACATAGGGCTTGGTCGGATCGGCGATGTTGACGATCGTGAGCCCGCCCAGCGTGGTGTCCACCTTGTCCGTGGAAACGAAGGCCCAATCGCCGGCCAGCTCGACCTCGTTGACGCCGGCGATCTTCACGCGCGCGACTCCCTCGATGTTCTCGCCGTCGCCGGTGAGCGGGACGACCTCCTGGGCTAGCGCGGCAGGAGCAAAGAACGAAAGCGCGAGAATTGCGCCGAGCACGGAGCGGATGGTCATGCGGGCTGTAACGCCGCGGGCAACCGAACCTTGCGGCAATGGACCTGGTTTTCCGGTCCATGGGGATCCGGCTCCCCGAACCAGGCTCCATTCTCGCGGCGGACGGGCCCCGGCTTGAGCATGGGCGCTGCTGGGCTCGAACCAGCGACCCCCACGGTGTAAACGTGGTGCTCTGACCAACTGAGCTAAGCGCCCTCGCCAGGCAGGCTATCGGCGCGCCATCTTCCACTTTCCGGTTTGATGCTCCACGGACCGGGGCAGCCATCCCGGTGGCCTACCGTCCGGCGGCGCGGACCATCACCGGCAGGCCACCGACCGGTCCGATGGTCGGGGTCTGCCGGACCCGCATCCGGTGCCCTTCGGGCAGCTCGAGCCGGAAGTCGCGCAGGATCCGCCGCGCGATCATGCGGATCTCCTGCTGGCCGAACCGCATGCCGACGCAGATCCGCGACCCGGCGCCGAACGGCACGTAGGCGCCCTTGGGGATCTGCTTGCGGGCTTCGACCGCGAAGCGCTCGGGCCGGAACGCGAACGGCTCGTCCCACACATCGGGAAGATGGTGGCTGACCCACGAGGAGTAGTTGACGAACGCTCCCGCCGGCACGGTGTGGCCGCCGAACTCGTAGTCGACCATCGCCTTGCGCGGACCGATCCACGCCGGGGGATACCGGCGCAGCGTCTCGTCGAGGCACTGCTCGAGATCCTCGTCCCCGGCCGCGGCGCGATCGGCCCATTCCGGAGCCCGGGCGAGCTCGTGGAACAGGAACGTGACCGTTGAGGTCGTCGTGTCGTGGCCCGCGAACAGCAGCGTCATGACCTCGTCGCGCAGGTGCGCGGAGGTCAGTCCACGACCCTCGTCGTCTGAAGCGTCGATCAGCAGCGAGAGGATGTCCTCGCCCCGTTCGCCACTCCCGCGCCGCCGGTCGATCTCGGTGTGGATGAGGGCGTCGAGCTCCCGTCGGGCAGCTTGCATCCGTGCCCACGGCGTGCGCGGCCCCCGCAGGATCTGCCGGGTATAGGGCTGTCCCCAGAAGCCCAGGGCCACCTCGAACAGCCGGGCTGTCTCGGCGGTCCGTTCGCGGCCCTCCTCCATGCCGAACAGGGCGCGCATCGCGATGCGCATCGCCAGCTTGCGCGTCCAGTCGTAGAGGTCGAGCTGCCGACCTGGCTTCCACGTTGTGACCGCGGCCTCGATCTCCTCGGCCATGAGCTCGCTCAGGGCGGCGATGCGCTCGTGATGAAACGCCGGAAGCATGACCTTGCGCGACCGGCGATGGAACTCGCCATCGATAGTCAGCAGTCCGTCGCCGAGCAGCGGGATCATGTCGCCCATGTGACCGTCGCGCCACGAGAAGTCGTTCGCGTGGGAGACCAACATGTGGTGGTTGGCCTCCGGCCCGATCATGAACACGACCGGGCCGTGGAAGACCCGCAGCGTGAAGATCGGTCCGTGGCGTTCCCGCGCCTCGAGCAGCAGGTGCAGTGGATCGGTGAGCATCCGCCGCGTCCGCGTGGCGCTGAAGCGGGTCTCGCCGGGAGGGAAGGGGACGGTGGCGGCGCGCTCGGAGCGGAGATCGGCCGCGAGTCGCAGGAGCGGGTTGGTCGAGACGGGCTCGGGTCCGGCGAGCGACATGGCGCGACGATACCTCGCGGCGCCCCCGCATCGGCGGGGGCGCCGAGTTCGTGGCTAGTCGTGCTGCCGACCGTCCTCGGCCGGGGACTCGGTCGCGTTCTCGTCCGCGTCCTCGTCCGGCTTGGGGGCCCGGCGGATGACCTTCTCGCAGGAGCCGTTGGGGTTGGCCGTGGTGGCGTCGGTGATCACGTCGACGAGGTCGAGACGCGCGACATCCTCGCCGGCGCCGCAGTCGACTTGGTCGACCTCGCCGTCGCGGGTGAGGATCCGGTCGTCGCCGCCCTCGCCGTGGACGATGTCTCCGACCGTGTCGAGCTCGCCGTCGGGCCCACGGAGGACATCCTTCTGGGCTTTGGCGAACAGCACGTCGTCGCCCTCGCCGCCAAACGTCTGATCGGCGCCCTGGTTGGCCGCGATGATGTCGTCGCCGGCTCCTCCGTACTGCGAGTCGTTGCCGGTGCCGCCGGACATGAGGTCACCACCTCCGTTGCCGGAGAGCATGTCATCGTCGTCTCCGCCATGTAGCCGGTCGCGCCCGTCGCCGCCGTTGACCGTGTCGTTGCCGCGGCCCGCGAAGATGCGGTCGCGGCTGACGGGGTCGCCGAGCTCGGGCGCGTCGCCGGTCAGGGTGTCGTTGCCGCCGTTGCCGACGATCAGGTCTCCGCCCTGTCCTCCGCGGATGATGTCGTCGCCGCCGTTGCCGAACATACCGTCGCGGCCCTGCTCGCCGATGAGGTGGTCGCTGCCCTCGCCGCCGACGATCACGTCGCGCTCTTCGCCGCCCGAGATGGTGTCGTTGCCCCGGTTGCCGAACAGCCGGTCGAGGCCGAGGCCGCCGGTGACGATGTCGTCGCCGCGCCGCGCGTGCACGCGGTCATCCCCACCGCGGGCGTCGATGACATCCGCGTCCGGGCTGCCGACGAGGCGGTCGCTGCTGTCGGTGCCGGTGATCGTCGCGGCCGTCGCGATCGCGGCGCTGGCCGCGAGTCCTGCCAGCGCGGTGAGGACCGTCTGTGATGCTCTCCCTGAGACCTTCATGTGTCGCCTGCCTCCTGGTTAGTGGGTCGGGTGCCGTTTCCGCTCAGTCAGAACCCGGGTGTCCCTGGGGAGTTGCGCGTGCGACCTTGCTTTACTGTGGCCCGTCGTTCACGGGGGCGTAGCTCAGTCGGTTAGAGCGCCGGCCTGTCACGCCGGAGGTCGCGGGTTCGAGTCCCGTCGCTCCCGTCACTCGAAGGCCCTGCAACTGGCGGGGCCTTCGTCGTTGTGGGTAGATTGGGACTTATGAGTGAAGCGCCTGAGGCGTGCCAGAGGCCCACCGATGCCCGCTTCCGACGGATGGTCGAAACGTTGGAGGACTACGCGGTCTTCCTTCTCGATCTCAATGGCTGCATCGTGTCCTGGAACGTCGGTGCCGAGGATATGAAGGGCTACACGTCCGAGGAGATCTACGGCGAGCACTTCTCGATCTTCTACACCGCAGACGCGAAGCTCGTGGGTCATCCTGATGCTGAGCTGGGCGTCGCTCGCGCGTCGGGCCGCTACGAGGAGCAGGGCTGGCGAGTTCGCAAGGACGCCAGCGTGTTCTGGGCGGGCGTGAGGATCACGGCGATGTATGACGAGGAGGGCAACCTGGAGGGCTACGGGAAGGTCATCCACGATCTGACCGGCGAGAAGCAGCGAGCCGAACAGGCCTCCAACACGTTGGCGCTCCTACGAAAGACAGTCGAAACGGACGCTCTGACCGGTGCGATGACCCGCCGCGCACTCGATGACGCCCTTGCTTCGACGATTCGCCACGGCGAGCCGTTCTGTGTCGCGATGATCGACTTCGATCACTTCAAGCTGGTCAACGACCGTCTGGGGCACGCGACCGGCGACCGCGTCCTTCGCAACGCCGCCGCAGCTTGGCGCGAGGTCTTACGCGACGGCGACCTACTCGCACGCTATGGCGGCGACGAGTTCATCGCGGTGCTACCCGGCAGCATGGAGGACGCGCTCGCAGCGACCGAACGAGTGCGCGCACGCACCCACGCCTATTGCACCTGCTCGGTAGGCGTGGCCGCCTGGGCACCGGGGATGCAGCGGGATCAACTCCTGGCCGCCGCCGATACAGCCCTCTACGAAGCAAAGGCGGGCGGAGGCGACAGGGTGTCTCCACACACCTTCGACCGCTCATCCTGAGGGCGGGATAGGCCCGCTTTCGGGGCAAAGCAGCAGGCTCACTTCTGACACGCGGTTGAGCCAACGCGCCGGATTCATGATTGAGGCCCGTCGGACCCGGGGACGCGCCCAGTATGAGCCCCTTTACCGAAGTGGCCTTGGATATCCGTCTGAAGTTGCCACCGGACCCGACTGCCGCCCGACGCGCGCGCCGTGCCCTTCACGAGGCGCGGGTGCCCGAGGACCTGGAGCACACCGTCGACCTCCTGTCGACCGAGCTCATCGCCAACGCGGTCCGGCACGCGGATCTGCAGCCCCACCAGGAGATCGGCTTCACGGCCCGCTTCGTCGCCGACTTCGTCCGGGTCGAGGTCCACGATCCGGGACCGGGGTTCGATCCGGATAAGAGCCTCGACGGCAGGGGCTACGGCCTGCGGATGGTCGACAAGCTCGCCTCGCGCTGGGGCGTCACCGGCGAGCACGGCACGCGTGTGTGGTTCGAGGTCGATCGCCGTTCGCGGCGCTTCGACCGCGGCTCTTCCTAGAGCCCGCCCAGCGCCTCGCCCGCCGCGCGCGAGCCCGAGCGCAGTGCGCCATCCATGTAGCCGTTCCAGAGCGTCGCGGTCTCCGCGCCCGCCCACGCGATGCGCCGGAACGGCCGGCGCAGCGCCTCGCCGTAATCGAGCAGCGTGCCGGGCGGCGTGAAGGCGCCGTAACACCCGCGCGTCCAGCCCTCCTTCGACCAGTCCTTCTCGACGAAGTCGACGGGTTCGAGCGCCTGGTCGCCGAAGTAGGTGGCGAAGTTGGCCAGCACCGCGGCCCGGCGCTCGTCCGCCGGCTTGCGCGACCACTTGCGAGCAAGTGCGCCCTCGATGAATCCGATCATCACGCCGGGGCTGCCGTCGGGCGGGGAGTTGTCGAACGTGACCCGCACGGGCTCGGCGTCTGACGTGACCTGCCCGGCCAGGCCGGCGTCGCGCCAGAACGGCTTGTCGTAGATCGCCTCGCACTTGATGACGCTGCCCTGGGGCATCCGCTGGAGCAGCTGAGCGCGGTCGGCCGGGAGGATCGGCGCGTAGTCGATGAGGCCGGTCACCGCCGGCGGGCCCGTGACGATGACCTGCTTGCCGACGAAGCGGCCCTTGTCGGTCACGACCTCGACGCTGCCCTTGCGCTGGACGATCCGGCGGACCGGAGCGCCCAGCACGACGCGCTTGCGTCCGAGGCGCTGGGCGAGCTTGATGGATACGAGCTGCGAGCCGCCGACGAACCGGCTCTCCTGCGCGCCGCCGGCGGTGTTGATCAACCGCTGGAAGTCCGGCGGCGCCTCGCCGTCGGTGGCCGAGGCGATGTAGAAGAGGACGAACAGGAGCGAGACGTCGCGGGGCTGTGCAGCGAATACCGCCTCGATCCCGAGCTCGAGCAGGAACTTCCCATTGGGAGTTCGCGCGTTGTCCTCGATCCACGTGTGGAAGGTCTGCGAGTCCCAGGTCTCGGCCTCGGCTGCGGCCCATGGCTTCTCCACGTCGATCGTGGCGGCCATCTCGTTGAGTCGCAGGATCGCCGCGAACGCCTCGACGACACCCTGTGGATCGGGTGGCACCGCGCCGATCGGCGGGGGCTGGACCTCGTACGGGGTCTTCGTGCCGTTGCGGTAGTAGAGGTAGCTGCCCTCGTTGTAGGTCTTGAACGTCTCGATGCCGAGCTCGGTGGCGAGGCCGGCCAGCTTGGTCTGCGTCGGCCCGATCCACTGCCCGCCGATCTCGATGACCTTGCCCGGGTAGGCCGGGCCAAGCTTGTGGTTGAGCGTGCGGCCGCCGACCCGCTTGCGCGCCTCCACGACGAGCACGGACTTGCCGGCGGCGGCCACGTCGCTCGCAGCCTGCAGCCCCGACAACCCGGCACCGACCACGATCACGTCGGCCCGCCGCGGCTTCGGCCGGCGGGCCGTAGCGGTGCCGGGCACGATGGCCGCGGCGCCTGCCGCTGCGCCGGTGCCGATCAGGGTGCGCCGTGTGACGGGGCTCATTGCGGCGGACCGTACCCTGTCGGCAGTGCGTCTCGCAGCAGTAGTCCCGGCCTTCGCCGCAGCACTCGTGCTCGTCGCCTGCGGTGCGGACGAGGAGCACGCCGGCACCCAGCCGACGGCGGCGCCCGCCAAGACGGCCAAGACTCCCGAGTCCGAGGTCTTCACCGTGCCCGACGAGCTGCCTCCTCGCGAGCGCCGCAGGCCCGCGGCCAAGGCCCGTCCAGCGCCCGTGCCCCCCTCGGCCCCGAGCGAGGGCGCGCCCTCCGACGCCGAGGTCGAGCAGCAGCTCGCCGAGGCGCTCGGAGTGAAGCCTGGAGGCAGCGTCGTCGATCAGGCCGGGCTCACCGAGGACGGACTGGCGACGGTGCCGCCCGGCGCGCCGGCAGAGGTGGCGCAGATCATCAACGCGGCGAACAAGGTCGCACGTGCGCCCTACCGCTATGGCGGTGGACACGGGGGAGGCGTGGGGGGTGACGAGACGTGGGTCGACACCGCCTATGACTGCTCGGGGTCGATGTCGTTCGCGCTCGCTTCTGCGGGCCTGCTCGACTCGCCGCTGAATTCCACGGGGTTCGCCTCATGGGGCAAGCCGGGGCCTGGGAAGTGGGTCACGCTCTTTGCCAACGACGGTCACGCGTTCATGGTGGTGGCCGGCCTGCGCTTCGACACCGTCGAGCGCGCGCGGACGGGTACGCGATGGGGTCAGGCCTACTCAGACGTGTCCGGTTTCACCGTGCGGCACCCGCCGGGCCTCTGATACCCTATATAGGGTGAAGAAGACGAGCATCTATCTCGAGCCTGACATGGACGAGGCGCTTGCTCGTCTGGCGGCCGAGAACGGGCTCACCAAGGCCGAGTTCATCCGCCGGGGGCTCGCCACGCTTGTGAGCGCCCCGAAGCGTCCGAAGCCGTCCGTCGGGGTGTTCGCCAGCGGAGACGGCCGGTCGGTGTCCGAGGACGTGGACGCCTACCTGGCCGAGACCGGGTTCGGCGAACATTGAGCGTCGTCCTCGACAGCTCCGCCGTTGTTGTTCTCTATGACCGTGACGAGCCGCGGCACAGCGAGATGGCCGAGTGGCTGGCGGTGCTCGACGAGGACTTCGTCACGACTCCGCTGGCCCTCGCGGAGATGGACCACCTCGTTCCGCGTCGCGGTGGTCTGGAGGCCCGCAAGCACCTCTGGCGCGACCTGAACACTGGTGGCATCGCGGTCCGCTGGTGGGCCGACGCGCTGGACGAGACGCTCAAGATCGTGCGCCGCCGCCCGGACCTCGGTTTGGTCGACGCCTCGCTTGTGGCTCTCGCCGAGCGCCTGCGCACCGATCGCATCGCCACGTTCGATCTACGCCATTTCCGCACCCTCAAGACGCGCGGCGGCAAACCATTCACGATCCTTCCGGCCGACGCCTGAATCCCCGAGAGAGAGACCATGTCCGATAACCCCAACTCCTTCGACGCCCGCGACACGCTGAAGGTCGGCGACCGCGAGGTCACGATCTACCGGCTCGACGCGCTGCAGGCCAAGCACGACGTGGCGCGGCTGCCGTTCTCGCTCAAGGTGCTGCTGGAGAACCTGCTGCGCACGGAGGGCAACGGCTCGGTGGAGGCGAGCGACATCGAAGCGCTGGCCAACTGGGACCACCGCGCCGAGCCCGATACCGAGATCGCCTTTACGCCCGCGCGCGTGGTCCTGCAGGACTTCACCGGCGTGCCCGCGGTCGTCGACCTCGCCGCGATGCGCGACGCGATGACCGCGCTCGGCGGCGACCCGACGCTGATCAACCCGCTCGTGCCGGCCGAGCTGGTCATCGACCACTCCGTGCAGGTCGACGTCTACGGCACCCAGGACGCTTTCCGCATCAACGCCGAGCGCGAGTTCGAGCGCAACCAGGAGCGCTATGAGTTCCTGCGGTGGGGAGCCGAGTCCTTCGACGGCTTCAAGGTCGTGCCGCCCGACACCGGCATCGTCCATCAGGTCAACCTCGAGTTCCTCTCGCGGGTCGTGTTCGTTGACGACAAGACCGGAGAGGCGTACCCCGACACCCTCGTGGGCACCGACTCGCACACGACGATGGTCAATGGCCTCGGCGTGCTGGGCTGGGGCGTCGGCGGCATCGAGGCCGAGGCGGCGATGCTCGGCCAGCCCATGTCGATGCTGATCCCGCAGGTGCTCGGCTTCAAGCTCAAGGGCGCGCTGCCCGAGGGCGCCACGGCAACCGACCTCGTGCTGACCGTCACCGAGCGCCTGCGCCAGAAGGGCGTCGTGGGCAAGTTCGTCGAGTTCTACGGTCCTGGCGTCAGCGCCCTGCCGCTGGCCGATCGCGCCACTATCGGCAACATGAGCCCAGAGTTCGGCTCGACCTGCGCGATCTTCCCGATCGACGCCGAGACGCTGCGCTACCTGGAGTTCTCCGGGCGCCCCACCGAGCAGATCGCGCTCGTCGAGGCCTACGCGAAGGAGCAGGGCCTCTGGCACACCGAGGACGCCGAGGAGCCGGCGTTCTCCGACACGATCGAGCTCGACCTGTCCGAGGTGGTCCCGTCGCTGGCCGGCCCCAAGCGCCCGCAGGACCGCGTCTCGCTGACCGAGGCAAAGGAGCGCTTCGCCACCGCCCTGACGGATCTCGCGCCCTCCGTTGCCAACCAGCAGGACAAGGCGTCGGCCGACTCGTTCCCCGCCAGCGACCCGGCCAACGGCGCGCCGGGCGAGGACCACGACCGCGAGCACGCCGCCGCCCCGGAGGAGGACCGCGGTGGCGGCCCCATCAAGACCAACGGCACCGCCAGACCGGTCGAACTCGACGGGGAGGCCTTCGACGTCGACCATGGCGACGTCGTCATCGCCGCGATCACGTCGTGCACGAACACGTCGAACCCCTCGGTCATGCTCGGCGCCGGCCTGCTGGCCCGCAACGCGCTGGCCAAGGGGTTGCAGAGCAAGCCGTGGGTCAAGACGTCGCTCGCCCCGGGCTCGAAGGTGGTCACCGAGTACCTCGACAAGGCCGAGCTGACCGGCCCGCTCAACGAGCTGGGCTTCAACCTCGTCGGCTATGGCTGCACGACGTGCATCGGCAACTCCGGGCCGCTGCCCGACGAGATCTCCGCGGCGGTCAACGAGGGCGATCTCGCCGTGGTCTCGGTGCTCAGCGGCAACCGCAACTTCGAGGGCCGCATCAACCCCGACGTCAAGATGAACTACCT
>Ga0136611_10003985_pt1 | contig 10348 bp, 8 predicted proteins | sample AntDrymUQ2232306_2_FD_106645 | JGI IMG/M metagenome (GOLD analysis project Ga0136611, IMG submission 106645) | Polar desert sand microbial communities from Dry Valleys, Antarctica - metaG UQ223 (23.06) | ecosystem: Environmental > Terrestrial > Soil > Desert | place: Antarctica: Dry Valley... | reverse complement strand
TATTCGGCACGTGCCCGATCCGCATCCGCTTTCGCCTTCTCGAGTTCGGTGGCGACTGTCACGGCTGCCTTTTCTGCAGTCGCTTTCGCGGCTGTCGCGGACGCGGCGATCTCCGGTAGCTTGGTTTTCAGCTCCGCCAACTGCTTTGCGGCAGCGGCGATCTCGGCTTTCACTTGCACGATCGCTTTTTCCGCAGGCGCGACTTTGTCAGTGGCGAGTTTGGCGTCGAGCTGCGCTTTCTTCACTGCTTCCTGTGCGGCGACAAGCTCCGGCGTCGGCCCCGGCTTGGCTTTCGGATCCAGCTTTGCTTTGGCTGCCGCAAGGGCGGCTTCAGCTTGCGCGAGCTCCGGCTTCTTGGCCTGCACGAGCGCGTCGGCGGCCGCGTATTCCGGGGTGCCTGCACCTTTCGCTGCGCGCGCTTCGCGCAGTTTCGCGGTTTCTGCCGTCGCAGCTTCGACCTTCTTCGTCAGTTCCGCGACTTCTGCTTCCGCCTTCTTTGGATCGACGATGGCTTTTTCCTGTGCAACGACGGCTGCCTGCGCCGTCGCGAGCGCTGCGGTTCCAGCGTCGCGCGCCTGAATTGTTTGCGCGAGTGCAGCCTCGGCAGCCTGGATCTTCGCGGGCGCTTCCGCAGCGGCGGTGGTGAGCGCCGCGATCTGCGCGTTCGTCTGGTCGACTGCTCCCAACGCCTCTTTCGCGGTGGCAAGCAGTTCCTCGTGCTTCGCTTTCTTGTCTTCGAGGGTGGTTTTGGCGCGATGCACCGCCATGAAGGCGCCAGCGCGCGTCCAGTGTTCCACTTCGCCCTTCGCTGCTGCAACCTTCGCACTTGCGGCCTCTAGCGCCGCTTTCGCTTTCGCTAATTCTTCCGCCGCAGGCGAAGTCTTCGCCGCCGGAGCCGTTGCCGCAGGGGCCGCCGCTACCGCGGGTGCCGCCGCCGCCGGAGCTGCCGGAGCTGCCGGAGCGGCAGCGAGGTCGGCCTTGGCTTTCTGCACCGCTTCGTTCGCGGCAGCGTATTCCGGGCTGCCTGCTGTGGCGGCCGCGCGGGCGGCGCGGTGTTTCGCCAGGTCGGCAGTAAGTTGCTCAACCTTCTTCGCGACATCAGGGATCTTCGCGGCGTCGGCGACAGCGGGCGCAGGTGTTGGCGCCGCGGGAACGACGGCTGGAGGTGCTGGGGCAGCTGCGGGAACTGCGGCTGGTTGCGTCTTCGCGGCATCACCCGCGGCTTGCTCGGCAGCGACCTTCTGCTCTGCGGCAGTGCACGCGACTTGCAGCGGCGCGGCCGCCGCCTCGGCATCTGCGAGCCGCTTTTGCGCAGCAGCCAACTGGTCAGCGATCGGCGGCGGATTTGCCGTCAATTCACCGACAGCTTTCCCATCCGCGCCAAAAACCGAGATCTTCCCGGTCCAATCTCCTGCAATCACGCGGTCGCTGCTGAGCACCGCGCGGACTGCGATGTCCGGCAATGCCGTGCTTGTCAGCGTCGCTTTCCCCTGCTGATCCCAAACCTTCGCAATCTTGTCGCGGCCGGCGGAGACGAGGCGTCCGTCCGGAGTGAAATCGACGGACGCGACGCCACCCGCGTGGCCCGCCCAGCTCTTGATCTCTTTGGGTTCCTTCACGTCCCAGAGCGTGATCTTTCCATCTTCGCTTCCGCTGGCGAGCACGTTGGGCATGAACGCCATCGCCGTGACCATTCCTTTGTGGCCGGGCAGGGTGTTGAACTCCTTCCCAGTCACACCTTCCCAGACGATGATGCCGCCGCTGCGGTCGGCGCTGGCGAGGTATTTGCCATCGGGTGAGAAGGCGATCGCGGTCACCCAGTCAGTGTGCTTTTTGAGCGAATGCTCGATCTTCCCGTCCTTGGTGCTGAGAATCTTCAGCAGCTTCGTCGGGCCGCCGATCGCGACGTGCAGATGATCTGGGCTGACGTCCGCAGCGAGGACGGCATCGACTTCATCGCCAACGCTCCCGGCACGATCCCCGGTCAGCACATTCCACAGCACGACTTTGCCGGATTTCCCGCCAAGTCCGCCCCCCGTGAGCAGAATTTGCCCGTTGCGCGAAAACTTGATGATCGAAGGAAAACCTTCCGGAAACGGGAGAATGCCGACGGTTTGCAGCGAGGCGGTATTGTAAAGAACGACCTGTTTTTGCCCGCCGATCGCAACCAGCGGGGCCCACGGGCTGGCCGCGAGTGCGGTCACTGCGTTCGTGCTTTTCGTGCGAAGCACCGGCTCGAGCGGGAGATCTTGCGGCATCGGTGGCGGGCCCGCCGGGCGCTCGAGAGAGACGGCCGCTGCCGCGACCTGGTTTTGCGCGGCAACCGCTGGTTTGGCGGACGCGTTTTCCAGCGCAAAGCCCGCGATCCAGTTTTTCACTAACGCAAGCTCCGCGTCCGTGAGTTTGTCGCCCTTTGGCGGCATCTTCGGCTCCTCGCTCTGCACCACGCACTTGTAGAGCAGGCTCCCGTCGGGATTGCCTGGCACGATGACCTTCCCATTTTCGCTTCCTGCCATCGTTCCGCCGTAAGTTGTCAGGTCCAGGCCTGCCTTCTTCTTGTCGGGGTTATGGCAGTTTAGGCACGTATTGCGAAAGATCGGCAGGACGTGATCGACGTAGGTGACTTTGTCCGCCGCGAAGCTGGCGCTGGCGCAGAGGGCGAGGAGAGGCGTAAATCGGGCAGAGGGCATGGGGAAAAGGTATCGCCATTCTACCCGAGGGTCCTCTCTTCCTTAGCGTTTGGGGTAGTGCTCGCCGGCTAGCGGTCGGTGTCCAGGTGCGTTGTTAGAACGAGGACAGTCCATACGGGCGCCTCACAGGGGCGACTGACTACCGGATGCCTGGCTACTTTCCGCACTTAGTGCATCTCGACATTACAGGTGCCGATCCCGCCCCGGAAGTAGTTGAACTGCACGTTCGGGTGTTCCGCGAGGAGCGACATCGGCACGCACGTATCGGCGATCCCTTTCGAGATCATCAGGGCGGTGAGCCGCTGACCGAAGGGGTTGTCGTGCTTCCCGGCGTGCCAGATCGAGACCTTCTCGGCTTTCCACGTCTCGACGGGCCCAACCGTGAGCGCTTGGGTTGGGACGAGGGAAATATTCCCGCCGCCGCTGGTGCGCGCATTTTGCGCGATGGTCAGCGGATGCAGCTCCACAACACGCGTCGCGAGCTTGCGATACTCTGCGGGTGAAGGCGGCGCGGTCTTGTATTTGCCGCGTCGCGGGAGGGGATCATTGAAGGCCCAGTGTTTCACGTCACCTTGGCCACCCTGCATCACCGCGCAACGCATCCCTGCATCCCACGTCCCGCGATACGCACTCGTGTCCCCCTTCGGGAAATGCAGATGCGCGTCCGGCATGCGCCGCTTTTTCTCGATGCGATTGAAGCACATCTCGCGATCGGCGCGTTCGAAGGAAAGCGGATGCGTCACCGGCACCTCCGCGCCATCGACGAACCACTCGTCCATCCCCCAGAAGTGCCCTGACCGGACGTCGAGTCCGAGCGCGTTCACCAGCTGCGCTACGAGCGGAAGCTGCTCCGTCGGTCCAATCGGCCCGCAGATTCCCACCGGATTGTCGGCCGTGCTCTGTCGCCAGGCGTCGATGTATTCCAGCGCTTCCGCGAGGTAGAACTCCTCGAGCGTTTCGTAGAAAACGACGCGAAATCCCGGACGGGAGAGTCGCTCGAGATCGCGCGGCGTGAGCCTCGCCGCCTCTTCAATCAGGTCAGGGGCAAGGCACGTGTAGTCCCACCAGTCTGGAGAGATGACGCTGGCACGTTGGGAGAGAGGTGAAGGCATAAGCGGCGAAAGCGTCACAACGTATCAGCGCGCGCAAGCGCGCGTGTCAGCGCTCTGTCCGCAGCCAGACGTGGTCGCGCAGAACGCTGCGCACCGGATCGGCCTCCGCACTGCAAAACCCGAGGTGCGAGTGCAGACGCCACCCTTCTGCAAAGCCGGCGCGGCCGCCCATCTTCGACACTTGAGCGCTAAGCTGATCCATCTCCGCGAGATAGCTGTTCATTCCTTGCGACGCATCGAGCCATTCCTGCTGACTCGCATGACACGCCAGCGCCGCGCGTTTCGCTTCGTGCACACTCGTGGTATCGACGAATAGTTCCGGAACTATCGGACGTCGAAGCGGGTCCATATGGCCGTGCGGCTGCGCGTGATAAACGGTGATTTCCTGGGTCACTGGAGCCCGCGTCGGGATCGTCCGGTAATTCCGCATTCCTCGCGCGAACGCTGCTGTCACCGCCAGGCGCGCAGTATTCATGTGGTCCTCCATGTAGTCCTCCAGCGAATGGGTCAGGACCACGGTCGGCGACACCTCACGAACCACCGCTGCGACCCGCCGCAACGTGCGGTCGTCGTAGAAAATGCTGAGATCACCGCGCATCGGCGGGTGCCACTTCGCTCCAAGGAGTCGCGCTGCCGCTTGCGCCTCCTTCCGCCGCACCCTCGCACACTCCTGGCCTGCCATCGTCGTGCTCCCGAGATCGCCGTGCGCGAGATTCAAGTAATGAACCTCCCAACCAGCCGCGCGCATCAGCAAGAGGGTCCCCGCCATCACGAACTCGATGTCGTCGGGGTGTGCCGCGATCGCGAGCGCGGTCATCCTCACACGATGCGGTCCGTCGCCCGAATCCCGGGAATGCGATGAAAATGATGGTCGTGGGTGAGCACGACCGCGGCAATCCGCCGGGCACAGACTGCGATCACGACGTCTTGGAGCGGCAGATTGATTCCATCGCGATCAAGGCGCCACAGCAACGCTTCCGCTTCCGCCCACAGTTTGTTGTCCGTCGGCACATAGAGCATGACATCCCAGCGCGCCTGGTATTTGCGAAGCAAGCCGGCATCGCGAATACCGCGCGCGACCTCGCAACGCACGACACCGCACGTCGCGACATCGCGCATCATCGAGATCAACCGCAGCTCGCGCATGGGATCGCGCCGTTCGCGCAGGTGCTGGATATACCAGCAGCTATCGACTAGAACGGGGCTTGCGGTCACGGGCAGGGGGATCTTCGGCGACACGGACGCTGTTGCTCTCCGCAGCATCCCAGGCGCTCACGTCGATGGCATTGTCCCACTCGGCAGGTGTCATCTCAATGTCTTCGGCTAACAACGCCGCCAACTTGTTCCTCCTGTCGATCTCGCCCAAGGCTGCGTGGATCGCTTCGGTTTTCGTTTTCACGCCCGTGGTTTCCATGACCCTTTCCAACAAGGCGTCGTCAATATTCAAGGTCAACTTCATACCTCTTCAATACATACCGCGTATGTCCAACGCAAGCATTCTTGTTTCCTCTCTCCGGGTTGCCCCACGAAACACCGCGGCACTTTCCTCGTGGTGAGAGGGTTAAGCATTGATCTCGTTTAGCTTCACGGGCCGCCGTTCCGCCGCGGAGCGGTCTGCGGCGGCGATCACCCGATGCGTTTGAAACGCGTCCGCGAAACTGGTCATCGGCATCTCCTTCCCGGCGTCGAGCGCATCAAAGAACGCCTGGAACTGCGTCTGATACGGATGATCGCTGACATCGCCGCTATCGAGCATCTTCATCGAGAGCTCGCTCCACGCGCCCTTGTTCAAGGCGCCGAGCTTCTGCGAGTGGAACTTCTGATCGAGGATCGAGCCTTCGCTGCCGACGAGGTGCGTGTGGAAATAATACGGTTGGAAGCAATCGACGACGGCCGCGCATTTTCCGACCGCCCCGCTCGCAAAGCGCAGGATCGTCACCGCGCTCGTCGGGTATTCATAGGCGGCGAATGTCGGGTCCGCACTCTGCGTGGAGTAGCTCGTCACTTCCTCGACCTCGCTTCCCATGCACAGCAGTAGCGCATCGAGGGCATGACACCCGGCCGTGAGCAGCGCGCTGCCGCCGAGCTCCCGCTTCGTGTTCCATCGATACTGCCCATACCACGGTCCGATGCCGTGATAGTAATCGACCTCGCCGTAGTGCACGGCGCCGATCAGCCCCGCATCGAGCACCGCTTTGGTGGTGAGGAACTGCGACGACCACCGGCACTCGAAACAGACGCACGTCTTTACGCCGCTCTCTTCCGCCGCGGTCTTCATCTGCAAAATCTCGTCCCACGAGATCGCGAGCGGTTTCTCGACGATGATGTGCTTCCCCGCCCGCGCCGCCGAGATGAACTGCGCCGCATGCTGGTTCGGATAGCTGGTAATATCGACGACGTGAATCTCCGGATCGGCGAGCATCGCCTCCAGGTCCGTGAAGACGCGGATCCGCCCTCCGTGCTTCGCGCTCAACTCCGCCGCATCCAGTGCCCGCGACGACCACACCGCCGTCACCTGCGCCTGGGTCGAGGCATTGATCGCCGCAATATGCGCCGTCGCCGCCCACCCATACCCGATGACCCCGACATTGTATTTCTTGCTCATGGAGAGTGGGATTAAACGAGTTTGTGCCTTCGGAACAAGCGCTCGAGGTGCGCGATCACGTCCTCCTTTGTCTGGTGCTCCGCGAACGGGGCGAGCTCGCGGCGGATAAGAGCGAGGTCGAGTTTGTCGCCCCGCATCTCGAGAATGCCATCCACGTCCACCCAGTCGTGGTCACGCGCCGCGAAGGCTTTGTGAACGACCAGATCTTCGGCTGAGCACGTGACGAGACCAGCGCCCGCATCGCCGGTGTCCCAAGCCGACGATCGCGCCACGCAACGCTCCTCAAACGGCAGCGCGCCGAGTGCAACGTCGATCTCGACGCCGTTTTCATGCGTTAGAAAAAGGGCGCGCGCGCGTTGCGCAAATTCGAGCGCATCTGCCCGTCGCGGCTTGAATCGCGTCAACAGCTTCGCCGCGTATTCCTCGTCCTGCGCGTAGCGCGTCATCAGCGTCAGATCGGCATCTTTCGTGTAGCGCTGCACGCCCCACCGCTGCACCGCGAGGCCTCCGATAAAGCAGAAGTCCCACCCCTGTTCACGGCAGAATTCTTGCACATCAAGGGCCGTGGCAAAGAGCTCACTCCGATTCACCGCTGGGCGAGTTTCGCGAAGAGTCGCTGCTGTTCGACAAGGCCCGCGCTCTCGTCCACGGGTTGGCGCCGCGCGGAGATCGGCCCCGAGTGCAGGTCGATCGAATCGCGCCACCGCTCCGGTTCCGTTCGCGCGCGTCGTTCCGCCGTCACAAAGGCGTTCATTTCCTCGTAACCGGCCAAGCGTTGGCGGACATATTCACGTTCTTGAGCTGTGAACGTTTCGGGCATGCGCGAAGATTACGACGCGCGCCCTTTTTCGGCAACGCTCCTCACTGCGCCGCCTCGCCTTTGAGGAAGGCCAGCAAATCGGCAAGATCTTGCGACGACATCGCCGCCTCCAGACCGGGCGGCATGAGCGAGCCGGGGAGTGCTTCGAGTTTCACCACATTCGCGCGGAGCAGCGTCTCCTCCGCGCCGCCGGGCATCCGCAGGAGCAGGCTTGTCGGCGTCTCCGCGGCGAGCACGCCGCTCAAGGTGCGGCCATCCTTCGTCTCCGCGACATAGCCGCTGAAGGCCGGCACGATCTCCGCGTCGGGCACGACGATGTGAAAGAGGATGTTTTCCTTCGGCTGATTGCGCATCTCGAAAAGGTCCGGCCCGACCGCGAACCCTTCGCGCTCCAGCCGGTGGCACGTCGCGCAGGCGGTGCGGAAAACCTCGCGTCCGTGCGCGGCGTTCGCCGTCAGCACGAGCGCGGGCTTGGCGTTTTCAAACGCCTTCTGCCGATCACCGCCGATGGCTGGGCCGAAGAGCTTCTCGACGCGCTCGCGGATCGCTGCGTCCTTGTGCTTGAGAAAACGGTCACGTCGTTGCTTGCTCAGCGCTGTCACCGGAAGCGAGCCCGCCTCGACCGCGGCGAGGATTCGGGGGAGGCTGGCCTCCCGCGTGAAAAGCTCCGCGAACACCATCTCGCGCTGCGCTGGTCGCAGCGAAAGCCAGCGTTCGGAGCTCAGTAGTTTTGCCACGACCGTTTCGTCATCCACACCCGCTAGGAGGCGCGCGACGGAGTCGCCAATCATCTCCGGCTGCTCGGGGGTGAGCATCGAAAGCAAGAGGTCCACGCTTTCAACGCCAGGACGCAAAGCGATGACTTGGAGCGCGCGCACGCGACGCGGTTCCGGCTCGGTGATGGTTTTCGCGACCGATGCAGAGGCCGTCCACAGAGCCAGGAAAGCCTGATGTTCACGCAGCTCCGGCGGCAACCCACGAAAGCCAGCGGCAAGGCCCGTCACCATCGCGGCGCGCGTATCAAACCCGTGCTTGTCCATCCCCGACACAAGGGTCGGCAGCGTGTGATAGCGGACTTCGGCTGGGATCTCCGTTGCGAGAAGCGCCGCCAGATCGCGCACCATCTCTGGTGGTGGCTCGGCGCGAGTCTTTTCGGGGCCACCGACGAGCGACCAGCCCACCTGTTCCGCGATTCCTCTCGTCCCAGCGAGAACCGCCGCGCGCGCCCAGCGGTCTGCGCCATCCTGCCACCCGGCATCGGCGAGAACCCGCGCCGTCCATTCGCTGCTTTTTTGCGGCTGCGAATTCAGCAACAGCACCCCGCCAAACCGCACCTGCGGGTGAAGATCGCCGGTTGCTTGAGCCGCCAGATATGACGCGTGCTCCTGCATCGCCGCGGTTGGAGCCCAAGCGAGTGCACGAATGCGCACCCCCGGGACGGAGCTGCGCGCTTGAGCTTCGATCGTTTCTTTGTCCAGAGCGCCGTGAATCCCGAGCGCATCCAGGAGAGCCGCCTGCCCACCTGCATCCGCGGGGCGAGCGAGAGCGATCCGGAATGGCTCGGCTTCTTCTGTCGAATGACGTTCGCACCACAAACGAAACGCGGTGTGACGCTCCCAGCCGCTCCCCTGCGCCATGGTTTTTGCGAGTTCGTCTGTCGAACTAAACGCCGGCGCTTTCGGGACAGGCGCGGCAACCGATTTTACCCGCCAGATCCGCCCCATCTCCTTGCCGCTCTCGAAGTCCGTCCGCTTGCGCACTTCTTCCGGCAGATAGTCGGGGTGCTCGATGACTTTCCGATACATGTCGGCGATGTAGAGCGCGCCGTCGGGGCCGCTCGCGAGGAAGACGGGGCGAAACCAATCGTCGCGCGAGGCCAGGAATTCGCGGCCCTCGAGGAGCGGCTCGGCGGAGAAGGTCGCGCCGCGCGGGACGAGCTTGTCCACGTGCACGAGGTTCGCGGTCGGGTCGCACGTGAAGGCGCAGCCGCGATACGCCTCTGGCAGCGCGCCGCCGCGCCAGATGTGAATGCCGCACGCGGCGCTAAAGGAGCCGGCGTGCGAGTCGGCGGTGGTGATGTTCGCGCTGATCGGGAAGAGGCGGACGCCACTGTCTCTGCTCCGCAGGGCGGACTGCACGGTCCGCTCGGAGCAATCCTGCACCGTCTCGGAGAAGGCGAGGTGCGGATTGCGTGCGAGCACTTTCGAGGAGAGCACGACATGCTGCACCGGGATGCGGTTGTGGCAGATGAAACGGCGGCCGAAATCGTCGAACGACATCCCGTATTGCGACCGGCCGTCGACGTTCTCGAACTCGCCGGTCTGCGGCTGCCAGCGCAAGTCGCCGGTCATTTTCAGCGCCGGCCTGTCCGGGTGTGCAGGGGACGTGATCTCGCCGCCGCTCAAGCCCGCCGCGAGATAAATCCAGCCATCCGGCCCGAGTGTTGGCGTATTCACGCGGAGCTGCGTGCTGCCGCTCGTCGCGAAGCCGGTGAGCTCGACGCGGCGCACGTCCGCGCGGCCATCGCCGTCCGTGTCCTTGAGGAAGAGCAAATCGGGCGCGCAAGTAACGAGCACGCCGCCCTGCCACGGCAGCACGCCATTTGGGAAAGTGAGGCCGTCGGCGAACACCGAGCGCTTGTCCATGCGGCCATCGCCGTCCGCGTCTTCGAGCATCGCGATGGTGCCTTGCGGCGGATCGATGGTGCGCGGATAGCCGCGATTTTCCGCGACGAAAAGGCGTCCGCGTTCGTCGAACGCCAGCGCGCATGGCGAGGCGACGAGCGGCTCCGCAGCGACCAGCTCGACGCGGACATCGGGCTCGTGCTGAAAGGATTTCAGCGCGTCTTCCGGCGCGAGCTGCGCGCGCACGACACTCGCTGTTCCGATGACGACGCAGATGAGGAAGCGTGCGCCCCCTTTCGCCGTTGCGAAACTCCGCCTCACATCGGGGAGCGCCTGCGGCGCCGTTCGCAGAACACCATGCCGAGCGCGATCAGCGCCAACGAAGCCGGCTCCGGAACTGGCACGAACGCCAGACCTGAAATGGAGCCGAAGTCAGTGCCGTCCGCGTTCACGGCGGTGGCCATGCCGGTCGAGGTATTGACGGTGTAGAGTGCATC
>Ga0136611_10003984_pt1 | contig 10350 bp, 9 predicted proteins | sample AntDrymUQ2232306_2_FD_106645 | JGI IMG/M metagenome (GOLD analysis project Ga0136611, IMG submission 106645) | Polar desert sand microbial communities from Dry Valleys, Antarctica - metaG UQ223 (23.06) | ecosystem: Environmental > Terrestrial > Soil > Desert | place: Antarctica: Dry Valley... | reverse complement strand
CTGCTCCGCGACCGCGACCATCGTCTCGCCGGCCCGCACGCTGAGCGACCGCAAGTCGTCCGGGCTCGTGGCGCCGTACGCCTGCCCCTCGTGGGTCATGATGCCGCGAAACCGAACGCCGGCGATGCTCTCGACGGTGCGGACGAGGTCGATCGCGCGACTGGGGAGCACGCCGCACCGACCGGCGCCGCTATCGACCTCGACCAGCACGTCGATGCTCGCGCCGCGCGCGTGGGCAGCGCGACCGATCCCCGCCGCGACCTCCACCGCATCGAACGACACCGTTATGTGCAGTTGTTCGGCCAGCCGGAGCAGCCGATCGATCTTGGCGGCGCCGACGACCGGGTATGCCAGCAGCACGTTACGCAACCCGTCATCGCGGAGGCCGGCGTCCAGCAGCGCCTCGACCTCGCCGAGCTTGGCGAGCGTCAGTCCGACCGCGCCGGCTTCGAGCTGGCGGGCGGCGATCTCGCGCGACTTGTGCGTCTTGGCGTGCGGCCGAAGCGCGACGCCATGCCGCGCGGCGACCGCCGCCATGTCGGCCACGTTGCGCTCGACAACGTCGAGATCGACGATCAGCGACGGCGTATCGACGTCGGCGAGCAGCATCGTGCATCCCTCCCGGGCGCGGCGGAACCCATGCGGCGGGCCTCGCTCGGCGGGGTAGGATACCAAGGCGAGAGGTCGGCTTTCGGGCGGCCGGTTCCGGTAAGCACGGTGCGGGGAGCAGCATGATGGAGAACCACAACGCGGCGCAATCGGCAGCGACCACAGTGTCGGACCGACCAAGTCTGCTGCCGGAGACGGCTACGCAGGACGCGACGCCACAGGCGCAGGCACCGGCCGCCGCGCCGAGCGGCTCCGCGGCGGATGAAACCGAGGCACGTGGCGCCAACGCGAGCGCCGCGCCAGAGCACGTGGACCAGGACGCGGGCGCTGCCCTCGTCACGATCGACCAGTTCGGGGCGCTCGATCTGCGCGTGGCAGTGGTCCTCGGCTACGAGCGCGTGCCGAAGACCGACAAGCTGCTGAAACTTGACGTCGATCTGGGCTACGAGCGGCGCACCATCGTCTCGGGCATCGCGCACCTGATCGACCCCGACTCCCTGGTAGGGCGGCGCATCATCATCGTCGCCAACCTCCAGCCGGCCCGAATCCGAGGCGTCGAGTCGCGGGGGATGCTGCTCGCGGCCGGGGGGCGTGGCGACAGAGACGCGTTCGCCCTCGCGACCGTGCCCGACACGATTCCGCCCGGCACGCGGGTCTCGTGACGCGCCGCGCCGCCCGCGCGACAGCACCACCGGCGCAGCAGCGAGGAGCAAGAGACTGAACGCGCGCCACTAACGGCGAGTGTGGCCGCAGTGCCGCTCGATGTGTATGCTTGTCCTGCCTCGACTATGACAAGTCTTCCGTCCGCCTCACTCTACGAGCGCATCGCCGACGATGTGCTCCGTCGCGTCGTCGCGGGGGAGCTGCGGCCCGGTCAGCGGCTGCCGCCTGTTCGGCTGGCGGCGCGGACCTGGGGCGTCAACCTCAACACCGTGTCCCGCGCATACGCGCTGCTCGCTGAGCGGGGCGTGCTCGAGACGCGGGCGGGCGGCGGGACGGTCGTCGCTGCCGCCCAGGACGACGCGCGGCACTGGGGCGCCGATCCGGTCGCGGAAGCCCGCGCCGAGCGGCTCAGGAGCACCATCGGCGGGCCGGTCCTGGTTGCGCTCGGCCTCGGCTTCAGCGCGACCGAGGTCGAGGCCGCCGTGGCGACGCAGCTAGCGCGGTGGCGCCCGGCGCCTGAGGACGGGAGCGTTTCGCCGGCGGGCGAAGGGGCGGCACTATCCTCCCAATCGCCCGCCATCTCGAGTGGCGTCGTGCGGTTCGTCGGGAGCCACGATCTCAGCCTGGAGCTGCTCGCGGGGCGAGTTCGAGCGAGTCTGGGCGACGGTGCCGGCCTGCACGTGACCGTGAGCGGGAGCCTCGGAGGGCTGTTCGCGCTCGCCCACGGAGCTGCCGACGTGGCCGGCTGCCACCTACGCGACCCCGAGACCGGCGACGACAATCTCCCGTTCGTGCGCCGCGTGCTGCCGGGCGAATCGCTGCTGCTCGTCACGCTCGCGCACCGCGAGCAAGGCTTGATCGTCGCGCGCGGCAATCCGAAGGGTGTCGAGGGCGTCGCCGACCTGGAGCGGGCCGGCGTGGCGTTCGTCAACCGCCAGCGCGGGTCCGGCACGCGCGTCCTCCTCGACGAGCTGCTGCATGAGGCAGGCGTCGCCGCCACGCACGTGAGCGGGTATGGACGCGAGGAGGCGACCCATCTCGCGGTGGCCGGCGCGGTCGCGAGCGGCGGAGCGGACGTGGGCCTCGGCATTCGGGCGGCGGCGCGTGCGTTCGGGCTTGACTTCGTGCCACTTGCGCGCGAGCGGTTCGAGCTCGTCATGCGTCCGGCGGTGGCCCTCCTGCCGACAGTGCGCGCCATGCTCGACGTACTCGCGTCGCCCGACTTCCAGGCCGCCGTGCATTCGCTCGGCGGCTACGACACGTCACAGACCGGCCAGGTCAGGAGTACATGATGCACACGAGTTCTGGATCGTCCTCCTCCGAGCGCGCCAGTGCGCAGCGACCGCCGCCGATGCGCCCGGCGTTGTTGCTTACGCTGGTCTCCGTGCTCGTCGCGTCGTGCCTGGCGCTCGCGGCGCCGTCGGCCGCCCGATCCCAGCCGGCCACTCCCGACCTGATCCTCGCGACCACCACCAGCACCCAGGATTCCGGCCTGCTCGACGTGGTCGTGCCCCAGTTCGAAGGGCAGAGCGGCTACCGGGTCAAGACGATCGCCGTCGGCACCGGCCAGGTGCTGCGCCTCGGCGAGCGGGGCGAGGCCGACGTGCTGCTCGTGCATGCGCCCGAGGAGGAGCGGACCTGGATGGCGAACGGCCATGGCACCGACCGCCGCCTGGTGATGCACAACGACTTCGTCGTCATCGGCCCCGGCAACGATCCCGCCGTGGTGCAGGCGGCAGACAGCGCAGCGGACGCCATGACCAGGATCGCGCTGTCGGGTGCCCCTTTCGTGAGCCGAGGCGACAACTCCGGCACCAACATCCTCGAGAAGAAGCTCTGGGCGCAGGCCGGCATCGACCCGGTCGGGCAGTCCTGGTACCAGGAAGTCGGCCATGGCATGGGCGCGACCCTGACCATCGCCAACGACAAACAGGCGTACACCCTGACCGATCGCGGGACGTTACTCACGCGCGAGAACATCGATCTCGGCGTGCTGGCGGAGAGCTTCCCGAGCTTCCTGAACGTGTATTCGGTGATGGTCGTGAACCCCGAGAAGGGCTCCCAGATCAACGTCGAAGGCGCGCGGGCATTCGCGGACTTCATCGTGGCGCCCGAGACGCAGGCGGCCATCGGGACGTACGGCGTCGAGCGCTTCGGACAGCCGCTGTTCGTCCCGGACGCCGGGCGCACGGAGGCCGAGCTGGGCATCTCGTGAGCCACGGCCGCGTGCGAGTCGGCCCCGCGCGTCTCGAGCTCGTGCGCGTCGATCCGCTGCGCCTCAACCCCGCGAGTCTCAGCGGAGGACGCGCGTGGACCTGATCCTCGACGGGCTGATTCGCGCGCTCACGCTGCTGGCGCGCGGCGACCCGGAGCTGCTGCGCGTGTCGTGGCTGTCGCTCCAGGTGTCGGGGACCGCGACGCTGCTCTGCCTGCTGGTGGGCATGCCGCTCGGGACTATCCTTGCGTTGGCTCGCTTTCCGGGCCGGAGCATTGTGCTCGCGCTCGTCAATACCGGCATGGGTCTGCCGCCGGTGGTGGTCGGGCTCGTGGTGAGCATCATGCTCTGGCGCACGGGGCCGCTCGGGCAACTCCGGCTGCTCTACACGCCCACAGCGATGGTGATCGCACAGTTCGCGCTGGCGCTGCCGATCGTGGTCGGGCTGACGGTGGCCGCGATCCAGCAGCTCCACCCGAAGCTACGGCTCCAGATCGTGGCGCTCGGCGCGTCGCGTGTGCAGCTCATCTGGCTGTTGCTGCGCGAGGCGCGCTTGCCGCTGTTCGCCGCGACTATGGCGGGCTTCGGGGCGGTCATTTCGGAGGTCGGGGCGTCGATCATGGTCGGCGGCAACATCACCGGCCAGACGCGCGTGCTGACGACCGCGACGATCCTCGAAGTGAGCAAGGGCGAGTTCGCCAGCGCGATGGCCTTCTCGCTCGTCTTGCTGGCGCTCGTCTACGGCGTGAACGCCGGACTTACCTGGATGCAGCAGCGGAACCGGCCGCTGTGAGCGAGGCTCGCGCGCTCGGTAGCACGATCGTCGGCGGAAGCGAGCTGCTCGCCCGATCGAACGCCGCTTCTCTCGCCGAGCCCCTCGTCGAAGTGCGCGGCCTGCTAGTCCGGCGCGGGAAGCACATCGTGCTGGACGTGCCCCATCTGATGATCCGGGCGGGCGAGATCCTGACCGTCATCGGGCCGAATGGCGCAGGCAAGAGCACGCTGGCGAGCGCGCTCGCGCTGCTTGAACGGCCCGCCGCCGGCGAGATCGTCCTGGGAGACACCACAATCGAATGGAAGCGCGGCCTCCTGGCAATGCGCAGGCGGGTGGCGATGGTCTTTCAGGAACCATTGCTGCTCGACATGACGGTCGCGGACAACGTGGCGACCGGGCTGCGGCTGCGCGGGGTGCCGCGCCTGGAGCGCGAGTCGCGAGTGGCCGAGTGGCTCGGCCGGCTCGGGATCGCGCACCTCGCATCCCGCTCGTCGCGGGCACTGTCCGGCGGCGAGGCCCAGCGGACGAGCCTCGCCCGTGCTCTCGTTCTGGAGCCGGACCTGCTCGTGCTCGACGAGCCATTCTCGGCGCTCGATCCGCCGACGCGCGAGGCGCTCGCCGTCGATCTGGTGCCCCTCCTGCGCGAGCGGCGCACGACGACGGTGCTGGTCACCCACGACCGCGACGAGGCGTTCGGCATCGGCGACCGAGTCGCCATCATCCTCGACGGCCGCATCGCGCAGCTTGACACGCCCGAGGCCGTCCTGGCGCGCCCGGCGACCGACGCGATTGCGCGCTTCGTCCGCCCTCGCCTCCGCTACTGCGCCCCCGACGTGGGCACGTAGAACTGGATCCACGCGGTAGTGTCGGGCGTGCCGTCGATGCAGCTGTCATCCCGAAGCGTAGCGAGGGATTTCACGCTCCCGAGCCCATCGGCGAGAGATCCCTCGGTCGCCGGCGCTCCCTCGGGATGACAGATCTCTGAGCGGAACGACGCTCATGAGCCGAGCTCAATGTTTCATCGCCCGCCATCTATACTGGCGGCATGAAGCTCCGGGGCATCGACTTCCACGTCCATCCCTGCGATCCCCGCATCGCGCGCGCGTGGGCCGGTGAGCCGGCCGACTACGAGCGGTTCTTTCGCGGGCCGGTCCTCGATGAGTCGGACGGCGCGATGGCGGAGCGGTACCGGGGCCTGGGGCTGATGGGCGTGCTGCTCGGCGCGGATGCCGAGACGACGACCGGCATCGAACCGTACCCGAACGACGAGCTAGCCCGACTCTGCCGCGACTATCCCGACCTGTTCGTCGGGTTCGCCGGTATTGACCCGTGGAAGGGACGACTCGCGCTCCGCGAGCTCGAACGATCGGCGAAGGAGCTTGGGCTGCGCGGCGCCAAGTTCCACCCCGGCCGCCAGCGCTTCGTGCCCGGCGACCCGCTCTTCGACCCGCACTTCGAGCTGGCGAGCGACCTGGGCCTGATCTGCCTGTTCCACACCGGGATGATGGCTGCCGGCGCGGGCACGCCCGGCGGGCGCGGCGAGCGCCTGGAGTACACCCGCCCGATTCACCTCGACGCGCTGGCCGCGCGCTTCCCGCGCCTCACTATCGTCGCGGCTCACCCCGCGTGGCCGTGGCACGAGGAGATGCTGGCGGTCGCCCGCCACAAGTCCAACGTGTACATGGATCTTTCCGGCTACCTCCCGCGCTACATCCCGGCTACCGTGATGCAGATGGCGACCGGCCTGCTGCAAGATCAGGTGCTGTTCGGGTCGGACTACCCGTTCATCACGCCGGAGCGCTGGCTCGGCGACTTCGCGGGCATCGACGTGAAGGACACGGTGCGCGAGAAGCTCTTGCTCGGGAACGCCAAGCGCCTGCTCGGGCTACCGTAGACGAGGCCACCGAGAGATGCGGGGCACGCGACCCTGTCTTGTCATCCTGAGCTTGCGAAGGATCTACGGACTGACTACCCTCGGACAGTCAGGGGACGAGATCCTTCGACAGGCTCCGCCTGCCTCAGGATGACACACTTATGGACGGCGTTCCTATGAGTTTCGGGTTGGTGCTGAAATAGCTCAGGCTGCCGTAGACGAGATTGTCGTCGCTCGGGCTACCGTAGCTCGGGCGCCGCATTGGGGGACGAAGATGAAGATTGAGGCCGTCCGCTGCCTCCAGGTGTCGGGCATGGACGAGTACCCGCCGGCCGAGGAGCGCCAGGTCGGGATGCTCGACGTGTACCCAGAATTTGCCGCCCGCACCGTCGGCAGGGCGGCCACCGGTCCGCGCAAGGTGACCGGCGCCTATGTCGAGATCGACACCGACGAGGGGCTCACGGGTATCTTCGGCCCGATCTTCCCCGAGACCGCCACCATCATCCGGGCCAAGCTGGCGCCCTGGCTCATCGGCCGCGACCCGCTCGCCTCCGAGCTGCTCTGGGACGTCATGTTCCGCCAGGATCGCCACTCGCGCAAGGGCTACGAGATGATGGCGATCAGCGCCGTGGACTGCGCGATCTGGGATCTGCGCGGCAAGGCGGCCGGCCAGCCGATCTACCGCCTGCTCGGCGGCCCGACCCGCGAGCGGATCGACTGCTACGCCTCGATGCTCGGGCACTCGCTGGATCCGGACCGCGTCCGCGAGCGTGCCCGCGCGATGGCCGAGCAGGGCTTCAAGGCCCAGAAGTGGTTCTTCCGGTACGGCCCGGCCGATGGGCTGGCCGGTATGGAGAAGAACGTCGAACTGGTGCGGATCCTCCGCGAGACAGTCGGGCCGACCGTCGAGCTGATGTTCGACTGCTGGATGGGCTGGGACTACACGTACACGGTGCGGATGCTGGAGCGGATCGAGGAGTACCGCCCGCGCTGGGTCGAGGAGGCGCTGCCGGCCGACCGCATCGCGGAGTTCGCGCAGGTGCGGCGCACGTCGCGCGTCCCGATCGCGACCGGCGAGCACGAGTACACGCGCTGGGGCTTCCTGGAGCTGCTGAAGGCCGAGGCGGTCGATGTGATCCAGGCCGATCCGGACTGGTGCGGCGGCATCAGCGAGCTGGTCAAGATCGGGGTGCTGGCGTCGGCGTTCGGGCGGCCGGTGATCCCGCACGGGCACTCGATCTGGCCGGCGATCCACGTGATCGCGTCGCAGTCGCCGGCGACGTTCCCCATGGCCGAATTCCTGCTGCTGGCCCAGCCGACCAAGCAGCATTTCCACACGACCTACCTCCAGCCCGAGGGCGGCTCGATCCCACTGCCGACCGCGCCCGGCCTCGGCATCGAGCTCGACGAGTCCAAGATCGAGGCACGCGCCGAGATCGCGTAGCCGCCGGCGGCGTATCGTCCCGCTGACATGATGTCTACGGGGTCGTGCGTCCATGTTGATCCGACCGTGTCCATCCGACCGTGTCCATCCGACCGTTGACCCTGTCCGAATCCCGACGAGATGCAATGTCATCCCGAGCTTGCGAGGGATCTCTCGCTCCCGAGTCCGGCACAGCGAGACATCTCTGAATGACAAGTTTATCGACGGACTACCTGACATGAACGACGGTGTGGAGCATCTACCCCGCCCTATGCCGAGCCGGCCGGCGCATACTCTCGGGAGCCGGCTGCCGGCCGACTTGCACGTGACGATCGTCGGCACGGTGAAGCCGGTCCGCGTTCTGGGCACCCTCAACGCCCGGCGCGCAGAATGGACGTGATCATGGAGATGCGTAGGCTCGGGTCGAGCGGGCTTCAGGTGTCCGCGCTCGGCTTCGGCACGATGACCTTCGGCGGCAAGGACAATTTCAGCGCGGTCGGGACCACGCAGGTCGATGAGGCGCGCCGGCTGGTGGACCTCTGCCTGGAGGCGGGCGTCAACCTGTTCGACACGGCGGACGTCTACTCGCAGGGCGCCTCCGAGGAGGTGCTCGGGCAGGCGCTCGAAGGACGACGCGACGACGTGATCCTGGCGACCAAGGTCCACGGGCGGATGGGCGACGGCCCGAACGATGTCGGGCAGTCGCGCCACCACATCATGCGGGGCTGCGAGGCGAGCCTTAAGCGCCTCCGTACCGACTACATCGACCTGTATCAGGTCCACGGGTTCGACCCGCTGACGCCGCTGGAGGAGACGCTCCGGGCGCTCGACGATCTGGTTCGGGCGGGCAAGGTCCGCTACGTCGGTTGCTCGAACTACTCGGCCTGGCACCTGATGAAGGCGCTCGGCATCTCCGAGTGCGCCGGCCTGGAGCGCTACGTCTCGCAGCAGGTGTACTACTCGCTGGTCGCCCGCGAACTCGAATACGAGCTGGTTCCGCTGGCGCTCGACCAGGGCATCGGCGGGATCATCTGGAGCCCGCTGTCCGGCGGCTTCCTGAGCGGCAAGTACCGTCGCGGCCAGGCCGGGCCCGAGGACACGCGGCGGCCGATGCGCGGGGATCCGGGCACGATCGACGAAGTGAAGGGCTTCGACGTGATCGACATCCTCGAAGAGATCTCCCAGGCCCACGACGCCTCGATCGCCCAGGCCGCGCTGAACTGGCTACTCCGGAAGCCAGGCGTCACGTCGGTGCTGGTCGGGGCACGCCGTGAGGAGCAGCTCGTGGATAACCTCAAAGCCGCGACCTGGGAGATGAGCGTGGAAGAAGTGCAGCGCCTGGACGAGGTCAGCGCGACGCCGCCGATCTACCCCTACTGGCACCAGCGACGGAACAACGCGCGCTTCCCAAAGCCCTGATCGGCTTCATGGTTCTCCGCCACCGTGCGCGTGAGGTGTTGCCTCGAACGTCTCCGTCGTCCTGAGCTTGCAAAGGATCCGCAGAGTGGCCATGTCCGTAGATCCTTCGCAAGCTCAGGATGACACGTTTGTTGACGGCATTCCCGTCACCTCTATCGTGGCGCAGTACGAGCATGGATGCGCGTTGACACTCGGGTATGACGCGAGTACCCTCCTAGCCACAGACGTGCATCCGTGAATCGCAGCGACAGCGCCGCACCGAGGACAAGCATGAATAGCCCAATTTCCCCGACCTACCTGTCCCGCCGCCAATTCCTGCGCGCCGCGTCCATCGTCGGGGCCGGCACCTTGCTGGCCGCCTGCCAGCAGCCCGCCGCAGCCCCGGCCAAGCCGGCGGAGGCTCCCAAGCCGGCCACCGGGTCGAAGCCGGCCGCGCCGGCCGCCGCGACGAGTGCCCCCGCTGCCGCCAAGCCGGCCGAGGCCGCCAAGCCCGCCGCCGAGGCCAAGCCGGCCGCCGCCTCCGCCGCCCCGCAGGCCGCCGCGTCGAGCGCCGGCAATCCCGGCGGCACCCTGAACTACGCCGAGGCGGGCGACTTCAACAACTTCAACCCGTGGTCGGTCACGGCCGTCAACGCCGGCATGTACAACACGGCCTACTCCCGCCTGACCTGGAAAGACGGTCAGGGCAAGGAGAACGCCGACCTCGCCGAGTCCTGGCAGATGGCACCCGACGGCCTGTCGTTCACGGCCAAGCTCCGTGCCGGCCTCAAGTGGCAGGACGGCAAGGACATGACCGCCCAGGACTTCGTGACCATGTTCGGCTACACGAAGGACGAGACGCTCCTCAAGGACGCGGCGATCAAGAAGCACCAGGGCCTCGTGTCGCCGATCAAGGACGTCACGGCGCCCGACGCATCGACGGTCCAGTTCGCGTTCGGCTCGCCAGTGCCGTACATCACCGACATCCTCGACTACTGGTACGCCATCCGCATCGACGACCCGGCCGACCCCTCCTTCACCAAGAAGGTGCCCGTCGCGAGCGGCGCCTACAAGATCGCGGAGTGGGCCCCGAACCAGTACGCGCGGTTCACCAAGAGCCCCGAGTACTACGCCAAGGGCCAGCCGCTGCTCGACGAGATCGTCTACAAGCGGCTCGAGAAGGCCGAGACGCTGATCCCGAACCTCCAATCGGGCGGCGTCCAGGGCATCCAGGTCACGAGCATGTCGGACGTGGCGCCACTCCGCGAGGACACGAGCCTGACCGTCGAGGTCAACGAGAGCGCCGGTAGCATCTTCAATATCATCGTGAACGTGACCAAGCCGCCCTTCGACAAGAAGGAGGTCCGGCAGGCGCTGTCGTACTCGCTGAACCG
>Ga0136611_10003983_pt1 | contig 10351 bp, 10 predicted proteins | sample AntDrymUQ2232306_2_FD_106645 | JGI IMG/M metagenome (GOLD analysis project Ga0136611, IMG submission 106645) | Polar desert sand microbial communities from Dry Valleys, Antarctica - metaG UQ223 (23.06) | ecosystem: Environmental > Terrestrial > Soil > Desert | place: Antarctica: Dry Valley... | reverse complement strand
GCGTTCACGATCGCGTCGACGCGCTCGAGCGTGATGTCGCCGGACGTCGCCTCGATCACCGGCCGGGCAGGCGCACGACACACGTGTGCCGCAAGCGCGCCCTCGACGAGCTCGCCACATCGTTCGCAGACGCGGTCGACCCAGCATGCAGCATCGCCGCCCCGCTGTTGACCGTGCTCCGACACCACCACCATTCAACTCGGGAGGAGCCGGCGGCGAGGGAGCCGGCGGCGAGGGAACCGGCGTGCGTCAACCCGTGGACGTCGGCGCCGGCGTGCAGTCGGCCGGCGGGATGATGATCTCCAGGCCCGGGAGGAACTCGAGGTAGCCGTCCGTCGCGACGTTCGCCCCGTTCAGCTCCATCTCGGTGATGTCGAACTTTGCCGCGACGAGCGCGCGCGTGTCGCCCTCGCGCAGCGTGTAGAGGCCGATGGTGCACCCGGGGTCGAGCGAGTTGAACGTCGGCAGCGAATCGGCCGCGGAATACGCCTCCGGCTCGCGTCCGTCCTCGCCCCAGACCAGCACGTCGATGCCCGGCGTGAGAACGTCCGACAGCACTGCAGCGACGAATGCGCTGACGCCGACGCCGCCGCGCATCGATCGTGCGAGGGGCACGCCGGCGACGCCGTGGATCGCGATGGTGTGATTGAAGAACACGGGATCGCGCATCTCCCCGATCGGCGTGCGGCGGACACCTTCGAGCGCCGACGTCACCTCGAAGACGCCGCCGGGGGTGCGTCCGACGCCGCACTCCCGCGCCGTCACGGGCTCCGACAGCGGCGCGCCCGAGACGTCGGTGTCGTACGTGATCTCGTCGCACCAGCTCGCGCCGTCACCGGACGAGAGGTGCGCGAACGCGATCGGCGTCCCGCGCTCGAACACGCCGAGGACCTGTTGCGGGAGGTAGATCTCGACGTGCGTGTCGTTGATCTCGCGCCGCGGCTCGACGGTGTCTGCGTCGCGCACCGCCGCCCACAGCTCGGGCGTCACGTCGGACGCCGTCTCGTCGGTGGCGAGCACAACGGGATCGACGAGGCCGACGAGCTTCTTGTACGCCCACACCGCCTGCTCGGTCTGCACGCCGAAGCGACCGTCCGGCTCACCGACGAGGAAGCCGAGCTCGTTGAGCCGGCGCTGCACCATCGCGACGTCGTCCCCGGTCGTGCCGCCGCGCAGCGTGCGGGTGAGCTCGTCCGCTCGAGGCACGGTCGTGGGTGCCGCGGTCGACGGCGCTGCAGAGGTCGGCGGTGACGACGAGCTCGTCGTCGTCGGCGCGAGCGAGGTCGGGCTCGCTGTCGCCGACGAACCGTCGTCGTCGCCGCCACGAGTGACGAGCCACAACCCGACGCCGGCTGCGACGAGGAGCACGAGAGCGAGCACCGCACGCCGGCGACGCACGCGCCGCGTCGGGCGGCGGCGACGGAACTGCGCCACGCTCACGTCCACGTCGCTCGACTCCTCCGTCACGTCCTGCGTGCGCAGACGGTACGCCGCCCCGCCCGCTCGCCGCCGGATGCCCGTTGCGCGTGGCAGGGCGAGCGGAAGCGGCGAGTCTCGTTCTGTGATCGGTCGGGGCGACTTCCCGTCAGCGGGCTTGCCACGCCGCGGGCTGGTAGGTGGGGAAGTTGCGCCGTTGGTAGCGGGCGATCACGCAGAGCAGGAACGTCTCGGGGTGGACCTGCGGTGGGCGGACGTGACCCAGGTGCACGGCGGTGCGGTCGGCGAGGTGCCCGGCGATGCTGAACCTCGCGTCGTTCGTGAGCTCCCTCGCGCGCAGGACGAACGCGCGCAGCAGGGTGTACTGGTCCGACGTCAGCCGCGTCGGGTCGATCGTCGCCGCATACGCCTCGTACGCATGCGGCACGGGGAACCACAACGCCTGCGGGAGCGGCGTCCGCTCGGGGTCGCGGACAACGACGGTTCCGGCGATCAGGTCGCCGACCCGCTGATGGCGGCGCGTGCCGAGCACGAGCAGCGTGCCGGTGATGCCGCCGGGCGGGGCGAACCGGTCGACGAGCCCGCCCATCATCCGCAACGTCGCATGGCGCAAGGTGATCGGTGTTCCTTCGACGGTCACCGCGCGGAGCCCGAGCGCACGCTTGCCGATCGTTCGGCCGCGCCAGATCGTCTCGAGCAGCACGGGATAGCCGAGCAGGACGAGCGCGACGAGGATCGCCGCGACCGTCTGCTGCGCCGAGTCCGACGTGATCTCGACCATCGCGCCGACCATCGCGAACAGCAGCAACCCGGCGAGCAGCAGACCGAATTGCACCAAGAGGTCGATGAGGCCGGCGAGCACGCGTGACGCGACTCCGGCAGTCTCGAGCTCGAGCACGATCGCCTCGGGCGTAACGATCCCCTCCGGCGCGACGGGTCGCGACCCGGCGTCGAACGTCCTCACGGCAGGGCCCACTCGAACATGACGTGCGTGGAGCAACCCGACCCGCCGGCGGCTGCGTAGGTGCGCAGCGCCGCCAAGTTGTCCTCGTCCGTCAGCACCCACATCCCGTAGCAGCCGAGCTGCACCGCACGCTCGCGCAGCGCGGCGACGAGAGCGGTCCCGATCCCCCGGCCGCGCGCGGGTTCGTCCACTGCGAGCTCGTAGAGGAACATCTCGGTGCCCTTGTCGGGGTGCGTCGTCTCGACGCCGGACACGAAGCCGACGGGCGCACCGTCGTCGAGCGCGACGCAGAGGTGATGGCCGGGTGTCGTGAGGAAGCGCCGGATGGTGGCGACCTCGGGAACGCGGTCGAAGAGGTGTCCTGCCGCCGCGACGAGTGCATCGTCGTCCGCCGACGCCCAGAGCAGCTCCACCGGCACAGCTTGCCCGACCGCGACCGGCCCCGACGCCGTCGGTACTCTGGTCGGCGGTGGACATCGACGCCTTCGCGGCCGCTCACCAGGGCGAGTGGGCGCGGCTCCAGGAGCTGACGCGTAAGGCACGTCGGATGTCCACGGTGACACCCGCGGAGCTCGACGAGCTCACGGCGCTGTACCAACTGTGCGGCGCGCACCTCACACACGCCCGCGTCGCCTACTCGGCGGACTCCGGACTGATCAGCCGGCTGACGCTCCTGGTCGGCGACACCCACGCCGTGCTCTACGGTCAGCGCGAGGGCGAGGCCGCACGCACCGTCGCCGAGTTCGTCACCGTCACGTTTCCCGCGGCGGTCTTCTCGCTGCGCCGCTTCATCCTCATCGCCGCCCTGCTCACGCTCGTCCCGTGGGCGGTGTTCCAGGTGTGGCTGTCGATCTCGCCTGCCGCGTTCGATCTGACCGCTCCCGAGGCGGCGCGTGAGGCGTACATCAACGAGGAGTTCGAGGACTACTACTCGTCGCAACCGTCGCAGAACTTCGCGACGCAGGTGTTCCTCAACAACATCCGCGTGGCGTTCCTCGCGTTCGCGGCGGGAATCCTCTTCTGCGTCGTCACCGCCGTCATCCTCGCGACGAACGGCGCGAACGGCGGCGTCGCCGGCGGGCTGTTCACCCACGTCGGCCAGGCCGACAAGTTCTGGGGGCTGATCCTCCCGCACGGGCTGCTCGAGATCTCCGCCGTGATCGTCGCGGGCGCAGCCGGACTGCGCATCGGGTGGACGTTGATCGACCCCGGCGACCGGACCCGACGATCCGCGTTGACCGACGAGGCGCGCCGCGCCGGCAACGTCCTCGTCGGCCTCGTCGGCGCATTCCTGCTCGCCGCGCTCGTGGAGGGCTTCGTCACCGGGCAGCCGTGGTCCACGCCGATCCGCGTCGGCATCGGCATCGTCGTCTTCTGCGCGTTCTGGGGCTGGACGATCGTCTACGGCCTCCGCGAGCGCACCACAGAACCCGCCTGACCGGTCCGGCCACCAGCTAGAGCCGGCCGGTGGCCTTCAGCGTGAGGTAGGTGTCCACGAGGTCGACCGCGAGGCGGCCGGGCTCGGAGTCCACGACGATCGCGCCGGCGGAGCGGAGGCGTGCGGCGGCGCGCTGACGCTGCTGCAGTGCCGCCACCGCGGCGGCGGAGCGGAACACCTCGCTCGGCCAGCGGGTCTCGCTCTTCGCGTCACGCGCCCAGCTGGCGACGACTGGGTCCTGGACCGCGCCGACGACCACGAGGTGCGTGCGGACGAGGATCCGCAGAGCGGGCTCGAGCGACTGCTCGACGGTGCTCTCGGCGAGGTCGGTGAGGACGACGTAGAGCGACCGCCGCCGGAACCTCGAGGCGGCGAGGCTGAACGCCGCCGTGTACGCGCTCTCGGCGAGGTCGGGCTCGAGCAGGTACATCGCTTCCGCCACCTGGCCGAGCCGCGAGCGCGACGCCGACGGCGGAAGCACGGTGCGAACCTGGCGGTCGAACGTCACGAGCCCGACGCGGTCGCCCATGTGGATGCACGCCTCCGTCACGCCGAGCACTGCGTCCATCGCATGCTCGACGCGCGCGACGGTGCCGACCGAGGCCGCCATCAGCCGGCCGTTGTCCAGCAGCGCGATCACGTTCTGGTTGCGCTCCGTGCGGTGCTGGCGGACGATTGGGCGCTGTAGCCGCATCGTGCTCGACCAGTCGACGTGACGGAAGTCGTCGCCGGCGCGGTAGTCGCGCAGCTGGTCGAACTCGGTCCCGCCTCCGGGCGTACGGATGCTGCGGATGCCGACGTCCGGCAACCGCGGGACGCGCGTCCGCCGGCGCACCTCGTCACGGCTCGGGTAGGCCGGCATCACGCGGATGACGGCCCGTACGTCACGCCGCGCCTGGCGGAACACCATCCGCAACGGCCCGGTCACTCGCACGGTCATCTCGTCGAGCGGGAACCGCCCGCGCCGCGACGGCGTGATCTCGGCGCGCGTGCGGACGCGCGCCGACGGCGGGAGCGAGAGCCGCGACATTCGCTTCGTTGCCGCCAAACTCGGCCACAGCGCATCGGTGACGACGACGTCGAGGCTGCGCGCCGCAGTGTTGTCGATCAGCCATGCGATCTCCGCCGTGTCGCCCACGCGCAGCGTCTCCGAGACCCGCCGCTCGACCACGACGACGTGAGGCGGCGCGCACGCGATGGCGTCGCAGACGAACAGCGCGACGAGCACCGCCTCGACCACGAAGAACGCGGTCCAGCTCCTCCCCGGCCATGCGAACAGCGCAAGGCCGCTGACGGCGACGAGCGCCGCGAACCACCCAGTCGGCCCCGGGAGCGCGAGCGTTCGCCGCGGGCGAACGGCGGCCACGGCCTGCATCGTCAGCGCTCCACCGTCAGCCCATCACCATCAGCGCGGCGTCGGGAGCGTCGCGAGGATCCCATCCAGGACTGCGTCCGACTGCGTCCCTTCGATCTCGAGCTCCGGCTTGACCATGATCCTGTGGCGCAGGCACGGCTTCGCCACCGCCTTCACCTCGTCCGGCGTCACGAAGTCGCGACCGCTGAGCCACGCCCACGCCTTCGACGCGCGCAGCAACCATGTGGCGCCACGAGGCGACACTCCGAGCAGCAGCGAGGGTGACTCGCGCGTCGCGCGGCAGAGGGCGACGATGTACTGCTGCACTGCGGGGTCGACGCGCACGTGCTGGATCGACGCTCGTGCGAGCGCGAGGTCGGCAGCGCCGGCGACCGGACGCACACCGGCGCCCCGCACGTCGTGTGGATCCATCCCCGCGTCGTGGCGGGCGAGCATCTCCACCTCCTGCTCCGCGCTCGGGTACTGGACCTGCAGCTTGAACAGGAACCGGTCGAGCTGCGCCTCGGGGAGCGGGTAGGTGCCCTCGTACTCGACGGGGTTCTGCGTCGCGATCACGAGGAACGGCTGCGGGAGCGGCCGCGTGATCCCGTCGTACGTCACCTGGCGCTCCTCCATCGCCTCGAGCAGCGCCGCCTGGGTCTTCGGCGGCGTGCGGTTGATCTCGTCCGCGAGGAGCAGGTTGGTGAACACCGGGCCCTCGCGGAACCGGAACGACGGCGCCTGCCCGGGGAGCTGCTCGATGATCGTCTGGCCGACGACGTCCGACGGCATCAGGTCCGGCGTGAACTGCAACCTCGTGAACTGCAGATCGAACGCAGCGGCGAGCGACTTCGCGAGCAGCGTCTTCGCCACGCCGGGCACGCCCTCGAGCAGCACGTGCCCGTTCACGAGCAGCGAGGCCATGACACCCGACAGCACGCCCTGCTGTCCGACCACGACCTTGCCCACCTCGTCGCGCACGGCGAGGATCGCCGCACGTGGGTCTCTCGGCGGCGTCGAGAGTGTGGCGTGGCTGTCGGTCATGTGGCAGGTCCTCCTGTGGCGAGCGGGACGGCGTCGGCTCGCAGCGACTCCCTGCGCAACCGGCTGATCGAGTTCGAGAGCGCGACGAGCGACGACGCGTCGTTCGTCTCGGTCGCGAGGAGCGAGGCGACGAGCCCGGGCTGCGTCCCTTCGCGGTTCGCGGCGGCGCGATCGACGGCGTCGACGGACGAATCGAGGCTCAGGTGGTACCGGTCGCACAGCTCGCGGTGGAGATCGGCACGCAGCAGCCAACCGGCGCGGGCGTGGTGGCAGGCGCGGCGCATCATCGCCGCGCGGGCGTGGACGGCGTCGCTGCCGGCGAGCGGTGACGGCAGCGCCTCGTCGACCGGCCTGCCCGGTCGGATGCCGCGGGCGATCGCGAGGACGACGAATGCGAGCGCGAGCTGCGCGATCCCCATCCACACGCCCGGGCGGACGAGGTCGGACAGCGTCTCCTCGCCGGTACCGATGTCCTCCTCGGACTTGCTCACGGAGGCGCCGAGCAACACCTGCACATTCGCACCCCGGCGGGGCGCGAGGAGCGCGACCGCGAGCCCGCTGTTGTCGCCGAAGCGGATCAGCTCGTTGCTGAAGAGCCGGTTGTCGCCGAGGCCGACGACGGTGCCGCCGCCGATCTTGCGACGGATCGCGAACGCGCGTCCCTCGCCGTCGCCGAGGCACTGCGACTCGTCGGGCCCGACGGGGAAGAGCAGCCCGTCGCGCACGAACACGCCGCGCAGCTCCTCGAGCGCGCCGATCGAGCAGACCTCGTTGACGACGTTCGACTCGGCCTCGGCCGACATCCCGTCGAACTCGGGGAGCGAGCCGGTGACGCGCTCGGCCCCGCCGTCGACGTCTGCTCCGCCGTGCAGCGTGCTCGCAGGGTCGGCGACCACGGCGACCCCGCCCGCTTCGACGTGCTCGAGTAGCTGCGAGCGTTGGTCGTCGTCGAGCGAGTCGTCGAGGACGAGCACACGCGTCGGCGACCCCGGTGCCGGTGGCGTTCGGGCGATCTCCACGGTCGCCCCCTGTCCCTCGAGCAGCAGCACGAGCGCGAGGGCGCCGTCGCCGGCACCCGAGCGGGGGTCGAGTGCGCCCGGTTCCGGTTTTGCTCGAACGATCAGGAACAGCCCGAGCGCGACGATCAGCACCAGGAGCACCGTGACGGCGATGCGGCCCCCGCCGGATCCGGACCCCGCGGACCCGGACGACGCCGACCGGCGAGGACTCATCGCCCCGCCCCCGGCGCAGACGCGAGGACGTCCACCTCGAGCGTCTCGATCCGCTGCACATCGCTCTCGGCGACCGGGATGTCGCCGAACCACGCCTCGTCGAAGAGCTCGGCGGCGGCCGAGAACGCGGGCGCCTGCGCCGGCGCGACCACGGTCATCTGCGACCGCTCCTCGCCGGACGTGCGCCCGGGGATCTCGTCGATGAGGCCGCGTCGCGCGAGGTCTCCGACGAGCGCTCGGTACCGGCACCTGATCGCGTCGCGGTACCGGCCCACACGGCGGTGCTCCTCGGCCTCGCGTCGCCAGTCGGCCGGCTCTCGCGTGCGGTCGACGACGACCTGCGCGAGCACCTCGACGTCGTCGGCCTCGACCGCATCGCCCTTTCGGCGCCGCCGGCGCGTGCCGGAACTCGACCACCCCATCAGCGCGCGGACGATCACGGCGACCAGGAGCGCGACGAGCGCGAAGAACAGGAGCCACACGACGAGCTCGACGATCCCGCCGAGTCCGCCTCCGCCTCCGCTCGGCGAGGGGTCCGTCGGCCGGAGGTCCGGCGGGGTGCACACTGCCTCCGGTGCGACGAGGTCGCAGGCGGCGCGCCGGATCTCGTCAGGGTCCTGGTCGACGGGCCCGAGCGGATCGTCGGGTCCGAGGAGCAGGTGCGTGAGGATGGTCGCGATCACTCGAACGCCCGATCGCCCTCGACCATCAGATCCATTCCCTCGGCGTCCATGCGCACCTGGAGGTAGAGCTTCGACGTCGCGAGCGCGATCCACGGCGCTACGACCAGCGGCGCGAGCTGCCCGGCGACCCCCTCCGCGAGCCACGTCGACCCGGCGAACGTGATCATCCCAGCGTCCTCGAGGAGCTGCGGCGTCCACGTGATCATCGCCCGCAGGCCGCCGCCGAGGAGGATTGACAGCAGGACGAACCCGAACACGGCGCCGAACCGGAGGCGGACGAGCCGAATGCTGCGGCGCAGCCCGCGCACGAACCCGGCGCGCTCCGCGACGATCACCGGGGACACGAGCGCGGTGAACGTCACCAGGAACAGCGCGAGCGGCACGACCAGGAGGAGGAACGGCGCCATGTCGGCGCCCGACAGCTGCACCAGGCCGACTGCGCCGAGGACGATCCATGCGTGCCCGACGGCCCAGGCGAGCAGCAGAGCCGGCAACCGGCGGGCCAGCCCGCGCAGGCACGCGCCGATCGTCACCGCCAGCCCGTTCGCCTGCCGCAGGACGAGCACCGTCGTGTACCCGCCGACGAGCGCGACCGCGAGGCTCCCGGTGAGGACACCGATGTAGGCGAGGAGCGTCTCGACGCCGGATGCCGACTCGACGCCGCCGACGAACTCGGGGAGCGACACGGCCGCGTCGTCGAACGACGCGAAGTCGTCGTACACGAGGTTCGAGACGATGAGGTTCAGCGCCGCCACCGGTACGAGGAGCAGCGCTGGGCCGAGGAGCACCTCACGCGCGTTCCGCTGGAGCGTCGCCGCAGCGGCGTCGAGCGGACCGAGGACCGGGCGCTGGTGCCGACGAAACCGCATCACGTGCGTCGACGGCGCGGGATGCGCGTCCGCACGCACCGGCTGCGGCTCGGCCGCCCCGAGCTCGGTCCACGCCGATTGCGCCACCCGCCGATCTTGTCATGCGCACCCGGCACCCCACCCGTGCGGTCGAGCCGCCGGCGACGGCGCGGCGACGCGGACGCGAGGATGGGCCGATGCGCGGTTACACCTCCTCGTCCTACGGTGATTCGTTCGCGGACGTGTACGACGACTGGTATCGCAAGGTGAGCGACGTCGACGCGACGGTCGCTGCGTTGTCGGAGCTCGCGAGCGGCGGGGCGGTCCTCGAGCTCGGGACGGGCACGGGCCGGATCGCGCTCCCGCTCGCGCAGCACGGCGTCGCGGTGACCGGCATCGATGCGAGCGACGCGATGCTGCGCAAGCTCGCCGCCAAGGACCCCGACGGCCTCGTGCACACGGTGCTCGGCGACATGGTGGACGACCTGCCCGACGGACCGTTCGCGGTCGTGTTCGTCGCGTACAACACGTTGTTCAACCTCGTCACCGAGCAGCGACAGCGGGAGTGCTTCACAGCGGTCGCCACGCGACTCGCACCGACCGGAGCGTTCGTCGTGGAGGCGTTCGTGCCGTCGCCCCAGGCGGGCTCACAGGTGACGGTCCGTTCGCTCGAAGTGGACCGGGTGGTGCTCAGCGTCAGCGTCCAGGACCACGACAGTCAGCGTGCCGAGGGTCAGTACGTCGAGCTCAGCGAGCATGCCGGCGTCCGGCTGCGCCCGTGGAGCATCCGCTGGGCACCGCCCGAGGAGCTCGATGCGATGGCGGCTGCTGCGGGGCTCGAACTGCGCGTCCGGTGGGGCGACTTCGACCGCAGCGAGTTCACCGACGACTCCGAACGACACGTCAGCATCTACACCCGCGCGGGAGTGTCACAAGAGTTCACATCGCGTCCCGCCACGTCGTAGCGGTCTCACGTGACGGAACGCACCAACCCGTCCGTACATCCGCGCCGAACCCTGCGTACGATGGTGGGTGCTGTGAGTCAACTACGTCTCAATCCACTGACAGGCCGGTGGGTCACGATCGTCGCCGAGCGGGCACAACGCCCGACGGACTTCGCGCCGCGCACGTTCAACGTCGAGTCGGACCCGCACCGGCCGTGCCCGTTCTGCCCCGGCCACGAGGAGGCGTCCCCGCCCGCGCTCGAGTCGCTCGACGAGGGCGGCCGTTGGAAGATGCGTGTCGTCCCGAACCTGTTCCCTGCGTTCGACGGCCACGAGCCGTTCTCGGTGCACCACCTCGGTCCGGTGCACGTCGAGGCCGAGGCGAGCGGCATCCACGAGATCTTCGT
>Ga0136611_10003982_pt1 | contig 10356 bp, 10 predicted proteins | sample AntDrymUQ2232306_2_FD_106645 | JGI IMG/M metagenome (GOLD analysis project Ga0136611, IMG submission 106645) | Polar desert sand microbial communities from Dry Valleys, Antarctica - metaG UQ223 (23.06) | ecosystem: Environmental > Terrestrial > Soil > Desert | place: Antarctica: Dry Valley... | reverse complement strand
GTCACATGTTCCTTTTGTGCACTGAGCGTGCCTTGCTCAATAATCGCCAACGTCAAGCGCGAAATCGCTACGCGTTTTCCGGTGGCTTCTTCAACAATATCCGTCTGCCAGACTTGTGTACGGCGACCGGTATGTAACGGTGTACAAATACCAATGACATGACCTTGAGTCACGGCACGGATGTGATTAATATTAAGCTCCAATCCAACTGCACGATATTTTTCCGGATCAATCGTCATCCACCCCGCTACACTGCCTAGCGTTTCCGACAAAACACAACTCGCACCACCATGCAGAATACCGAACGGCTGCATTGTGCGCTTGTCGACTGGCATACGTGCTTTCAGATAATCCGGTCCCAGTTCAGTAAACTGAATACCGATATGCTCTCCCATATTGGCATTACGCAAACCTTCCAGATAATCAATGGCGTACTCTTTAAACCAAATAGCGCTCATGAATCATTTCCCTTTTTATTATTGTAATCATACTCGAGCAGTAAGATTGATTCCGGTTTACGTGCTTAAAGCGCCTCAAACACGCCCGCTGCACCCATGCCGCTGCCAATGCACATGGTTACCATGCCATATTTCTGTTTATGGCGGCGCAATCCATGCAACAAGGTCGCCACACGGATGGAACCGGTTGCGCCCAACGGGTGACCCAATGCAATCGCACCACCCAGAGGATTCACTTTACTGCGATCCAGCCCCAAGTCACGAATCACGGCAAGGCTCTGCGCAGCAAATGCTTCATTCAGCTCGATCCAGTCCAAATCACTCTGTTTGATACCGGTTTGCTTCAACACTTTAGGAATGGCTTTGATAGGGCCAACGCCCATGATCTCGGGCGGTACACCCGCGACGGCAAATCCGATAAATCGTCCGAGTGGAGAAAGGTTAAAGCGTTTCATCGCGGCCTCGCTCATCAATACCACCGCACCTGCGCCATCGGACATTTGCGAACTATTGCCTGCAGTCACTGAGCCTTTAGCGGCAAAAACCGGCTTCAATTTGGCCAGAACATCCAGACTGGTATCAGCGCGCGGCCCTTCGTCAGTGCCTTTGATGGCAATTTCTTCGCGCACTTGATGCGTGATCAGATCCGGACGTTTCTCGTCCACGGTATAGGGTGCGATCTCCTGCGTGAATTCACCCGATTCAATGGCTTTTAACGCGCGCAGGTGGCTGGTCAGAGCAAATTCATCCTGATCTTCACGCGATACTCTCCATTGTTCCGCCACTTTTTCGGCGGTCATGCCCATACCATAAGCAATCGCCACATTTTCCTCATGCTCGAACATGGCTGGATTCATCGCAACTTTGTTACCCATCATCGGCACCATGCTCATGCTCTCGGTGCCGCCCGCAATCATCACGTCCGCTTCTCCCAGCCGGATTCGATCCGCTGCCAGTGCAACAGATTGCAAACCGGATGCGCAGAAACGATTGACCGTCATACCGGCCACACTATTAGGCAAACCCGCCAATAACAGCGCCACACGTGCGACATTGATACCCTGTTCCGCTTCGGGCATGGCGCACCCCACGATGACATCATCAATCGCTGCCGGATCCAGTCCTTCACATTGCTTCAACACAGCGTGCAGGACATGCACCAACATGTCATCAGGGCGCACATTCTTGAACATGCCGCGTGGTGCTTTGCCAACTGGCGTGCGTGCAGCAGCTACGATATAGGCTTCTTGAGTTTGCTTAGTCATGGGTTTCTCCGTGGATCGTCGATCTTGGAATAGTTTTTAAATGAATCACAGTCTGCAAGTCAGTTTCTCAGTGGCTTACCGGTTTTCAGCGTATGTTCGATGCGCGCTTGGGTCTTTTCAGTCGCCAGCAATTCCATAAAGGCTGCACGTTCCAGTTCCAGGAACCAGTCTTCATCGACCAGGCTGCCCGGCGTCAAATCGCCGCCACACATCACATGCGCTACCTTACTGGCAATCAAATTGTCGTGCTCGGAAATAAAACCACCTTCACGCATGTTAACCAACTGACTCTGGATCGTCGCAATGCCGGTATTACCCGCTACTGGAATTTCCCGTGCACGCAGTGGCGGACGATAACCGGCTTCCGCTAACGCCAACGCCTGCGCCTTGGCGACATGCAGAAATTCAAAACGATGCATTACCACCGTGTCGGCAAAGCGCAAATAGCCGAGTTCTTTCGCCTGTTCGGCGCTTTTCGCCAGTTCCGCCATCGCCACCGTCTGGAAATAATATTTCAATTGCGGAAAAGGATCGCCATCTTTGGCATTTTGCGCGGCTCTCATGGCAAATTCCTTACATCCGCCACCCGCCGGCAACAATCCAACGCCCACTTCCACCAAGCCAATATAACTCTCCAACGTAGCCACGGCACGGTCACAATGCATGACAAATTCACAACCGCCACCCAACGCCAGACCATCCACGGCGGCCACGGTCGGGATCATCGAGTAACGCAGCGCTTGCGACGTTTGCTGAAACAGTTGGATCATGCCATCGACTTCCGCCAACTTCTTGGCCATCAGCACGTCGGCCAGATCCAGCTCATGCGCCACGTGCAGCACTGTGGCTTGCGCCGATTTTTTGAATTGCTTCAGAAATGACTGGAATGCCGATGGCGGCGCAGGTGGGGCAGGCGGTGCGCCTGCATGCTGCGCATCCGGTTTCGGCCGCTCGGTAGCTTTCTGTAAATTGGCACCCGCTGAAAATGGCGGTTCAGTTTGCCAGATCACCAACGCACGCCAATTTTGTTCAGCTTCCTTGATGGCTTGTTGAATGCCTTGCAGCACATCGATACCAATCGTATGCATTTTGCTCTTGAAACTGAGAATGGCGATTTGATCGCCGGTATGCCATAGCCTGACCGCGTCTGTCTCAAATATGGTTTCCCCATAAGCCGCGTCCTCGCCGATTAATCGATCCGGGAAAAGCTGGCGCTGGTACACCGGCAATTTTGAGCGCAACTGTGTTTTCCCGGACGTCGGAGCAAAAGAACCTTGCGCCGTGTGCACACTCTGCGTATCACTTTCGGCAATTGTCATTACCCACTGCGGCAAGGGTGCCCGACTCATGCTTTTACCGGCGGCAATATCTTCTTGAATCCAATTGGCAATCTGTTTCCAACCGGCTGCTTGCCAGATTTCAAACGGCCCCTGATTCCAGCCAAAGCCCCAGCGCACGGCCAAATCCAGGTCACGCGCATTATCGGCAATCGTCTCCAGTTGCACCGCACAATAATGAAACAAATCACGGGAAATTGACCATAAAAACTGCGCTTGCGGTTGCTGGCTATTGCGTAACGCAGCAAACTTCTCAGTGGGATTGCTATATTTCAGCAGCCGTTTCAGATCCTCATCCACTTCGCCAGCGGATAATCGATACGCTTGTGTCGGCAAATCAAATACATGGATTTCATTCTTGACTTTCTGATATACCCCACGTTTGACTTTCTCACCCAGCGCGCCCGCCTGAATCAGACCTTGCAGCCAATCCGGCACGGCAAAATAAGGGTGCCAGGCATCATCCGGCAAGGTATCGCGCATGGTATTAATGACATGCGCCAAGGTATCCAACCCCACCACATCGGCGGTGCGAAACGTGGCGCTTTTGGGTCGGCCAATCAGAGAACCAGTTAGCGCATCGACCAGATCAAAACCAAAACCAAACGCTCGCCCATGATGCATAGTGGCCAGCAGGGAAAACACGCCGATGCGATTGGCGATGAAATTCGGCGTATCTTTGGCGCGAATCACACCCTTGCCGAGATTCGTCACCAGAAATGCTTCCAGGTGATCGAGCATATCCGCATCGCTAACCTGACATGGAATCAATTCGACCAGATGCATATAGCGTGGTGGATTGAAAAAGTGAATACCGCAGAAGCGATGACGCAGTGCTTCCGGAAAAGCTTCAGCCAATTGGTTGATGGATAATCCTGACGTATTGCTGGCAAAAATCGTGTGTTCCCCCAGATAGGGCGCAACCTTTGCATACAAATCGCGCTTCCAGTCCATTCGTTCAGCAATTGCTTCAATCACCAGATCGCAATCCTTGAGTAATCCAAGATGCTGATCATAATTCGCCGCTTGAATGCAGGTTGCTTTTGCTTTAACCGACAATGGTGCAGGTTCTTGCTTTTTGAGTTTCTCCACCGCCTTGATGACGTTGGCGTTGGGATTATTCGCATCGCCCGGCAATTCAAACAGCAACGTTTCGATATTGGCATTCACCAGATGCGCGGCAATCTGCGCGCCCATCACACCAGCCCCCAGTACCGCCGCTTTACGCACTAAAAATCTTTGATCACCCAATTTCGCCTCCTGCTTGATCCGGTTATGGAATAAGACCTTGTTCATGCCGACTATGAGCGAAAGAGTACAAGCATAAGCGCCTCCGCGCAAGCTTGTTCGTTGACAGGATTATGAAAGTACTTAAAACCTCACACTGCCAGTGACCTGAAAACAAAAAGTATGATGAGCAGACATTAACGCCAAACAGCGGCAAACAGCTCTGCATTAAAACCCACCGTCGCACGCGCTCCGTCGGTAATCAATGGTCTCTTGATCAGACGACCGTTACTCGCCAGCAAAGCCAAAACTTCCCGGTGAGATAACGCAGGCAGTCGTTCCTTGATTCTTAATTCGCGGTATTGCACACCGCTGGTATTGAAGAGTTTGTTCAGTGAAACATTGGCACGCTCAATAATGGCAACGAGCTCTTCCGCAACTGGTGGATTCTCGATGATATCAACAAATTCATAGCTAATCCCAGCTTCCTGCAAGAATTTCTCCGCCTTGCGACAGGTATCGCATTTTTTATAACCGTAAAATTTGAACATGATCTATTCACCGCCTTTCGGCCCCCAAAATACCACCCAAGTAGAAAAATCCGCCGAGAAATTCTCAAAACGATGCTCGACGTGAGCCGCAACAAAAAATACCATTCCCGGCTCAAATGAATGACGCTCACCCGCCACAACAAACTCACCATGGCCGGAATGGATGAAGTACAACTCATCCTGATCATGCGGCGTCTGGATATCGGTGTCTTTGGGTACATAGACTTCCACCGACATGGAACCATGCGCAAAAGCCTGCATAAACGGCTCGCCCATCGGCCATTCCGCACTCGCCTTGCCGGGTATTTGCTGCATCAAATCAGATAATGTTGCTTTCATCATTCCTATCACCTCATGTTCTGTTTAAAACCACCTTTTTAATTATAGTTCAAGTATCCATGAACTCGATAGCTGACAACAACAGTCTCGGCACAACCGCAGCATAATAGGTTAATTACATTCACAAGAACCCTATGAATACAATTATAATCAGCATGTTGATAAAAAATAAGAAAATTATGAGTATGAAATTTTTATACTATCACCACCATACAAACCTTGCATTTTCGGAATCACACTCCTAATATGCAAAGATGATCAGACGAGAAAAATACACCGAACTGAAAGACCTGCTGGATACTTTTCCAGCAGTTGCGCGGCATTATCGACAAAAATAGAAGAGCAGGACACACGGCAGGACAATTTTTATTTCTTGGTTCCGCCTCGATTGATTTACTGAAGCAATCCGGCGAAACGCTGGCTGGCCGTATTGCCTATTGCGAACTATCACCCATCACACTTGCAGAATATCCGGAGGATATGGACCGGCTATGGCTAAGAGGCGGCTTTCCCGACAGCCTTCTCGCAAGCAATGACAAAAAAAGCCTTTTATGGCGCAATAACTTCATCCGCACATATCTGGAGCGCGACATCCCGCAACTGGGACCGCGCATACCCGCTCGAAACCCTACGGCGTTTCTGGATGATGCTGGCGCACCTGCAAGGCTCGCTACTAAACGCATCCCATATTGCAGCTTCGTTAGGTGTCGATGGCAAAACGGTCATGAGTTACCTTGATCTGATGGTCGACCTACTGCTTGTCAGAAGATTAACGCCGCTGCACAAAAACCTGGGAAAACGGTTGATCAAATCACCCAAAGTTTATATCCGGAATAGCGGACTTCTTCACGCGTTACTGGGAATAGACAACAAAGAAACTCTGATCGGACACCCTGTCATCGGCATGAGCTGGGAAGGATTTATAATTGAAAATATCCTGAATGCCATTGACCAGAATCAGACCAAGCCCTATTTTTACAGAACTTCGTCCAGCAATGAGATTGATCTGGTGCTAGAAAGATCAGGAAACGAAACATGGACCATCGAAATTAAAAGAACGTTTGCGCCTCAATTCACCAAAGGACAACGCCTCGCCAGCCAGGATGTTGCGGCATCAAAAAACTTCATCATTTATCCCGGCAGCGAGCGTTTTCCTTTGGCGGAGAATACTGAGGCGGTGGGTCTAATAGATTTTATAAACGAGCTCATGATGAGCAAGTAAGAGGCACAATAAGCAAAACATATTGTTGGATATTTTGCCAGTCAGTCTATAAACTCGGTCACTTTCCGCTGAATTGTCGGCTCAAAGGAATTTTTTAATAGTTACTATCCACCATATTCAATTCCTGCACTGCAAGCGCTCGCTCCGTGCTAAACCCCTTAGCATACATAAAAATAACCACACTCAATTCAAACCCTTTTCGAACAAGCCAATCATTTAGCAAATTCCATCTTTCCCGATTTCTAACTCCATTCGGTTTTAACCAGTTACTAATAATTCTACTGCTCTCAAACACCACAACTTCAGAAAGTAGCCCCTTGCCAATTTCCTCCGGAAAAGCAATCGTAATAAAATGTTGCATCATTTTCCGCTCACGATCGTCTTCACTAAAAATTGCAGATTTATGTAAAGCTATAAATCTAGCGGCCTCAATTTTCCATTGGCGTTCAGATTCACGCTGCTGAACCTCCAATTCTCTGGATTTGTGAATTTTAGCAACTTCAATTTGCGTTTGATAAACAGTCATGGTAACAACCACAGTAGCAACCGAAACCATAGCCGTAATTATTGCGCTGAAATGCCGATTCAAAAAACCACCTTCGCGCTCTGCCCGACGTTGTTCCAATACAAGGCGCTCTCGTTCGAGTTCTAGCCGTGCCTCTTCAATATTTGTGCCGTTCATCAGCTTCTTCACACTTTCCCGTAAAATGCTGCAATAAATTGTACTTGTTCACTTGATTTATTCGGCAGGGAGCCGCAATCTTCGATTTTGCACAATACATAGAACTTGGCTTTTTGTCTCCATTGATTGCTATTGTTTCGTTAGAATACTCAGCCCAATCAGAAATCACTTACTTATTATTTATTTGGTAATATTGTTAAAAAACAGATGATTCCCAATTGTTATACACGGTGTTTTCCCTTGAGACCAAGCGGGGCTCACGCCAGTGGTATGATAATGGTCAGCACCGATGACCGAATCGGCCAAAAGACCTTGAACAGCATTTTCGGCGATGGCAACGCACTCGGCGAAAACAGGATTACTCTTATCTACTTTCTTAAGTTTAGGAAGATTCGGATCGCCATCGTTCCAGCATGAAAATTGTGCTGGCCTAAGACATACTTCCTCAACACTTTTACCGAATCGCGATGGTTTCTTTAACCGATTGAGAATAACCGAAGCTATGGCTTCCCTTCCCGCCTTTGTCTCACCACGCGCCTCACCCCATAATGTGCGTGCAAGCGTATCAACGGTGCCATCAACATCTCTCACAGTTGTTAGAATTTGATCCCTGGCAAACGAGGGAGAATTTGACGTTGACGATGATACACTGTTAGTCGACATTGCCACATCACGTATACCGTCAGTACTATCTGGAAATTCGCCGATTACCGTCCACAAACCATTATCTTGCTTTTCCTTTGTAATCGATGTTGGGTTATCGACTTTCAATACTGCGATTACAAAATCCAATTTATCGTCAGTAACATCCTTTATTATTCTTTTCATCTTAAAACCCCGCACTGAATGTCTGTATCGATTAATGATTATTGAGGAAGGCGCTTAGCAATCACGCGAGCTGAATCAAAGCTTGCTATGCTAACTGCATCACCTTGGTTTCCGCTCAGCAATTTAACATTATTGCCATCCATCCCCACATAGAAACCCACATGGCCCTTAGGTGATTCCCCTCTTTCCAAAACAACGACACAACCTGGAACAAACGACGGTATCTCCTTTCCCCAAGTTGTCCATGAGCGAGCTGATGCCGAATTTGTTCCTGCTAAGCCACTCCTTGTAATACAGAAGTTAACAAAAGACGAACACCACGGGACAGAGTCTGTTTCGCTGCCTAGTGTAGTTGTCTTATGATATTCCTCATCTCTTGGATTGCTTCCGGCCCCTGGAATTTCCTTTTGACCAAGCTCCTGTTTCGCGATCTCCATCCAACCAGATTCGGATGATTCTTGAGCAGGAAACTGCGGTGCTTCAGCTACTTGTGGAAATTCCACAATGAGTGTAGTTCCCCCTTCTTCAGCAAATTGCTCTATTACTATGCCACCATCCACTTTGATGCTAGCGATCACAAAGTTAATCCTATCAGCTGGTATATTTGTTATGATCCGCTTAATGCTCATAGCCTGACTCCTTTATTTACTAGAAAGTATCACGGTTTATCCACACATTCTCTAACCTCTAAACGTTTCGCCGCATGAGTGGGTTCGAATATAAAATCGCTAAACAGCGTACTCTCAGGAACTCCAGTTTTCTTCCAACAGGCTTTTATTTTCTTTACTTTCTCAGAATCAAACTCACCACTTGAAGTTAGTGGGCCGAGCCATCTTTCAATGCTCACAGCACCTGCATCCATTTTGAAAGTAAGAATTTTGTCGAGTTTCTCAGTTGCCTTGGCTGACGTTGTACCCGCATCTTCTACTATGGTTGCAAGTGCACCAGGAATAGATCCCGCATATCGATAATCTTCAAGATCAGCAAATCCCTGTTGAAGCGGGTAATCGGTAGCACTGTTAGTTAGACCTGTTCGAATTTTAGCAAGCACCTTTTTTCTTTGAGCGATCATTTGCGCGAACAAGGCTGGCATGGTTTGTTCAAAAAAAAGCTTTTTGTCAATCGAACCTTTTAAACCCGTAACCGCAGCAGAAGCCGCCGATAAAACCTGACTCGTTCCTCCAGAAGCCAGTGCTCCTGCCGCGCCTAACCCTAGGATTACTGCATCCGAGCCGATGTTTAAACCTACACCTTCTTGATGCAGTTTTTGTTGAAACAACGAAAACTGAATATCAATTGCGGCTATCCGCGCATTAATTATTTCGTTCCTGATTCGCATCCGTTCCTTGTCAGTTTTATCAGGAACGCTATATTCATCAACCTTTTTCGATTCATAGTATATTTTCAGCTCCTTTAATTCCTCATCGGAACTCACCGTTCTTTCTGGAAAACCTCGTGGCGAGGCGCAAGAAATCAGGCTTAATGCCACTATCAACAAAAGTATGCGGTGTATTGCTGTCATGAATATTCCCCTTTTTATTGTTCACTTAGATGCCCTACAGATTGAAGACTAACTACAATTCTTTCAAAACTTAACTAAAAACTTCACTTAATATCGTTTTGTCACCCTCGGACAAACCTCAATGCGACGCCATCAACTTGCTCATCAAATATTATTCACTTGTTATAAGAGAAACATGCTTAATTCACTCAATCAGTTATATTTATACAACAAGATAAGCTTGGCAAAAATAGCCCAATTGAGTCATTTTGAATGTATCAATACCAAATAAGAGAGAAAATTCATGTCATGCAAACCTCAACAGCATCTCACTCCGTGTTGAAACACCCAGCTTGCTGTAGATGCTCTTGATATGGTTACGCACCGTGTGGTAACTGAGATTGATCTCCTCAGCAATTCTTCTAGGTGAATCACCCTGGTAAATCAGCATGGCAATTTCTAATTCGCGGTTGGTCAGGCCGGTTTTATTCAATTGATTGAAGATTTTTCCAGCTTTGTGGAAGACACGCGACAAATGCAGAAAATAAGTACATTGACGGTAATCAACATCAACGTCGATTAAAGTTAGTTTGATTTCATACAAGCGCTTGCCCAGTTGAGACAAAAAACTGTACCACCCAATCTTGTTGTTCTGGATAACTTTGACAAGGACCAATGTCGTCGAAAGGAATGTGTGTTTCTCCTGTGCGATAACCCGCTCAAAAGTCTGGCTTTGAAAAATGATTGCGCCATCATCACGGATAACAACGATTGGATCCGTATTATCAGACCAAAGATTCAGTACTCGACGGGAATTCAGGCTTTTATTAGGCGACAATTAACCTGTCCGCTTTGACGACAATTATGATGTCCGGTTGAATGAATGTAAAAACCTGTAAAGTTTCTCCTTAAAAAGGAGGTGAACTTGCCAGGCAAACACATCACT
>Ga0136611_10003981_pt1 | contig 10356 bp, 11 predicted proteins | sample AntDrymUQ2232306_2_FD_106645 | JGI IMG/M metagenome (GOLD analysis project Ga0136611, IMG submission 106645) | Polar desert sand microbial communities from Dry Valleys, Antarctica - metaG UQ223 (23.06) | ecosystem: Environmental > Terrestrial > Soil > Desert | place: Antarctica: Dry Valley... | reverse complement strand
TTCCATGGTGATCACCATTTTTTGCTCCTGCCTAAAAAGTAGGCAGAAGAAGTAAAACACCTGGGTCAGTTTTGAATCAGCAGAACCACTGAAAGTGGGTCAGTTTTCGGTCAGCGGCAACACATACACAATAGATACACGTATTTTGCGGCATCGGGTGGCAGTCGTCAACACACTCAAAGACGAGGAAATTGGGGCTTAGATTCAGCTGCGCAAACATCGTCATCGTCAAGTCGAGGTGCGCGGCGTCGAACTTGTGACGTGCCTGCAAGCCAATTGGCGCCAGTTCCGCTTGAACCCGTCCCGATAAGCGCTTGGCCAGCGCCTCTGAATATTTTGCTACATATTTAATAGCCATCTTCACCCGTATTCATTGCGCTAACGGCCTATTTAATACCTGATGCGGCAAAAAGTCGGCAATCCGCGCCGTGGCAACCGCACGCCCTGCGAGTGCCTGGCTCGCTTGCTATGACGCGCATTCAGGGGTGGCCGGACTCAAAGCTGCGGCAAATACTTCTCCAGCAAGGCTTGCACGGCATCGGCCTGCAGCACATCGCAGCGGCGCATCATGGCTTCGCGCTCGGATTGGCTGGACAACCAGCGTTTGAAGGTGGCAAAGGTGGCGGGGTGAACGGTGTTCATGCGCGCCATGCTTCCGTTGCTCGCCACGATGACCGCGGAAAAACCGGGCGAGTCCAGCAGCACGTTGGCGCGGCGCGCCTGGACCACCCAGAAATCGTCGTCTTCGGCACTGAATTTAATCGGGTGCGGGTCGTCGCCAGCGCGCTCGCGGCGAATGATGTCCACTTCAAAACCGTCTTTGTTGACGGCTGTGTACTTTTGGCTTCTACGCATTCGAAACGTGGCGTCAACCTTTTTCAGGACGCCGAGCATGGAGCTGTCGACGCGCGCCAAATGCGTGGAGAAAATGATGCGTTTGCGCGTGTCCCACAACAGATCGATGTCGCGTGTGGCCAGTGCCGCTGAGTCCAGCCGCACACCGGCGGCGGCCTCGTAGGCGTAAAGCGCATGGGTTCCCACTACACGAAAGTGCTCGCTCAATTGGGTGCTGGACAAGCGGGCCAGCAAGGCGACCACAAGCGGTTCCACCCGGCCGACGCGCAGGGCGCGATTGAGCCGCTGCTGCTGCGCCAGTGCGGCTTGCAAGCCAGACACGCGCTCGGTGCTTTCGCGTTTTCTTTGGCTGAATCGAGCGTAGATGGCATCGGTTTCAGGGGTGCGTGCGCCCAGGCTGGTTTCTGCACCGGCGGGCGTGGTCCGCACCAGGTATTTGGCGTCTGGGGACTGGGGCGGGCCGGCATGCCAGTACATGCCGCCGCGAACCTGGGAAGCTTCTTGCCGCGCCTCTTCCAACGCTTCGAAGACCGCTACGGCATCAATGTATTGACGCGAAACGGATGCGCTTGTTTCCAACATTTCGGTATATTAATATGTTTTATAGTTTCATGCCGAATGTTTATATAAAACATACATGTATCTCTTATTCCAGCGTGCTTTTTCGGCCTATTGGAACGGCAGCACCAACGAATCTGACAGCTTGGTCAGGTCCTGCAGGGCTTGCGCCGATTTTTGCCGCTGCTCCGCCTGATAGCGGCGCAGCTCGTCAAATTCGATGCGGCGGTGGCGATTGACCTTGCGGCATTTCAGCCGGTTCGCCTCGATTTCGTTGATGACGAACGGCCGTGACACATTGAGAAAATTGGCCGCTTCTTGCGTGGTCAGCCAATCCGCGTCAGTTACGCTTGAATTCGACCGCAATGAGCGATCGGCCAGCGTGACGTTAAGATTTTGCTAGAAGTTTAATAGCTGTTTGAGCACGTTTTAATTGCACTAGCAGCCTATTTGGCCAAGAAATATGCGGTACTCCGTCTGTCGCCCGCAACTTTGTGGCGAGTTTCTGCGCCGATTGCCGACTGGCTTTTAGCCGCTAACTACAAGATGCACATCATATTTTGAGCCGTATTTTCTAAATTACGCCTCATGCCCACTTCCGCACGTCTTTAATCAATAGCTGCTTGCGCGCGTATCCTATGGGCTACAGGCCGATTCGATGAATTTTCTGGTCGCAACGAGGCCAGTTGAGGGCGCGACGCACACGATTGAGCCGCCCTGGCGCACGCTGGCCGCGTTACTCCGCCTTGCAGGCACTGGCCTGAAGGATGGCCTGCCATGGACGCCAGCCACTACTTCTTGCGGCAATCAAACGCGCCTTCGTCCAGCACGGCGTTGTCAACGTTAATAAATCGCCACTTGGCGTTGCCTGCCGAAAGTGACAAACGCATTACGCCAAAGGCGACCGCCTGCTTCTCGCTGCCCGCGCGTACCCTGGCGTGCGCGTAAGTCTCCGCGCCGCCGGTGCCCACCACGAAAGAGCGCAGGCCGCCGGTGGCGGACAGCGTGCCGTCCGAGGTCATGGGGGCAAAACGCTCGTACTGGTGCTCGTGGGCCTGTAGCACCACATCGGCCTTGGCCTGGTCCAGGATGACCCACAGGGCGGTCATTTTGGCGTTGTCGCCGTCGGGCGCCGAGCTGAACCGTGCATGGTGCCAGGCCGCCGCCACACAGGGCTGCGCGGTGGCCAGCTCTTGCTTCAGCCACTGTGCTTGCGCTGAAGCGGCTGACGCATCGATATTGCTGTTCAGCGCAAACACGGTCCAGCCGTTTTGATCAATGCGGTAGTAGCCCGTGCGTTTGCCATCCGGGTTGGCCTTGGCTCCAAAGTAATTGAAGTAATTATTACTACTGTCATTTTCATAGTCGTGGTTGCCTGGAATAGCGAAGGTTTTAGCGATAAACCGGCCCCAGGTTTTCTCATAGCAATCGGTGTAGCCGAGGCTGGAGCCTGCCAAAAAATAGGCATTGTCTCCAAGGGTCAGTACGTTGGAATTGCCACCGGCGCCGGCCAGTTGGCGCTCGACCAGCTGTGCTGTCTTTTCGGCATTGGTATCGGCAGGAGGTCGAAGAAGACACTGCGCAATATCGCCTGCAGTCATCACCTCCCACGGCGTCGTAGGGTTGGCCTGCAAGACTGGAGGCGCGGAGCCACCGCCATCGCCGCCGCCACAGGCCGCCACCGCAGCGCCTACCAGCGCGGCCAGCAAACCCAATCGAACTGCCCGCATGGAGTTCAGCCAAAAGTTCTTGCGCATACCGTGATCTTTCTCAAGAAGGACATTGTGTGACGACTTGCATGTTAACTGGTGGGTGCAGTGAGTCCCACTGCTACAGTGCGCCCATGCTTACCCCCCGCTTCCCGACTGTCCACATGACCTACGCCCTGCCGCACGCAGTTGATCGCCTGCGCAGCGCCCGCCTGGCGCGCAGCTCCAAACCCTTTCTTGCCCGTGGCGGCCCGCGCGGCGAGCGCTGCGCCGGTTGCCGCCTGTCGAAATTCTTTACATTTAAAACTTTTAAAAAGTTGATTTAATACGTAACTGCTTGATAATAATCAATTAAATTAATATGGCCTGAATTTTGCATACTATATACGCGGAACATCTCCGTAGCATACTTTGGAAAACTTTACACAAATTGTGCTTAATTAATTAAATTTAACATTTAAAAGGAGAATAGTTCATGAAATACAAAAAAATGATGGCGGCGCTTGTCGGCTGCATTGTCTCGGCAACAGCATCCGCTAGTCTCGTCTTCACATCGACCATTCAGCTCAGCGCGCAAGGTTTCGGCACCGCGCCGAGAAACCTGACGATTCAAGAAACGGGACCTAACCGCGATGGCACCGAGTCTGGTTGCGTCGGCGTCGGCGCAGGGGGCAGCATAACCTTTAATACCTGCGTCTCGGATTTGCTCGTTTTTGATCGCAACGGCATCACGAACCAGAGCTTCGATCTCGTCACTCCGCTGGCTGACAACCAGAAGTTCGGCATCACCAGCTCACTCGGCATCACAAACGCTAATCAGATTGGGATTTTGTTTAACGCCACGGAACCGGGCCAGGACAGCGTTAACGTGACCGACCTGACACTGAAGTTCTTCTCCGCTACGGGAATGTTTCTCGGCGCGATCGACGGTTCGCAGAACTTCCCGAGCAGCTTTGCCGGTAACGGAAGCGCAGGCTTCGTGTTCACGGTCTCCCTGGATGAGCAAGCCTTCGTTAACGGGCTGCTAGCGACGCCTGGAGGCACCCTACTCGCTCTGGAGTCCACGATCACGGATGCGGCAGCCGGACCGGAGAGCTTTCTACTCATTAATCTCGCTAGGCCTGGAGGACCTGGTACCGCTATTCCGGAACCAGCAGGGATTGCGCTTTTCGGCATTGCGCTCCTTGGCGGACTGGCCGCCAGCCGCAAGCGTTTGGTCCGAGACCAGAAGGCAATTTGAGAAGTTCCTTAACGGTTCAGGCATAAATCGATCGGGGTGGGACTCTGGCGCATGTGCGGTGCCAAATACGGAAATAGGTTGGCCTGCAATTGATGAGTGTCCTGCTATCGCGATGCTGCCTGGCTTGGGCATTCATCCCCTCGTGAAATTGAAAAAGCCCGCTCAGCGGGCTTTTTTACATGTCAGGTGGAGGAAAGCTGCAGCCGATTCACACCTCTCGATGAGACCTCACTTGCTGACTTGAATCGACGCCGTCGTCTTGTTGCCTGCGGCATCCTGCGCCACGGCCTGCAGCGTGTGCGTTCCTGCGGAGGCTTTACGAGTGTTCCAGTTGTAGGACAGGCTGCCGCCGGTAGCGCTGGCCACAAGCTTGCCATCAATGTAGAGCGTCTGCTGAAGCGCCGAGTTGCCCCCAGTGTCGGAGGAGCTTACACCCACCGCCACCATGCCCGAAACCCTGCTGCCGTTGACGGGATTAATGATTGCGACCACCGGCGGCGTGGTGTCGGCCACCACATTATTTGCCACGTTCACTGACACGGCGGTCGATGCCTTGCTGTTGCCGGCCGCGTCGTAGGCCACGGCAACCAGGCTGGACATGCCGTTGGCGACCTTGCTCGTGTCCCAGCTGAACTGGAACGGACTGGCTGTGTCGGTGGCCACCTCAATGCCATTGGCTTTCAATATGACCTTGGTCACGCCGACGTTGTCGCTGGCGCTGACATCGACCGTGGCCAGACCGCTGACGCTGCTGCTCCCCAGCGGAGCGGCGATGGTCGCCGTCGGTGCCTGGGTGTCAGCGGCGACAACGGCTGTTGCGGCTCTGACCGCTGCCGCGGCGTCGACCCGGCCGTAGCCAAAATAAATGTCACGCCCGGCAGCGCCGAGGTCCAGCGCCGTCGAATACAGCAGGCTCTCGATCTGGCCGCTGCTCAGCGTGGGCTTGGCGGCCATCATCAGCGCGACCACGCCGGCGGTGATCGGCGATGAGAATGACGTCCCTGAAACCGAGGCGTAGCTGCCATTGCTGGAAGTCGTCCAGATACCGGCCCCCGGCGCCGCCACAGCGACATAGCTGCCGTAGCTGGACCAGCTGGTCAATAAATCGCTGCCTTCGGTGGCCGACACCGGGATCATGGCGCTGGTCGCCGGCGAGCCGTCGTTGGCGCCGCTGTTGCCCGCCGCGACCACCAGCAGGCCTCCCTTGCTCTTGAAATAATTGCCGGCGCTTTGTATTGCGGCGCTGGCGTAAACACCGGCGAAGCTGGCATTGGCCACCCGCGCGCCGTTGTCGGCGGCGTAGGTGACGCCGCTGGCGATGGTGCTGTAGTAGGCATAGGCGTCGGCGCCGGCAACGCGGATTGGCATGATCTTGGCGCCACCGGCCACGCCGGCGACGCCGACGCCGTTGTTGGTGATGGCCGCTGCCGCGCCTGCTACGGAGGTGCCGTGACCCTGCACGTCGGCGGTGTTGTTGTTGTTGTCGACGAAGTTCCAGCCCGGTACCTGGACCAGGTCCGGATGGCCCGGCAACACGCCGGTGTCGAGGATCGCGATCGTCACGCCCGCGCCCTGGGACACGTCCCAGGCCGCAGCGGCATTGATCTTGGCCAGATGCCATTCGCTGCCGAGGTAAGGGTCGTTGGACACCAGCACCGACGCGACGCGGCGGTCCAGTTCGGCGAATTTCAGATGCGGATGGCGTGCCAACAGGGCGAGCACGGCCGTCTCCGACATCGCGGCCGACAGCTCGACGATGTGAAGATCGCTTTTGCCAATGCGTTTTGCCACGCCGCCATGCGGCTTGAGCAGCTTGTCCAACTCGGCGGCGGCGAGGCCGGCGCGCGGCATCACGAGCAGTCGCCCTTTGGCCCATTCGTCAGCGGCTTGGGCCTGCCCGTGGCCCCAGGCAGCCAGTGCGATCGCCAGCGCGGCGGTGATACGAGAGGCGCACGGAAAAAATGCTTTTTGCGCCCTGTTGCGGTCAGAGTGGATGGAGCTAATGCTGAAAACCATGGATGTCACCTTTTTAAAAAGATGAGCTCCACCCGATGCGGCAGCACTGCTCAGACGGTGTCCTGCGTTGGCACCCTACTTGCGACGCAACGAATTACGGCCCGCACGGCAGGTGCCGGCTTGCGTTTGTCTGGCAGTCTCGCCGTCATGGAGCCGGAGCCCGTTAGACCGAATAACTTTGCGTCCCGCGCTTTCGCGCGGTTTGCCCTTTGCAGAAAACTTACTTGATAACTATCCGGTTTGAAACCGGCTAAAAATATTACTGATGCACCTGACGCTGCAGGCTTAAACAAATCTCACCTGTCGTCAGCTTCGAATTGTGAAGGTTTATTGATAACTATGTAACAATTTTATTACTCAATAATAAATAAATTGTTGCCAATTTATTAAAGTGGAAAAAACTATAAAAAAGTGAAGATTTTTTGATCTTATCTGCAATAAAATCTAATAAAAACCAAATAAAGTGGTAAATATTAAATAAATCCCAGAATTTAATTTTTACAAATGTTGCATAAATACATCTGGACACACAAAATTTCTGCCAAACCTGTGTCTGATCTCATTGCTCACTCGTCGATCGTCAGTCATTCCAGTGTGAAACCGATCTTCAGCGACACCTGCCAGTGCGCCACCCGGCCATCGACCACATGGCCACGCGTTTCGGTGACGGTGAACCACTGAATATTGCGGACGGTTTCATGCGCCTTGGCGATGGCGCTGGTCACGGCGTCTTCAATGCCGGTGCTGGACGAGCCGGTCAGCTCAAGCAGTTTGTAGACATGGTTCTGGTCGTTCATCGAATGGCTCCTGAAGATTGATCGGTTTTGCGCGGGAAATCTTACGCGTTTTGCGCCGCCACGCCAGCGCCGCGTCGGCAACAAACCGCCTTTCAGTCAAAATCACCTGGTCCAACGCCGGCGCTGGCGATCACCTTCAAGGAACCACGCATGAACGACCTTTCCGCCTTTCCCGTCACGCGCAAATGGCCGGCCCTGCATCCGGATCGGCTGCAGCTTTACTCGCTGCCGACGCCCAACGGCGTCAAGGTGTCGATCATGCTGGAGGAAACCGGCCTGCCCTATGAGGTGCACCTAGTCAGCTTCGAGAAGCAGGACCAAACGACGCCTGAATTCCTGTCGCTCAGCCCGAACAACAAGATTCCGGCGATTCTTGACCCCGACGGTCCGGGCGGCCGGCCGCTTGCGCTGTTCGAGTCCGGCGCGATTTTGATTTACCTGGCCGAGAAAACCGGCCGCCTCATGCCGCCCGACGCCGCCGGCCGCTATGAAATCATCCAGTGGCTGATGTTCCAGATGGGCGGCATCGGCCCGATGTTCGGCCAGCTCGGCTTTTTCCACAAATTCGCCGGCAAGGACTATGACGACAAGCGCCCGCGCGACCGCTATGCGGCCGAAGCCAAGCGCCTGCTCGGCGTGCTCGACCAGCGGCTGGCCGGGCGCGCCTGGATCATGGGCGACGCCTACACCATTGCCGACATCGCGACCTTTCCGTGGGTGCGCAACCTGATCGGCTTTTATGACGCCGGCGCGCTGGTCGGCATCGACGGCTTTGCGAATGTCAAGCGCGCGCTGGCGGCATTTGTCGAGCGGCCGGCCGTTGCGCGCGGCTTGAATATTCCGCCACGCTCCTGATTTAATAGCTGCTTGCGCACGCGGGGCAAGCGCTGCAGCCTTATTCGACCATTATTTCAAATGGTTCGGCGGCCGCCAACGTGTCCGGCGCCATGCCGCTGACGGGCGCCGGTGGCGCGGGCTGGGGCCGTTTCGGTTGCGCCGGCCGGGCTGGCCGCTCTGGCGCAGCCGGCCGCTGTGGCGCTTCTGGCCGCTTCGGTTGCTGAGGTTGCTTCGGTCCCGATTCGCAGCCGGGCAGCAAAAGGCTGGCGACAAGCAGCAGGGACGGAATATTTTCTTTGCGCATGATGGCGTCGAATCGGTCGGGTTGAAATACTTCAGACAAGCATAGTCGGGCATGAAAATGTTCAGGCCCTCTAGCGGGAACGCGGTCAAAATCGACAGCTTTCCCGCTAAAAAGTTCGCGCCGCCGATGCCATCGATTCCCACACCATGAAGCTCAAAGCCTGCTGCCACCTGACCGTTACCGCCGCCAGCGACTGCAGCGTGATCGCCATGCTGCGCCCGCGCAGCGGCCGCGCGCAGTGGCTCGTCAGCGACCGCTACGACCTGCGGCCGTGGGTGCCGACGACCGAGTTCGTCGACAGCTACGGCAACCTGTGCCAGCGCTTGACCGTGCCGCAGGGCACGATGCGCGTCTCGGTCGAGGTGACGATGGAAGTCGAGGCGCAAATTGCCGTCGCGCCCGATGCGCCGCAAACACCGGTGGCCGAACTGCCCGACGACGTGCTGCGCTACCTGTTGCAAAGCCGCTATTGCCCGTCGGACAAGATGCGGGAGCAGGCGCTGGCGGTGGTCGGCACGGCGCGGCCCGGCTATGCGCAGGCTGAAAAAATTCGCGCCTGGGTCCACAAAAACCTGGAATACCGTTACGGCGTCAGTTCGGTCAGCACCGACGCGCTCGACACGCTGGAGCATGGCGCCGGGGTCTGCCGCGATTTCACCCATGTCGGCATCGCGCTGTGCCGCAGCCTGCAGATTCCGGCCCGCATGGTCGTCGGCTACCTGCACGGGCTCGAACCGATGGACCTGCACGCCTGGTTCGAGGCCTTTGTCGGCGGGCGCTGGTACACCTTCGACGCGACGCAGGACATGCCGCGCGGCGGCCGCATCGTGCTGGCTTACGGCCATGACGCGGCGGACGTGGCCTTTATTTCGGATTACGGCGCGCTGCCGCTGCAAATGGATGAAATGCGGATCGAAGTCATCGAGCTTGAAGAAGCGCCGGCCGCCTGAGCCGGGCCGGCTTCGTATGCACAGGCCAACGACAGGAACGCAGTGATCAACACCCGCCCGATTCCCGCCACCGGCGAAGCGCTGCCCGTCATCGGCTGCGGCACCTACATTGCCTTCGACACGGCGCCGGGCGCCGCCGGCCATGCCGAACTGGCCGGCGTCATTGATGCGCTGTTCACCGGCGGCGGCTCGGTGCTCGACAGCTCGCCAATGTACGGCCGCGCCGAAACCACCACCGGCGAGCTGCTCGCCGCCGCCGGCAGCCGCGCCAAAGCTTTCATCGCGACCAAGGTCTGGACCAGCGGGCGTGAAGCGGGCATGGCGCAGATCGAGCAGTCGTTTGCGCGCCTGCAAGTCGGCCGCATCGACGTGCTGCAGGTGCACAACCTGCTCGACTGGCGCGTGCAGCTGGCGACGCTGCGCCGGCTGAAGGACGCCGGCCGCGTTCGCTATGTCGGCATCAGCCATTACACCGACTCGGCGTACCCCGACGTCGAAGCGGTGCTGCGCGCCGAGAAGCTCGACTTCCTGCAGATCAACTATGCGCTGGACGACCGCGGCGCTGGCGAACGCCTGCTGCCGCTGGCCCGGGAGCGCGGCGTCGCGGTGCTGGTGAACCGGCCTTTCGGCGGCGGCGGCCTGCTGCGGCGCCTTTCGGTCACACCGTTGCCGGCCTGGGCGCCGGACATCGGCTGCGCCAGCTGGGCGCAGATTTTGCTGAAGTTCGTGCTGAGCCACCCGGCGGTGACCTGCGCGATTCCGGGCACCGGCCGGCCCGGCCATATGCGGGACAACCTGGCGGCGGGCCGGGGCAAGGTGCCTGAAGCAGCGTTCTGGCGGCCGCATCTGGCATCGCTGGGTGTTTAAGGGTCCGCCGACGGCGGGGAAACGTCAAAGCGGTGATTGCTATCAAATAAATAGCTCATGACGCACGTCCCTATTGCGCAAAAAGACTTTTTGTCACTTATTTTGTAACTACTCAGCTCATGTAGCCAAACAAGGCTGATTGGGCTGACCGTTAAAGGTCGAGACCAGACAGTCAAACAGGCAAGCGCCCTGCTTGTGCATGGTCGCCAAGTAAGAGCGGATG
>Ga0136611_10003980_pt1 | contig 10360 bp, 8 predicted proteins | sample AntDrymUQ2232306_2_FD_106645 | JGI IMG/M metagenome (GOLD analysis project Ga0136611, IMG submission 106645) | Polar desert sand microbial communities from Dry Valleys, Antarctica - metaG UQ223 (23.06) | ecosystem: Environmental > Terrestrial > Soil > Desert | place: Antarctica: Dry Valley... | reverse complement strand
GTCTTGCCGGTGCCATTGGCACCGACCAGCCCGATCCGGTCGCCGCGCGTGATGCGAAGCGAGAAATCGCGAATGATCGGACGCTCTCCGAAGACCTTGGTGACATGCTCGGCATTGATCACCACCTTGGTCTTCACGTCGTCACGCGCGAGGCCGAGCTTGGCCGCCCCCGCCGGTCCGAGCATCGCCGCGCGCTGCGCCCGCATGTCATGGAGCTTGGCGAGGCGCCCCTGGTTGCGCTTGCGCCGCGCGGTGACCCCGCGCTGGAGCCAGTGCAATTCGAGCTTCAGCTTGGCGTCGAGCTTGTCCGCCGCGCGCTCCTCCTCGGCATAGACCGCCTCGGTCCACGCATCGAACCCGCCGAACCCGATTTCCGCGCGGCGCAGATTGCCGCGATCGAGCCAGATGCAGCTCTTGGTCAGCCGCGCGAGGAAGGTGCGGTCGTGGCTGATGACGATGAACGCCCCCTTGAAGCGCATCAGATATTGCTCGAGCCAGTCGATTGCGCCGAGGTCGAGGTGATTGGTCGGCTCGTCGAGCAGCAGCACGTCGGGATCCTGCGCCAGCGCGCGAACGATCGCCGCCCGGCGCCGCTCGCCGCCGCTGGCGGTGGCGGTGGGCCGCGTCAGGTCGATCCCGATCTGGTCGGCAAAGGCGGCGGCTTCGTGGGGCTGGGGCGCCCCCTCCCCGCCCAGCACCCACTGCTCGAGGGTGGCAAAAGCGGTCATGTCGGGATCCTGCTCGAGCAGGACGACTCGGGTGCCGGGAACGATGGTTCGAGCGCCGATATCGGTGTCGATCGTGCCGGCAAGGCATTTGAGCAAGGTGGTCTTGCCAGCACCGTTGCGGCCGATCAGCGCCAGCCGGTCGCGCGGGCCGACATAGACGTCGATCCCGCGAAACAGCCAGCCTTCGCCTTGGTGGAGCCCGAGATTCTCGTAGGACAGGATGGGGGGTGCCATGCGGCGCGGCCTAGCCTAGCAAATGGCGGTCGTCACGGGGGCCCATGAATGTTACCCATCGACCCATTCATAAGTCATTCAATGGGTTGAACCTAGGAAGGCGGCACAGAAAGTTTTGCGTATGACCATGTTCCGTCCCCTCCTCGCCGCTGCGCTTGCAGCCGGCCTTCTGACCAGCCCGGCGCTGGCCGACCGGCCGCGCGACCAGGACCAGGCGTTTCGCGCCACGACCGAAGGCCGCGCCATCCCGCTGCCGCAGATTCGTGACCGGGTGATGCGCGAGATCGGCGACGCCGAATATCTCGGCCCCGAATTTCGCGGCGACACCTATCGCCTCAAATTCATGCGTGGCAACCGAGTGATCTGGGTCGACGTCGACGCCGCCACTGGGCGGATTGTGGGCCGTTCCGGGCGCTAACCTCGAGCGCCTTCGTAAAGCCCCTAAAGTCACCAAAGCCCCTAAAGTCACTGAGTCGCGTACCAAACGCCCAGTTCCGGGCGACACTTGCAAGATTTTGTGGGGAAACCGAACGATCCGAAAGAGCCGTCGGCGCGGACCATGACAGAAGCGACCGCTGTAGGACAGGGGAAAGTGCGATCGCAATTTGGTGAGTTGTGACAGTAACTCGGAAATCTGGATAAGGCGTTCGCGTTTTAGCTGAGATTATGCGATCTCGTCACTATGGCGAAAAAGGAAGATTTGGCTTCGGCTATTCTTGGTGAAGCTGGTTTTGCACAGACCCGGAGGTTTGAGCAGGTCGATGGAAGTCCAATTCCATTGATGCTGTGGGTAGGCGACGGTCGTGCGTACAAGGCTTCAGCTTTGACGTTCGAGCTTATTCAGACGTACGTTTCAGTTCTCACAGCTGACGATTCATCCCTAACTCAGTTATTCACTGAGATGGAAATCGTTGAGGCAGCCGCCACGTCAATCGCGAATTTCATCGATAAGACGCCCAATAGAGAACTCGCATCTTTGCCAATAAAGTATAAGGCGTGTGATCTCGATGCAAGCATCCTATCTATCCTGAATAAAAAAGCATTTACCCGCCGCCACATTTTTGGTTGTTCGTTCGTCAGAGGCGCATTTCCAGCTATTTCAATTGGTCCCGCGATTTTTGAATCACGGTCGCAATTGGTTGAGCGCATGGAGCTCCAAGGCGAGATCTCTACAGTCATAGTTCGCCGTCTTCGATCGAAATGGGCCGGCAATCGCGTACGTCCCGTGAAAAATCCTTGGGCCCGTCACAACGAAACTGCGATCTTGGATGCTGTCGGCGCCGCGCTCAATGTGTGCACGGTTGAGACCGGCAATCAATCGGCCAAATCGAGCCTTCCGAAGGCGCTTCTGATAGCAAGGGTGGCAACGACGGTTATCGTATTGATGTGGAAAACGCCCTCAAAAGCCCTGAAAGATATGGGTCTCTCCTTTGACGGAGGGTTTCACCGACAGCATTATGCGACCACGACGGGATCAGGGTTCATTGGCAGTTCGTCCGGAGTCGCGGGTATCGCAGGTGGCCGTTACGTTGACGATGATTGGTACGGGGATTGGGTAAATTTCTCGAAGATATGTGGTCCAGCGGGGGAAGCTTTGAATCTTTACAGTGATCCGAGCTATTTTTCCGAACGGCCTAACATCCTGAAGCGACTCTTCATAAGTCTATGGTGGTTCCATAATGGTTGTCGCGAGCAATCAGATTTCATGGCTGTGACGAAATTTGCTGCGGCAATGGACTCGCTTGCTGGAGGAAACGGTCAGGAAGGCATCAAGAATCTGATTGAAAAGCGATTGGAACGCGCAGCTGATGTTCCGTGGTTGCGCGACGGACGCACTCCCGCGAATCTAATTAGGGAAATTTACAAACTAACACGCTCGCCAATGATCCACGGTTCGATGGAGAATTTTGATCGCGATTGGTCTTCCTACCGTGTTTCAGCTGAATTTGTGGCTCGGGAATGCCTCGTAGCAGCGCTACATTGGATGTCTAAAAATCCCTATGCAAACGACATAAGTCTACTCACCTCAGCCGAGCCGCCTTCCCCTAGTTAGTGTCAGCACATCCCGCATTAACGCCGCGCTGGCCGCCTCGGCCAGATCACCACCTTGCGCTCGCCCAAGCAACCGTTCAGCTTGCCAGGTGTTTGAGAGGCGAAACGAATTTTAGGGGAATACAAGAATGCGGGTCCTGATCGTCGAGGATGAACCCAATCTCGGTCGCCAATTGCGCTCGACGCTCGAGGGCGCGGGCTATGCGGTCGATCTCGCCACCGATGGCGAGGATGGCCATTATCTGGGCTCGACCGAACAATATGATGCGGTGGTGCTCGATCTCGGCCTTCCCGAAGTCGACGGGCTGACCGTGCTCGACCGCTGGCGCAAGGAAGGCCGCAAGATGCCGGTGCTGGTGTTGACCGCGCGCGACAGCTGGTCGGACAAGGTCGCCGGCCTCGACGCCGGGGCCGACGATTATCTCGCCAAGCCGTTCCAGACCGAGGAATTGATCGCCCGGCTGCGCGCGCTGATCCGCCGCGCCTCGGGCAATGCCAGTTCCGAACTGATTGCCGGCGAAATTCGGCTCGACACGCGCTCGGGCAAGGTGAGCCGCGCGGGCGAGCCGGTCAAACTGACCGCGCAGGAATATAAATTGCTGTCATATTTGATGCACCACAAGGGCAAGGTGGTCAGCCGGACCGAGCTGATCGAGCATATCTACGACCAGGATTTCGATCGCGATTCGAACACCATCGAAGTGTTCGTCACGCGCATCCGCAAGAAGCTCGGCGCCGACACCATCACCACCATCCGCGGCCTCGGCTACAGCCTCGAGGATCCCGGCGCTTGAACCAAGTCCTCCCGGCCAAGCCGGTGGGGCCTGCGCAACTTGGGTCGGAACGGCGCGGACTGACATCGCTGACCCGGCGGCTGATCGGGGTCGCGGCGCTGTGGGTCGGCCTGCTGCTGCTCGGCGGCGGCTTTGCGCTCGACCGGGTGGTGACCGGATCACTGACCGACAATTTCGACGAGGATCTCGAATATATCCTAGCAAAGGCGCTGATCGCATCCTCGGAAATCGGTCCCGACGGGGAAGTCCGGTTCAGCCGTTCACCGGCCAACCAGCGCTTCCTCGAGCCTTACTCGGGAATCTACTTCCAGGTGTCGGGAGTTGGCGCCGACACCTTCGCATCTCCATCATTGTGGGACCGGCGACTCCGGGTCGATACGGCGCATAACGACATCGAACCTCACAATTACGACAGCGCCGAATTCGAAGGCGAGCCATTGCGGATCGTCGAGCGCGACGTGATCCTGCCCGGATCATCGACCCGCTGGCGGTTCCAGTTGGCGCAATCGCGCGAAATTCTCGATCGCCAGATCCGCGACTTTCGAGCGACCCTGGCATGGAGCCTCGCCGCGCTCGGGCTGGGGCTGCTGGTGCTGACCGCGCTTCAGGCGAGCTACGGCCTGTGGCCGCTGCGCCGCGTGCGGAGCGAAGTGATCGCCATCCGGTCCGGCCGTCAACGGCGGATCGCCGAGGATTTCCCTCGCGAAGTCTATCCGCTGGTTCATGAGATCAACGCCTTGCTGGCCCATGGCGAGGAGCAGGCCGAGGAAGCCCGGCGCCATGCCGGCAACCTCGCCCATGCGCTCAAGACCCCGCTGACCGTGATCACCAACGCCGCCACCGCGCAGACCCCAGATCTGGCCGACACCGTCTGCCGCGAAGCGACGACGATGCGGCGCCAGGTCGACCATCATCTCGCCCGCGCCCGCGCCATCGGCCGCCGCGCCTCGACGCAGGCGCGCGCGACGGTGTGGGACAGTCTGGAAGCGGTTGAGCGCGCGGTGTCGCGGCTCTATCCGTCGGTGACGGTCGATATCGACGGCGACAAGACCGCCGAAGTGCGGATCGAGCGGCAGGATCTTGACGAAATGCTCGGCAATCTGGTCGAAAATGCCGCCAAATATGGTGGCGGTCGGGTATTCGTCACCGTCTCGCGCCCAAACTCTATCGGCGGCGTCGACAAGGTCGAGATTGCGGTCGAGGATGATGGGCCGGGGATTCCCGAGGCCGAACGGCAGGCGATCTTCGACCGCGGCGCGCGGCTCGACACCACCGGCAAGCCCGGCACCGGACTCGGCCTCGCCATCGTTCGCGACGTCGCCGAGATTTACGGCGGGACGATAAAGCTTGGTGAAAGCGAGGACCTCGGCGGGCTGGTGGCGACCTTGTCGCTGCCCGCCGCGGGGTGAGCGATGCTGGCCAATCCGGCTTCGGGCCGCTAGGGCAGCGCGCGTGACCGCGACCGTCCACCATCTCGCCGAGCGCCGCGAGCCCAGCCTCGACCCCCTGGTCCAGCTGGTCGCGGCCGACATGAACGCGGTCAACGCCGTGATCCTCGACCGGATGCAGTCCAAGGTCGCGCTGATCCCCGAGCTTGCCGGGCACCTGATCGCCGGCGGCGGCAAGCGCATGCGGCCGATGCTGACGCTGGCGAGCGCGGCCTTGTGCGATTATCCGGGGACGCGCCACCACAAATTGGCCGCTGCGGTCGAGTTCATCCACACCGCAACCCTGCTCCATGACGATGTCGTCGACGGGTCGGACATGCGCCGCGGCAAGACCGCCGCCAACCTCATCTGGGGCAATCCGGCGAGCGTTTTGGTCGGTGATTTCCTGTTTTCCCGAGCGTTCGAATTGATGGTCGAGGACGGATCGCTCCGCGTGCTCAGGATCCTCAGCCACGCCAGCGCGGTGATCGCCGAGGGCGAGGTCGACCAGTTGACCGCGCAGCGCCGGATCGACACCGACGAAGATCATTACCTTGCCATCATCGCCGCCAAGACCGCAGCGCTGTTCGCCGCCGCCTGCCGCATCGCGCCGGTGGTGGCGGAGGCCGGCGACGAGGCCGAGGCCGCGCTCGACAGCTTCGGCCGCAACCTCGGCATCGCCTTCCAGCTGGTCGACGATGCGATCGATTATTCGTCCGATGCAGCGACCATGGGCAAGGGCCAGGGCGACGATTTCCGCGACGGCAAGATGACTCTGCCGGTGATCCTCGCTTATGCGCGGGGCAGCGAGCCGGAGCGCACCTTCTGGGCCGCCGCGATGGCCGGCACGCGGACGTCCGACGAGGATCTGGCCGAGGCCATCCGCCTGGTCGGCGACAGCGGGGCGCTGGCCGACACGATGGAGCGCGCCCGGCTCTACGCCCGCCGCGCGATCGACGCGCTCGCCGCCTTCCCTGCTGGACGGGCCAAGTCGGCGATGATCGAGGCCGCCGAGTTTGCGGTGGCGCGGGCATATTGAGTTTGGCCGGGCGGGGCTTGGAGTGAGCGCATGAAACTCGGCATGATCGGCCTCGGCCGGATGGGCGGCAACATGGCGCGGCGGCTGATCGCCGGCGGGCACGAAGTCGTCGCCTATGACCGCGATGCTTCGGCGGTGGCCGGCCTGGTGGCAGATGGCGCCGAGGGTGCCGCGAGCCTCGAGGAAGTGGCGGCGAAATTGCCCAGCCCGGCGATCTTCTGGGTAATGCTCCCGGCGGGCGAGATCACCGACAGCGTGATGCGCGCCATCGCTGACATCGCCAGGCCCGGCGATATTGTCATCGACGGCGGCAACAGCTTCTGGAAGCATGATATTGAACGTTCCAAATATCTGGCGGAACGCGAGATGCATTTCATCGACGTCGGCGTGTCGGGCGGGGTGTGGGGCCTCGAACGCGGCTACTGCATGATGATCGGCGGCCCCGAGGAACAGGTCGATTTGCTCGACCCTGTGTTCGTCACGCTGGCGCCTGGTATCGGCACGGTGGAGCGCACCAAGCGACCGCAATCGGCGCATGAGTGGAAGGCCGAGCATGGCTATGTGCATTGCGGTCCGGCGGGGTCCGGCCATTTCACCAAGATGATCCACAACGGCATCGAATATGGCATGATGCAGGCCTATGCCGAGGGCTTCGACATCCTGCGCGGCCGGGCCAATGAGCAACTCGATACCAGCTACGACCTCAACCTGTCGGACATTGCCGAGGTGTGGCGGCGCGGCAGCGTCATCTCGTCGTGGCTGCTCGACCTGATCTCGATCGCGCTGGCCGAGGACCAGTCGCTATCCAAATTCTCCGGGCGGGTGGCGGATTCGGGTGAGGGTCGCTGGACGATCGACGCAGCGATGGAGGAAGCGGTCCCGGTCGACGTGCTCGCCGCCTCGCTGTTCGCGCGCTACCGAAGCCGGGTCGAGGAAAGCTACGCCGACCAGTTGCTGTCGGCGATGCGCTACGGCTTCGGCGGGCATGTCGAGATGCCGCAGTAAGCTGCGACGGCGGCGGTGAGCCAGATTTTCCCGATCGATGTGGTGCTTCCGGAGTTGCTCACTGCGCTCCGGGCGGGGCCGCGCGCCTTGCTCGTCGCGCCGCCGGGGGCAGGCAAGACCACGCGGGTGGCGCCGGCGTTGCTGGGCGAGGATTGGTGCACGGACCAGGTGCTGCTGCTGGTGCCGCGACGGCTCGCGGCGCGGGCGGCGGCGGAGTATATGGCGCGCGAGCGGGGCGAGGCTCCTGGGGCAACGATCGGCTATGCGACGCGCCTCGACAGCAAGGTCGGCAAGGCAAGCCGGGTAATCGCGATGACCCACGGCGTCTATCTCGCGCGGTTGCAGGCCGATCCCGAGTTGGCGGGGGTCAGTGCGGTGCTGTTCGACGAGGTCCACGAGCGCAGCCTCGACAGCGACCTCGCGCTCGCGCTGACGCTCGATGCGGCCGCCGAATTGCGCCCTGATTTGCGGATTCTCGCCATGTCGGCGACGCTCGACAGCGATCGCTTCGGGAGGCTGCTCGGCGTGCCCCCGAAGATCGAGAGCGACGGCAAGAGCTTCCCGCTCAGCATATATTATGACGGCCGCGACCCCGGCGCGCGGATCGAACCGCAGATGGCGAGCGCGGTGCGGCGCGCGCTGGGTGATCATCAGGGTTCGCTGCTCGCTTTCCTGCCCGGCGTGGCCGAGATCGAGCGCACCGCCGAGGCGCTTGGCAATTTGCCGCCCAACGTCATGCTTCACCGCCTCCATGGCCAGATCGACCCCGCCGCCCAGCGTGCGGCCCTCGCTCCGCCCGCGCCCGGCACCCGCAAATTGGTGCTCGCCAGCAGCATCGCCGAGACCAGCCTGACGCTCGACGATGTGCGGATCGTGGTCGACAGCGGGTTGGCGCGGCGGCCGCGCTACGATCGCGGCGCCGGCCTCACCCGGCTGGTGACCGAGCGCGCCTCCCGCGCCGCCATCACCCAGCGCGCCGGCCGCGCCGCGCGCCAGGCGCCGGGGGTTGCGATCCGGCTGTGGGAGGAAGCGGCCACCGCCGCGCTTCCCGCGCACGACCCGCCCGAAATCCTCGACGCCGATTTGTCGAGCCTGGTGCTGACCTGTTTGCTGTGGGGCGAGGCCGACCCGGCGCGGTTGCCGTTCCTCGACCCGCCGCCCGCCCCCGCGCTCGACGAGGCGCGGGCGCGGCTGGCGCGGATCGGCGCGCTCGATGGCGACGGGCGACTGACCGCGCATGGCAAGGCCGTCGCCGCCATCCCGCTCGATCCGCGGCTGGCGCATATGTTGATCGAGGCGCGGGAGCGCGGGATTGGCGCAGCGGCGGCGGAGGTGGCGGTGTTGCTGACCGAGCGCGGCCTTGGCGGCAACGACCCCGATCTCGAAGGTCGCCACCGCCGCTGGCGGACCGAGCGCGGGCCGCGGGCTGAGGCGGCGAGAAGGATGGCCGCACGGTGGGTCACGGTCTCCGCCCCAGCCAAGGCGGGATTTTTGGCACTGGCCATCGCCCTCGCCTTTCCCGAGCGGCTGTCCCGCCGCCGCGACTCCTCGGGCGAGCAGTGGCAGTCGGTCGGCGGTCGCGGGTTCCGGCTCGATCCGGCGTCGCCGCTGGCGCGGAGCGAGTGGCTGGCAGTGGCCGAAGTCGCCGGGGCGGCGTCGGGCGCGCGGATCCTGTCGGCGGCGGCGCTCGATCTGGCCGATGTGGAAGCGCTGTACGGCGACCGGATCGAGGCGTTTGCCAACGTCCGCTTCGACCCCGCGACCGCCGCAATCAGTGCCACCCGGGGCCGGCGACTGGGCGCCATCCGTCTGTCGTCGGCGCCCGACCCGAAACCCGACCAGGCGGCAATCGAGGCGGGACTTGCCGACGCCGTGCGGCGTCACGGCCTCGCGATCCTGCCGTGGAGCGACAGCGCCATCGCGCTTCGCCGCCGCGCCGCCTTCGCCGCCGCGCATGATCCGGCGATCCCCGATTTGAGCGATGCGGCGCTGATCGAGCGGATCGACGAGTGGCTCCCGTCGCTGCTCACCGGCAAGCGGCGGCTCGATGCGATCGACCCCGGCGCGCTGCGCCATGCGCTCGATGGCCTTACCGGTTACGAGGCGGGCCGTGCGATCGACCGGCTAACCCCGACCCATTTCCATTCCCCTGCGGGCGCCGCGCACCCGATCGATTATGCCGCGCCGGGTGGCCCGACGGTCGAGGTCCGCGCGCAGGCGTTGTACGGGCTCAAGGATCATCCGACGGTCGCGGGCGGGCGCGTGCCACTGACGCTCGCCATCACCAGCCCGGCGCACCGCCCGATCCAGACGACCCGGGACCTGCCCGCCTTCTGGAAAGGCTCGTGGCGCGAGGTCGCCAAGGAAATGCGCGGCCGCTATCCCCGCCATCCGTGGCCCGACGATCCGGCGAGCGCCCCGCCGACGCTCCGCACCAAGCGAGCCGGCTCTTGATTTGAGGAGCCCCATGCGCCAATCGCATGCCCATGACCGTCGCCCGCATCGTCGAAGAGCAACGCAAGACCACCCAGTCGGGCAAGGCCAAGGCCGGCCGCTGGACCTTGGAATATGAGCGCCAGGAAGCACTTCGCCCCGACCCGCTGACCGGCTGGGCGGGGAGCGGCGACACCAATACGCAGCTTCGCTTGAGCTTCGACAGCAAGGACGAGGCCTTGGCCTATGCCACGTCGAAGGGGCTCGAAATCCACCTCGTCCCCGCCCCCCCGATCCAGCTCAAGCTTCAGGCCTATGCCGACAATTTCCGGTAATTTCCGCGCCGTCCGCTAAAGTAGGCGTTAACCGGGCTGACAAGGTCAGAAGTGTGCGAGCACGTACATCAAAACTCTTTGGGATGCGCGGCTACCAGCCGGTTACAGGGCGAAGCCTAAAAATTGCGGCTAGTGGCTGTTTCTGGTGCAAAGCGGACGCTACCACTTGATCGGTCCGTTGCGTCCCGGCGCTGGTCATGCCAGCCTCCGGGCATGCCATCGGATCTCACTCGGATTGGGGCGACCGGGCTCATCGCATGCGCTTTAGGCTCTGGCGTTGGGATCTTGCTCGCCAAACTGCCAGCCTCGGAGG
>Ga0136611_10003979_pt1 | contig 10361 bp, 5 predicted proteins | sample AntDrymUQ2232306_2_FD_106645 | JGI IMG/M metagenome (GOLD analysis project Ga0136611, IMG submission 106645) | Polar desert sand microbial communities from Dry Valleys, Antarctica - metaG UQ223 (23.06) | ecosystem: Environmental > Terrestrial > Soil > Desert | place: Antarctica: Dry Valley... | reverse complement strand
TCGACGTCTTCCGGCTCAACGCCGGCGGAGGGGTGGACAGCGAGTTCGGCAGCAACGGCAGGGCCATCTACCGACCGACCCCACCGTTGGGCTGGACGACCGCGGGCATCGAGCCGGTGACCATCGGCGTGCAGAACGACGGTGCGATCGTGGTGGCCTCGGGCGCGGACGAGGTGAACTCCACCACCAACCGGCACCGCTTCCCGCTGGTCGTCACCCGGTTCACCAAGAACGGCGGCAACGACTCGAAGTTCCGGACCGTGCGCGACTACGCCGTCAGCATCAGCGGCAAGCTCACGATCCAGGCCGACGACAAGGTGATCGTCCCGATCACCAACGGCAACCGTGCGGCGCTGTACCGTCTCACCCCCGACGGCGCTCAGGACCCGACCTTCGGGATCGCAGGCGGTTGGACCGACGTCGAGCCGGACAGCAGTCCCACCGCGACGCTCGTACAGCGCGCCGGCCGGATCGTGGTGACCGGCTTCGCGGCCGGCAAGACCGGTCTGATCTGGGGTTTCCGGGGCGACCGGACGCCCAAGTGCCGGGGCGAATACGCCACGGTGTACAGCGGCAGCACCAGCGATGTGCTCTTCGGCACCGACGGTCCCGACGTCATCGTGGGTGGCAAGGGCAAGGACAAGATCAGCGGTGGCGCCGGTGCCGACCGGATCTGTGGCGGCAAGGGCAAGGACGTCCTGATCGGCTGCAGCGGCAAGGACAGGATCGACGGCGGCGCCGACGCCGACATCCTGCGCGGCTACGCCGGCAAGGACACCGTCAACGGCGGCCCCGGCGACGACCGGCTCGAAGGCAACGACGGCAAGGACACCGTCAACGGCGGCCCCGGCGACGACCGGTTGTACGGCGGGCCCGACCGCGACAAGCTCAACGGTGGCCCCGGGCGCGACCTCGTCCGTCAATGACCGGCAGTCGACGACGAGCGTAATTCTGGGGGCCGGACCCCGGCGAGGGTGTCCGGCCCCGTCGCCCTCGTGCGACGGTGGAGTGCGACGGTGGAGCCCGACTCCAGGGGTGTGGCCGATGAGTCTCGGGTGCGTCGGGGGTCTACCAGGGCAAAACCGGATGCTGGTGGCATCCCAGAGATGATGGAGTGGCCCCATGCATCGTCAGATCGCCGGCCGGCTCACCGGTTCGGTCACCAAGTGGATGGTCCTGGTCGTCTGGCTCATCATCGTCGGGGTGTCCTTGGGCTTCGCGGCAAAGCTGACCGACGTCCAGAACAACGAGGCCTCCTCCTGGCTGCCCGCCAGCGCGGAGTCGACGAGGGCCCTCGAGAAGCTCGGCCCGTTCCAGGACGAGAACTCCATCCCGACCCTCGTCGTCTACGAGCGCACCTCCGGCCTGACCGAGGCCGACATCTCCGCCGCGACCGACGATGCCGCCGAGTTCGCAAGCCTCGACGGGGTCGAGGGCGACATCCTGGGCCCGATGCCGTCCGAGGACGGCCAGGCGATGCAGACGCTGGTCACCTTCAACTTCGGGCCCGACGGCTGGAACGCGCTCCCCGACGCGGCCGATGAGCTGCGTGACGTCGCCGCGCTCGAGGGCGGGTCGGTCTACATCGCCGGGGCGGGCGGACAGGCGGCCGACGCCGCGGAGGCATTCGCCGGCATCGACACCAACTTGCTCTTCGCCACCCTCGGCGTGGTCATCGTGATCCTGCTGCTCACCTACCGCAGCCCGGTGTTGTGGATCCTGCCGATCTTCTGCGCCGGCGTCGCGCTCTTCACCTCCCAGGCGGTCATCTACTTCCTCGCGGAGTACGCCGACCTCACCGTCAACGGCCAGAGCCAGGCGATCCTGACGATCCTGGTGATCGGCGCCGGCACGGACTACGCCCTGCTTCTGGTCGCCCGCTACCGCGAGGAGCTTCGCCGGCACGAGGACCGCCACGAGGCGATGGCCTACGCGTTGCACCGGGCGGCACCGGCCATCCTCGCCAGCGCGGCGACCGTCGTCCTGGGCATGCTCTGCCTGCTGTTCGCCGACATGAACTCGACCGCCGGCCTCGGTCCGGTCGCTGCCGTCGGCATCGCGGTCACCTTCGTGGTGATGGTGACGCTGCTGCCCGCGCTGCTGGTGATCACCGGTCGCTGGATCTTCTGGCCCAAGCGGCCCGCCTTCGGCTCGCCCGAGCCGACCCAGGCGGGGCTCTGGGCCAGGGTCGGTGCCTGGATCGCTCCCCGTCCCCGAGCGGTCTGGATGGGTACGACGGTGCTCCTGGCGATCGCCTGCCTGGGTCTGTTCCGGCTCGACACCGCAGGTCTGGCTGCCGAGGACACCTACACCCAGGAGTTCGAGTCGATCACCGGCCAGCGGGTGCTCGTCGAGCACGGCCTGGTCGACCAGTCCAACACCGCGCTGGTGGTCGCCAACGCCGATCAGGGCGCTGCTGTCGCCGAGGCGATGACAGACATCGAAGGTCTGGACGCCCCCAGGGATCCCGCCATTGCGGGCGGCGTGGCCTTCGTCCAGGCCGCTATCCAGGGCGACGTCTCGTCTTCTGCCGCGTTCGAGACCGTCGAGAGGGTGCGCGACGCCGTGCATGCGGTGGACGGGGCCGATGCGCTGGTCGGTGGTGGTTCGGCGTTCTATCTCGACACCAAGGAAGCCTCGGCGCGCGACAACCTGGTGATCATCCCGATCATCTTGCTGGTCGTCTTCCTGATCCTGGTGGTGCTGCTGCGGGCGCTGCTCGCTCCGCTGATCTTGATGGTCACCGTCGTGCTCTCCTTCGGTGCGGCCCTCGGCATCTCGGCACTGCTCTTCGAGTACGTCTTCGGGTTCGCAGGCTCCGATGCGTCCTTCCCACTCTTCGCCTTCGTGTTCTTGGTGGCGCTCGGGATCGACTACAACATCTTCTTGATGACCAGGGTGCGCGAGGAGACCCTGCACCGCGGCACCCGGCAGGGTTCCCTGGTGGCGCTCACCTCCACCGGTGGCGTGATCACCTCGGCCGGCCTGGTGCTGGCGGCCACGTTCCTGGTCCTCGGCACGATCCCGGTGGTGTTCCTCGCCGAGCTCGGGGTCGCGGTCGCCCTCGGCGTCATCCTCGACACGATGATCGTCCGCTCAGTGCTGGTGACTGCCCTCAACCTCGACCTGGGCAGTCGGATCTGGTGGCCGAGCACGCTCGACCGGTCCACCATCGAGGACGCGCCGAGATCCGAGGAGACGCTGGTCGTAGCCTGAGGGCATGCCCGGACCGCGCCCCGAACCCGCCAACCCTCAGCAGGTGCGCCGGGCGTTGGCACGTGCCGAACGCGGCGTGACCCTCGACGTTGCCGAGGCCACCGCGCTGCTCGCTGCCGAGGGCGCCCAGCTCAATCGGTTGTGCGCCGTGGCAGCCCGGGTGCGCGATGCCGGGCTCGTCGACGCGGGGCGTCCCGGCGTGGTGACCTACTCACCCAAGGTGTTCATCCCGATCACCCGGCTGTGCCGGGACCGGTGCCACTACTGCACGTTCGTCACCACCCCGGGGCACCTGGCGCGCGGCGACCAGGCGCCGTACCTCTCCCCCGACGAGGTCCTCGACCTGGCCTCGCGGGGAGCCGAGCTGGGCTGTCTGGAGGCGCTCTTCACCCTGGGTGACCGGCCCGAGGTGCGGTGGCCGCAGGCGCGGGCCTGGTTGGACGAGCGGGGCTACGACTCAACCCTGGCCTACGTGCGAGCGATGGCGATCCGGGTGCTGGAGGAGACCGGGCTGCTCCCCCACCTGAACCCCGGAGTGCTGTCGTGGGAGGAGCTCAACCGGCTCAAGCCGGTCGCCCCGTCGATGGGAATGATGCTGGAGACCACATCCACCCGGCTGCACGAGACCCGCGGTGAAGCGCACTTCGGTTCGCCCGACAAGGACCCGGCCGTTCGACTGCGGGTGCTGGAGGACGCTGGCCGGCTCTCGATCCCCTTCACCTCGGGACTGCTGGTCGGCATCGGGGAGACCCTGGCGGAGCGGGCCGAGACGATCTTCGCCCTGCGTGCGGCCGGTCGCCGCTTCGGACACCTGCAGGAGACCATCGTCCAGAACTTCCGGGCCAAGCCGGACACCGCGATGCGGCACGCCTCCGACCTGGCGCTGGACCACTACCGCGCCGCGATCGCAGTCACCCGGATCGTCCTCGGCCCCCGGGCACGCATCCAGGCGCCGCCCAATCTGGTCGACCTCGCCGAGTGCCGAGCCCTCCTCGAGGCCGGCGTCGACGACTGGGGCGGCGTCTCCCCGCTCACGCCCGACCACGTGAACCCCGAGCGTCCGTGGCCGTCGCTCGACGGGTTGCGCACCCTCACCGAGACGGCCGGTCTCACCCTGGCTCCCCGGCTGACGGTGCACCCCGAGTACGTCCTCACCGGTGAGCCCTGGCTCGACCCACGGATCTCCGGCCACGTCGCCGCCCTGGCCGGTCCCGACGGCCTGGCGCTGCCCGGCGCACGCCCCACCGGTCTGCGCTGGCAAGAACCCGACGGAGGCTTCGTCGGCGTGGGTCGCACGGACCTCCACGTCGCGGTCGACACCACCGGCCGCACCGACGACCGACGCACCGACTTCGACACCGTGTACGGCGACTGGGACGCCCTCCGCGAGATGGTCCGGCACGAACCGGTTGCTCCGGTCGGCGGGTCGCAGCCAATGCGTGCCGGAGTACCGGGTGGGCAGGCGCTCAGAGCGGCCGAGCGAGACCCGGGCGGCCTCAGCGACAAGCATGCGCTGACCCTGATGACCGCCGAGGGCGAGCTCCTCGACCAGGTGTGCCGGCTGGCCGACGACCTGCGCCGTGCGGCGGTCGGTGACGAGGTCACCTACGTGGTCAACCGCAACATCAACTTCACCAACATCTGCTACGTCGGCTGCCGGTTCTGCGCGTTCGCCCAACGACGGACTGACGCGGACGCGTTCTCGCTGTCTTTGGAGCAGGTGGCCGACCGAGCCCAGGAGGCCTGGGAGCTCGGTGCGACCGAGGTCTGCATGCAGGGTGGGATCGACCCGGAGCTGCCGGGGACGGCGTACTTCGATCTGGTCTCGGCCGTGAAGCGGCGGGTGCCGGACATGCACGTGCATGCGTTCTCGCCCATGGAGATCGTCAACGGGGCCTCCCGCACCGGCCTCTGCGTGGAGGACTTCCTGATCAAGGCACGCGAGGCCGGGCTCGACTCGATCCCGGGCACGGCCGCGGAGATCCTCGACGACGACGTGCGCTGGGTGCTGACCAAGGGCAAGCTGCCGGCGAGCACCTGGATCGAGGTGGTGAGCACCGCGCACCGAGTGGGGTTGAGGTCGAGCTCCACGATGATGTACGGCCACGTCGACGGCCCGCGGCACTGGGTGGGTCACCTGCGGCTGCTGGGTCGCATCCAGGACGCAACCGGCGGCTTCACCGAGTTCGTGCCGCTGCCGTTCGTGCATCACTCGGCACCGATCTACCTGGCCGGCGTCGCCCGCCCCGGCCCGACCATGCGCGACAACCTGGCCGTGCACGCCCTGGCCCGGATCATGCTGGACGGCCGCATCCCCCACGTCCAGACCTCGTGGGTGAAGCTCGGCGTCGACGGCACCCGCGCGATGCTCCGAGCAGGCGCCGATGACCTCGGCGGCACACTGATGGAGGAGACCATCTCCCGGATGGCCGGCTCCGAGCACGGCTCCGCCAAGACACCCGCCGAGATCACCGAGATCGCCACCGGCATCGGCCGCCCGGTCCGAAGGCGCACCACGACGTACGCCTGACGCGTTGAGTTCGCCCTGACGGCCCATCGAGTTGGGGGAGGTGGCGATCCGCGCGACCGTTCGGCCCAACTCGACGGACCGGCGGGCCCAACTCGACGGTCAGCGGGTGCCGGGGACCGCCTGGGCCTAGGGGGTGCGCGAGCGCACGTGCATGCGTTCGCCCTGGGGACCGTAGAGGCCGAGGGCTTCGGCCGGATGAGGTCCGGGGTTGGCGATCGCGTGCGGCGTGCGGGTGTCGAACTCCACGACCTCGCCCGGCTCGAGGACGATGTCTCCTGCGCCCAGGTAGAGGCGGAGCCGGCCCGACAGCACGTATAGCCACTCGTAGCCCTCGTGCGTGCGCAGCTCCGGATGACGAGCCGGCCAGCGGGGCGGGAAGATCTGCTTGAAGGCCTGGAGCCCGCCCGACCGCCGGGTCAGGGGGAGAAAGGTGACGCCCTCGTGCACGACGGGTTTGGCGCGAATCCGCGGGTCACCCGTCTCGGGAGCGTCGACCAGCTCGTCCAACGGGATCTGGTGGGCGCGGGCCAGCGGCAGGAGCAGCTCGAGGGTGGGCCGCCGCTGCCCCGACTCCAGCCGCGACAGCGTGCTCACCGAGATCCCGGTGGCGCCGGCGAGCTCGGCCAGGGTCGACCCCCGTTGCTGGCGCAGGGCTCTGAGTCGAGGCCCCACGGCGTGCAGCACCGCCTCGAGGTCGTCGCCCGGAAGTGGCATGGGAGCAGTTTGCCAGTGTGGCAAGCAAACTTGTCAACAGCGCGATCCCGGACGAGGCTCGAGCCAGGAACACACACCTGGCAGAGAGCACCCACCCAGCGATGGCCGGGACCGATGGTGAGAGGTACGACGTCGTGGTGATCGGGGGTGGGGCTGCCGGGCTCAGCGGAGCTCTGGCACTGAGCCGGGCGAGACGATCCGTCCTGGTGATCGACGCCGGCGAGCAACGCAACCTGCCGGCCGGTCACGTGCACAACTACCTGGGTCGCGAAGGGACGCCCCCGGCGGACCTGCTGGCGATCGGCCGTGACGAGGTGGCGTCGTACGGCGGGAAGGTCGTCGCCGGGCGGGTGACCGCGGCCCAGGCACAGAAGGGGGACCAGCCGGGCTTCGTCGTGACGCTCGACGAAGGACGCGAGGTCTCCGCACGTCGGTTGCTCAACACCACCGGGCTGGTCGACGAGCTGCCCGCAGTGCCCGGGCTCCGAGAGCGGTGGGGCCGAGACGTCCTGCACTGTCCCTACTGCCACGGCTGGGAGGTGCGCGACCAGGCGCTGGGGGTCATCGCGAGCAACGGTTTCGCGGCGCACCAGGCCTTGATGTTCCGACAGTGGAGCGAGGACATCAAGCTTTTCCTGAACGGCGGACCGGCTCCCTCGGAGGAGGAGTCGAAACAGCTGGCCGCTCGGGGGATCGCCGTCGTGACGGCGGTCATCGAGGGCATCGTGGTCGAGGGCGACCGCATCACCGGGGTCCGTCTGGCTTCCGGTGAGATGGTGGTCCGACGGGCCCTGGTGGTCTCGCCCCGGACGACCGCCCGCGCGGAAGTGCTGTCCTCGCTGGGCATCGATCCGGTCGAACAGGAGATGAACGGCATCGTGTTCGGGACGGTGATGCCGGCCGACCCGACCGGAGCCACCGCCGTGCCGGGGGTCTGGGTCGCGGGAAACGTGGCCGACATCCGTGCCCAGGTGATCTCCTCCGCGGCAGCCGGCCTCAACGTCGCGGCGATGATCAACGCCGACCTCATCGCCGAGGACACCCGAATGGCCGTGGCAGCCCGACGCTCGCAGCTGGCGATGTTCGACAAGCCGAACTGGGATGATGAGCGCTACCCCACCGCCGCTGACCAGACCCGCGACAGCCCGGAGTCACCCTGAAACGCCCTGAGACATCGGACCCCCGGTCTTCCCGGGCGACGATTCCTGGGAATCCGTCGACCCGGTGACCGCGTCGGCTGTCCCTCATGGAGGCTCGGTCCGAGGCACTCAGTGAACGCCGGTTGCGCCCTGCCCGAAGCTCGTGGCGTGCACCGCAGGCCGACCGCCTCGACGGTTGACCTGTCGCTGTGCCCGCGCCGCCGCGTCCGCTCGGTCGACCAATGTCCGTGCCGTCTCGTTCGGCGACATCTCGGCGAACCCGATGGTGACGGTCGGGGAGCCGGGATGCTCGGCGAGCGTGGGGGCGACGCCGGCGAGTCTCTGCTCGACCTCGGCCCGGGACATGCCGGACACCGAGAGAATGTACTCGGCGTCGCCGTATCGGGTCACCATGTCGCAGGACCGCAGCGCTCGTCGGAGAGCGTCGGCTACCTGGCGCAGGAATCCGTCCCCAGTGGCGTGGTCGAGCGTGTCGTTGATGGCTCTCAGGCCGTCGACATCCACGAAACCCAGGACCAAGCCATCATGGTGACGTTGGGCGCGGACAACCTCGCGCTCCAGATCTGCGATGGCTGAGGCGTTGAGGTCGGCCGGTGCTGTGCTTCGGTCGCCGTTGGTCTGGACCCGTCCGTCGACACCGGACCCGCGGTCGGCGGAAGCGATGTTGCGGTCGAGCTCGGCCTGGAACCTCTCGCTCGCACCGGCCCCACGGTCAGTCAGAGCGGTGACCCGGTCCAGCCCGGCCCGGGCTCGCTCGTCAGCCCCGACTTCGCGATCCTGCGAGGCGCTCCGGCGGTCGGCGGCTGCCTCGCGCCTGGCCGTCGCCGCGCGGTCGGCCGCGTCACCGGCGGTCGCGCTCCCCCGGTCGAGCTCGATGACCTGCGAGGCAACATGGTCCCGTCTGTCGGCGGCCTCGTCGCGATGGGTCCCCGCTCTGTCGCGACGGTCGGCGAGGCTGTCGCGACGGTCGGCAGCCTCGTCGCGCCGGTCTGCCATGGAGTCGCGCTGGTCCCCCGCCTGGTCGCGTTGGTCCCCCGCCTGGTCACGCTGGTCCTTTGCGTCGTCCCTGGCTCCAGCGGCCGAAGGCAGGCGGGTGACTGGTCTGGGGCCCGAGTTCGTCGCCCGGGACAACATCAGATCGATCACCGAGCCGCGGTCCGGTCGGCCCAGCAGGAAACCCTGACCCGGACTCCTCGTTCGGCGAGGTAGGCCAGCTGCGCCTCGTTCTCGATCCCCTCGGCCACGCAGGTCATGTCGAAGTTCTTGGCGAGTCCGATCACGGCAGCGACGATCGCTACAGCGGCGTGGTCGTGGGGGATCCCCTCGACGAAGGAGCGGTCGATCTTCAGGGTCGCAGCGGGGAGCTCATGGAGGTAGGACAGTGAGGCGTAGCCCGTCCCGAAGTCGTCGATCGAGAGAGGGATCCCGGCGTCTCGCAGGGCCCGCAGCTTCTCGACCCCGACAGAACCGGCCTCGAGCAGCACCGACTCGGTCAGCTCGAGCGTCAGTGCCTCAGGCGGTGCGCCGGCCTGCTCCAGGGCGCCGTACACGTCATCGAGGAAGTCGGGACGTCTGAGCTGCACGGCCGACACGTTCACTCCGATCGGCAGCAGTACGCCGTGGTCCGCGTGCCATTGCGCAGCTTGCTCGGCGGCCAGCAGAAGCACGCGTCGTCCGATCTCGACGATCTGTCCCGTGCTCTCTGCGACCGGGATCAGGTCGCTCGGAGCGACCACGCGACCGTCTGCGTCGCTGACGCGGAGGAGCGCCTCGGCCCCCACGACCAGCCCGGTGGACAGGTCGAAGACCGGCTGGTAAGCGACCGCAATTCGGTTGCTCTCCAGGCCGTCGCGGATCAGCAGCTCCATCCGGTGCCGGTGCTGCTGTTCCTGACGCATCGCGGGCGATGCGAATGCGATGTTCTCCGTGCCCTCTGTTCGGGCGTGGGCTGCTGCTGCCGCCGCGTCCTGGATAGCACGACCGATGAAGGAGTCGTCCTGGGTCGCGGTCGGTGTCGCCACGCTGATGCCGACCTTCCCGCTCAGCGATACCTTGCCGCCTGGCAGGTCGAAAGGGATCTCCACGGCCGCAAGCAACCGTCCGGCGAGGCTCACGGCGTCGGGGGCGCCTTGCGGGACCAGCATCCCGAACTGTCCCGTCTGCAGATGCGCGACCATGACCTCGGCGTCGAGTCGGTCCACCAGTCTCGGCGCCAACTCGGCCAGGACAGCGTCACCAGCCGCGTAGCCGTCGCGGTCTATGACAACGTGGAGTCCCTCCACGATCAGCACGGCGATGGCGATCGGTTCGACCCTGGGCCCAGCCAGCGCCTGGCGAACCCCCTCCACGAACATGGCCCGGTTCGGCAGTCCGGAGACCGGGTCATGCGATGCCTGCCGGACCAACGCGCCCTGCAGGTCCTTGTAGTCCTGGATGTCCTCGATGCGGATGACTACCCGGTTGTTCGGTTCGTCGGCACCCATCGCCGACATGGTCACCAGCCCCCAGACCGCTCGACCGTCCGCAGTTACGCATCGAACCTCGGTGCGGCTCACGATGCGGCCGGTCTCCTGCACCTCTGCCAGCAGTCGTTCGGCGCTGGACGAGTCGACCTCGTGGAGGATCACGACCCAGGCGCGTCCGAGAAGAGCGTCAGCCTCGCTACTCAGGAACCGGCACATCTGCGGGTTCACGGCCACGAGAACGCCTTGTGAGTCGATGATCGCCTCAGCGGTGGGGCT
>Ga0136611_10003978_pt1 | contig 10362 bp, 11 predicted proteins | sample AntDrymUQ2232306_2_FD_106645 | JGI IMG/M metagenome (GOLD analysis project Ga0136611, IMG submission 106645) | Polar desert sand microbial communities from Dry Valleys, Antarctica - metaG UQ223 (23.06) | ecosystem: Environmental > Terrestrial > Soil > Desert | place: Antarctica: Dry Valley... | reverse complement strand
GCGCTATACCGGGGCTATTTTTTAATAAATGAATTGATTTTGCTACGGGAATACCGGCTGAGGCTGCTACCGCTACAGTGTGCCGTTTGTTGAAGGTAAGTGCTGCCGTTGCTGCATCGCAGCAAGTGTAGGGAATTTTCAAACAATCAAAGTAACCTAGTATTTTACCATCCTCTGCAGGCGTGCCATGCAAACCTACAAGTATCGCTTCAAACTTTATTTTTTCTCCGGCCAAGGTTATAGAAAAATCGTTTTTATCGATGGCAACTTTTTCATTGCCCTTGTTTGTGTAGTGCCAGCCTTCTTCGCTAATATCTATTATGAAGCAGTTCCACAAGTTCGTGTCTACATGCTTTGCTATGGTATCTGCACTTTTATAAGAAATTACAGATTCACCCGATAATCCACCTGTTATTAACGCAATATTTTTTGCCATCTTTATTTTTTTTGCTGCTGCAGAAATTAATTTCCTGATCCAATATCGTTATTGCCACTGTTTAAAACCAGCTTCCAAATACCATCTTTTTGCTTTTTCCAAATGCTTATATAAGTGCCATACAAACTGGTATCTGCGAAGGAGGGTTTTACTGCGTAATAACCGTAAGTATATCCTAAATCACCCGAAGCTGCTACTGATGCTTTTTCGGGCTTCCATGTAATTGTAAAATCTTTATCGTTTTGTTGAATGAGGTAATCAACAGCGTCAGCGCTCATTAATGTCATTTGGTGCGGCCTGAGTAATACGCCATTGCTGTCTAAAAATTCAATGTATGCTGTGTTCATTCCTACTTCGCTGCTGCGCTGAGAAAACGCTTTATCGGTTGTCATCAATTCGGAAATGGCCGAACTTGCGTCTAAAGGCTTAGATTTAGTAGTGCAGGCAGCAGCACAAAATATAATACAGAACAGGAGATATTTCATTAAAGCAAAATTATGAACTGACAAAGCCGTTACTCTAAAGCAACACTTGCCCGATAGAATTCAAATACAGGGTTTACATTCGCTTCATCCGTCCCAAAAAATTTGTATTGCTTTATTTAAAAAATAGCAAATCATTTACACGTGCAGCCGTTCTTTTTTGGTCATTAATTCGTCTATAGTTTCTCTATACGCTTCATCGGGTACACAGCAATCTACGGGACAAACAGCAGCGCATTGAGGCTCTTCATGAAAACCTTGGCACTCTGTACACTTATTTGGCACTATATAATACATGTCCATTGCAACGGGTGTATTTCTTTTTTCGGAGTCTAATACTGTGCCGTCCATTAAAGTGTATACGCCTTTTATGGTGGTACCATCTGCAATTGCCCATTCTACACCGCCTTCATAAATTGCGTTGTTGGGACATTCAGGCTCGCATGCACCACAGTTTATACATTCATCCGTTATCTTTATTGCCATTTGGTGATATTTTACTGGCAAAAATAACGAGAATAAGATGGATTTACAACAACGAATTAAATTACTGTGCAGGCTCGGAGAGTATATTAAAAATGATGGGCCAGCATGGCAGGAAGTAAAGCAGCAGGCCTATTACGAAAATGGCTGGTTTACCCCTGAATTTCTCCAACATGCGGCCTCACAAATAGTGGAGCAATTTTTAAATGAAACACTGTTGGTCAATTGGACCCAGCACTATAATATTAGCGAACCTGCCGCGCCAAAAAATATTGGGATTGTAATGGCTGGCAATATACCGCTGGTGGGCTTTCATGATTTCTTATGCGTATTTATTTCTGGTCATCAGCAAACCATTAAACCTTCTGCTAAAGATGCGATATTGCTAAAACATTTGGTGCAAAGGATGTATACAGAAGAAATACAAACACAAAACTACATTGGCTTTGCACCGATGCTTAAAGGCTGCGATGCTTACATTGCCACTGGCAGTAATAATGCGGGGCGATATTTTGAACAGTACTTTTCAAACTATCCGCATATCATTCGCAAAAACAGAACTTCCGTGGCTTTGCTTACGGGAGAAGAAACTTCTGACGAACTTTCACTTTTGGCAGATGACATCCATATTTATTTTGGCTTAGGCTGTAGAAATGTCACCAAAGTTTACGTTCCGGAAAATTACAATTTCGAGAAACTATTAAATGCTTTTGATCCCTATCTTTTTTTTGCAGACCACCACAAGTATAAAAACAATTACGATTACCAGCTTTCTATTATGCTGCTAAACAACCAGTATTACATGACCAATGGAGCGACTTTGTTGGCAGAAAATGAAAGTATTTTTTCTCCTATAAGTCAGTTGTATTATGAATTTTATAACGATGCAGCAGTTGTAGAAGATTTCCTAAAACAAAACGCCTCCGTTCAGTGTATAATAGGGAAACAGTCTCTACCCTTTGGGGAAGCGCAACGGCCAAGTTTATATAATTATGCCGATGGAGTGGATACCATGGGTTTTTTAAGTTCTTTATGATTACTAAATAAACTTTCTTTTTAGGTAAAAACGATGTACGAAAGCCTTACTAATGTATTGTTAAACATAAAGCATGGTAAAGTACAAACTGACAAGTCATCGTTACTTTGTAAGCAAGGCATAAACTTTGATTATTAAGTTATATCCGTTTAACCAGCAAAATAAATTAAGATGAATTTTAAACAAACTTTCTTAACCATTTCTGTAAGTGCGCTTACAACGCTTGCAGTTGTTTGGGGATTTGGTAAGTACCAAAAGCAAAGCGAGTTGGTGGGCGGGCAGTCATCCTCTACAGTGCCTAGCAATTACAAATATGCCGGGTTCACCGACGGTGTACTTCCTCCTGGAACTCCGGTAGATTTTACAGCAGCATCAGAATCAGCACTTCCAACCGTAGTACACATTAAAACCAAAACCAATGCAAGGCAGGCAACCAATAGCACGCCGAGACCACAGCAACGAAGTGATCCTTTCAGTGATATGTTTGATGAAGATATGCTTAGCCAACTTTTTGGTGGAAGACGAGGAGGGGTAATTCCCGAACAGCGGGCATCAGGCTCTGGTGTGATTATAGCCGATAATGGATACATTGTTACGAATAACCACGTTATTGCAAATGCAGATGAAGTGATGGTAACACTTAGTAATAAAAAATCGTATACCGCTAAAGTAATTGGTACTGACCCGGCATATGATCTGGCTGTTATAAAAATTGAAGCTTCGGGTTTGCCGTACTTGTTGTACGGAAATAGTGATGATGCACGGGTAGGTCAATGGGTTTTGGCGATAGGTTATCCTTTAAATTTAGAAACAACTGTTACCGCGGGTATTATAAGTGCTAAGGCACGGAGCTTGGGCTTAAACCGCGACAAATCTGGTAGCCCAACAGGAGCAGTGGAAAGTTTCATACAGACAGATGCGGCCGTAAACCAAGGCAATAGCGGCGGAGCATTGATAAATACTGAAGGACGCCTTATCGGAATAAATTCTGCCATTGCTTCACCTACAGGATATTATTCTGGCTATTCATACGCCATCCCCGTAAATATTGCTAAAAAAGTAGTGGACGACATCATTAAATTTGGCACCGTGCAACGTGGTTATCTTGGAATAGCTTATGCGCCTGCCAGTGATTTATCTGCTGAGGAAAAAAGACGTGAAGGAATTCCCGCAAATGCATTTGGGATTTATGTGACTGATGTGCCCAAAGATGGAGGCGCTTATGAAGCGGGTATTCGCAAGGGTGATATAATAAAAAGTATTGCGGGTATTAGTGTAGGTAGCGGTGCACAAATGCTAGAGCTGGTGAGTAGATATAAGCCGGGTGATAAAGTACCTGTGACACTGGTTAGAGACGAGCAAGAGCGCACCGTATCTGTAGCTTTGCGCAATAAAGCAGGTAATTATGATGTAGTAAAAGCAGAAACAACGTTAGATCTTTTAGGCGGTGAGTTTGTCACCCTAGATGCAGGTAAAGCAAAAGACTTTGGAGTAGATGGTGGTGTTGTACTGCGTAAAATTAGGGAAGGTGGATTGTTGAACAAACAAACAACTGTTAGAGAAAATTTCATTATCCTCAAAGTGAATAACAAACCTGTAAAAAACAAGGAAGAATTAATGGCTATTGTACAAGATGCCAAGCGTATAACAATTTCTGGATTTTTTCCTGGCTACGATGGTCTGTACGATTACCAACTAGAATTACGATAAAGATGATTTAAGAACAATAAGAAAAACCCGCAATTGCGGGCTTTTTTATTACTTATTTATTTTGAGCAAGTGAAACGAAAGGTTTTTAAACGGTAAGGCACTTCGATACAAATTTTATTTCTGGCAGCAATATTTACAAATACAAGGAACTATAAGCCAAGTGTTTCTTTTTGTGAAGCCTACTATTGCTTCACATAAATTAAATATTCCCAAGGCTGCATTTCAAAAGATTTGTTGTTGGTAAAATCAATGGTCTCACCACTTGCATAATTCGCTATAAAATTCCCGGAAAACATATTGTCTATAATGTTGAATTTCAAAAATTCTTTACTCATATTAAGCAAGATCAAAACTTCGTCATCTCCATTTTTTCTCAAATAAGCAAGCAATTGTTTTTCTGCATTGTCTGAATGTAGTAAAATGGTTTTGCTGCTGTCTGTCGCATTTAGAGCCTTATGTTCTTTTCTTAATTTTAAGAAATTGCTGTACATAGGCGCCACGAGGTATTTGCCATTCCATTGAATGGTATCTTTTTCAAAAAATTCCAAACGTTTATTGTTCGGTAGCTCTTGTCCACTGTAGATTAGCGGAATACCCTTCCAGGTAAAGCTAAACGCAGCCAGTGGTAGTGCCATAGGTCCATACTTTTCATACTCAGTACCATTCCAACTGTTTTCATCGTGGTTAGTAGTAAACCAGAGTTTCAAATTGTTTTCGCGCCCAGTGCTATCATATTGCATTAGCAAATTTTTCAGATCTGCAAGCGGCAATTGTTTTTTGTAATAGTCTTCTGTGAGATGCATCCATTTCCAACTGTATGCGGCATCAAACACTTCCATATAATTGGGGTTTTCCGTCGGATCCAATTCGGCAAGCCAAAACAAGTTTTTAGTTTTCTCTAAAGCTGTTCTAGCTTCTACCCAAAAATCTTGTTCTACCCAACTTGCAAGGTCGCACCTAAAACCGTCTATTTTGGTTTCTGTTACCCAATAAGTCATGGCATCGATCATGGCTTTTCTCAGTGCAGGATTGGCAAAGTTCAACTCAATAATATCATCCATGCCGCTCGCTATATGGAAGTCGTTGGTACTGCTATCCATAAGATAATACTCAGGATGTTCTTTAGTCCACCTGTGATCCCATCCGGTGTGGTTCGCCACCCAGTCGATGATCACTTTCATGCCCATTGCATGGGCACTGTTCACAAGATTTTTAAAGTCTTCTAATGTTCCAAATTCTGGATTGATGGCCGTATAATCGCTGGTTGCGTAAGGGCTACCAAGCGTACCTTTTTTATTTTTTTGCGCAATGGGTGTTATTGGCATAAACCATAAGGTTTCTACGCCCATTAGTTTCAGGCGTGGAAGTTCTGCTGCAAATGCATCAAATGAGCCTGCTTTGGTATATTGGCGAAGATTGACCTCATACACATTGGTGTTGCTAACCCAATTAGCTCTTGGGAAATTGCCAGTTTTTTCCATTGTTGCGTTTTTGGTAGTTGGTGCTTCCTTTTTACTGTTGCTGTTGGTGCAAGACAGGAACATCAAGGTACACAGTGCGGTAAATAATTTAGTTATCATAATTTCAACTGCGTTTTTTCAAATGTAATTAAAAGAAGCAATATGGATTAAATGCAGCTAAAAAAATTGGTATTATGCGGTAACTTTGCAGCCGATGAAACAATTTACAATCCCGTCTGGCTACCGGAGCTCACTAATTTCGGGAATTAAGCAGCATAGGAAGGACGCAGATAAGCTAAAAAAAGATTTTACGCCTACCGTACTCGACTTTGGCGAGGTACAAATTCTGTTGGCCAGGCATTTCGGATTTTGTTATGGTGTAGAAAATGCTATAGAAATTGCATTTAAAACGATTGATGAAAATCCGGATAAGCGCATCTTTTTGTTAAGCGAAATGATTCACAATCCACAAGTAAACAAAGACTTGTTGGCAAGGGGTGTTCAGTTTCTACAGGATACACTTGGCAAACCTTTAATAAATTTTAATAGCCTCACCGCCGACGATATTGTAATAATACCTGCGTTTGGTACTACGCTAGCTACAGAGGAACGCCTAAATAATTTGGGCATTGCTACAAAAAAGTACAACACTACCTGCCCATTTGTAGAAAAAGTGTGGAACCGTAGCGAGCAGATTGCCAAAAATAATTATGCCGTCGTGGTTCATGGTAAACCTACCCATGAAGAAACCCGGGCTACTTTTTCGCATGCGGCAGCCAGTGCGCCTGCTATTGTAATTAATGATATGGAAGAAGCCATATTATTGGGTAAGTTTATTACTGAAGAAATTGCATGTGAACTTTTCGAAGCCAGTTTTGCAGGCCGTTTTTCTGAGGGCTTTAGTTTGCAAAGTTTAAAGAGAATTGGGGTGGTAAACCAAACCACCATGCTTGCGAGCGACACACAGGCCATTGCCGATTACTTAAAGGCGATCATGGTGAGCAAGTACAACTTAACCTCCGACAATTTGGATACACATTTTGCAGATACAAGGGACACCCTTTGCTATGCCACCAACGATAACCAAACTGCTGTGTATGGTTTACTGCAAGAGGAGGCAGATTTGGCAATTGTGGTTGGAGGTTACAACAGTAGTAACACCACACATTTAGTAGAATTAACGGAACAAAAGTTACCGAGTTTTTTTATAGATAGTGCAGACAGGTTATTATCAAAAAGTGAAGTCCTCCATTTTGATTTTCACTCTGGAAAAGAAATTTTATCCGCTTCTTTTTTACCAGAAAAAATGCCAGTGAGAATATTGATGACTAGTGGCGCAAGTTGCCCCGATGCGGAGGTAGAAAAGGTTATCTCAAAAATTGCTTCGTTTTACGGAAAAGATATAACAGCGTTGGAAACTACATGGAACTAGCAAATTTTTTCCTGCACATAACGTAATGCAAATTGCAATTGATCTTGCATAGAAATGTGTGTGTTGTCCAACACAATGGCGTCAGGTGCTTTTCGGAGTGGGCTCACTTCCCGATTACTGTCAATATAGTCACGCATTTCCAAATTGGCTTTAACGTCGTCAATAGAAATATTAGGATTCTTCTCAAACATCTCGTTGTATCTCCTTTGCACACGTACCGCAATATCGGCCGTCATAAAAAACTTTAAACAAGCATCTGGAAACACGGTTGTTCCAATATCCCTTCCATCCATCACAATGCCTTTGTTGGCACCCATTTTTTGTTGTTGTGCTACCGCATATTTACGTACATCAGCGATGGCTGCTACGTCACTTACCTTTTCCGCTATCACCAAATCACGGATCACGTACTCCACATTTTCATCATTTAAAAACATTTCAGACGCATTGCTGGCAGTATTGTGTTTAAATTCTAGCAGTATATCTGAAAGTGCAGTTTGTACTTCGCTATCGTCTGTCCAGTCGATGTGGTTTCGCAAAAAAAAGAGTGTAATGGCGCGGTACATAGCGCCGCTGTCGATGTAAGTATAGCAGAGTGCTGTTGCCAGTTGTTTGGCTAATGTGCTTTTTCCGCAGCTACTCCAGCCATCAATGGTTATAATTACCTTATTGGGTTCCACATTGCAAAAATGCCTTTTAAAACCTGTTCTTCAAAACTAAAGCAGTGCTTTATTTTCTAAACTTCGTTAAGCGTGTCATTAAAAGCTGGCAGAAAAATTTAAATACGTCTTCTTACACGTATGCAAGTGCGTGTACAACTAACCCCTAACAAATATGGCGCTTATTTTTTGTGGATTTATCGTTGCTTTCTTGGAACGGAATCAGTACGCAATTTGGCCTTGGCTGCCGAGTCGTCAACGGCGTTGGCAATTGCAACATTACCGCCCGAAGTGGTTGCGTTCATCATACCTACACTATCTACATTACGCAAGCTGTTGTTCATGGGTGCGGTAGTAGGGGTAGCAGGTGTTACTTTTACTTCATCTACGGTGTCATGATTTTTACAAGCAGAAAATGAAAAAGTTGCCACCAAAATTAAAACAGGCAGAAAGAGAATAGTTTGTTTTTTTAAGAAAGTCATAATTGTATGTTGTATGTAAAGGAATAGTATTTTCAAATGCCATGCCCAAATTACTGATTTATGCTACCCAGAAAGTACTGTGGTGTGTAAACGCATGTATTGTTAAACGTTTACAACCGTTTTTGAACCGGCGTACAACTCATACTCGAGCAATCGGCAGTCTATTTTGCTTGTGTAAAATTCTATTCTACGTTTCGGCTTAAGCCCAATTTTTTTTGCAAGTTCCAGGTTGCCGGTAAATATGTAACCATGGTAGCCTTTACATTTCTTTTTTAAAAAATCGCCTATGCGTTTGTACGTAGCCTCCAACTCCTGCTCTACCCCTAATCGATCGCCATATTCTGGATTAAAATATACTGCACCAGTTTCATTTTCGGGCACCGGTGTTTCCTCAAAATCGCAGCAAGTAAATTGAATATATTCATCAACGCCTGCAATTTCTGCATTCACTTTACTAATCATAATAGCATCTTCACTGATGTCTGAGGCTATAATTTGAACGTGGGCTTGCGGTGTTACTACCTCCGCTTCTAGCAGGGCATATTCCTGCAGATAATGCTGTTCGTTGTAATTTTTTATGTGCATAAACGCATAATTGCTGCGCAATAGCCCAGGCTTTTTATTGCAAAGTTGTAATGCTGCTTCAATGGCCAATGTGCCCGAACCACACATTGGGTTTATAAAATTTGAGTTTCTGTCCCATTGCCCTGCCATTATGGTAGCTGCTGCCAATGACTCTAACATTGGTGCCTTACCTGGTATTTTTCTATAGCCATGTTTAGAAAGTGTTTCACCAGAAGTATCGATAAATATTTCCGCAAATTCATCTTTCCAATATAAATGCACAACAGCCGCCGCATGTTCTGCACCAGAGTTTGGACGTTGGTTCAATACAGTTCTAAACCTATCTGCAATAGCGTCTTTCAACTTTACATTGGCAAACAAATTATTGGTGATGGTTTCATTGCTTACATTGCTGGTAATAGAGAAGTATCCATCTAATAAAAGAATATCTTCCCAAGGCATTGCTGTTGCATGGCTATAAAGATCGTCTGCATTGTGTGCGGTAAATTCACTTATGCTAAAAAGTACCTGGCTTGCGCAACGTAGATGAAGGTTAAGCTTTATGCAATCCCGCAGCTTACCTTGCAGTTCTACGCCAGTCTTAAACACCCTTGTTGGTAGAAAACCAAGTGCCTCTACTTCCATTTTTATGTAGCCGGAAAGTCGGTTGCTGCAGGTTATAATAATTTTTCCTTGGCTTTCAAATACATTCAAAATCTTGCTCATTAAGGCTGTAAAGTTAAGCAACATTCTTCCGCTGTATTATTAATCTGAACAATAAGTATTTGCGTAAAAAGTTAGGTGCTGATAAATGAAAACTGTATTTTACCAAACTAAATGCCACTGCAATGAAAATATTGAAAATAATTTTCCTAACCCTATTTGTTGTGATAGGATTGCTTTTGGTAGGTGGTTTGTTTTTAAAAAAAGAGTACAACGTAAGCAGAGAAGTAACGATCAATAAGCCTCGTCAACAAGTATTTAATTATATCAAATACCTCAAAAACCAGGACAAGTTTTCTAAATGGGCCAATATGGATAGAGCCATGAAAAAATCTTACCGTGGGGTAGATGGCACCGTAGGCTTTGTGTCGGCTTGGGAAAGTAAAAGTAAAGATGTAGGGGTAGGGGAGCAGGAAATTAAAAATATTGTTGACGATGAAAGAATAGATTACGAACTGCGGTTTATGGAACCAATAAAATCTACATCGGATGCAAGTATGCTTGTTAACGATGCTGAATTAAATGCTACTAAAGTTACCTGGAAATTTCATGGCAAAATGAATTACCCGTTGAATATTGTAATGCTGTTTGTTAATTTTGAAAAAGCAATTGGCGATGACTTGCAAGTTGGTTTAACAAACCTTAAATCGATTATGGAACGGGGTTAGCTGAGATTGTCTGCATTTTTATTTGCGCAATAACTTTCTTTAATGACTCTTCCCACTGCGGAGGGGTCAAAGAAAATTGTTGTTTAATTTTTGAGGTATCCAGTGCAGAATAGGCTGGCCGGGCAGCCTTTGTAGGGTAATCAATCGTGCCAATGGCTGCTACAATACAATCAGCATGTAATGCTTTCTTTATTGCAACTGCAAATTGGTGCCACGTAATAATACCT
>Ga0136611_10003977_pt1 | contig 10363 bp, 8 predicted proteins | sample AntDrymUQ2232306_2_FD_106645 | JGI IMG/M metagenome (GOLD analysis project Ga0136611, IMG submission 106645) | Polar desert sand microbial communities from Dry Valleys, Antarctica - metaG UQ223 (23.06) | ecosystem: Environmental > Terrestrial > Soil > Desert | place: Antarctica: Dry Valley... | reverse complement strand
GCGGAGGTGGCGGAGGTGGCGGAGGACGCTCGTTCGGGGGTGGCTTCGGCGGTGGGGGCGGTGGTCGCTCCCGCGGAGGAGGCTGGTAGGCACGACTTTCGCATCTGTCCATGTGGACATCGGTCAATGACAGGCACACGAAGGAGACCTTGAATGGCTCAGACGACAATCCTGGGACGCATCGGACAGCTGATGCGCGCAAACATCAACGCGATGCTCGACAGCGCCGAGGATCCGGAGAAGATGCTCGATCAGCTGGTGCGCGACTTCACCAACAACATCGCGGAGGCAGAGGAGGCGGTCGCGCAGACTGTCGGCAACCTTCGTCTCCTCGAGGAGGACCAGCGCGAGGCGCAGCAGGCGCTGACCGACTGGGGCTCAAAGGCCCAGGCGGCCGCCCGCAAGGCCGATGAGGCTCGTTCCTCGGGCAACACGGCGGATGTCTCGCGCTTCGAGGAGCTGGCCAAGGTCGCCATCCGGCGTCAGATCAGCTTCGAGGCGCAGACCAAGACCTTCGAATCGCAGATCGCCCAGCAGACCGAGCTGACCGATTCGCTGAAGGACGGCCTGAACAAGCTGCGCGCGAAGCGCGAGGAGCTGGTTCAGAAGCGCGACGAGCTCGTCTCGCGGGCCAAGATGGCCTCGGCGCAGCGCCAGGTCCAGGAGGCCGTTCGTGACGTCTCGGTCATGGATCCGACCTCCGAGCTGAACCGCTTCGAGGAGCGTGTCCGTCGCGAGGAGGCGATGGCGCGCGGCATGAGCGAGGTCGCGGCCAGCTCGCTCGAGGAGGAGTTCGCCTCCCTCGAGGACGCGGACACCGAAGCGGAGGTCAACGCCCGGCTTTCACAGATGAGCTCGGGCGCTCCCGCGGGCGCAGGCAGTAGCTCTTAGCCCGGGACAACTCCCTGTACTGTGGGGCGGTCGCCTGTCAGGCGATCGCCCCATCGTCATACCTGGAGGGAATTCGTTGAACGCCTCGCCCGGATCGATCCTGCTCATCGTCGCGGTCGTCTGCTTCCTGCTGTACGCCTTCAACGTCGCGCTCGGAACGGTCAACCTGCTCGGCATCGGATTCGCGGCCTTTGCTGCGGCGTTCCTGTTCGGCGGAGGGGCCGTCAACCTGCGCCGCTAACTTCGCGCGCGGCACGCGGCGTGCGAGCGGCTGATGGCATGACGAGATACGGCTACGCGCTCAGCAGCGAAGAGCACAACCCGCGCGACCTCGTACGCAATGCCGCACTGGCCGAGAAGGCCGGCTTCGAGTTCGCGCTCATATCCGACCACTTTCATCCCTGGCTCGACGACCAGGGTCATTCCCCGTTCGTGTGGACCGTGCTCGGCGGGATCGCGCGCGAGACGAAGAAGCTCGAGATCGGCACTGGCGTCACGGCCCCGATCATTCGCACCCACCCGGCGATCATCGCGCATGCCGCGGCGACCACCGCGGACATGTTCGAGGGCCGATTCTTTCTGGGTGTCGGCACCGGCGAGAATCTCAACGAGCACATCCTGGGAGACGGATGGCCGATCTACGAGGACCGTCGGGCGATGCTGGTCGAGGCCATCGAGGTCATGCGTGGCCTCTGGGACGGCGACCTGTTCAGCTACCGCGGCGAGTACTACACCGTGGAGAACGCCCGTCTCTACACCCTGCCCACGGAGCCGGTCCGGATCATGGTCGCCGCCGCAGGCCCCGAGTCGGCCGAGCTCGCCGCGGAGATGGGTGACGGATTCATCGGCGCAGCGCCCGACGAAGAGGTCGTCAAGAGCTTCCGTTCAAGCGGGGGCGAGGGCAAGCCGACGTTCGGGAAGGTGACCGTCTGCTGGGCGAAGACCGCGAAGCAGGGGACCCAGACCCTGCACAGGATCTGGCGCAACGGCGGCGTGCCCGGCGACCTATCGCAGGAGCTACCGCTACCGAAGCATTTCGAGCTGGCCGCAGAGCTCGTGACGCCCGAGATGCTGGTGGAGACCATGCCGGTCGGCCCAAAGGTGGACCGTTACCTCGAGTCGATCAAGCAGTATGTCGACGCCGGCTTTGACAACGTGTACCTGCACCAGGTCGGTCCCGACCAAGAGGGATTCTTCAAGTTCTGGCGCGATGAGCTGGAGCCCGCACTGGAGAAGACGGGCGCCCGACAGCCGATCGCCGTCGGCTGAGCCGGGCCGCTCCGCCCAGATTCCCGACGGCGTCTATCTGAGACTGTGGGCGGGGGCGTCGCCCCCCTGCATCACGTTGGCGTGGAGGTCCCGCCGCCCGCGCTGGTCGAGTTGCCACCCTTGCGTCGAGGCTTCGCCGCTGGCCTGGCGGCAGTCGGCCTCGCCTTCGTGGCGGATTTTGCCGATGCGCTCGCCTTGCGAGCCATGCCTGGCTTGGCCGCGCCGGTCGACTTCGATCCGGGCGACGACTTCGCTGCCGCGGCCTTCGTCGCAGCGGACTTCGTCCGTGAGGTTGTCGACTTGCTCGCCGCCTCCCCGGGGGTGCTGGATGAAGCCTTTGCGCCCGCCTTGGTCGCACTTGTGGACTTCCGGCGCGGTCTGGTGCTCGAGCTGGGAATTGCGTTCCCGACGCTCTTGGCGACCTGAGTGGCCGTCCGGCGCACCGTCTTGCCGACCTCCGACGTGGCGACCTGAGTGGCCGTCCGGCGCACCGTCTTGCCGACCTCCGACTTGGCGACCTGAGTGGCCGTCCGGCGCACCGTCTTGCCGACCTCCGACTTGGCAGCCTGATTGGCGACTCTGCCGACGGTCTTCCCGACCTCCGACTTGGCAACCTGGCCCGCGACCCTGCCGACGGTCTTCGCCACGTCGCCCACGATCTCTCCTGGTTTAGGCATCCTTCTATGACCCTCCCATGGTCACGTACCGACCGCGATGTTCGCGGCATTCGCGTTGGGCAAGCATGCGCCATGCCGCGAGACCAGTGGACGCCGCTGCGACAATCGCCGCATGCAACGCGCCTCGGGGCCTGGGAGCGCCCTCTGTTGGTGTCTCGTTCCTGGCGTTCCGGGGCGACCGCGCTCAGTCTGACCTACGGGACTCGGCTGGCGAGCTCCACGAACTGGCAGAGGGCGTTCGCGAGCCGCATCTGCTCCGGATTTCGGGCGCGGACGCGGAGCAGCGCCGGCTCGGCGACCACGATTGCGAGGCAGCGAGCCCGTGACGTTGCCACGTTCAATCGATTGCGCGAGTAGAGGAAGTCCATCCCCCGTGGTGCGAGGTCCGGCGCCGACGTGGTCATCGAGTAGATGCTGATCGGCGCCTCCTGCCCCTGGAACTTGTCGACCGTCCCCACCCGCGCCTGCGGCAGCTCCCGCAGGACCGCGCCCACCTGCGCGTTGTAGGGGGCCACGACCAGCACGTCCTCGTACGTGATGAGCGAGGTCTGCCCGTTCCGATCGGTCCACGTCGACGCTCCCTCGACGATTCCGCGCACGATGGCGGCGACCTGGCGTGCTTCGTCGAGCGACTCATTGTCCGACCCCTCGTGATCCGCGGGAACCAGGATCACGCCGGCGCCTTCGAGGCCTCGCGGGCCGATGACGGCCTGGCGGTCGAGGTCGGGACGCGACTCGAGACGGCCCTCGTAGAACGCGACCGAGGTGAACTCGGTGATCTTCGGGTGCAGGCGCCAGGTGTGCTCCAGGAAGAGCCCGAGGTGCGGGAGCATGGTGTCCTGGCCGTCGAGCAGGTGTGCGAGCGCGGACCGATCCGCGCCCGGCGGGTGCGTTCCTTGTATCGGCTGCTCCAGCTGCTGCGGATCCCCGAGCAGCACGATGCTGCGCGTGGCACCGGCCATTGCGAGCACATTGGCCAATGAGATCTGCCCGGCCTCGTCGACGAACAGCACGTCGAGCAGCGCGTCGCTCTTTGCAGAGGACCACAGCCATGCCGTGCCAGCCGCGAGGTTGTAGGTGCCGTCGCCCAGCCCGTCGCGCACCTTCTTGTTGTCCTCGGTCACGGTGATCCGCGCATCGTCCAGGCCGATGATGCCTTCGCTCACCTTCTGGACACCGCGCACGTCCACGGCGAACTCGGCCTTGTCCGCCGCCCGGCAGACCTCCTTGAGGAAGTTCGTGATGACCTTGTGGCTCGTCGCGCTGATCCCGACCCGCCGGCCCTCCGCGAGGAGCCTGACGATCATCTGGGCTCCGGTGTACGTCTTTCCCGACCCGGGCGGCCCCTGGACGGCGAGGGCGCCGTCCCGGAGGCCGCTCGCCAGCCGCGTCGCGGCCTCGAGCTCCGTCTCACCGAGCGACCGAAGCGAGGAGCCTTCCTCCTGCCCGCACTGTGGGGCGCGCCGCATGAGCAGCTCGCGCGCCGCGCGCCACGGGCCGGGCGCATCGATCCCGTTCTCCGCCACCCACTCGCCGAGACGGCGGAGGGCGGCGCGCTGATCCTTGTCGGAAAAGATGTTCAGAGGATTGAGTGCCTCGGGGTGTCGTACCTCTGCGTCGGCCGCCCAGCTCATGTCGACCGTGCTCGCGGCGTCGTCGATCGCGACAAGGTTGCCGCGGATCCGCCAGGAGCTCCACTTCGCGTCCGGATGCTCGCGGTACAGGCGCGGGTCGTACAGGTCATCGCGAGTGCCGATGCCGTGGTCCTGCGCAGGGAAGCGATAGCGCCACGTCTGGCGGAGCATCGACCTGGGCGTGGCCTTGGACGGCTCTCCGACCGGCCCGACGAGCTCGAGGGGTCCCAGGGCCGTCCGATCGTGGGTGACCTCGACCTCGTCCTTGCCCATCCGGTCGAAGAACTCCCAGAATGCGACCTTCGCCTCGCGTCGATGCCACGAGAGGAGGTGCGCCAGCAGCCACCGCGCCTGCTCCTGGTCGCTCCGCTCGACGCGGTCGACGGCAACCGCTGCCGTCAGCGAGTCAGCAAGCGCCTGGACGGCGGCGTCGGACTCGCTGAGCTCCGCCGGGGCCTCGGCCGAGACGGGGGCCGGCCGCGGGACTTCGAGGCCGGTCAATGCCGCGAGATCGTTTCGCCGCAGCTCCAGCCAGTCGCGAAGGGCGGCAGTGCTGAGGACGTCGTCACGGTTGTAGGTCTCGATCGAGCGCAGGATGTCGGACGACGGGCGATCACTGTCACCGAGTTCGAGCCAGTCTTCGAACTCGACGATGCTGGATCCGGCGTCGCGCAGCCCCTCGCTGCGCTCGAACCCGTAGAGCGGCTCCAGGCGCTTGATGCTGTAGCTCTCGACGGACGCTCGCAGCGCCTGGTTGACCGTGCGGTACAGGTCAACCAGGACGCCACCGCGCAGCAGGCTGTCCACCTGGTCCTCACGGGTCGCGTGACGCCCCATCAGCCGTTTCAGCGCCGTCGGCTCGTACGGCGCGTAGTGATAGACGTGCATCTTCGGGTGGGTCCGGAGCCGATCGGTGAGAAGGTCCATCAGACGCTCGAACGCCAGCTTCTCACCGGCGAGGGTGACGTCGCCAGACCCGTCGGGGTCGAACGACCACAGAGCGGTGAACGCCCCCTCCGTGTCAAGCACACCGAAGAGGTAGTCGATCCCGTCATCGAACGCGTACGGATCCCCTTCCAGATCCAGGAACAGGTCGCCTGGATCCGGTGGCGGCAGGGTTCCGAGGCCCCGTTCCGGCTCGATGGCTGCTCCGGCGTCGGGCAGGAAGAGCTCGTACTTCAGCTCCGGCGCGATCGCGCGTCCCTCGACCTGGATCCGGGCCTGCTCACGGACGCGCTGCATGCTTGACGCGCTGGTACCCTCGAGTGGCGGGTCGAACGGCAGCGGAGCCGCGCCGAGCGCGGTCACGGTGCCGATGTCTCTCGCCACGAGCGCCCTGCGCTGCCGGCCGCTGATGCCGGCGACAAGCGACAGATGGTCGTCCGCGCGGCGCCGTTTCGAGCACATCTCCGACCAGCGACAGACGTCGCAGTGCTCGACAGGCTCGGGGTAGCTGCTCGGCGGGTACACCGGCGGGGCATCGACCAGCATGACTTCCTCGAAACGCCGTTTCGCGGCGCGGTAGTAGGCCATGTAGTCGTCCACGCGAAGCTCCGCGGTCGGACGCGCACCCCCGCCGAGGACCACCTTCATCACATCGGGCTGCACTCCCTGGAGAGCGGTCAGCTGCTCGATGTACGAGCAGATCTGGAGCACCGCGCCCGCCTTGACGTGACGCGCGAGCTTCGTGTCGGCGACCTCGTAGTGCCAGGTGCCCCAGGCCGATGCAGGCCGTGACGGGTCATCCACTCGCAGCAGGAAATCGGCATAGCCCAGCCAGCGGCCGTCGAAGAACGTGGCCTGGTAGACGACGTCCGCCCCCTGCCGCATGGCATCGACGGTCTCGGACGCCTGTCGGGCTATCCGCTCTCCCCGGGTCTCCTCGTCGTTGCGCTCGATGCGCACCACGCGTCGTCCGGCGCGCTCGAGGTCCTCGAGGTATCGGTGCTCGTGCTGCTCGCCGCGCCGGCGGATGACGTCGAGCTCGCGGTCCACCCGATTTGGCTTCTCTACCATCCCCGCCAGCGCCGCGCGCTCGAGCGCCGTGAGGTGCTCGCAGGCCAGGTAGCCGACGAGGTCGGTGGCCGAGAACACGGGCTGTCCATCGATGAGCTGCAGTGGGCTTCCTCCTGGCGCATACGGTACCGCTCGCGCGCGACAGCTCGCGTGTCGCGGCGGCCCGGAGAGTGGGCACGCGCCTTGCGGTTCCCACCGACGAGCCCAAGAAGGAGATTCCCGTGAACGGATTTCGTCCTGGCCGCCCCTGGCTGGCGACCGCATGCACACTCGCGCTCGCCCTGGCGGCGTGCTCACCGGCGGCCGATGGCGGCGGCGCGTCCGCCAGCGCAGACGGCGGCGGCGAAGCGACCGCCGGATACCCGTCGGAGGACATTCGAATTATGGCGCCGGCCGATCCCGGCGGTGGCTGGGACAGCACGTCGCGGGCAATGCAGCCGGCCCTGGAGGAGGTTGGCGAGGTCGGGGTGGAGGTCTACAACGTCGGCGGCTCCGGCGGCACCATCGGCCTTGCGCAGTTCGCGACCGACGCCACGGGCGACCCGCATCAGCTGATGGTGATGGGGCTGGTCATGGTCGGCGCGATCCAGACCAACAACGCGACGACGACCCTCGAGGACGTCACGCCCATCGCGAGCCTGACCGCGGAGCAGGAGGCGATCGTGGTGAAGGCGGACTCCGAGTACGAGACGCTCGAGGACCTCGTGAACGCCTGGAAGGAAGACCCGGAGTCGATCTCGTGGGCCGGCGGGTCTGCCGGTGGCACCGATCACATCCTGGTCGGGCTGCTGGCGCAGGCCGCCGGGGTGGATCCCGCGGCGATCAACTATGTCCCGCACGCCGGCGGCGGCGAGGCAGTCACGAACATTCTCAATGGCTCGATGACCGTCGGCGTCAGTGGAGTCAGCGAGTTCGCCGACCAGGTCGAAGCCGGCGAGATGCGTTGGCTGGCGGTCTCCGGTGAGGCGGCACCCGAGGGCGTCGATTCTCCGACCATCACCGATGCCGGGTTCGACGTGGTGCTGGAGAACTGGCGTGGTGTCATGGGTCCCGCGGACCTGAGCGACGCGGACCGTCAGGCCATCATCGAGCTGATCACCGAGATGCACGACTCGGATGCGTGGCAGGCGGCCCTGGAGGAGAACGGATGGACCGACTTCTTCCAGGTGGGCGACGAGTTCGAGAGCTTCCTTGCCGATGAGCGCACCCGGGTCGAAGCGGTCCTTTCCGAGATCGGCCTGACGCAGTAGGCTCCGGCTGATGTCGGAGGCCAGCAGCAGCAACGGCCAGCATGGGCGCCCGGAGGCCACCCGGGTCGCCCTGCTCGGCCCGCGCATCGCGGCCGGGGTTCTGGTGATCGGCGCCGTCTTTCTGATCTTCCAGGCGCTGCAGATACAACAGGGCGCGGGCTACAGCGTGGTCGGGCCGGGAACCATGCCCCTCGTCGCGGCGATCGGCCTCCTTGTCCTGGGCGGAGTGTTCGCAGTCAGAACCACACTCATGCCCGATACGGATCTCGGTGTGACGGCCGCTGCCGAGGAGCAGGTGACTCACTGGGCGACGATCGCCGTGATCGGTGGCCTGCTCATCCTCTACGCCGTGGCATTGAACGGCTTCCGCCTCGGCTCCTTCCAGGTCCCCGGGCTCGGCTACATAGTCGCGACGACCGTGTTCCTGCCAGCCGCCGCCTGGGCTCTGGGGAGCCGCGCCGTCGTGCGCAACGTCGTGGTCGGCGTGGTGATCGCCGTGGTCGTGTACTTCGGGTTCACCGAGTTCCTGGGCGTACGCCTGCCAGGGGGTCTCCTGGACGGCGTGCTTCCTTAGGCGGCGGACCGACGCATGGAAGTCCTCGGGCAGCTGGCCGGCGGCTTCGCGACCGCGCTGACCCCGGAGAACCTGCTCTTCGCGGCCATCGGCGTGACGCTCGGGACGCTGGTCGGTGTGCTCCCAGGCATCGGTCCGGCGCTCACGGTCGCCCTGCTGCTGCCGTTGACCTACAACTTCCAGCCGGTGGGCGCCTTCATCATGTTCGCGGGCATCTACTACGGTGGGATGTACGGCGGGTCGACGACCTCGATCCTGCTCAACACGCCTGGCGAGTCGTCATCGGTCGTCACCACGATCGAGGGATTCCAGATGGCGAAGCGAGGTCGTGGCGGCGCCGCGCTGGCGACGGCGGCCATCGGCTCGTTCGTCGCAGGCACCATCTCGACCATCGCCATCACGCTGCTGGCGCCGATCATCGCGCGCGCCGCGCTTGCCTTCCAGCCGGCGGACTACTTCGCGCTCATGGTGCTCGCCTTCGTCAGCGTCACCGCGCTCATCGGGCGCTCGATGCTCCGGGGGCTGATAAGCCTCTTCGGGGGCCTCTTCATCGGTCTCATCGGGATCGATGTCACCAGCGGGCAGGAACGCTTCACGTTCGGCGTCCCGGAGCTTCTCAACGGGATCGACGTGGTGGTCGTGGCGGTCGGCCTCTTCGCCGTCGGCGAGGCGCTCTACGTTGCGTCGCGGATGCGCCACGTGAAGGAGGAGATCATCCCGGTCGAGGGCTCACTGCTCATGAACCGCGACGAGCTGAAGCGCTCATGGAAGCCGTGGCTCCGCGGCTCGGCCATCGGCTTTCCCATCGGCGCGCTGCCTGCAGGTGGTGCCGAGATCCCGACGTTCCTGTCGTACACCGTCGAGAAGCGAATCAACCCGCGTGCCCCATGGGGGAAGGGCGCCATCGAAGGGGTCGCGGGACCGGAGGCCGCGAACAACGCGGCGTTCTCCGGGGTGCTGGTTCCGCTGCTGACCCTCGGCATCCCAACCTCCGCCACGGCGGCGATCCTTCTGGCGGCGTTCCAGGTCTACAACCTCCAGCCCGGCCCGCTCCTGTTCCAGAACTCCGGCGATCTGGTGTGGGCCCTGATCGCCAGCCTCTACATAGGCAACCTGATGCTCCTGGTACTGAACCTGCCGCTGATCAGGATCTGGGTGAAGATCCTCCAGATCCCGCGCGCGCTGCTCTACGGGGCGATCCTGGTATTCGCCACGCTGGGTGTCTATAGCGCTTCGAACTCGCTCGTCGATGTTCTGATCATGTACGTCATTGGCGTCCTGGGCTTCTTCATGCGCCGATACGACTTCCCGGTGGGTCCGATGATCCTGGGCGTGATCCTTGGGCCGCTCATGGAGAAGCAGTTCCGCACCGCACTGCAGGTGTCGCAGGGGGACCTCTCGATCTTCGTCACGCGGCCCATCTCGCTCATCATCCTGCTCATCGCCGGGGTGGCGATGGTCGCCCCGTTCGTGCCTCGCCTGATGGGGCGCGGCAGGCGCCTCACGGTGGGCAGCGGCTCGGAGGACTGAGCGCGGCGTTTCACACGGTCATGACACGCGTGCGCTACCGTGCGGGTATGCCGCAGGCACCCCGGTAGCCAGTGCCACCGCCCTCAGCACCCGGAGCCCCTCCCCGATGACCGCCACGCCCGCCTATGCGGCTGATGACCAGCCGCCCATCATCCTTCCGCACCGTGTTCGGCTGCAGATCCTGGGCGCAGTGCTGCTCGGTATCTTCCTGGCAGCCCTCGACCAGACGATCGTGGGGACTGCGCTTCCGGTGATCGTCACCGACCTCCAGGGCAACGACGTCTACATCTGGGCCTTTACGGCGTACATCCTGACCGCGACGGTGAGCGGACCGATCTACGGCAAGCTCTCGGACCTCTTCGGTCGGCGGCCGCTGTTCATGATCGGCGTCGCGGTGTTCCTGCTGGGCTCCATTCTCTCCGGCCTCTCGCAGGAGATGTGGCAGCTCATCGCCTTCCGTGGGCTCCAGGGCCTTGGCGCGGGCGCGCTCTTCCCCATCGCGCTGTCGATCATCGGCGACAT
>Ga0136611_10003976_pt1 | contig 10363 bp, 10 predicted proteins | sample AntDrymUQ2232306_2_FD_106645 | JGI IMG/M metagenome (GOLD analysis project Ga0136611, IMG submission 106645) | Polar desert sand microbial communities from Dry Valleys, Antarctica - metaG UQ223 (23.06) | ecosystem: Environmental > Terrestrial > Soil > Desert | place: Antarctica: Dry Valley... | reverse complement strand
TCGCGGCGCGCCGCGATGGTGATGAGCGCGTGCGCGGGCTGCCCTCCCATCGCCGCGATATCGCTGATCGCGCGGCAGAGCGCTTTCCAGCCGATGAGCGCGGGCTTTTCTCCAGGCGTAAAGTGGACGCTTTCGATCACGCAGTCGGTTTTCAGCAGGCTCCAGTGCTTGTCCCGTGGGCGGCCAATGACGGCGCAATCGTCGCCCGGGCCGACGAGCACGTCTTCATGACAACGACCAAGACGAGCGATGAGGCGCTGGACGACCTGGTCTTCTCCGATGTCGGCGAGCGTCACGGGCTCGGGATGCCGTGCGCTTGCCAGGCGAGCAGGGCGAGCTGCGCGGAGTTGAACGTGGCGTGCATCACGATGGGCACGAGGATCGTCCCGGTGACCTCGTAGGCGAGGGTGAACGCGAGCGCGAGCACGACGAGCGCGGGAAAAGCCGCGGCATTGAAGTGGACGGCGGCAAAGAGCAGGGAGGTCGCAACAGCGCTGGCGAGCGCGCCGAGGTAGCGTTTCCCGACCACATAAAAGTAGCCGCGGAAGAAGACTTCCTCGACGAGCGGCTGGCTGATCGCCGCCACCACTGCAAGCAGCGCGAGCGCGGCGTAGTCGCTCTCGATGAACGTCTCGCGGAAGATGCCGATGAGTTCCTGTTCCTGAGCCTCGGCTCCGAGCGCAGCGTTCGCCGCAGCTCCGATCACGAGGAGAATCGGGAACAGCGCGAAGATCAACCCGACGGCGAGGATCGCAGCCCGCGCACCGCGCATTCCCTGAAGCCCGAAAAAGCGCCGCAACTCAACCCCGCGCACCTGGAGGAAGGTGATCAGGAGCGCGAGCGCACCGAGGCAGAACAGGGCGCTCGGAAGGACCTTTTCGAACGTGATCTTTGGAGCCGGCTCGGCATCGCCGCGGGTGATCACGAGGACGGTCTGCATGGCGAGAAAGAGGAAGAGGAACGACGCGAGCAGCCCGTCGGGGATGGCGACCGCGGCCGTCTGCACGCGCCCGCCTTTCTCCCGCAAATGCCGCAACAGCCGCGCGTAGATGATGATCCCGATCGGCACGCACGCGATCAGGAGAGCGCCGAGGACTTGCAGCAGCGGTGCGCTCATCGCCGGCCTGGGTGGAGCACGCGACTCGCGTGCGCTGCGCGGCGACTCGCCGCGCAGAACATCGCGCGCACGACCTGCGACAGCGCCCCAGAATTGTGTTTTCGGCCCCGCGCCAAAAACCGCACGCGACTCGCGTGCTCTACCCAGCCGCTCACGGCGCGAGGATGCTCGGGAGGTAGTAGAGTTTGCCCGCCTCGAGCTTCGGCAGAAGTGAGCCGCGAAGGTCGAGCTCGACTGTGGTTTTTCCGGTCTTCGACTCGGTGTTTCCCAGAAAGCGCAAGAGCCGCGAAAGTTTGAAGGGTGATTCGTAGCGGATGATCGCCGCGTCCTTGATCTTCGCGAGCTCCAGCGCCTTCGCGTAAGCGACTTCCACATCGCCGAGCTGGTTTACCAGCTTCGCATCGAAGGCGTCCTTCCCCGAAATAACGCGGCCGTCCGCGAGGCCATTGCGAAGGTCCTGCTCCGGGAGACCGCGCTCCTTCGCGACAATGCCGACGAATTTCCCATACGTCTGCATGATCAACGCCTGCAGATATTCACGTTCCGCGGGAGTCATCTCGCGGCTTCCGCTGAGCATATCCTTCATCTCACCGCTCTTGATGGTCACCATGTCGAGTCCCACTTTTTCGAAGAGATGCCGGTAGTTCAGCGTGGACATGATCACGCCAATCGAGCCGGTGAAGGTCGTCTCGTTGGCGATGAGCCAGCTTCCCCCACAAGCGACATAGTAGCCGCCGCTCGCGGCCACCGAACCCATATACACGACCACCGGCTTCTTCTTCTCGTCTCGAAACCGCCGGACGGCATTGTAGATCGTGTCGGACGCGGTCACTTCGCCCCCCGGCGAGTCGACGTAAAGCACGACGGCTTTGACCCGGGCGTCGTCACCGGCCTGCCGGAGTTGGAGCTTCAGGTCATCGACGGCGGTGTCGCCCATCGCGCCGGGCTCCATTGAGGTAATGATCCCGCGAAGATAAATGACGGCCACTTTGTCGGCGTCGCGCTCTTTGGATGGGACCACCAGCTCCTCTTCGAACTTCGGCAACTCCGCGGTGCCAAGCGTGCCGCGCATTGTGTCCGTCGAGCCGACCGCAAGGATCAGGTTCAACATCACGCTCATCGCGAGCAGAATCACTGCGACGATAAGCGCGGCATTAAGGCAGCCGGAACGCGGAGTGGTCATGAGGCGCCGAAGGTGGCGGGCACTGGCAGGGCGGGCAAGCGGGGAAGTGGAGGAATGCAGCGCAAACAAAACCGCCGGGCTCCTCGCGGAACCCGGCGGTCGTGACTTTCTCTTCGGAGAACGTCGGCGGTTCGACTTAGTAGTCCATCCCGCCGCCGCCGCCGTGGCCGTGGCCGTGCGGGTCGCCAGCCGGGGCTTTGTTCTTCTCCGGGATCTCGGTGATCAGCGCCTCGGTGGTGAGGAGCAGACCGGAGATCGAAGCTGCGTTCTGCAACGCGCTGCGGGTGACCTTTGTCGGATCAACGACGCCGGCTTTCACGAGATCCACCCATTCGCCAGTGGCGATGTTCAGACCGTCGTTGCCTTTGCGGCGTTTGCACTCGCTGACGATCAGCGCGCCTTCCAGACCTGCGTTGTCGGCGAGTTGGCGGAGCGGGCTTTCGACCGCGCGGCGCACGATTTCTGCGCCGACCTTCTCGTCGCCGGTGACATCGAGACTATCGAGCACCTTCTGCGCACGGATCAAAGCGACGCCGCCCCCTGGGACGATGCCTTCTTCGACAGCCGCGCGAGTCGCGTGCAGAGCGTCTTCGACGCGGGCTTTCTTCTCCTTCATCTCGGTTTCGGTCGCAGCGCCGACATTGATGACGGCAACACCACCGGCGAGCTTCGCAAGGCGCTCCTGGAGCTTCTCGCGATCGTAATCCGAGGTGGTCTCCTCGATCTGGCGGCGAATCTGATTTACGCGGCCCTGGATGTCCGCCTGCTTGCCGGAACCTTCCACGATCGTGGTGTTCTCCTTGTCAATCGTGACGCGCTTGGCCCGGCCGAGGTCTTCGAGGGTGATATTCTCGAGCTTGATGCCGAGATCTTCCGCGAGAAGACGGCCGCCGGTGAGGACAGCAATATCTTCGAGCATCGATTTCCGGCGATCGCCGAAGCCAGGTGCCTTCACCGCGGCGACGTTGATCGTGCCACGGAGCTTGTTCACCACGAGTGTCGCCAGCGCTTCGCCTTCGACGTCTTCCGCGATGATCAAGAGCGGCTTGCCGGTCTTGGCGATCTTCTCGAGGATCGGCAGCAGATCTTTCAAGCTGCTGATCTTCTTTTCGTGGATCAGGAGATAGGGGCTTTCCAGCACCGCTTCCATCGCCTCGGCGTTGGTTACGAAGTAAGGGGAGATATAGCCTTTGTCGAACTGCATACCCTCGACGACATCGAGAGTGGTTTCGATCGACTTGGCTTCTTCCACCGTGATCGTTCCGTCCTTGCCGACTTTATCCATCGCGTCGGCAATGATGTTGCCGATCGCAGTGTCCCAGTTAGCCGAAACGGTTGCGACCTGCGCGATCTCGGTCCGGTCTTTGACCTTCTTCGAGATCCGCACGAGCTCCGCGACGATTGCTTCAACGGCCTTGTTGATGCCGCGCTGCAATGACGTTGGGTTCGCACCCGCAGTCACGTTGCGAAGGCCTTCCTTGTAGATCGACTCCGCAAGCACCGTCGCCGTGGTCGTGCCGTCGCCAGCGATGTCGCTGGTCTTCGATGCGACTTCGCGAACGAGCTGCGCGCCCATGTTTTCATAGGGGCATTCCAACTCGATCTCCTTGGCGACGGTTACGCCGTCCTTGGTGATCGTCGGCGAGCCGAATTTCTTGTCGAGAATGACGTTCCGGCCTGATGGCCCGAGCGTCGCCTTGACTGCTTTGGATAGTTTCTCGACGCCGCGGAGCAATGCATGCCGCGCGCTTTCGTCGAAGTAGAGTTGTTTAGCTGCCATGTGTGTCTTTGTAGGTTAGTTGAGTTGTAGTGTTTGGACTTAGCCGATGATCCCGAGGATATCGTCTTCCCGCATGATCAGGTAACCCTGACCGTCGATCTTGATTTCCGTGCCGCCGTATTTGCTGATCAGCACCTTGTCGCCTTTCTTGACGGTGAACTCGATCTTCTTGCCGTCTTCATCGCGCTTGCCCGTGCCGAGCGCCACGACTTCCCCCTCCTGGGGTTTCTCTTTGGCGGTATCAGGGATGATAATCCCGCCCTTTTTGACTTCACCTTCCTCGAGAGGTTTCACGAGGACGCGATCCCCGAGGGGACGAACGTTTACTGCCATATTGTTTTCGGTTGTGGTTTGTTGTTTGGTTTTTACGACTCACCGCGGAGGCGGAGACTTCCGTCGGCGAGGCCGGCGTGATCTAACTTCTGCGGAGTCGGTAAATTGGTTCCGTGGACGCCGCGGCTACTTCTTCTTGTCGTCGTCCACGACTTCGAACTCGGCGTCGACGACATCGCCCTGGTTCTTGGCCGGCCCGTCCTGACGCTCGCCTTGGGGTGCTGATCCGAAGTCGGGCGGCGCCCCTGCGCCTCCGGCGCCCGCCGCGGCATTCTTATAGAGCTCTTCGCTGACGCTCTGAAACTTATTCTGTAGCTCGGTATAGGTGCTCTTGATGGCATCTGTGTCGTTACCCTTCAGGGCCTCGCGAACTGCCTCGATCTTCTTCTGGATCTCGGCTTTGTTCTCGGCACTGATCTTTTCGCCGAGATCCGTGAGTTGCTTCTCGCACTGATACGCGAGGTTATCCGCGTTGTTACGAACTTCTGCGGATTCCTTCGCTTTGCGATCCTCCTCGGCATGGAGCTCCGCTTCTTTCTGCATCTTCTCGACCTCTTCTTTGCTGAGGCCTGAGCTGCCGGTGATGCTGATCTTCTGCTCCTTGCCGCTGCCCAGGTCCTTGGCGCTCACGTGCAGAATACCATTCGCGTCGATATCGAAAGTTACTTCGATCTGCGGGACGCCGCGGGGTGCCGGCGGGATGCCGTCGAGATGGAAGGTGCCAAGTTTCTTGTTATCGCGCGACATTGGCCGCTCGCCTTGTAGCACGACAATCTCGACTCCGGGTTGACTGTCGCTGTAAGTGGAAAAGATCTGCGACTTACGCGTCGGGATCGTCGTATTGCGCGGGATCATCGGCGTTGCTACACCACCCGCAGTCTCGATCGCCAACGTTAGAGGAGTTACATCCAGCAGGAGAACGTCTTTCACGTCACCCTTGAGCACGCCGCCTTGAATGGCAGCGCCGATCGCAACGACTTCGTCCGGGTTCACGCCCTTGTGTGGCTCTTTCCCGATCAAATTGCGCGCGGTCTCAACAACCTTCGGCATGCGAGTCATTCCGCCGACGAGCACGAGCTCATTGACATCCTTCTCGGAAAGTCCGGCATCCTTCAAACAGGCTCGCACCGGCGTCAGGGTGCGCTGGAATAGTTGATCGGTAAGTTGCTCCAGCTTCGAGCGTGTGAGCTTCTTCTGAATATGTTTCGGCCCGGTTTGGTCCGCAGTGACGAACGGGAGGTTGATCTCGTATTACTGCGAGCTCGAGAGCGCGATCTTTGCCTTTTCCGCTTCCTCTTTGATCCGCTGAACCGCATCCGGCTGCTTGGTTAGATCAATGCCCGACTCCGCTTTAAACTCAGAGAAAATCCAATCCATCACGGCGTTATCCCAATCATCGCCGCCGAGGTGGGTATCGCCGTTCGTCGCCTTCACCTCGAAAACACCTTCGCCAATTTCCAGGACGGAAATGTCAAAAGTGCCGCCACCGAGATCATAGACGGCAATCTTTTCGTCGGCTTTCTTGTCCAGCCCGTAGGCCAGTGATGCCGCGGTCGGCTCGTTGATGATGCGGAGCACTTCCAGTCCGGCGATCTTCCCGGCGTCCTTGGTGGCGGTGCGCTGCGAGTCGTTGAAATAAGCAGGCACCGTGATCACCGCCTGAGTGATCGTTTCGCCGAGCTTCGCTTCTGCGTCGGCTTTGAGCTTCGCGAGGATCATCGCGCTAATTTCCGGCGGCGAATACGTCTTCGTTTCGCCGTTGGCAGTGATGGAAATGTGGGCATCCCCGTTGGGCGCTTTGACGAGCTTGTAAGGAACGCGATGCAGCTCACCTTGAATCTCATCGAACTTCCGACCCATGAACCGCTTCACCGAGAAAATGGTGTTTTGCGAGTTCGTGATCGCCTGCCGCTTTGCTGCCTGCCCAACCAGGCGCTCGCCGGTTTTCGAGAACGCCACCACCGAGGGGGTGGTCCGCGCACCTTCGGAGTTTTCGAGGACCGTTGGCTCGCCGGCGTCCATGATCGCCATGCAAGAGTTCGTTGTGCCGAGGTCGATTCCGAGAATTTTGGCCATTTTGTGGAAAGGTTGAAAGAGACGCGCCTTCGGAAGACGCTGCCGGCCTCTCAGCAAATCCGACGCCGCTATCTCTCGAAGGCGTCAAGTTGCTTCTGTTCAACCGCTTACAACGCGCTTCCCACTTTCGGTTACTGCGACATAGCACTAGGTCTGTCACATCTCCCATCTCCCAGTGGGACAGGAGTGCACAGCGGGCCCGGGCTTTTTCGGTTCGACCACAGGGCCAACGGAGTGAAGACTAACTGCCGGATGCGCTCCCTTCGCTATTCAGTCCTCACGAGCATGGTCCTGCTCACCTCTGCGAGCGCAGACGACCTCAAGTGGAACGTCACCTCCGAGTGCCAGATGATCGTGCTGCCCCAGAAGGTCGCGCTTTCGCTCCTGCCGGGGCTGAAGGATGAGGCAAAGTCCGAGGCGGGGATGGCGAAGGTCCAGGACCTGATCGCGAAGGGAGAGGCCACGCTGGCGGCGCACTTGATCGCCAAATCGAAAAACAACGAGAAGGTCGAGGCGGAAACCGCGGAGGAACTGCGTTATGCAACGGAACACAATCCGCCCCAGCTCCCTGTTAATGCGCCGGAAGATATCGAAGTGTTGAAAGCCTGGCCGGTCGTTGCCATCAGTCCCATCTCATTCGAAACACGCAATGTCGGTCAAAAACTCGAAGCCGACGTGAGGGTGGGAGAGGACGGGAAGGTGTTGTCGGTTGGCGCCGTCGTGCAGCACACGCGCTTTCTGCGCTGGGCAAAAACGGATGCCGGGACCCTTGCCAACGGGAAGCAACTCTTCGTTGAGCAGCCGATCTTTCACGTGGCGAAGAACACCTGTTCGCTGACGATGCGCAACGGCCAGTGGATTCTCGTGGGAGTGCATAAGCTCGTTGAGCCTGCGGAAACTTTGGAAATCTTCCTGCTCAAGGTTTCAGCTTCACCAGCGCCATGAGGGCCGCTTTCGCTGCGCTCCTGGTTGCGGTGCCGATCCATGGGGAGGAACCCGTTTGGAGCGTCCGCGCTGAGCTCCTCGTGGTGCAGCTTCCCCTTCGTGAAGTCATTCGTCTGGAACCGCGGCTGCGCGGCTCGAAGGTTGGGGCGGTAATCGAGGAGATTCAGGCGAAGATCGCAGGCGGAGAAGCTCAGTTGATCGCCGCGCCGGTGATTTGGGCGAGAGACGGCGAGCGCACGTTCTCGGAAACGGTCGAAGAGGTGCGGTATTCGACGGAATACAACCCTCCCCACGCTCAAGGATTTTTCGCCCCACCAGGGGCCGCCGCTCGGGCGGCGCCTAACTTCGCAGATGTGCTCATCCCGAACGCCGAGCGCTTAAGTCGTCCGACACTTGACGTCCCCAACACTTACGAAACGCGGAACGCCGGCCATGCCTTGGAGATGGAAGCGCGAGTTGATAAAGACACGCGGACGATCGAGCTCGCAGTCTTCGCTCACGACGTTTCGTTCACAGGGATGCGGCGGATTCTGAAAACGCCCGCACACGCCAACGACGCCCTGTTCGCGCAGCCGGAATTCCGAACGTTGAAGACGACGACGGCGATCACCATGGGATCCGGCGAGTGGGTGTTGCTGAATCGTTCGCTCCTGACCGCCGACCGCTGTGAGTTGTTCTTCCTCCGCGCCACGGCCGTTCCTCCGCTGCCATGAGATGCCTCGCTTTTGTCTCAGCCCTTCTCGGCGTGGCTTTCGCGCATGCGCAGGAGGAACGGGCTTTGCCCGTCGACCTCGAATTTGATCTGATCGTCGTGCAGCTTTCGGAAAGCGCCGCACTTCCGCTGATTGCGGACCTGCGCAATTCGGGCAAAGCCTCGCAAGCCCGGGACCTGATCCTGACGATGGTGGCGAAAAAGGGGGCGACGCTGATGGGCTGGCCCATCCTCCGAGCGAAGAGCGGCCAGCGGGCGGTGGTCGAACAGATCCTGGAGATGCGCTACGCCACCCAATACGACGCTCCCGGCGCCGGGAAGATCACACAGACGACCGAGCCCACAGTGCCGCTGGCCGGTCGCAGTGCCGTGAGTTCCGGAAAAGTCGCGACCCATGCAGCTTTTGTTTCGGAGGGTATTCCGGTCTCATTCGAGACACGCAATGTGGGGGTGACTTTGGAGATCGAAGGAACAATCGTGGCGGATTTGGCCATCGACTTGAGCCTCGTCCCTCAGCACGTCCGCTTCGCGGGATTTCGGAAGGCGGAAATCGAACAAAAAGAAACGGGCAAGAAGGTGGTGGTGGAACAACCGGAGTTCATCGTCAACAAGGTCACCACTTCGCTGACGGTGCGGCCCGGCGACACGACGCTGCTTGGCGTATTCAGACTGCAAGAGCCAGCAGGTCATATGGAGCTGTTCATATTGCAGACAAACATCATCCGAGCCCCCGCGGCGGCCACCCCCGACCTTAAAACCAGCCCGCCAAAAACGAGAGGGAAGTAACTGGCTTGCGCTTCAGCGCAGCCACTCGACGACCTGCCTCGCCCAATACGTGATGATCAGGTCGGCCCCGGCGCGCTTGAAAGCGGTCATCGTCTCGAGCACGGCGGCGCGTTCGTCGATCCAGCCATTTTGCGCCGCGGCTTTGACCATCGCGTATTCGCCACTGACGTTGTAAACGGCAGTGGGAACTCCAAAGCGCTCTTTGACTCGCCAAACGAGGTCGAGATAGGGGAGCCCTGGTTTCACCATGACGATGTCCGCGCCTTCGGCGAGATCGAGCTCTACTTCCCGCAGCGCTTCGCGGGCGTTGGCGGCATCCATCTGGTAAGTGCGACGATCTCCGATCTGCGGGGTGCTTTCCGCGGCATCGCGGAACGGCCCATAGAAGGCGGAAGCGAACTTTGCTGCGTAGCTCATGATCGCGACACGGTCGAAGCCTGCGGAATCCAAGCCTGCCCGGATGGCGCCGATCCGACCATCCATCATGTCGCTCGGTGCGACGAGGTCCGCACCGGCCGCCGCGTGCGAGACAGCCGTGCGCACGAGCAACTCCACAGAGGCGTCGTTTTCTACATGCACCTGGTCACCGTGAAAATGGGCGATGCCGCAGTGCCCATGACTCATGAACTCGCAGAGGCACACGTCTGTGATCACGATCAAGCCTGGAACCTCCGCCTTGAGCGCACGCACGGCCCGTTGGACGACGCCTTGTTCCGCAAAAGCCTGGGAAGCAGTCTCATCCTTTTCGCGCGGGATCCCGAAGATCAGCACCGCGGGGACTCCCGCGTCGAACGCCGCGCGCGCTTCGAGGACGACCTCGGTGGATGAGAGCTGAAAGATGCCGGGCATCGAACCGACTGCGGCGCGGCCCTCGATTTTCTCGGATACGAAGAGCGGCAGAATAAAATCTTCGCGCCGCAGCGAGGTCTCCCGCACCATGGAACGCAACGCTGCGGAGACCCGCAGGCGGCGAGGACGGCGGAGCAGATGCATCGCGCAGCTTACGAGCCGCAGCGAAGAGCAGCAAGCGGCGTAGCTGCGCGTCCAGAGCCGGCGCTACACCGCAGCCTTATTGCGGAAGCGCGTGGTCCTTCGGCTTCTTGCCTTTGATGAAGGTGTTGAATCCATACATCGTCGGCTTGAACTCGCCAAAAAGCGCTACGTCGGCTTTCGCCGGCACGTCGAGGCCGGTAAACGAGTAGGCGGCGTTGACGAGAAGGCGCCGCAGCCCTTCGTTCGCGAGGTCGGTCGCGGAGCCCATGGTCGTGCAGAGGATCTTGTTTGTTTTGCCGGCTTCGTTGCGGTGGTCGCGGGTCCAAACGACCGGCATCATCGGGTCGTTCACCCCCTGCTCAACTTTGTCTGCGCGCTTCTTTTTGTAATCTGCGGGGGTAGCGTCGGGCGTCATTCCCTTGAGGACCTGGCCGCGGA
>Ga0136611_10003975_pt1 | contig 10363 bp, 8 predicted proteins | sample AntDrymUQ2232306_2_FD_106645 | JGI IMG/M metagenome (GOLD analysis project Ga0136611, IMG submission 106645) | Polar desert sand microbial communities from Dry Valleys, Antarctica - metaG UQ223 (23.06) | ecosystem: Environmental > Terrestrial > Soil > Desert | place: Antarctica: Dry Valley... | reverse complement strand
GCACGATTTGGGCTACGCGCGCAATGACAAAGGCCGCCTGCGTTTTGATGACTTGGACACCGCAACCTGGGGCTGCGGCGCGCGGATGAATGAATTGACCGGCGCATTGGCTTTGGCGCAACTACGAAAACTGCCGCAGATTTGCGCCGCGATGCGCGAGCGCAAGCACAAATTAAAAGCTCTGCTGGCCGATATTCCCGGTTTGCAATTTCGAAAAATGGACGATGCGGCTGAAGAAGCCGGCAGCTTTTTATTGACGACTTTGCCGACTGCAAAAAAAACGGAATTTTTCGTCAAAGCATTGCGGGCAGAAGGCATTACGACTGACGAGCGCGGCCTGACGAATTTGCGGATGACCGATTGGGGCTTGCACATTTATTACAACATCCCTGCCCTCGTCAAAAAATTGCCGGTCAGCGACGGCAACAATCCGTGGACAGATGCGCGCAACAATGCGAGCGGCAAAATCAGTTATCAAAAAGGCGCGTTGCCGGTTTGCGACGATTTGATTTCGCGCACGATTTTGCTGGCGATTCCACCTGTTTTAACTTCTCGTGATTTGAAAGACATCAGCGCGGCATGGCATAAAGTCGCCTTCGCGCATCCTTTGATTTAACCGCATGAGAACTCTTCTTTTCGCGCACGCGCGCCCCGATGAAGTACTCGCCGCCCGCGCAGAGGGAGTACTCTGGCTGCCGGTCGGTCCATTGGAATGGCACGGGCCGCACCTGCCTTTTGGCGTGGATGCCTTGAACGCCGAAGCGACGGCCTTAGCTTGCGCCAAACAAATGGGCGGCCTGGTGCTTCCGACTTTATATTGCGGAACCGAACGCGAGCGCGGCCCGGAAATGCTGGCCGATCTGGGGCTTGATCCGCAAGAATTTATCATCGGCATGGATTTCCCGAAGCATAGCTTGAAAAGCGGATATTTCCCTGAAGAAGAATTCGCGTTGCAGGTGCAAGGCTGGATCGAGCGCGCTGCCGATTGGCAATTTCCGATTTTAGTCATTGTCAATGGACACGGCGCGCAGAATCACAACACGGTTTTAGAAAGGCTGGTGCAAGCGCATCGCAAAGGGAGTACTCCCATTAATGTACTGGCGTTTTTAGCACTCGTCGCCGAGCCGGGCGGCAGCTTGAATGTCGGTCACGCTTCCTCTGATGAAACCAGCTTGATGATGTTCGATTATCCCGAAGATGTCGCGCTCCATCTTTTGCCTTCAAAAGATCAGCCGTTAAAAAGCGCGGAATTTGGAATTGTGGATGACCCGACTTTTCGCGGCCAGCCGACGCCGGACTTTTCGCTGCGAATCGAAGATGATCCGCGCTTTCACTCTAATCTTGAGCGCGGCCAATCGGTCAGAACGCGGACGGTCGAATATATTTGCGCGCGCGTGCAGGAATTTCAAAAAGATAATCGCGCGCCGCGAACCAATCTTTCCGCAAAATTGTAAACGAGAATGAAAATGTTAAATGTCGGATTCATCGGTTGCGGCGGCTTTGTGCGCGGCAATCACTTGCCGAATGCAGCGATGAATCCCGGCTTGAAAGTTCATGCTCTTTGCGACCTTAACCACGAAAATCTCAATTCATTGGCCGCGAAATATTTGCCGTGTTACGTCACGACTGACGCTGAAAAACTTTTCGCCGATTCCGCAATTGATTTCATTGTCATCGGCACCAAGCCGGATACGCGTGTCCCTATCATTCGCGGCGCGGCTTTGGCGGGCAAGCCGGTTTACGTTGAGAAACCGTTAAGCATGGGATGGGAAGACAGCCGCGAGATTTTGGAGATTTTGCGCCAAAATCCGGTTCCGCTTCAAGTCGGTTTCAACCGCGCATATTCGCCGATCATGCAGGAAGCGCGGCGGATTTTTCGCAAGCAGCGCGGCGAAACGACGATGATTTCTTATCGCATTTGTGGCGAGTTCGATCTCTTTCCACAATTTCATAAGGACGCTTTAACCACGCTGGATGAAAGCGCCATTATCCATGAAGCTGTCCACATTTTTGATCTGCTCAATTGGCTAACGGAAAGCGAACCACTCAGCATTTATTGTTCGGGTGGCGCGAACGATGACAACATTCTTGTACTGGAATATCCGAACAATACGCGCGCCAGTATCTTGTTGAGCAATCAGAGTACCGAAGGCTTTCCCAAAGAGCGCATGGAAGTTTTCAGCAATTGCAGTACTCTGGTAATGAACGAATTCATCGAACTGCAAGTCGCCCAAATTCCCGGCGAGGAAGATCAATTTTTCCCACTCAAAAGTTTTCCGGGCGGCGACGCGAAAGAGCTGCAAAGCGAAGCGCAGTTGCGGGCGCATCTAAAAAATTGGCGTTCACGTTTGACTTCGGAACAAATCGCAGCTGGATATTATTACGGTTCACGTCCCAGCGTAAATAAAGGACATTACGACGCGCTGGAGTATTTCCGAATTTGCGTCGAGAAAAATCAGCCAATCGAAACCGACGCGCGACGCGGCGCGCTCGCTACGATTATGGGCTTGGAAGCCTTAAAATCATTGCGCGAAAGGCGTGTCGTTGACCTTGACTTCAGTACTTTGCAATAAGCACTCGTTATGCAACCCATCGTTCAAATATCTCTCGACTTAACCGACATCGAAGAAGCCGTTTCGACAGCGCACACGGCAGTGCGCGCGGGCGTGGATTGGCTCGAAGCCGGGACGCCTTTGCTGTTAGCCGAAGGATTGCATTGCGTGAAGCGATTGCGCCGCGAGTTTCCCAATCATCCCATCATCGCCGATTTGAAAACGATGGATGGCGGTTATCTCGAAGCCGAAATGATGGCGAAAGCCGGAGCCACGCATGTGGTGGTGATGTCGCGCGCGCATCCAGCGACGATCAAGCAAGTCGTGCAGGCCGGGCGCGATTTTAATGTCAAAGTCATGGGCGATGATTTGGGCGAAGATGACAAACCCTCGGCTTGCCGCAAAATGCAGGAGTTGGGCGTAGATTACATCGTGCATCACATCGGCTACGACGAGCGGCGCGACCCGGAAGTGCAAGCCGCAAATGGCGGACGAATGCCCAACCCGATTGATGAATTAAAAGAAATTGTCGCCGCCGTCACGATTCCCGTGCAGGCGGTTGGCGGATTGAGTTTGGAGCAGGCGGTCGAGATGCCGCTTTATGGCGCGCCCCTCGTCGTGCTTGGCGCGCCCCTCGTGATTGATGCCGACGCTTTCAAAACTGCGGATCACGATTTGGAATCTCTTTTGAAAGAACTGGTGCGACGCATCCGCGAAAACGGCGAGAAGGTGAAATCATGAATTCTCAAACCATGCCCGCCGTTGTGCAATTTGGATTGGAACCGCTACAAGTCGAATTGCGTGAAGTTCCCGTTCCTGAATTCGGCGAAAACGAAGTTTTGCTGCGCGTGGGCGCGGTCGGCGTTTGCGGCAGCGAAGTGCATCAATATCACGCCACGCATTCTTGGCCGGTGAATATTCCCGTGACTTTAGGCCACGAATTCGGCGGCACCATCGCCGCCGTGGGAAAGGGAGTACTCGGCTTCTCTGAAGGCGACCGCGTGGTATCCGAAACCGCCGCTGTCATCTGCGAATCGTGCGTTTATTGCCGCACGGGAAACTACAATTTATGCCCCACGCGCAGCGGTTTCGGATATGGCGTGGACGGCGCGATGACGCAATACGTGCGCGTTCCCGCGCGTTGTCTGCACCGCATTCCCGATAGTTTGCCTTTTGAAATCGCCGCGTTAACAGAGCCGTGCTGCGTCGCTTACAACGCCGTCGTCGAAGGCTGCAAAATTCGACCGGGCGATACCGTTTTCATTCTCGGCCCCGGCCCCATCGGCTTGATTTGCGTGATGATGGCGAAATTGCGCGGCGCAGGCCGCATTGTGATGGCCGGGCTTTCTTCCGACACTTCGCGCTTTGAAGTCGCGCGGCAAATCGGCGCCACTGATATTCTCGATTTGCAAACGCAGGATGCATCGGAATTGATTAAATCGCTCGGCGATGGTTTTGGCGCGCATGTCGTGATTGACGCGGCGGGCGCATCAGCCGCGTTCAAAACCGCAATTGAGGTTGTCAGGCCGATGGGACAGATTGTTAAAGTCGGCTGGGGGCCGAAGCCGCTGGGCTTTTCGCTCGATCCTCTGGTGCAAAAAGCGGTCACGGTGCGCGGCTCGTTTTCGCACAATTATCCGATCTGGGAGCGCGTGATCGCGTTGCTTTCGCAAGGCCAGCTTGATATTCGTCCGCTCATTGGAATGCAATCTTCCCTCGAAAAGTGGCAGCAGTGTTTCGATGGAATGCACGCCGGGCAGTTCGCTAAAGCCGTACTCACGCCATGACCGAAAACACTTTTAACTCTGATGGTCGGCTCTCCGAAAAAATTGCGGTCGTGACCGGCTCGACGAGTGGTATCGGCAAAGGCATCGCGCGCGAGTTCGCTTTGCAGGGCGCGCGAGTACTTCTGTCCGGGCGCGACGAAACGCGCGGCGCAAAAGCCATTGAAGAAATCATTGCTGCTGGAGTACCGCGAGAAAACTTGTCGTTTGCACCCGCTGATTTATCGGACGCCGAAAGTTGCCGCTGTCTCATCGCAAGCGCGGTCGAAGTTTTCGGCGCGCTTGATGTTCTGGTTAATAACGCCGGCGACATGAAACGCGGCAATGTCGAAAACACAACCGTGGAGCAATGGGACGAACAAATGACGGTCAATTTGCGCGCGCCGTTTATCCTCACTCAAGCGGCGATTCCGCATTTGAAAGTGCGCGGCGGCTCAATTGTCAATATCGGTTCCGTGAATGCTTTTGTCGGCGAAACCAAGCTCTGCGCGTATTCGGCGTCCAAAGGCGGGCTGCTGAATTTTTCCAAAAACGCCGCCGCTTACCTCAATCAATATCGGATTCGCGTCAATGTTTTGAACGTCGGCTGGACATTGACCGAAGGCGAAAACGCCGTGATGAAAGCCGACACTGGAAAAGAAGACTGGCTCGAAGAAGCCAATCAAACGCGCGCTTTCGGGCGTTTGCTTTTGCCGCGCGACATTGCCTTGGCCGCGCTTTATTTCGCTTCGGATGAAAGCGCATTGATTACCGGGACGGCGCTCGACATGGAGCAGCATCCATTGGGCTCGCGCGGGACAATTGGCCGGTGAAGGGAGTACTTTCATGCCCATAAAATTAGCCGCTTTTCCAAAGTGTTTTCTCGAACAAATGATGGCGGGCGAAATGTCCGTCTTCCAATGGATCAAATGCGCCGCGACGCTTCCTCACATTACAGGCGTCGAGTTATATCCCTATCAGCGCGCATTGGAATCGTGGCAGAGGGAGTACTTGGTTGGGGTAAAAACGGCTTTGAACGATGCCGGTTTGCAATGCCCGATGATTTGCGCTTCGCCGGATTTTACGCAGCCGGACATGGAGGCACGCCGAGAGGAAGTGGAGAAATACAAGCGAACAATTGATGTCGCAGAGGCTTTAGGCGCGCAGTATTGCCGCGTGCTTTCGGGCCAGAAGCGGCCTGAAGTTTCGCGTGAAGATGGCGTTTGCTGGGTCGTGGAATCTATTGAGGGAGTACTCCCTCACGCCGCTGATTGTGGCATCACGCTCATCATGGAGAACCATTACAAAGACGGCTTCTGGCAATACCCTGAATTCGCTCAGGCCAAAGATGTTTATCTGGAAATTGTAGATCAGATTCACGCCCCGAATTTTGGCCTCAACTACGATCCTTCCAATGCGTTAATTGCGGGCGATGATCCTTACGAACTGCTGGATGCGATGAAGGATAGAGTGCTTACGATGCACGCTTCGGATCGCTCGCTCGAAGGCGGCACTTTTGAAGATTTAAAAAAATTCGACGCCGATCCGACGACAGGATATGCGAGCTTTGTGAAACACGGCGTTATCGGCGACGGCCTGATTGATTACGACCGCATTTTCACAACGCTTAAAAGCGCGGGATTCTCCGGTTGGGTTTCGATTGAAGATGGGCAAGACCCCGAAGTCGGCATGGAACATTTGCAGCTTTCCGCCGAGTTTCTCTGGAATAAATTGCAGCAGTTTCAACTGGACAGGTAACCCCGATGATCGAACACGATGTCGCGCCGCCCGTTGTTGGAAGGCAAGAAAATCAGAAGGAAGATCGCCGCAGTTATGGCGTGACGTTTCGTGTCGTGGCGCTTAGCCTCGCCTTGGCGGTTTTGATGGGATACGTGATTCCCATTGTTGACCGCAAATTCTCCAACACTTTCATCGGCGCGCAGCATTTGCCGCCCGGAGCCATCGCAGTTTTGCTGGCTTTGCTTTTGATTATCAACCCGGTTATGCGCCTGATCGGGCGCCGCTTTGCTTTTTCCCGCAACGAAATTCTGACCGTTTACATCACCTGTCTTTTCTCCTGTCTCGTGCCCGGACATGGCGGAGAAAACATTTTCATCTCCGGTTTAATCGGCCCATTTTATTTCGCCAATGCGGAAAACAAGTGGCTTGAGATTTTGCTGCCCGGCCTCAAATCCTGGTTTTCTCCGGCCATAAATGCCAACGGCCAATACAACACACAACTGGTTCAAGATTGGTACAACGGCAATGGCGGCATTATTCCCTGGGCGGCGTGGATGGTTCCCCTCGCCGCGTGGAGTGCAATGATTCTGGCATCTTATGCGATGCTGGGCTGCCTTTCGGTAATGCTCCGCGCGCAATGGTCGGAGCGCGAAGCCTTGAGTTTTCCATTATTGCGCCTGCCTCTCGAAATGACCGAAGACGCAGGTCATTCCAAAACCGGCACTCCATTTTTTCGCAACCGGATGATGTGGGTAGGATTTGGCATTGCTGTTTTCATACAACTTTTCAACGGCCTGAGCATTTATTTCCCGGAAGTACCTTCTGTGCCGCTGAGCATTAATAGCGACCCGCTTTTTGGGGAAGTGCCGTGGAACCAGTTTCAGGGCGCGCCGATGGTCTTCTGGCCCCTCGTCGTCGGCATCGCTTATCTCTTAACAAGTGAAGTTTCATTTTCGCTATGGTTTTTCTACTGGTTCATTAAGTTGCAATTGATCTTGGCTTATTATCTGGGCTTTGCGCCGCTCACGCTTCCCAAAGCGATCGGTGGAGCAGGTCGCAGTTTTGTGAATTACCAAATGGTCGGCGCCTACATCGCTTACGCCTTGATCGTGGTCTGGCTGGCGCGAGAGCATCTTGGCCATGTCGCCCAACGTGCCTTCAGGCGCGTTCCTGCCAAAGAATCGGAAACATCCGAAGCGCTTTCCTATCCGGCTGCGTTCTGGGGTTTTGTGCTTTCGTTTTTGTTTCTCATCGCCTGGAGCGTGGCAGCGGGAATTCGCCTTGATATCGCGCTCATGCTGTGGCTGGCGTATCTCATTACGGCCATCGCGCTCACCCGGCTCGTGGTTGAAGGCGGCTTGCTCTTCGTGCAGCAAGGCTGGACGCCGATGGGCGCGGCGGCGCAGATATTCAATTCCGGCCCCGGCGCGTGGCTCGCGCCACCAAGTATCGTACCGGCCTCATTTCTTCAATCGAGCATGCTGGTTGATATGCGCTCGTTCCTGATGCCGTCTTTTGTGCAAAGTTTCAAGCTGGCCTACGATCAAGGCATCAAACCCCGGCGGCTCTTACCCCTGATTGCCTTAGTCACCATCGTTTCCTTTGGCATGAGTTTATGGATGAATGTGAGGCTCGGTTACGAGGTCGGCGGCTTGCAATTGAATCGCTGGTTCGCTCAAGGCAGCGCGCAGCAGCCGGTTAGCGCGATTCGCGACTTGATCAACGGCGCGCGCGATGTGAATGCGTTCAACGCTTTCTGGCTGGGAACCGGAATGCTGATAACTTACGGGATTACCATGGCGCGCTCTTCCTTCCTTTGGTTTCCCTTGCATCCACTGGGCTATCTCGCCTGCCTGACATATCCCATGAGCCAACTCTGGTTCTCGATCTTTCTCGGCTGGCTTTGTAAAAGGCTTATCACCCGCTTTGGCGGCGCTGAATCTTATCGTCAAGCGGTTCCAGCCTTTCTCGGCTTGGCTTTGGGCGATGTGACGATGATGCTGTTCTGGCTGGCCATTGACGGATGGCAGGGAAGAATCGGCCATCAGATGATGCCGGGATAATTTTTGATAGTTCATGCAAACGCAAATTCTTGATGCCGACGTTGCTTTCATCAAGCAACCATTTCTCAAGCCTCTTCAACTTAGTAGCGGCTTGATAACCGAAATCACCGAAGCTCGCGCAACAGTGCGTGTCCGAGTTAATAATCGTGAGGCCGAAGGCAAAGGTAGCATCTACCTCAGCGATTTATGGGCGTGGCCCGATCCTTCAAAATCGCATGAACAACGCGACGGAGTACTCCGCACGCTTTGCCAGAACATCGCAAATAATCTTTATGCGCTTTGCGGCGAAGAGGCCGTTCATCCCCTTGAACTCGGCTTGCGTTTGCATCATTCACTTTCTCAGGCGCGACAGGAAATTCCGATTTTAGCGCGCGCGCTCTGCGGCAGTCCATTCGACGCGGCAATTCACGACGCCGTCGGTCAGGCGCTTGATTGCTCGGCCTTCGATCTCTATGAAGGGAGTACTCCCTTCCCCAGCGCGGATCATTACTTTCCCCGATACGGAGCTTCTAACGCCATTAAAAGAATGATTCAGCCGCCACGGAGCGAGTTATCCGCCTGGCTCCTTATCGGCGCTAACGATAATCTTTCTCAAGACGTTGCGCCGACGGTACGCGAGCGCGGTTTTCGCTGCTTCAAGCTCAAGCTGTTAGCTCAAGATAACAACGCCGATGTCGCACGCACGATCGAAATTTTTCGTGCGCTCCAATCTTTCGGCGTCGCAACGCCGAGATTAAGCGTGGATACCAATGAGGCCAACGCCGATGCGGAAATGGTGCAAGACTATTTAGAGCAGCTTCGCGCGAAATATGAAGCGGCTTTCGATGCTTTGGAATACCTGGAGCAGCCTACGGGACGCGACATTACCCAACACGCTTTCGATTGGAGGAAGGTGACGCAACTCAAGCCGGTGTTTTTGGACGAAGGTTTAACGGATTTGGATTTAATGGAAGAAGCCAAACAACAAGGCTGGAGCGGCTTTGCCCTTAAAACCTGCAAAGGCCATAGTTTCGCTTTGGTAGCTGCAGCGTGGGCGTGCGAGAATGGACTGAAACTGACCATGCAGGACTTAACAAATCCGGGTTTAGCAGCCATACACTCCGCGCTGTTTGCTGCTCACATTCCCACTGAAAACGGCATCGAACTTAATTCGCCTCAGTACACGCCAAAAGCGAATTCGGAATGGCTGCCGCGACTTAACGGCTTGTTTGAGCCTTCTGATGGATTGCATCAGGTACCACTCCCCGCGCCGATAGGCTTAGGATCAACAATTTAGAGATAAAAAAGGTATTTAGTAATATGGTGAAGAAGCGCTATGCAGCTGTCGGAACGGGAGGCCGCATCCCGATGTTTATTGATCCGCTTGTGCGCGATTACGGCGAACACGGCGAGTTGGTTGGGCTATGCGATTCCAGTCAAGTTCGCATGAACTACCATCAGCGGCGGCTGATGGAAGAATACGGCCATCACGAAGTCCCAACTTTTCTCGCCTCTGATTTCGAGAACATGATCGAGCAAACGCGGCCCGACGTAGTGATCGTTTGCACGATGGATTCTACGCATCACGATTACATTGTTCACGCTTTGCGACTGGGCTGTGATGTCGTCACGGAAAAACCGATGACGACTGATGAAACCAAGTGCGCGGCGATTTTTGAAGCGATTGAAGAAACCGGAAAATGCGTTCGCGTCGCTTTCAATTATCGCTGGACGCCAGGCACCACCAAAGTCAAGGAACTCCTCGCTAAAAATACCATCGGCTCCATTCAAGCCGTCAATCTGGAATACCAGCTCAACACCAGTCACGGCGCGGATTATTTTCGACGTTGGCACGCGGATAAATCCTGCTCCGGTGGTTTATTAGTTCATAAATCCACCCATCATTTTGATCTGGTCAACTGGTGGATTGATGCGATTCCATCCGAAGTTTTCGCGTGGGGCGGATTGAATTTTTATGGGCGCGCAAACGCCCTTGCGCGCGGCGATGAAAATTTAACTCACTACAAACGCTATTCGGGCGAAGAAGCGAATGCCGATCCGTTTGCGTTATCCATCGAAGAAGGCGCGGCAAAAGAACTTTATCGAAACGCCGAAGCAGAAAGCGGTTACATCCGCGACGCCAATGTTTTTCGGGAAGGCATTTCGATTGAGGACACGATGGCGGTTTTGGTGAAATACCGCACTGGAGTACTCCTCAATTATTCCCTCGTCGCCTACAGCCCGCTCGAAGGCTACCGCGTTACTT
>Ga0136611_10003974_pt1 | contig 10363 bp, 10 predicted proteins | sample AntDrymUQ2232306_2_FD_106645 | JGI IMG/M metagenome (GOLD analysis project Ga0136611, IMG submission 106645) | Polar desert sand microbial communities from Dry Valleys, Antarctica - metaG UQ223 (23.06) | ecosystem: Environmental > Terrestrial > Soil > Desert | place: Antarctica: Dry Valley... | reverse complement strand
GCCACCACACTCCCGCTGTCTCGTCCGCTGCCGAATCTAGCGAACGGGCGCGACGGCGAGCGGGGCGGGTCCGGGTGACCTCCGGACGTCGATCGTGTGCGTGGACGCGCCGGCGGGCGTGCCAGTCCTCGGCTCGGGCAGGGCACGCCCGCAGGCGGAGTTGCGGCTGGAACCGGCGGCCGGAGTCAGCTCGCCGGGGCGATGGCGAAGCCGTGGCAGAAGCGGTTATCGCTGTCGACGCCGGCCTTGATCTCGCCGAGCCGGGCGAACGCCTCACGGTCGTACGCCTCGTGGATGCGCTCCTGCTTCTCGGCGCCCTCGAGGAAGTTGATGTAGACCGCACCGTTCACGTACGCCCGCAGCTGCGCCCGGGTTCCGTCGAGCAGCGCCTTCAGGGCGACACCCATCTCGGGGCTCATCGCGAGCCCGCCCATCTCGCAGAGGAACTCGCCCGAGCGGCCGCGTGCGTTGGCGACGCCGATCGCGTTCCTGCGGATCGCTCCGCCGGCGTGACGGATCTCGGTGAACAGCAGCAACGGCGGGCCGGCCTTCGGGACGGCCGCGTCGATCAGGATCGCCAGCGCCTCGTCGTCGAGCGTGTCGAACCACTCGGTGTGACCATCCCCGGCATCGGGTCGACCGGGTCCTGGCTGATCATGTCCGCCATCGCGAAGGGCATCGGCCCGAACATGTCGAGCGCGGGCGTCTTCCAGCGGCGCCAGTCGTCGATCAGCGCCTGGCCGTCGGCGAGGTCGCCGCTCCAGCAGCCGCGGACCATGACGAACGACTGGCCGCGAACCGGCTCGAGGACGATCTCGAGGGGCGGGAAGTTCATCAGCACGACCGATGACGTCATCCGGTCGTCCATCTCCGACACCCACTCGCGCCAGCGGCTCATCACGGTGCCCGCCATCTCGATCGGGTAGAGCAGGTTGCCGGCGTACACCATGTCGACCGGGTAGAGCTCGATCTCCATGCCGGTGACGACGCCGAACGTGCCACCGCCGCCGCCCTTCACCGCCCAGAAGATCTCCGGGTTCTCGCGCCGTGAGGCGCGGATCTCGAGGCCTTCGGGTGTCACGAGGCTGAACGCACGTGCGCTGTCGGATGCGAGGCCGTAACGCCGGCCGAGCCAGCCCATCCCGCCGCCGAGGGTGTAGCCGATCGCGCCGACGTCGGTGGTCGAGCCGAGCAGCGGGGCGAGCCCGTGCTCCTGCGCCGGGGCGAGCACGGCGCCCCACTTCGCGCCGGGCGACACGTAGGCGCGGCGGGCGAAGGGGTCGATCGTGACGTCGGTGAGGCGGGAGGTGACGATGAGCACGGCGCCGTCGGCCGGGCGGGCCACGCCATGGCCGGTCACCTGCACCGCGACCCGGTGGCCGCCGGCGCGGGCGAAGCGCACGGCCTCGACGATGTCGGACTCGTTCGCAGCGACGACGACGACGAACGGGTGGTGCGTGAAGTTGCGGTTCAACGCGGCGCAGCTGCATGTAGCCGGCGTCGGCCGGCGTGAGCACGTCGCCGGCGGTGCGGTCACGGAGCTGCTCGACGGTCTCGGCGAAGCCGATCGTCGCAGTGCTGGTGTTGCTGTGGAGGTCGGAGCAGAAGGTCATCGGAGTGTTCCTTTGTTCGATCGTGTGGATCACGGTTGGTGTGAGGACACGATGCGACCCGCCGCTTGCAGCCGGATTGGGGGCCGCTTGCAACGTGGCAGAATCCCTGCATGAGTGTGCTGTTGGTCCACGGCAACCCGGAGACACCGGTGATCTGGGAGCCGCTCCTCGCGGAGCTCGAGCGGCGCGACGTGGCGTGCGCGCACCTCCCCGGGTTCGGCCGGTCGACGCCCGAGGGCTTCGGCGCGACGAAGGAGGAGTACGCCGGCTGGCTCACCGGCGAGATCGAGTCGCTCGTCGCGTCCGACGGCCCGATCGACCTCGTCGGACACGACTGGGGCGGCGGGATCGGCATGCGCGTGGTGTCGTTGCGGCCGGAGCTGTTCCGTTCGTGGGCGTGCGACGTGCTCGGGCTGTTCCACCCGGACTACGTCTGGCACGACTTCGCGCAGATCTGGCAGACGCCCGGCGCCGGCGAGGAGTTCTTCGAGTCGTCGCTCGCCGCGCCGATCGAGGACCGGGTCGTTCTGTACGAGGGGATCGGCATCCCGCGAGCGACGGGGGAGAAGCTGGTTGCTGCTGCGGACCCGGAGATGTCGCGCTGCGTCCTTGCGCTCTACCGGTCGGCCGCGCAGCCGGCGATGGTCGAGTGGGGACGCGAGATCGGCCCGGCGGCAACCGTGCCGGGTCTCGCGATCATCGCCCCGCACGACCCGTTCGTGCGCTCCGAGGACCTCGCCGGCAAGATCGCTGCGTCACTCGGCGCGAAGGTGGCGACGATGGAGGGCCAGGGTCACTGGTGGATGCTCGGTGACCCTGCGCAGGGCGCGCAGAAGCTGACCGAGTTCTGGAGCTCGTTGCCGGCCTGACCGCCAGGAGCCTCTCCGCCGGAGGAAGTCTGAATCCTCGAGGACGGCGAGAGCGCGCGCCAATAGGCCTTCAGCCCAGACGCAGCGTTCTGTGTCAGCACATAGAAGGGCAGTCGTTCTGTGCGCTGACACAGAGATCGGAACGGCGGCACAGACCGAGCCGCCATCGCCTATTGGCGCGCGCTCACAAGATTCAGACCTCCACCGCCCGTCTCCGTGGGTGAGATCTCGGTGGGCCTACGACGAGACACCCACGCTCAGAACGTGCAGCGGGCGAGCGGTCGGCGGGCTCGCTCTGCGGTCAGGATCGGATGTCGCTGGCCACCCGCGCCCGAACTTGGGCCCGACCCGGCGAAGTGAAGAACGACAGCGCCGTCTCGGTCCTGTTTGTCTTCACTTCGGGCTCGACGCCGGTTGGGTCGACTGTCCGCCGCTTGTGGTCGGGGAATGGTCTCGTTCGCGGTACAGGGCGGGATCCGTCTCAGGTGCCGAGACTGAACCCGCCCAGAACGTCGATGGCCACCCTCTGGAGCATCGGTTTCCCGACTGCCGGCGTCTCGACGACCCACGGAAACAGCAGAAGAGCCACTTTTTGTACGCCGTGTGAACGGTCGGTGCGATGCGCCGCCGGAGTGGGCCGTTGGCGATGGCTGCGGACGCTGGGGGCGCTCGCGGCCATGCCGTACCGGCGTGCGAGCACGCCGATCGCGCTTGCAAATGCGGTTGTGCCGGGCTTGCAAGGGAGGCTCTGCGGCCCGGCGAACCGAGCGGCTGTTACGGTTCCCGCTCGCGATGAAGGCGCCTCTCCTCCGCTCGCAGCTCGACGAGGCGTCCGCTGCGTTCACCACCAACCAGGCGGGACAGTCGGCACTGGTCGAGGACCTCTGCCGTGAGCTCGCACGTGCGTCGCTCGGCGGCACCGGGGCATCGCGTCAGCGGCACACGGAGCGCGGCAAGCTGTTGCCTCGCGACCGTGTCGACATGCTCGTCGACCGTGGCTCGCCATTCCTCGAGCTGTCGCCGCTCGCCGCGCACGGCATGTACGGCGGCGACCTCCACGGCGCAGGGATCATCACCGGGATCGGTCTCGTCGCCGGCCGCCGCTGCGTCATCGTCGCCAACGACGCGACCGTGAAGGGCGGCACGTATCACCCGGTGACTGTGAAGAAGCACCTGCGTGCGCAGGAGGTCGCGCTGCAGAACCGGCTGCCGTGCATCTACCTCGTCGACTCCGGCGGCGCGTTCCTGCCGGCGCAGGACGAGGTGTTCCCCGACCGAGAGCACTTCGGCCGGATCTTCTACAACCAGGCGACGATGTCGGCGGCGGGCATCCCGCAGGTGGCCGCAGTGATGGGCTCGTGCACCGCCGGCGGCGCATATGTCCCGGCGATGAGCGACGAGGCGGTGATCGTGCGCAACCAGGGCACGATCTTCCTCGGCGGCCCGCCGCTCGTGAAGGCCGCCACGGGCGAGGTCGTCACCGCGGAGGACCTCGGCGGCGGCGACCTCCACTCGCGCACGTCCGGCGTCACCGACCACCTCGCGGACGATGACGCACACGCGCTCGAGATCGTGCGTGCGATCGTCGCCACCACTCCGCCGCCGCCGGCGCCGCCGTGGGACGTCGAACCGCCGGAGGAGCCCGCCGTCGACCCTGCGGGGCTGTACGGCGTCGTGCCGGCGGACGACAAGACGCCGTACGACGTGCGCGAGGTGATCGCCAGGATCGTCGACGGCAGCCGCTTCCTCGAGTTCAAGCGGCACTACGGCTCGACGCTCGTCACCGGCTTCGCCCGCATCTGGGGCCACCAGGTCGGGATCGTCGCCAACAACGGCGTGCTGTTCTCGGAGTCGGCGATGAAGGGCGCGCACTTCATCGAGCTCTGCGACCAGCGCAGGATCCCGCTGCTGTTCCTGCAGAACATCACCGGCTTCATGGTCGGCCGCGACTACGAAGCCGGCGGCATCGCGAAGCACGGAGCGAAGATGGTGACCGCCGTCGCATGCGCACGCGTGCCGAAGCTGACGGTGGTCATCGGGGGCTCGTACGGCGCCGGCAACTACAGCATGTGCGGCCGGGCGTACTCCCCGCGCTTCCTGTGGATGTGGCCGAACGCGCGGATCTCGGTCATGGGCGGCGAGCAGGCGGCGGCCGTGCTCGCGACGGTGCGTCGCGACCAGCTCGACGCCGCAGGGGAGACGTGGTCTGCGGAGGACGAGGCCGCGTTCACGGCGCCGATCCGCGAGCAGTACGAGCGCCAGGGAAACCCGTACTACTCGACCGCGCGGCTGTGGGACGACGGGATCATCGACCCGCTCGACACGCGCATGGTGCTCGGGCTCGCCCTCGGCGTCGCCGGGCAGGCGCCGCTCGACGACGTGCGCTACGGCGTGTACCGGATGTGACGGCGATGTTCGACTCCGTCCTCGTCGCCAACAGAGGCGAGATCGCAGTGCGGATCATCCGCACGTTGAAGCGTCTCGGCATCCGCTCGGTCGGCGTGTACAGCGACGCAGACGCCGGCGCGCCACACGTGCGCGCCGCGGACATCGCAGTTCGGATCGGCACTGCGGCGGCGTCCGACAGCTACCTGCGCGTCGACCGCGTCGTGGAGGCCGCGCTCGCATCGGGCAGTGCCGCGATCCACCCCGGGTACGGCTTCCTCGCAGAGAACCCGGCGCTCGTGGATGCTGCCGTCGCCGCGGGCGTCGTGTTCGTCGGACCGCCGCGCGCGGCGATCGAGGCGATGGGCGACAAGATCCAGGCGAAGGCGACGGTCGCACGTGCCGGCGTGCGCGTGGTGCCGGGCAGCGTGGCCTCCGGGCTCGGCGACGACGAGCTCGTGGATGCGGCGCGTGAGGCCGGCTTCCCCGTGCTGATCAAGCCGTCCGCCGGCGGCGGCGGGAAGGGCATGCACGTCGTGCGCGAGGAGTCGGAGATGCGCGATGCGCTCGCGTCGGCGCGTCGCGAAGCTCGCAGCGCGTTCGGCGACGACAACCTCCTCGTGGAGAGGTTCATCGAGCGCCCACGGCACATCGAGATCCAGGTGCTCGCAGACATGCACGGCAACGTCGTGCATCTCGGCGAGCGTGAGTGCAGCCTGCAGCGTCGCCACCAGAAGATCGTCGAGGAGGCACCGTCGCCGTATCTGACCGACGAGCAGCGTGCAGCAATGGGGGCGCAGGCGGTCGCGGCGGCGCGCGCCTGCGGGTACGTCAACGCCGGCACCGTCGAGCTGATCGTCTCGGGCGTCGACGCGAACGACGCGTTCTTCATGGAGATGAACACGCGCCTGCAGGTCGAGCACCCCGTCACGGAGATGGTGTGGGGGCTCGATCTCGTCGAGTGGCAACTGCGTGTCGCTGCCGGCGAGCGACTGCCGTTCACGCAGGGCGACCTCCGGCCGAATGGTCATGCGGTCGAGGCCCGCGTCTACGCGGAGGATCCGGGTCACGGGTTCCTCCCGACCGGTGGGCGGGTGCTCCTCTTGCGCGAGCCGGTGGGCGAGGGCGTCCGGGTCGACTCCGGTCTCGCAGCGGGCGTCGAGGTGGGCGCCGCATACGACCCGATGCTCGCGAAGGTGGTCGCATGGGCACCCGATCGCGATGCCGCGCTGCGGCGGCTCGACACGGCACTCGCCGAGACGACGATCCTCGGCGTCACGACGAACGTGGAGTTCCTCCGCGCCCTGCTCGCGCATCCGGATGTGCGCTCGGGTGAGCTCGACACCGGGCTCGTCGAGCGCGACCTGCAGCGCCTCACGGCGCACCCACGGCACACCGAGGTCAGCCTGGTAGCGGCCGCGGCGCTCGCCGAGCTCGTTCCGACGGTTCCGCCCGCAGATCCCTGGGCGACGCGGACGGGCTGGCGGAGCGGGGCGGAGACCGTGATGACGTGGACTGCGGACGATTCCCGCGTACAGCCGCCGTCGGTCCGCCTGCGGTGGCTGGGCAACGCATGGGAGCTGCGCGAGCCAGGACGCGAGCCGGTGGCGGTGACGGCTTCGTGGCGCGGCGACGACCTCGACGTCGGCATCGACGGCACGGCGACCCGCGTCGCGATGACACGGGAGGGTCGCGACGTGTGGGTCGGCGCAGCCGGCGCGACGCGGATGTACTGCGAACCGGAGCCGGTGCGCTCGGCGAGTGATGCGCGCGCTGCGTCGGCGACGGGAGCGGTCACGAGCCCGATGCCGGGCACCGTGGTCGCCGTCGCGGTCGCCGAGGGCGACGAGGTCACGGCCGGCCGTGCGCTCGTCGTCGTGGAGGCGATGAAGATGGAGCACACGGTCGTCGCCCCGAGTGACGGCGTCGTGACGGATCTCCCGGTGACGGTCGGGCAGAAGGTCGCGCTCGGTCAGCTGCTCGCGCGCGTCGGTGCCGGAGCGGGAGCCACAGAACAGCGAGCCACAGAACAGCGAGCCACAGAACAGCGAGCCACAGAACAGCGAGGAGGTGCAGCCTGATGGACTTCGCACTGTCGGAGGAGCACGAGGCGTTCCGCGCCAGCGTGCGCGACTTCGCCGAGAAGGAGCTCGCGCCGCATGTGGCGGCGTGGGATGAGCAGCACGTGTTCCCTGTCGACGCGGTGCTGAGGATGGGCGAGCTCGGGCTGTTCGGTCTCGTCTTCCCGGAGGAGTGGGGTGGCAGTGACGCAGACTTCGCGACGCTGTGCGTCGCGATCGAGGAGATCGGTCGGATCGATCAGTCGCTCGGGATCACGTTGTCCGCAGGCGTCGGCCTCGGCGCGAACCCGATCTTCCAGTTCGGCAGCGAGGACCAGAAGCAGCGCTGGCTGCCCGACCTCGTCGCCGGGCGCTCGCTCGGGGCGTTCGGCCTCACGGAGCCCGGTGGCGGCAGCGATGCGGGCGCGACGCGCACCCGGGCGCGTGCGACCGGCGACAGCTGGTTGCTCGACGGGGCGAAGGCGTTCATCACGAACTGCGGGACGTCGATCACGTCGGTCATCAGCGTGACCGCACGCACGGACGACGGCGGCATCTCGACGTTCGTCGTCGAGGCCGGAGCGCCGGGTCTCGTGATCGAGCCGCCGTACCGCAAGCTCGGCTGGCACGCGAGCGACACGCACGGCGTCGTGCTCGACGGGTGCCGTGTCGGCCCGGATCAGCTGCTCGGTGCGCTGGGATCCGGCTTCCGCAACTTCCTCGCGATCCTCGACGACGGCCGCATCGCGATCTCCGCGCTCGCGATCGGGTGCGCCCGCGCGTGCCTCGAGCAGGCAGTCACGTACGCAAAGGAGCGCACCGCGTTCGGCCGGCCCATCGGAGGCAACCAAGCCATCGCATTCGCCCTAGCGGATCTCGCGGTCGCAGTGGAAAACGCGAGCAACCTCACGTACAAGGCCGCGTGGCTGAAGGACACCGGCCGCCCGTTCAGCCAGGCGGCGGCGATGGCCAAGCTCTACTCGACCGAGGCGGCCGTGACCGCGACCCGTGTCGCGACACAGGTCTTCGGCGGGGCCGGGTTCATCGAGGAGACGCCCGTCGCGCGCTTCTACCGCGACGCCAAGATCCTCGAGATCGGCGAGGGCACGAGCGAGATCCAGCGTCTCGTGATCGCACGTTCGCTCGGGCTGCCCGTCTCCTGACGGGCGGCGCTGCCGCTGGCGGCCCGTACAGTCGCGGCGTGCTGCGCCACGTGGTCCTGCTCGGACCGATGGGATCCGGGAAGACGTCGATCGGCCGGCTCGTCGCTCGACGGCTGCGGCGCGAGCTCGTGGACGGCGACGTGCTGCTCGAAGCGCAGACCGGTGGGCGGACGGCCGCGGACGTCGCGAAGGACGAGGGGATCGACGCGCTGCACGCGATGGAGGCGGCGATCGCGCTCGCCGCACTCGGGTCTCCGACGCCGGCCGTGATCGGCCCTGCTGCGTCGGTCATCGAGGTCTCGGACGTGCGCGAGCAGCTGAGTCGGCACCTCCTCGTGTGGTTCGTCGCGCCTGCGGAGTACCTCGCCGAGCGCGCAGTGAAGAAGGCCCACCGCCCGCTGCTCGACGCCGGCGACCCCGTCGGTCTCTTCCGCCGTCAGGCAGCGCTGCGCGACCCGCTCGCGCGTCCCATCGCGGCGCTCGTGATCGACGTGGCGGCGACATCGAAGCGAGCAGCAGCACGTGAGATCGTGCAGCTCGCCCGCCGCGACAACTGAACCGTCCGCAGTCGGGCGCGTGCTTGACTGGCCGGATGGGGAACACGATCGAGCTCACGTCGGCTGATGGACATCGCCTCAGTGCGTACGAGGCCCAAACAGGATCACGGCCGGACGACTCCCGCGCCGGTCTCGTCGTCGTGCAGGAGATCTTCGGCGTCAACAATCACATCCGCTCGGTCGTCGACGACTTCGCGTCCGCGGGCATTCGCGCAGTCGCCCCGGCACTGTTCGACCGGGCGGAGCGGGGTCTCGAGCTCGACTACACGCAGCCGAGCATCGAGCGCGGCATCACCCTCGCCCGTGGAGGCGGCATCGCGCAGGACGACGTGGTCGCTGACATCGCCGCCGCGGCTGCACACCTGCGCAGCTCCGGCGTGACCAAGGTCGGCGTCGTCGGCTACTGCTGGGGCGGCTATCACGCCGCGCTGGCGAGCACCGACCAGCCGGCACTGTTCGACGCCGCAGTGGCGTACTACGGCGGCGGCAGCCCCGGCCTCGCCGACGGCGGACGCACGCCGGTCATCCCGCTGCTCATGCACTTCGGCGAGACCGACCATGCGATCCCGGTCGACGACGTCCGGAAGCTGGAGCACGCGTGGCCGGAGGTGGAGATCCACATCTACGACGGCGTCGGCCACGGCTTCAACTGCAGCGAGCGTGCGAGCTACGACTCCGAGGCGGCAACGACAGCGCGCGCACGGCGATCGAGTTCTTCGAGCAGCACCTCGCGCGCTGGCGCGAGCCCGAGCGTCAGATGTGATGTGACGACGCCATCCGCCGGTTCTCGGCGGCTGCGCCGTCGAGTCCGGGAGTGCCGGTGACGCTGAGCTCGCGCGCCCTGTCGTCCGGCTCCAGCGACTTGCGCAACGGTCGGACGGGGAGTGCGACGACGATCAGCAGGGCGACGACGAGCAGCGGTGCGGCGACGAGGAACACCTTCGTCAACGAGTCGGCGAAGGCGCCGACGGCGGCAACTCGATCCTCGGGTGCGAGCCGGTCGAGCGACTCAGGGCGGAACCCCGATCCCTCGCCGACCTGGACGGTGAGGCCGGAGAGCTTGCTGCGCAGCCCGCTGTTGAAGATCGCCCCGAAGATCGCGACGCCGATCGACCCGCCCATGGACCGGAAGAACGTGACGGACGAGGTGCCGGGCCGATGTCCTTCAGTGAGATCGCGTTCTGCGTCGCGAGCACGAGCACCTGCATCGTGAGGCCGAGCCCGATCCCGAGCAGCACCATGAACGCGGACACGGTCAGCCGGCTGGTGTCGGTGCCCATCGTCGACAGCAGGAGGAGCGCGAACGCCGCGCAGGTGCAGCCGGCGAGCGGGAAGCTCTTGTAGTGGCCGGTGCGCGAGATCACCTGCCCGGAGATCATCGACCCCCGAGCATGCCGACCATCAGCGGGACGAGGAGCAGGCCGGAGCTCGTCGCAGACGCGCCGTTGACGACTTGTACGAACAGCGGGATGAAGATGATCGCGCCGAACATCGCGATGCCGACGATGAAGCTGACCGTGGCGGTGAGGATCGCGGAGCCGGCGACGTCGATGTCGACGCCGTGGCGGCGGACACCCTTCGGCAGCACGACGCTCGCGAGTGCGAGCGCGACGATGCCGAGCGGGATGTTGATGTAGAAGATCCAGCGCCACGACAGCTCGTCGGTGAAGAACCCGCCGAACAGCGGGCCGAGGACGCTGCTCGCGCCGAACACCG
>Ga0136611_10003973_pt1 | contig 10364 bp, 8 predicted proteins | sample AntDrymUQ2232306_2_FD_106645 | JGI IMG/M metagenome (GOLD analysis project Ga0136611, IMG submission 106645) | Polar desert sand microbial communities from Dry Valleys, Antarctica - metaG UQ223 (23.06) | ecosystem: Environmental > Terrestrial > Soil > Desert | place: Antarctica: Dry Valley... | reverse complement strand
CAGCGGCAGCTGCACGGCGGCGTGGGCGAGGATCAGCCCCGGCGCCCGGTCGACCAACCCGAGCCGGGAGAAGAGCAGGTAGAGCGGGATGCCGAGCGCGATCAGCGGCAGCATCCGCAGCATCAGCGTGAACAGCAGCACGTACTGGCGACCGGGAAAGCGGTAGCGCGCGCGGGCGAAACTGTAGGCCGCCAGCGAACCGGCGGTCAGGGAGAGCGCGGTTGACCCGAGGGCGACGACCAGGCTGTTGCGGAGGAAGCGGGCGATCGGGTAGGTGTCGAGCACCGTCCGGTAGTTGACCAGCGTCGGGTCGGTGGGCAGCGAGACGCGCAGAGCGTCTACCGGCGGCTTGAGCGACCCCAGGAAGAGCCAGACGATCGGGAACAGAAAGACGACCAGGGCGACGCCGACCACGGCGTAGCTGAGGACCAACTGGAGGCGACGCTGGCGCTTCATGCCCCGCGCTCCTGGCGGCCCATCAGGCGGATCAACACCGACCCGGCGACGAGCAGGATCACGGTCATGATCCAGGCCAACGCGGTGGCGTGCCCGATCGAGCGGTCGGTGAAGGCAAGCCGGTAGGCGTAGTAGGAGAGCACGTCGGTTTTGAAGGCGGGACCGCCCTTGGTCAGGACGTAGACGATGTCGAACACCCGGAAGGCGTCCATCCCCCGCAGCAGCAAGGTGACCAGGATCGCGGGGCGCAGCAGCGGCAGCGTTATCGACCAGAAGTTCGACAAGGTGCCGCCGCCGTCGATCTTGGCCGCCTCGTAGTACTCGGACGGAATTGAGAGCAGGCCCGACAGCATCAGCAGGATCACGATCGGCGTGGTCGCCCAGACATCGACGATCACGATGCTGAAGAGGGCGATGTCGGGATCGGTCAGCCACAGCGGCGGGCGCTTGGCGAGTCCGAGTTCGCGGAACAGCCAGTTAATGACCCCCAACTGGTCGTTGTACATGAACTTCCAGATCAAGCCGAGCGCGATCGGGGCCAGCATCATCGGCAGGGTCAGCAGCATCCGGATGATGCCGCGGCCGTGGGTGATCTGGGCCAGCGCCAACGCCAGGATCAGCCCGCAGGCGAACTCGATCGGCACGGCGACCCCAGCGTAGATCAGCGTGTTTTTGAGTGCGCGGGCGAACTCGTGCCCCCGCAGGATCGAGAGGTAGTTGCCGAGGCCCTCGAACCGCGCGTCCTGGGGGCGCGCCAGGTCGTAGAACCGCAGGCTCATGTAAGCGGAGTAGAGCAGGGGGTAGACGAAGACGGCCATCAGCACGACCAGCGCGGGGACGATGATCAGCAGACCGAAACCGGCGTTGCTGAGTCGCCACTCGCGACCACCCGAGCGGGCGAGGCGCCCGTGGGGCCGACGCGGGACCGGTCCGTGCTGTGCGACGGCCATAGGTATGGTGCCTCGGACCTCGACGGACTGGCGTTCACAACTGGGGTTCCGCGGCGGCGCGACCGGGTGCCGCGCCGCCACGGACGGGAACGGATCGGGCTACCCCTGGAGCTGCGGCAGCAGGTCCTCGTAGAACCGGTTCTTTTCGAGGATGCCGCGGGCAGCCTCGTTCGCGTCGTCGAGGGCGGCTTGGGGGTCGGCGTCCCCGATCAGCGCCCGCTGGATCGCCTCGTACTGAATCTTCTCGATCTCCATCCAAGACGGGCCGGTATCGAGCCACTTCACGCCCCGACCGTCGGCCAGGTTCTCGCCGATGGCGCCGTAAAGCTGGGGGTCGGTGTCCTGCATCACCGCCGAGACGGAATGGCGGACGGGGTTGCCCTGCTGGACTTGGGCGTAGGCGAGCGAGGCCTCGGGCGCGGCCATCCACTTGGCGAAGGCGATCGCCAGGTCGGGATTGGGACTCATCTTGAACACGTTGAGCGACCAGCCGCCGATGTTGCCGCCGTGGGTGACTTGGCCCGGTTTGCGCCCGACCCGGACCTTATCGACCACCGTTGACTGGGCCGGATCCTGGACGATGTTCCACATGTAGGGCCAGTTGATGGCCATCGCCACCCGCCCCTGTGCGAAGAGGGTGTGGAACTCGGTGTAGTCGTAGCTAGTGATGTCGGGCGGGTAAATCTTGTGGGTTCGGAAGTTGTCGACCACCCACGTGAGGGACGCCACCGCTTCGGGGGAGTTGAGGGTCGGGTTGTAGTCGGCGTCGAGCAGGTCGCCACCAAAGGCATACAGGTAGTTGTACCACTCCCAGGTGCAGGCGAGACCAGCGGTGCCCTTGTAGGCAGAGCCGAAGATGTCGATGCTGTCGGCGTCGAACCCGTCCTCGCCGGGGTGGCGACCGCTGGTGTCGGTGGTGAGGCGGATGGCGTAGTCGCGGAACTCGTCGTAGGTCTCCGGCGGCCGGGCCGGGTCGAGCCCGACCGCCTCGAACAGATCACTGCGCCAGTAGATTAGGTTGGTGTCGGCGAACATCGGCATCCCGTAGAGTTCGCCGCCGATGCTGTACTGAGCGACATCGCCCTCGTAGAAGTCCGCGACATCGGGAGGGGTGGGCAGCGGCAGCAGGAAACCGCTGAGGCCGTAGTCCTTGGCGCCGCCGGCCCCGGTCGTCATCGCATCGTACTTGCCGGAATTGGTAGCCAACTCCAGGCGCACCTGGTCGTACATCTGGTTCTCGGGCAGCGGGATGTACTCCACCTCGGCCCCGGTGGCCTCGTTGAACTGGTCCCGCCGCGATTCGAAGACCTGCTTGCTGTCCTCGCGGCTGAAGAAGCCGGCGTTGACCACAACCTGCAACCGTTTGCCGTCGAACCCGGCAACCGGGGTGTAGAACGCCTGGGCCTCGGCCGAGAGGGCGAGACCGCCAGCGGGGGTGGCTTGGGCGGATGGGCGCGCCGCGCGGGCGGACACCCCCGGTCGCGCCAACATCGGCGCGGCGAGCGCGGTGGCGGCGAGACCGCCGCCGTACCGGAGCAGCCGGCGCCGGGGAAGCGTGCCGGCGCCCGTCGCCAGCGTATTGTCGCGGGGAGCCGTGTCGCCCATTCGTGCATCCCTCCTCGTCCAGCGTCGTTGCCGCGAATCGCCCGGAGACCACCGGTTGACATCGTTCCGATGGTAGCCTAAGTTCGCCCGGCAATCTTGCAGAATCGGACGTCGCCCGATTTTGCACGTTTCCGCATCGGCCCTGTTCAACCAAGCAGTTTCGGCCGCGGGGGCGCCCGCGTGGTCGCGATCCCGGCCGGGAGGGCCAGCCGATGAAGCCTGGTGTTGCCGTGTTCCACGTCCCCGGCCGCCGCTACTACGCCGATACCTGCGAGCCGTTGAAGCAGGCGGTCGAGCGGGGCGACCTCCGGTTGAGCGCGCGGGTCCACGGCGCCTATCCGGGTCTGGAACTGCCGGCGGAGGCGTTGCCGGAGGTGCGGACCGTCGGCTACTGGGACGCCGACCACGATCAGACGTGGGGGTTGGACTGGCACCGCAACGAGGGGGTCGAGTTCACCTACGTGGCGCGGGGCAAGGTCGGCTTCGGGGTCGGGTCGCCCAACCATGGTGGGCCTTTGAAGAGCGGGGCATTGACGATCACCCGGCCGTGGCAACAGCACCGCGTCGGCGATCCGGTGGTGACCGCCTGCCGCCTGCATTGGTTGATTCTTGACGTGGGGGTGCGCCGCCCGAACCAGCCGTGGCGGTGGCCGAGCTGGCTGGTGCTCTCCGCCGCCGACCTCGCCGAGCTGACCGCGGCACTCAGCCACAACGAGCAGACGGTCTGGCACGCGGACGAGGCGATTGCCCACTACTTCGAGAAGTTGGCCGAGGTGACAGCGGCCGCGGCCGACCAGGCGAGCGAGAGTCATCTCAAGCTCTACGTGAACGGCCTGCTGCTGGCCCTGCTCGATCTGCTCCGGCGCAACCAGCCGACCCTCGACCCGTCCCTGTCGTCGACCCAGCGCACGGTCGAGTTGTTCCTCGCGGACCTGCCGGAGCACCTGGATCATGACTGGACGCTGAGTTCGATGGCGGCCGCCTGCGGTCTCGGCCGGAACCGCTTCACCTACTACTGCCGTCAGATTACCAACAGGTCGCCGACCGAGGTGCTGGTCCGCTGCCGGATCGAGGCGGCCTCGCGTTTGCTGCTGAGCGAGCGTGAGATGACCGTGACCGATGTCGCGCTCGACTGCGGGTTCGGGTCCGGCCAGTACTTCGCGACGCTGTTCCGCCAGCACGTCGGGTGCTCGCCACGCCAATTCCGGGATGGCTGCGGCGATTGCCCGGTCGCCGTCGCCCACGCTTGACATGCCCACGAGCGCGGCGGTACAAGACCGGCGCCAGCGAGGCTGGGTCGCGGGACAACATGACCCGCCCAACCAACGAGGACGAGCATTGGCCGTGGCGCTGTCTGACGCCGACACCGGGACCGTGGTCACGCCCCCGACGGCGGCTGCCGCCGGGGTTGGCGAGCCGCTGCTGGCGATGCGGGGCATCGCCAAGCGCTTTTTCGGGGTGCCGGTGCTGACCGATGTCGACCTTGAGGTGCGGGCCGGGGAGGTCCACGCCCTGATGGGCGAGAACGGGGCTGGCAAATCGACCCTGATGAAGATTTTGGCGGGCGCCCACCAGCCGGACGCCGGCACGATCGCGCTGGACGGCGAACCGGTCCGCTTCGGGCACCCGCGGGAGGCGCAGCGGCGCGGCGTCAGCATCATCTACCAGGAGTTTAACCTGCTGCCGGAGCGGACGGTGGCCCAGAACATCTTCCTTGGGCGGGAGCCGACGCGCGGCCCGGTGGTCGACGGGCGGGCGATGGCGGCGGCGACGGCGGCGCTGCTGGCCGACCTCGGGGTCGAGCGCTCGATCGCGCCCCACTCGGTCGTGCGGGAGCTGTCGGTCGCGCAGCAGCAAACGGTCGAGATCGCCAAGGCGCTGTCGTTCGCGGCGCGGATCCTGATCATGGACGAGCCGACGGCGTCGCTGTCGCCGCACGAGGTGGAGGCGTTGTTCGAGCGGGTGCGGCGGTTGCAGGCGCGCGGCCTGGCCGTGCTCTACATCTCCCACCGCTTGAAAGAGATTTTCGAGATCGCGCAGCGGATCACGGTCTTGAAGGACGGTCGCCGCGTCGATACGGTCGCGGCCGGCGCGGTGACGCCCGCCGTGCTGGTCAAGATGATGGTCGGGCGCGACCTGGACGACTACTACCCGCCGCGGGCGGCCACCGTGGGCGAGGTCATGCTGCGGGTGCGGGGCGGCGGCAACGCGCGGCTGCACGACATCGACGTCGAGCTGCGCGCCGGGGAGATCGTCGGTCTCGCGGGGCTGGAAGGGGCGGGGCGGACCGAGCTTGCTCGGGCGCTGTTCGGGGCCGATCCGTTCGCCCGCGGCGAGGTCCGGCTCGACGGGGCGCCAACGCTGGTCCGCTCCCCCCGGCAGGCGATCCGGGCCGGGTTCGGGTTCCTGACCGAGGACCGCAAGGCGGAGGGGTTGGTGTTACCGCAGTCGGTCGCCGACAACTCGCTGCTGGCGCTGCGCTCGCTCGGCGCCCGCCTGGCGCGGCGGCGGGGGGGTGGGGGTGGCGCGTCCGTGCTGGAACTGGCGCGGGACGTCGACCTGCGGGCCGCCAGCCTCGACCAGGAGGTCCGCTACCTGAGCGGCGGCAACCAGCAGAAGGTGGTGCTCGCCAAGTGGCTTGCCACGAAATCCCGGCTGCTGATCTTCGACGAGCCGACGCGCGGCATCGACGTCGGCGCCAAGGCGGGGATCCACGACCTGATGCGGGGACTGGCGGCGGGCGGCGCCGCGATCCTGATGATCTCGTCCGACCTGACCGAGGTGATCGGGATGAGCGACCGGATCCTGGTAATGCGCGACGGCACCATCGCCGGCGCGCTGCTGGCCGGGGCGACCGAGGCCGAGATCATCCTGCTGGCCACCGGGCAGCACGAAACGGTGGCGGCGTGATCGCCGCGGGGGCGACGCCGGGGCGCGCCGGCCGGGCATGGCGGGGGGTGGCGGCGTCGGACGGGGCGCCGATCTACGGCGTGCTGGCGCTGGTCGCGCTCGTGTCCTGGACGGCGATCATCGCCACCGGCGGGCAGGTCAACGTGACGACCACGCTGATCCGCTCGGTGGCGCTGGGGATGGTCGCGGTCGGCCAAACGCTGGTGATCCTCGGTGGGTCGCTGGATCTGTCGGTCGCCTACCAGGTCAGCGTCACCGCGGTGATGGCGTCGCACGTGATGCAGGGGGACCCGGACCGGATGCTGCTCGGGGTCGCGGCGACGGTGGCGATCGGGATCGGAATCGGGTTGGCCAACGGGCTGATCATCACCGGGCTGCGGGTCAATCCGTTCATCACCACGCTCGGCACCGGGCTGATCATGCGGGGGGTGCTGAACGCGAGCTTCGACAATTTTGCCGGTGAGGTGCCGCGGGAGTTTCAGACGCTCGGCTACGACGGCATCGGGCCGATTCCGTACGCGCTGCTGCTGTTCGCTGGCGTGACACTCGTCGTCTGGGCGCTGCTCAAGTACACGCGCTTCGGACATCACCTCTACGCCGTTGGTGGCGGCGAGGAAACGGCCCGGCTCTCCGGCGTCCGCTCGGCGCGGGCGATCGTCGGCGCCCACGTGCTGTGCAGCCTGACGGCCGTGCTGACCGGCCTGTTCATCGTCAGCCGGCTGCGCGCCGGCGCGCCGTGGGTGGGGCCGGACGGCAACTACGACCTCGAATCCATCGCGGCGGTGGTGCTGGGCGGCACGGCGCTGGCGGGCGGACGGGGCGGCGTGCTCGGCACCGTGGCCGGGGTGCTGATCCTGGCGTTGCTCGACAACGTGTTCAACGCGCTGGAGGTCAACACGTTCCTGAAGCAGGTGTTGCGGGGGGTGATTATCGTGGCGGCGGTGGCGGCCTACGCCCGGCGGGCCAGGCCGCGACGGGCGCGGGGGGCCTAGCCGTGGCGACGCCGACCCCGACCACGGCACCGACCGGCGCCCGCTTCGAGCCGGGGTTGACCGGCTCCCGCTGGCGGCGGCTCGGGCGGGCCGCGGTCGGGTCGGCGCCGATCTTTCTGGTGCTGGCTGGGGTGCTGGTCTGGATCGCGATCCGCAACCCGAATTTCACCGACCCGCCGGTGTTTCTCGCGTTCTTGAAGCGGGCGACGCCGCTGATGCTGCTGGCCGCCGGCCAACTGTTCGTGATTGTGGCCGGCGAGTTCGACCTCTCCGTGGGCTCGCTGATCACGGCGGTGGTGGTGGTCGCGGCCCGCCTGATCGACGACGACCCGGCGCGGACCTGGCCGGTGATCGCGCTGTTGTTCGGCCTGGGCGCGCTGGTCGGGTTGGTCAACGGGCTGGTGACCACCCGGCTGCGGGTGCCGTCGTTCATCGCCACGCTCGGGATGCTGCTGGTGCTCGAAGGGGCGGTGCTGCTGTGGACGGGCGGCGCGCCGCGGGGCGGGCTGCCGGAGAACTTCCGGCGCTACGGCCGCTTCGGGTTCGAGGGCGTGCCGGTGATCGAGCAGGTGCCGTACTCGGTGGTCGTGCTGGCGGTGGCGGGTGCGGGGGCGGTGCTGCTGATGCACCGGACGACCTTCGGGCGCCAGTTGTTCGCGGCCGGCGGCAACCCCCGCGCCGCGCACCTGTCCGGCGTCGACGTGCCGCTGGTGCGGACGGTGGCGTTCGTGCTCTCGGCGACGATGGCGACGCTGGCCGGCATCCTGCTCGGCGGTTTCGCGGGGGTGTCGCAGGACGCCGGCGAGGGCTACGAGTTCCAGGCGATCTCGGCGGTGGTGCTCGGCGGGGCGGCGCTCGGCGGCGGCCGGGGGTCGATGGTGGCGGCGATGGCCGGCGCCCTGACGCTGGAGGCGCTGTTCACGCTGCTGAACCTGCTGGGGCTGCCGAAGCCGCTGCGCGATGCGGTCCAAGGTGCGATCATCATCGGCGCGGTGGCGTACGCGGCCTACCGGCTGCGGCGGTCGCGGTAGTCGAGAGTCGGGGGTACGGGCGGAAAGGAGCGGGAGGAGGGAGCGAGAGCGTGCGGTAGCATGTGAAGATGGGGTTGGGTTCCCAGGGGGGGTCCCGGTCGCGACGAGGCGATGGAGCGGCGAGGAGAGCCAGATGGGTTCAACGATGCGGGGACGATTCGGGGCGATGGTGACCGTGGTCGCGCTGATCGGCGGCGCGGTGACGGGGGGCGGCTTCGCGACGGCGACACTGGCGCAGGACGCCACACCGGCGGGCACCGGCGAGCAGTCCGAGTTTTTCGTGCAGGCCGACTACGAGCGGCAACTCGCCCAGCGCGACATCGAGCCGGAAGGCCCGGCCGACCAGCCGTGGGTGCAGGCGATCGAGCCGGAGTTCGTCGACACCGCCGAGTACGCGAAGGCGGGTCCGTACAAGGTCTGCTTCTCGAACGCCGGGGTGAACAACCCGTGGCGGGTGGTCGGATTCACGACGATGGAAGCCGAGGTTGATCTGCACCCGGAGATCGAGGAGTTCGTCCACGTCGACGCCGGGGGCAGCGACGAGAAGCAGATCTCCGACATCCAGGACCTGCTGACGCAGGACTGCGACGTGCTGATCGTGTCGCCGAACACCACCGCCGCGCTGACGCCGGCCGTCGAGCAGGCTTGCGAGACGCTGCCGGTGATCGTGTTCGACCGCGGCGTGAACACGGGGTGCCCGGTCACGTTCATCAAGCCGATCGGCGGCTACGCCTTCGGCGCCGACGCCGCCGAGTTCCTGGTCGACAACGTCGATTCGGGCGGCAACATCCTGGCGCTGCGGATCCTGCCGGGGGTCGACGTGCTGGAGACCCGCTGGTCGGCGGCCAAGGCGATCTTCGACGAGGCCGACATCAACGTGGTCGGCGTCGAGTTCACCGAGGGCGACCTGGCCCAGACCAAGTCGATCGTGACCGACTACATCGACCGCTACGGCAGCCTCGACGGCGTCTGGATGGACGCCGGGGCGACCAGCCTGGGCGCGATCGAGGCGTTCGAGGACGCCGGGTTGGACGTGCCGCCGATCACTGGCGAGGACCAGCAGGACTTCCTGCGGAAGTGGAAGGACGACGGCCTGACCGCCGCCGCGCCGACCTACCCGACCTACCAGTGGCGGACGCCGATCATCGCCGCCGTGCAGATCCTGGCCGGCGAGCAGGTGCCGTCGGAGTGGACGCTGCCGCAGCCGTTGATCACCGACGAGAACCTGGACCAGTACCTCCAGCCGAACATGCCGCCGCTGCACTACGCGCTGTGCGGCTGCGAGAACATGCCGGAGTTCCCGGAGCGCTGGGGCGGCGAAGCGGAGTAGCGCCGGAGAGGCGCCCTCACCTCCAACCCCCCCTCTCCCAACGCTTGGGAGAGGGGGGGTTTTATCGGGCGCTGGATCACCTTTTTTGACCCGGGGGGCGGGGTGACGGCCAGTGACTCGAAACCCGGGGGGACGACCACACGCCCCACGACCCGGAGGATCAGCCGGATTCCGTTCGAGCTATTGTGCGGCATGCGTGGCCAACCCCCGTCGTCGGGGCGCTGGGTGCGGCGCCTGCCAGCGATGAGGGAGGTGACCAGATCATACGGATTTCGGATGAACATCGGATGAACACTGGGTCGTGCCCGGTCGCGCGGGTCTGAAGGCCCCGTGCTGACCCCCCGAAGCCCCGCCGGGGCTGAGCGCCAACGGCCGGGCACCAGTGGTCATCCGACGTCCGTATCACGAGAAGTATTTCGGCGCGGGCTTGGAGCCGACCGGGACATGGGGCCAGCGTCGGCGGTGTGGTGCGCGCGTCAACCGGCGGCGGAGGTAGGCACCACCCGCAGCGGTCCCGACCGGACGCGGTCGGGGGTGGTTTCTGGCGCGGCGAACGCCAATGGTGGGGATTGGCGGGCGAGCAGGGCGCCGGCCTCGGCGGCGGGGAGGGGGCGGGCGACGTGGTACCCCTGCCCGCGATGGCACCCGATGGCCCGCAGCCGGCTCAGCTGGTCCTCGGTTTCGATCCCTTGGGCGGTGACGTCGAGACCAAGTCCCTTGGCGAAGGCGACGAGGGCGGTGACGATCGCGGTGTCGTCGGTGTGCTGGTCGAGACCGGCGATGAAGGCGCGGTCGATCTTGAGCACGTCGACGCGGAACTGCTTGTGCATGCCCAACCCGGCAAAGCCGGTGCCGAAGCGGACGCCAAGGTCCTTCAGCCCCCGCAGCGTGGCGCGGGTGACGTCGCCGTCCTCGAAGGGGACCCGCTCGGTCAGTTCCAGCGTGAGGAGGCCGGGCGCCAACCCCGTGTCGGCGAGCGCGCCGGCGATGTCGGCGACCAGGGCCGGGTGGCGCAGTTGGCGGGCGGACAGGTTCACGCTGAGCGCCACCGCCGGCTCGTCGGGGCGTTCGGCGTGCCAGGCGCGCACCT
>Ga0136611_10003972_pt1 | contig 10366 bp, 6 predicted proteins | sample AntDrymUQ2232306_2_FD_106645 | JGI IMG/M metagenome (GOLD analysis project Ga0136611, IMG submission 106645) | Polar desert sand microbial communities from Dry Valleys, Antarctica - metaG UQ223 (23.06) | ecosystem: Environmental > Terrestrial > Soil > Desert | place: Antarctica: Dry Valley... | reverse complement strand
GCCTCATCCTCGATTTCGCGCTCGTCGCGGCCAACGCGGCGGACGGCACCCTCGCCGAGCAGTTGCTGATCGACAAGGCCGGGCTGACCGTGCTCGGCGATAAGGGGTACATCAATGACCCGCGGCACCAACTGCTGGCCGCGCGCAACGCCCTGACCGTGCTGACGCCCCGCCGCCGCAACCAGCAGCGCCAGTTGCCCGCAGCGTTGACCCGCGCCATCGGTCGGGCGCGGCAGATCATCGAGACCGTCAACAGCCGACTGGTCGGCCAATGCCACCTCCAGCGCAACCGCGCCAAGTCCCTCGGCGGGCTCGCCACCCGCCTCCACGCCAAGCTCGCCGCCCACACCCTCGGCCTCTATCTCAACTATCTCGCTGGACGCCCACTCCTCGCCCTCATGGACTTCGCCCTCATCTAGCACAATGGGTAACTAGTGACGTTATGTACCGGCCCTTGCCGAATGCGTATTCTGCCAGGCTGCTGTCTTCATTCGTACTTCCCGATAGAAGCGCTCACGTCGTTCGCGTAATGCGTCGTCTCGAAACATTGCCGCCACAGCCAAGTTCTTGGTGGCCATGGTTGCTAAACGGGTAGAATCGACGGCAACTGCACACAGCACGGCCGACAGGGCTGCGACATCGCCGGGCGGCACAAGTTCTTCAGGTTCGAGGAGTTCAGGTATACCGCCGACCGCAGTACCAATCACTGGTAAGCCGCGAGCCATGGCTTCTACCATAGCTCGTGGCAACCCCTCGGTCTTAGAGGGTAAGACGAAGAGATCAGCGTAATCGAGTTGTTCCCGCACTGGTTGTCCAGCGGGTAGTTGGCCCAGGAAGCGCACTGTCTTGGTGAGCCCGAGCCGTGCCGCCCGCGCTTCCAACTCGCCGCGATACTTGCCATCGCCGACGATCGTCAGGTGAAGCGGGATGCCAGCTTGGAAGCAGAGGGCGATGGCATCTAGGAGAGTATCGATCCCCTTGTAAAGCTGGGCGAGTGAGGCGACTGTTATGAGGCGCAATGGAGACTGGCTGTGCAATGGTAACCGAGGACCTGCTGCAAACGCATCATCACCTAATTCGACATCGGAGACGCCAATCATGAACGCAGGGCAGGGATAGCGCGCCTGGAGTGCCTGAGATGTGACATAAGAAGCGGCGCAGGCCTTGGCACACTGGGTACGCATGGCACATGTCAGCCACTGGCGAAGGACTGGACGAAGCGGATGCCTAATTGCGCCGGGCACGAAGGCATCGAAAGGGTCGGTGAGGACTTCCACGCCGTATGGTTGACCTGAACGGTGTAAGGTATAGGCAGCGATTGTGCCAATCTGAGAGCCGAGGCGTAGGATCACTGCGTCCTCTGGGGGGATTGCCCGACGAATGGCCGGGATAATCCTATGTAATTGTGCGACAAATTCTTGTGGTCCGAGATAGTAGGGTACGGCAGTGACACTAACGTTCTTCCCATCTGCCCGTTTCCAGCCTAGTTCGGGGCCAGCAACTTCACGCACACGGGCGATAATCTGTACTTCCGTGAACACACTTAGGTAGCGGTTCCAGAATGGATAGGCGAAGGATGTCGGGGTCCAGACCGCTCCATCGGGCGTTCGATTAAACCGCTGTTCAATTGTTATGGCAACACGCATATCTCAAAAATCCTGATTTGTAGTAACAAAGATTGGCCGACGGAAGGCGATTGCAAGAGTACACAGATACAGGCCAATAAAGTGCCCAAAGTTGGGCAGCGGGTAGAACGTCTCTTGTGCGAATGAGGAGACAAGGAGCGCAACCGTTGTCCAGAATAGGGAGTGATGCCCAGCCTCGCCACGATAAAGCTGTGTCAGGATTATAGCAAAGAGCAAGGCATAACAAAGCAGCCCAATTAGCCCCAATTCTGTGGTGATGTGCAGTGCGAGGAAGTGCGCGTTTGTTCCACTATCACGCGCCGCACCGAATCCAGTGCCAATTAACCAGCGTACTGGCTCTTCGTCAAGGTAGTCAACGCGATGCTGCCAAATCTCGTCACGCCCTGCAAGGTTGTCTGCATTAGTTGCGCTGGTAAGGGTTTCCTGTCGCTGGATGGTTGATTGAAGGATGGGTAAAGTTGAGTCGCCCTTGAACGCGAGCATAGCAGCTCCGGCAAGGAGCATCAGAATGCATAGGACAAGTGCTTGGCGAGGGATGCGTAAGCTTCGCACACCGATCAGAAATAGCATTGCAGCGAGTCCCGAGCGGGAGTTACTCAGAAAACACGCGAAAAGTGCCAAGAGTACGAGTCCACCATCACGCAGCCTAAAACGGTCGCGGGCAAGATGGAAGTAAAGTCCTGTTAAGAGCACGACCTGAGCGGCCACGTAAATGTGGTCATAGCCGATGGTTCCCCATCCGCGACGTTCGCCAAGATCGCCTTTGAAGTTGAATAGATACCAGAGTCCCGCGACACCGGGGCTTTTAGGGAGCTGTGGTGCAACTGCACTCAGCGGGAGAATGTTAAAGTAGGTCGCGATGATGGCAACAGCTACAAATAGCAACACTGTACCGGTGAGTCTTTCGAGTACATGCAAGCGAGGTGGTGTGAGGGGAATTTGTGTGACCAACCAGTAGAGAAGCCCGAATTTGCCGAACAAGTATAGCTGGAATAGTCCGGTGACAACACCGGGTGCATTTGCTGGATGTTGTCCTGCGATCAGATAGACGAGGTACGATATTGTCCCCAGTCCACCAAGAAGGACTAATGCTTGAAAGACAGCGCCGTGTGCGCGAGTGGCAGTGCCTGCGCATCGCCGTTCCCCTAGCCAGGACAACAGCAGAAAGCCAATCGCAAAGTCACCGAGTCGCGGCCAGAGCGACCAAGGACCAATCGGCACAACTGGGATTGTATAGGCTTGACTCAGGATATAAGTACAAAGCGCGAGAAACATCCAGCGCGTCTGGCGTTCGAATATTGGACTTATCTCCGTCGTGGTGTTTGACGCAAGTGGCATCCGGGGAGGAGCAGCGATAGTCATTCGCAACCTACCCTTGTTCTGCAACAGTCCATCAAGCCGCCTCACTTGATGTCATAAAAGTGCTGTGACGGAAGATACGGCCGAGGATAACGATACTGCCGCAAACCTGCAGCACAGTAGAGATGAGAACCACGAAGGCGGCTCCTTGGAGTCCATGGGTTGGCACCAGCAAGGCTGAAGCAACGAGCGTAGTAACGATAACAAGGATAAAAAGCGGCACTTGCTCGCGAATGCATCGTGCAGCCACCATAGCAGCATTCAAGAACCAGGTCTGGAAGCTGAAGCCAGCGGCAACCATGAGGATGAGAAAAACATTGTTCTGGTCTGCATAGTCGGAGCCATAGAGTAAGCTAAGCAGTTGCGCACCGAAAAGGAACACGGCTAGGATCCCAACCGTGGCAAGTGCGACGGCGACAAGAGAAAGCTTAAGCAAGAGTTGCGCGAATGTTTGCCGGTCGCCCGCTGCGAAGTGCCGGGCGAGACGTGGGCTAGCCGCCTGTGCTAAAGCCGAGACAACTGTCGTACCTGCGACAAGTACATATGCAGCCGCTGCGAAGATACCTAACGCGCGAGCGCCAAGCCAATGCTCGATAAAGTAGCGCGGGATATTGGTGTTAAGGGAAATAAGTAAAGTCACGAATCCGAGCGGCAATGCAAGCACGACTAATCGTGTGATCATTCTTAGTGACTCGTGACGCAGCAATCCTGTGGCGTAGTGCTGAGAATTGCCTCTTAGGATAACGATACCATTTCGATAATCATATATAATCATAGCCGCCCACACAATTGCCATGCCGAAGATACCCCACGCGAGTGTATGGGTTAGGATCAGAGCAAGGCTAAGGGTAACCAAGGAGAGCAGGCCTTTCATGCACAACGAGATGGCGATGCGATCCATTCGCTCATGTTGCTGCAGGAGGCCATGGAAGATATCGCTGAGAGCTTCACAGCATTTTGCTACACCAAGTAGGACAATCGCGAGCGCGGCATCGAGCTGGTAGCCAGTGAGAAGGGCGATACCTGCAATTATAAGCAATGCGAGTACTAGGCAGACGATGCGTAGCGCAAGGTATTCCCCGAAATGATACTCGTGCCGAGAATCGGTGGCCTGAACGCTGCGCAATTGGAGATTAGCGAACAAAACGATAGGCGCAGTCACTGCCAAGCCCAGGGCAAACTGTCCAACCATCTCGGGATCACCAAGTTTAGCGATGATAATTAACATTCCCCACTGGCAGGCGGCATATACTACGTTACCTACGAAGGTCCAGAGGAAGTTAGCGCGCAAAGAGAGCGCCTCCTTTGGTGAGTGCAGCAGATTCACCATACTTGCTAGTTTTTTTGTTAGAGTAGATTCCGCTAGTGCCTGTCTTTCTGTGAGCGTCATTGCTATCACAACCTTGTGCCGACTGTTGACTGCACATTAGTTTCAGCTGACTCGTACTTACGTCGGTTATTCTGCAGGCGCTTCGATCGACGACGTTTGGTAGATTCTCCGCGCTCTTTGTTCAGGACAACACCGATAATCTTCTCAGAGGTCTTGTGAAAACGCTCCAAGGCGCGTTCTATCGTGCGGGTGCCGGTATGCTGTGCATCCACGACCAAAATTATGCCATCCATGACGCGCTGTAGGATAAGTGTGTCACTGACTGGCAAGAGCGGTGCGCAGTCCAGGAATATCACGTCGGCTTGAGCACGCAAGTGCTCTATCAAGTCTGAGAGGCGCTGGGATCCAAGCAACTCAGATGGATTTGGCGGCACAGGGCCACCGGGGAGGATCTTGATCTGAAGCGGACCTTCCTGCAAGGATACTTGAGCGCCACGGGGTTCCTGAGCAAGGTACGTGCTTAAGCCTTGCTGGTTGCTAATTTCGTAGAGTTGGTGTAACTCAGGATCGCGTAAGCTTGCATCAATGAGCACGACACGCTTACCGGCCTGTGCCTCGGCGAGCGCGAGGTTAGCAACGATTGTACTCTTACCTTCGCCCGCGCTAGCGCTGGTGACGCCGATAACAGTCACACGTCCGAGTGCCGCGAACTCAAGGTTAGTCTGCAGTAAGCGGATTGCCTCGGAGAACTGGTTACTAACCGACATTGCTGTCTCGGGTCGAAGATTTTCTGTTCCTCCGTGAACTAACCAGGATGTTGCGAGTGGCAACAAGCCGAACCTGTCGCGCAGTTCCTCAGTAGATCGGATGCGATCGTCCAAGAAGTCGAGCATGAAAGCGAGGCCAGAAGCTAAGAGGAGGCCAACTAAGCCAGCAAGGATTGCATTCCGTCCCGGTTTTGGCTGCACAGGTATAGGAGAGGCATGGGCCGACTCAACAATCAGGATCGAATTCACTGCCTGGTTCTGAATAGTGTTGGACTTCTGCTGTAACTCCAGCAGTCGAAAATAGCGGCTCTCATACTGCGCCAGATTAAACTGGAGACGACTAATCTCATTCTGGGTATCGACACTAGGGGCAGGTATAGCGCGCAGGGTGTTCAATCGCTCAGTGATTTCAACCATTTGTCGTCGAACATCATTTAATTCCACATCCACTTGTTGCCCATTGGACTGCGTACCGCTTAGCTGAAGACGTTGCATTCGTTTAATAAAGCCTTGCGTTAGTGTGTCCGCTATCGAGACCGCTCGCACCGTATCCGTGTCCTCCACAGTGATCTGCAGGAGTTGCGACTCGCTAATAACTTGGGCATTGGTCCGTTTACTCAACTCTTGGGGTGTCATGGGCAGGCTAAGCTGTTTGATCGTTTCGCTCAGGATCGCCTCATTGTGCAGCAGTTCACTGTACGTCTTTGCAAGGCTCTGACTGGTCAAAATATCCTGATAACCAATTTGACCAGGTGATTGCGCCTGATTCACAAGCAGTAGCGTCGTGGCCTGATAAACCGGGGTGATGCGTGTGCTAACCAAGTAGCCGATGCTGGAGGCCAAAACGGTACTAAGCAACAACATCCACCATCGACGCCGAAATACATGCCAATACTGCATCAGTTCCATCGACTTTGTCCTTCACGACTCCACAAACGTGTAGCAGCGAACTCTGATAGCACAGGGCAAACATGGTCGTGCCAACACGCCCTGCTGTGTGGCAAACCTGGGAACTTCTCTTTCCCTCGATCGCTTATTTTCATCTCGCGCCTCACACCCTTTCCCACTCACTCGCACACGGGTCAGAACCCACTAATTGCCTGTATCGCCCTGTATGATTGGATAGGATGCATCTCTTGCTCGAGTGGGAATTCGCTCATCATTATGGCACTGTTAAGTTAGCCTCTGTGGTGTCACCGATTATCGTCGTGAATTCAGGGACGATTCGCTGTAAATGCTTCTTGATGACACTTGAATTGTTCCTCTGCAGCGCCTTTGAAAGTTCTTCTACGTCGCCCTGAAGCGTATCGGTAACAAATTGACCAGCGTTCTGAGCGATGAAAATTTTGTCGTGGAATGTATGTTGATATGTTTCCCCTGCGATAAACAACTCCTCGTACAACTTCTCGCCGGGTCGCAGTCCAGTAATTGCGATGTCAATATCTTGGCCGAGCTCGAGCCCAGACAAACGTATGAGGTCGCGAGCCATATCAAGGATCTTCACTGGTTCACCCATATCCAAGACGAAAACCTCACCCCCACGTCCCAGCACCATTGCCTGGAGGACGAGCTGGACTGCTTCCGATATGGTGATGAAGAAGCGCGTTATCTCGGAATGCGTCACCGTAACTGGTCCCCCACGGGCGATCTGTTCCTTCATCGTTGGAACAACGCTGCCCCGGCTCCCAAGAACATTACCGAAGCGGAGAACCATATATGGTTTACCAGAGGCGCGGGCAGCCTGATGAACAAGGAGTTCCGCAACGCGCTTGCAGGCACCCATTACATTACTCGGATTTACCGCCTTATCTGTAGAGATTAGGACGAAGCGTTCGACGCCTGACTGCCGCGACGCCTCGATCATGTTACGGGTTCCGATAATGTTATTAAGTACTGCTTCTGCCACATTAGCCTCCATAAGTGGAACATGCTTGTGGGCAGCTGCATGGAAGACAATATCAGGTCGGTGCTCGTCGAAGATAGACTGAAGACGAGCGGGAAACCGTATGTCGGCGATTACTGGGTAGATGATGGTTTGGTATCCAGGCTCACGTATCCGGTCGGTATTCGACCGACTGTCGACATCGAGCTGGCGCACTAGCTCATTATAGATAGCGAAGATGGAGTTCTCTCCGTGTCCAAGAAGGATGAGTGCGTGTGGACGGCACATAAGAACCTGGCGCGCGAGTTCGCTGCCGATCGAGCCGCCCGCACCAGTGATCAGAACACTTTTGCCGCGCAACGAGGCAACGACCGCGCTGATATCAGTCTGGATTGGCTCGCGCCGTAGCAAGTCTTCGATCTCGACATCACGTAGATGGGAGACGCTAACCGTGCTATCGAGCAGTTTCGCGATATTGGGAATGGTTTGGACGCGCACGCCAGATGAATCGCAACTGCGGACGATTCTCTGGATGACGCTGCCTGGTACCATAGGCATCGCGATGATGACGCGCGAAACCTGTTTAGCGCGGGCGATCTCGGGGAAGTTGTGTAGCGCCCCGAGCACAGCGACACCACGGATACGCATCCGCCACTTCGTAGGATCATCGTCCAGGAAGCCGATCGGAATCATCCCTAACCGGCGGTTGCGCCGTAACTCACGCACGACCATAGCGCCCATTTCCCCGGCACCAATGATCAGAGTGGGTTGTGGTAGTGAGAATGAGGTGCGCGGCGATAGCGTCGCTAAGAAGTGTATGGCCAGCCGTGGGAGGGCAACAGAAGGCAGTGCAAGTAGATAGAAAATGATTGATATTGATCGTGGCAAAGGTGGCCAAGGCACAGGAATCAAAGAAGTGAGAGTGATGTAACCCACCGCAACCGCTAGCGTGAGCGCACTAACGGCCGCAACCATATGGAGAAACTCTTCGACCGATGCATAAAGCCAGTAGCGAGAGTACAGGCGGGTGCCGCCGAATACGGGAAAGATCAAGAGGATGTTGAGCATGGCGAGCGTCGTAGCGGGTTCCCAGTACTCGAATAACCTGTCGGGCTCGAGCCGCAAAATGAAGCTAACATAGGCCATTACCGGCAGCAGAATAAGATCGGAAACGAAAATGTAGCGATTCCTTGGCACGTTGGCTAATCGTACACCTAGAACGGTTAGCATAAAGGTTGCGCCTCTGGGCTCGGGTGGCCGCAGGCGGCGAACCAGCCGTGGGCGTCGTGGGGGGTGATGGCGTCCAGCGCGCGGGCGATGGCCACCTCTAGCGCGGCCCTCGTCCGCGCCCCGTCGCGGCGTAGGGCCTCCTTGAGCTTGGCGAAGGCCAGCTCGATCGGGTTGAAGTCGGGCGAGTAGGGCGGGAGGAAGAGCAGCGCGCAGCCCGCCGCCTTGACCAGCGCCCGCGCCTCGACCGCCTTGTGGATGGCGAGGTTATCGAGGACGACAACCTGCCCGGGCCGCAGCATCGGCAGCAGGAACGCGCGCACGTAGGCGACGAAGGCCGGCCCGTCGGCGGCCCTGTCCAGCGCCATGGCCGCCCCGACCCCGCCGACGGACAGCGCCGCGATGAGGGTGGTGTTCCGCCCGTGGTTGCGCGGCACCGCCCCGTACACGCGGGCGCCGCGCGGGGTCATCGCGATGTTGGTCGCCGTCTCGTCGAGGAAGACGAGGTCCGCCGGGTCGAGATCCGCCGCATCCGCGCGCCACGCCGCCCGCACCCCCTCGGCGCGTTCAGCGGCGATCGGCGTCTTTTTTTGCGCGTGATCTCGGCGCGCCCCAGCGCGCGATCGACCGCCCACGGGCTGACTGCCGCGCCTTGCTCGGCCCGCCACGTCGCCGCGTGCTGCGCCAGGGTATCGTCCGGGTGCGCCGCCACCTGCGCCGCCAGCGCCGGATACTGCGCCGGGGCGATTGACGGCCTGCGGCCCGGCGAGCGCCCTGGCCGCAAGCCGCCCGTCGCGCATCGCCGCTGCAGATACCGCTTGATCGTCGCCAGCGAGACGCGGAAGAGGCGCGCCGCCTCGGGGCGCGGCATCCCCGCATCCACCGCCGCGACAACCCGCTCGCGTAAGTCCACCGAATAGGCTTTCATGCCCCGAGCGTACCAGGAGGCGCAACCTTTTCGGAAACCGCTCTAGGACTGCACCCATCGTAGTCCCCTCACCGTAGACGGTAAGGACCGGTTGCACCACTCGCTCCACACGGTCCAGGTGCTGAACTACGGACTGTGCTTCATCGCTTCCTCGTCACCTCACCAATGGATACGAATGCGTCGCGTCGAAGGATCATTGTTGAGGAAAGCTGATAGGCATTACGCCTACAGTACACATGCCTCACTAGAGATGTGTTTTATCCTTGTCCACCATAGCACAGTGTGTTCTCTATGTCATCTCCGATAGGAGTTACGCAGTTGGGGCGAGAGTGTAGGTTGGTGCGGATGATGTCGTCCTTGAACTCCCCCAGCGTTAGGCTGGTGGTGAGGCGGTGACGTTCGAGGCGGAGGAAGGCGCGCAGGGCGCAGGCGACATGGTTGCGCTGCACCCGCATGGCCCCGACTTGCGCCCGCTCGACGCTGCAGTGCTGATTGAGTCCAGCGGTGTGGATCCCGCCCCGCCACCGGTCAGGCGGCGATCATCTCAGCTATGGTGGCGCCCCAGCGCTCCTGAAAGCGGCGGCGGCGCTCTGCCAGCGAGACGGGCTCGCCCGACCGGGTCACGGCGCGAAAGAATTGGCGCTGCTCTTCGAAGCCAGTGCAGAAACGCGCCGCCGACACGAAGCTCCCGAAGCCGCGCATGGCGTAGTAGCGTTGCTTGATGCCCCGGTGATCCTGCTCGATGCGGTTGTTCTTGTACCGACTGCAGCGGCGGGCCACATTGTCGCCGAGCGTCTCGCGGATGGCGCGGGGGTAGGCGTCGTGGCCGTCCGTCGTCACCTGCTCGGGCGTATGCTCGGCGATTGCGAGCGCCTGGCGAAAGAACCGCTGCGCCGCCGCCATGTCGCGCTGCTCGCTGAGGAGCACCTCGACGAGATTGCCTTCCCGGTCGATGCCCCGGTACAGGTAGCACCAGCGGCCATTGACCCGGATATACGTCGCATCCGCGTGCCACTTGGTGCCTGCCGTGCCGCGCCGCTTGGCGCGCAACTGCGCTGCCAACAGTGGGGCGAAGCGGGCCTCCCAGCCCCGGACGGTCTCATGAGAGAAGACGAAGCCGCGCTCCAGGAACATTTCCGCCAAGTCTCGGAGGCTCAGCTTGTAGCGTAGCCGCCACAGCACGACGAGCAAGACGATGTCGGTCGGGTACTGCAGGTAATTATAGGG
>Ga0136611_10003971_pt1 | contig 10368 bp, 7 predicted proteins | sample AntDrymUQ2232306_2_FD_106645 | JGI IMG/M metagenome (GOLD analysis project Ga0136611, IMG submission 106645) | Polar desert sand microbial communities from Dry Valleys, Antarctica - metaG UQ223 (23.06) | ecosystem: Environmental > Terrestrial > Soil > Desert | place: Antarctica: Dry Valley... | reverse complement strand
GGAATACTCGCTCTGGCGCGGCGGGCCGTTGCGCCATTCATTGGCGTCATTGGAAGTGGCGTAGACCGAAGCCCAATGAGCCGCGTTGCCCAGCACACCGACCACGATTAAATTACGCAGGCGCGCCTCGCGCATCACGCGGTCGTAGATGGGCCACTGAAAAGCACTGCCTTTAGACGGCTCCAGAGTGTCCCAGTCGAAACGGGTTTTGATGAGACCCGCGCCGGATTTTTTCGCGGCGTCCAGAAGCTGAATCACTTCATCGGGCGTGGCGTCATGAAAATCAATTGTGACGCCGAACGGCCCGGCGGCTTTGAGCGCGGTGCGGTGGTCGGTGTAGGCATGAGGCAGATCGGTGCCGCTGGTGATGGCGACGGTGCGCGCGGCAGCGACCCAGTTGACCTGATAGCCGAAAATCTCGGCCAGCGAGCGCAGCGGCACGAAAGCGCGTTCGCCGATGAGCCTCGGCGGCGCCGACAGCTTGACGCTCTGGGTGTTGGAAATCGCGGTGGCGCGGCCAATGCGCAGCGAAACCGTGCCTTTGGATTGCACGATGTCAATGCGCCGGGCAGCGGCGTCATAAGTGACTTTGGCGCCCAGACGTTCGAGCACGCCGCGCAGCGGAACAAGGACGGCACCGTTACTCAGAACGGGCGGCGGATCGCTCTCCACGATGCTGCCATTGATGTTCAGAATAATATCGGAACTCGCCGCGCGCGCGGCGTGGCCGCCGGCGGTCAGCGCGACGGCCACCAGGACCGGGGCGGCTCGTGTTAATAGACGCGAAGCGAACGACGGCAAGGGTGCGCCGGGAAGGCGCTGGAAAAGATTTAGCACAGCGAACAGCAACTCCTTAAAGTGTGAATTCGAGAGGGGTTTGAACAGCGACTTTATTTAAGACCATGAGTGTGATTAAGTGTTGCGGTTTGGCACGGCGCAATCAAGTCGAAGAAAATGGCGCGGTGTTTTTAACACCGCGCCATGCTCATGAAACATTAGAAGCGAAAGACATAAACCGTCAGGCGGTTTATGCTTGCCATTACTGGCCTGTCGGGGCGGGGCCGGCATTGCAGCCCTTGTCGCGCGCGACTTGGACGGCCTGCTCACGCGACACCCAGCGACCCGAAGAAGCCAGATACTGCCAACGCAGCCAACCCGGGATCGACATGAAGTTCGCGGCGGGCGTGAACGGCGTCAAAGTGGAGCAGTCGGGAAAGTCCTGCGCCTGCGCCTGGGGCGCCGTCACGGCACCGATCAGGGCCATTGCGGCCACGGCGAGTACAACGAGAATCTTACGCATTGTTAAATTCACCTCCTTGTTTGGATGGAATGAGATGAACGACTCGAATGACCAACACACGTCAAGCTAAAAGAGTTCGCAGCCATGACAGAGACTAACTTCATCACCGTCTGCTGCGGAACGCCAAACTTAGCAAATGCCATACCGAAAAACATAACGGATTGCGTTCTTGGCTGGTCTCGTCGCCGTCATCTTCCCCTACATCATACCATTAATTCCGTCACGCGATGTTACAGGCTTGATAAGCCTGGCGCAAGGCGGCGAAAACGTCGCCTTTGGGACTGAACTCATGGCCGAGCCAGCCCGCATAGCCGGTATTGTGAATGGCGCGCGCCACCGCCGGATAATAAATTTCCTGTTGGTCGTCCAGGTCGTTACGACCGGGATTGCCTGCCGTATGAAAATGCGCGATATGCTCGATGTTGTCGCGGATGTTGCGAATCAAATCGCCTTCCATGATTTGCATGTGATAAATGTCATAGAGCAGCTTGACGCGCGGCGAATTAACCGCCTGCACCATCTGCACGCCCCACTCGGTGTGGTCGCACTGATAATCGGCGTGATCCACTTTCGAGTTGAGCAGTTCCACAATCAAATTGACTCCGGCGGCCTCGGCATCAGCCGCTACCAGTTTAAGACCTTCAGCGGTATTGGCCGCGCCGGCTTGCTCATCCAATCCCTCACGGTTGCCGCTGAAGCAGATCAGGTTGGGAATCTCGTATTTTTTGGCGACTTCCAAATTGGCGCGCAACTCATCGGCGATACGGCTGTGATTCGATTTTTTATTCAGACCGTCGCCCAGTGAGGCATGGCCCGCGATGGTGGCGATGGTAAAACCAGCCTCGCGCAACTCATCGTACTTATTGGGAGGCGGCATCTCGACGCCGGTGATGCCGATGTCTATGATCTTTTTGTAATCGGCGGGCGATTGAACGACTTGCGCGACGGGCCAGTGACTGACCGACTGCTTGAAGCTTGACACTAATTTCTCCTTTTCAATTTCAATTAACCGCAAAGGACGCACAGGGCGCAAAGGAAAATTTGAGAGATACGGCTGGCACAGGCAGTACTGCCTGTTCTCTGCTGTCTCCTGAATTCTGTCTTCTTTGCGCCCTGCGCGTCCTTTGCGGTGAAATAATTAATCTTCAAATGCCGCGTCGAAAGCGCGCTCGGACGGCTTGAAATCAACTTTCTTGGTGAAGGCGCAGGCTTCCTCGGCGCCGTGGAAGCGATCCATGCCGCTGTCTTCCCATTCGATGGACAGCGGGCCTTGATAATCAATGCTGTTGAGGGCGCGGATGACTTCTTCGAAGTTGATGTCGCCGTGGCCCAGGCTGCGGAAATCCCAGTAGCGACGAAAATCGCCGAAGCCCAGATGCCCGCCAAAAACGCCGCTGCGCTGCGGCGTGTGCGACCAATAAACGTCTTTCATGTGGACGTGATAAATGCGGTCTTTGAACTCGCGGATGAAATCCACATAAGCGACGTGCTGATAACCCAGATGCGAAGGATCGTAGTTGAAACCGAACGCTTCGCGGTGGCCCAGAGCTTCGAGCGCGCGCTCGGCGGTGACGATGTCGAAAGCGATTTCGGTGGGATGGACTTCGAGCGCGAAGCGCACGCCGACTTCATCGAAAACATCGAGAATCGGATTCCACTGCGCGGCGAAATCGGCGTAGCCTTTGTCAATCATTTTGGGCGACACCGGCGGAAATGAGTACAAGTACTGCCAGATCGAAGAGCCGGTGAAGCCGTTCACGACTTTGAGGCCGAGATTGGCCGCCGTGCGCGCGGTCGCTTTCATCTCCTCGGCGGCTCGCTGATTGACGCCCGCCGGATCGCCGTCGCCCCAGATGTGCGGCGCCAGAATCGCCTGATGGCGCTCGTCAATTTTGTCGCACACCGCTTGCCCGGCCAGATGGTTGGAAATGGCGAACAGTTGCAAGCCGTTGTCTTCGAGGATTTTGCGCTGCCCATCGCAATAAGCCTGATCGGTGGCGCCGCGCTGCACATCCATGTGATCGCCCCAGCAGGCGAGTTCGAGGCCGTCGAACCCCATCTCTTTGGCGCGCGGCGCGAGTTCCGCCAGCGGCAAATCCGCCCATTGTCCCGTAAATAAAGTCACTGGTCTTGGCATATTAACTTTGCTCCTTAACATCGGAATTTCCCTAAATTATGGCATAAAACTCTTGATTGTAAAGCGGGCGTGATTAACTCACCGAGGAGAAACCGGTTTTGCTTGACCTCTTCGTCCTGCATCGTTTATAATCTCAGCTACTGTGCCGGCTGCGGAAGCGCAGTGGCGGCGCGGTTCTTATTGAAAAATCAACGTGGCAGACGAGGTATCTGAATGAAGTTAAAACACTGGTTGGTCGGCGCGGCTTTGAGCGGCTTGACCGTTTCCGGCGGGACTCCCGCGATGATGTTGGAAGCGGCGCGCGCCGATGTTTATCACGCTGTCGAAGCGGGCGAGACCTTGAGTTCCATTGCGGCACGTTACCAGACTCGCTCCGACGCCTTGCGCGCCGTTAATGCCTTGCGCGACATGCAGGACAACGCGCCGTTGCCGGCGATGCTGCTGCGTATTCCCGATGGCGCGGCCAACGGCGAGACCAAATCCGAAGCGAGAAGGCCAAGTCAGATTCAGACCGGCGAAGCCCGCGTCGCCGAAATGCCCAGAGTCACCGGCACCATCGCCAGCTCAAGGCAGTACTCGGTGCAGGCGGGCGACACGCTGGAATCCATCGCCGCGCGCTACACCCAGGCCGGTTACCCCGTCACGGCGGAAGCAATTCGCCGCAAAAACAATTTGAATGCGGAACCGGCCACCGGCGACCGCTTGCTGGTGCCGCTACAAACCGCCGTTTACAGCGCCGCGCAGGAAGTTCCGTCGCGCCCCGATTCCACGCGCTCTTATAAAACAACCGGCGGCGCCGCGATTTCCGAGGAATTGGAGCTGCCCTTCGCGCAGATCATACCGACGCAGACGCCGGTTTATCAAGCGCCCAATCAACCGCGCAAAAGCGGCGTTGCGGCCCGGCGCACGCCATCCGTTTTGGGCGCACGCGGCTACTCTCCTTCCTCCGACCCCAACGGCGTGCGCATTCTCGGTCAAGACGAGGACGCCGCCACCGGCGCTTCGCCGCGCTCACGCCTGCTCAATCCGCCCGCCGCCACGCGCTCGACGACGCTGGCGAAAGTCGCCCGCATTTCGACATCGGGCGCGCGCATTCGCCGTCTGCCGCAAAGCGCCGCCGTCACGCTCTATCGCTGCGCGACCAACACCGAACTGGTTGTCATGGGCCGCAGCGGCCCGTGGTCTTCCATCTTGATGAGCGACCGCAGCACCGGCTGGGTGCCGACGCGCTATTTGAAATTCACCGGCTCCGAAGTGGACATTTCCGCGCAACTGGCGGCTCACTCGGCGGCGTTGGCGAATCCCAACTACAATCGCTTCACCGGCGACGCCAACGGCAATTACAGCAGCAATGTCCCCGCGGTTTCTTACGCGCTGGCCTGGCTCGGCACGCCTTATCGCTACGGCGGCACGAGCCGTCGCGGCATTGATTGCTCCTCGTTGGTGCAGCAGTCGTTCGGCGCCGTCGGAGTGCGTTTGCCGCGCACCGCCGCCCAGCAGGCGAATATCGGGCAGTCGATTGATCCGTCGAATTTGCAGGCCGGCGACCGCCTTTATTTCTCCGCCAGCGGCAGCCGCATTGACCACACCGGATTGTATATCGGCAACGGCAAATTCGTTCACGCCAGCGGGCGCGGGCGCGGCGTCATCGTTTCCCGGCTGGCCGATCCGCATCAGTGGAACATTTTCGTCGGCGCGCGCCGCTAACGCCTTGCACCGGCAGTACTCTTTCCCGCAGTCACGATCAAAGGCTCGGCGCTTCACGCGCCGAGCCTTTTTCTTTGGGCGGCAGTGATGTAAATTAAATAGTCACATCCGCATTTTCATTAAAAATCATCAATAAAATAAGGGGACAGATCGCCCATGAGCCAGAAGAACCCGGCCACCACCGCCTCGCGGGGCGCGCCAGCGGAATCCACCAAAACACTTCCCAATAACGGCACCGGCCAAGCGCCCGCCGCAGCCGCCAGTTCTGCTTCACTCGCTTCCGCCACGCCGGGGTCGCCTGCCCCGGAGACCGGCAGTACTCCCGTCCCGGAAAGTGCTGCCATTGAGGACGACACCGCTTTTTCGCGCTTCGTGCTGGAAGATTTCGTCGTCACCACACTGCTGCGGCTAGGGCGCTCGTTGAGCAGCAACGATCTCAGCGGCGCGGTTGAAGGCTTTCAACTGTCGCGCGCGGTCTTGAAAGAAGGTCTCACGCAAAGCCGGCGCGTCACGCACGCGGGCCGCGATTGGGATTTGGACATCCGCGTCAAAAGGCAGTCGTTGAGCCGCGAGGAGCGCGAGCGCCAGCCGCTTCAAGGTTCCATTGAGGAACTGCTGCAATTTGTCGGCAAGCCGCTACCGCTGCCCGTCATCACGCGCGAACTCGCATTGCTGCGCGGCTCGTTTTCCAAGCCCACGAGCGATGCCGTCGCCAACATTTTGCGCCACTCACGCAACGTAGTGGAAGGCGCGCCCGGAACCTGGCTGCATGAATCGCTTGTGCTCGACAGCGGCGCGCGCCAGGAAGAGTTGATTATCCGCGAGAACCACCTCGCCGAAGACGCGGATTTCCCGCGTTTGCAAAGCCTCGATTTGCCGGCGGACGGCGCGACTTTAGCCGAGCGCGCCGCCGTCCTGTTGCGCGCCGCCGCGCAGCCGATTTCGGGCAAGGCGCTGGGCTATTTGCTGTGGCGGCAAAATCCCGCCGCTTTCGACAGCCGCGAAGTGGCTCGCGCGCTGGGCGACCGCGAGATATTTTATTGGATGGTCGGCGGCAACATCACGCTGCGCGAGCAATTGACGCAGTGGCGCGGCGAATTGCAGCGGTGGACGCAAAACCTCAGCGAAAGCAACGCTTCCTCGATTGATGTCGCGGCTTTGCTGCGCCAGCGCATGGCGGCCAATGAGATCATCGCGCCGCGCGCCGAGGATGTCGAAGAACTGAAAGCCTACGCGCGCCAGTCGAACGGCTTGCCTTTCTCGTTGGGCGCGGTCATGGTGGATCGGTTGGAAATCGAGCCGGACAATCCCGAATTCGTGCCGGCTTTGCAAGGACTCAACGACGCTTTGCGCCGCCATCCCGATTTCCTCCCCGTCGGCATCGGACGCTTTTTGCTGCGCGAGGCGGTGCCCGATTACGTCGGCCAGGTGCCGGACGGTTTGCGCCCGGTGCATTTGTCGGTGCGCGACCCGGAAACCGATGAGCCGATGGACTTTGAAATGTCCGATGACGGCCTCGAAGGCGACGCTGTGGCTTTCATCCACGCGCCGCAGTGGGAAGACATCAACGAGGAAGTCGAAGTCAAGCTGCCGCGCCGCAGCGGCGCCGAAGCTCCCGACAGCACCCGCTACATCGTGCTCAACCAGCATCACAACGCCGGCACCATCAAATTGCGCCGCATGGACGAGGAGTTCTTCGCGCTCGAAGGCGGCTTGTCGCGCATCACGGTGCGCGCCGACGACGGGCAGAACACCACGGAACTGGGCGCCTGGGCCAGCCGCGAGAGCGGTTTGATCTACGGTCTGGGCGAGTGGTTCGTGTCGCGCACGCCGCAATCGGGCGGCGTCCTGATTTTCTTCCGCGATACCACGCCCGCCGGCATGGGCCAGTTGCGCCTGACGCTCGGCGAGCCGGACAAACTCACCCAGATTGACGCTAATCGCGCCGAGGAACTGCAATCGCTGCGCGTCGCCGCCACTTACATGTCGCTGTTCGAGTTGATGCAAACCATTTTGAACGCGCATCAACACGGTCTGGAACTACCGCGCCTGTGGGCCGAAGTCAATGTCGTGCGCCGCACCACCAAGCGTTTGATCTGCTCGGTGCTCTCAGGCTATCATTGCTACTATTTCAAACAGCGCGGCCCGACCCAGATTCTGTGGCGTTTCGACGCGGGCAAACTGGATCAGGGCTTCAAGCGCAACAAGCGTAAATATGTGCGGCGGTGATTAAAAACGAACCCGCAGCGTGAGCAAGGGTCTTATGGATGCAAAACACGACCCTTGCTCACGCTGCGGGTTCGCAAAAGCCGTCTTGCTCTGGCCCGACCGCTTAACCTCATGCGAGGAGTCCTGCCTTTGCTATTACGCGCACCGAGAAAGTGCTGCGCGGCTTCGCCGTTAATGTTTTCACCCAGGGATTGAGCATTCCGCGCCGCCTGACCATGAACCACGTCGGTAGCGACTTGGATTACCGTACACTTATAACCGCACTGACCAATGCCGCCATCGCGGCGGAAAGAAGCTCTTGATTGATTATGCAAACTCTAACTAATCCCACCGCCGAGTCGCAAACCGAAGTCAAGCCGCTGCCCAAACGCGCGGAAGTTCCCGCCGAACTGACATGGGATCTATCAGTCGTTTATACCCATGAAGCCGCGTGGGACGCCGACTTCCAGCGCATCGAAGCCATGATCGCACCGTTCGGCGCGATACAGAATACGCTCGCGCAATCGCCGGATAATCTTTTGCGCTGTCTGCAACTGCGCGACGACGCGGGCAGGCAGTACTCACAGTTGCGCGCTTACGCTTCCTTGCGCCGCAGCGAGGACAACGGCAATGCCGAAGCGCAGGCGCGGGCCGACCGCGCGACGATGCTGGGCACCCGCCTGGCGGCGGCGATGGCTTTTATCGAGCCGGAGATTCTTTCGATTTCGTCGGAAATGCTGCGCGAGTTCGTGGCTCAAGAGCCGCAATTGCGGCTTTATGAATACTACCTTGAAACACTAGAGCGCCGCCGTCCGCACGTTCGCAGCGCCGAAGTCGAAGACGCGCTGGCGCAAGTCGGCGAGGCGATGTTCGGCACCAGCAAAGTCTTCACGCTCTTCAATAATGCCGATTTGAAATTTCCTGCGGTGCGCGACGAAAATGAAACCGAGACCGAACTGACGCACGGGCGTTATTTGAAATTTTTGGAGAACCGCGACCGCCGCGTGCGCGAGGACGCCTACCGCACCATGCACGGGGAGTACTCCAAATGGCGCAACATGCTGGCGGCGACGATTTCGGGAGCGGTCAAAGCGCACGTCGGGGACGCGCGCGTGCATCATTACGAATCGGCGCTGGACGCGGCGCTGTCGCCCGATGACATTCCCGTCGCGGTCTATCACAACCTGGTTGCGGCGGTGCGCGAGCGATTACCGGTGCTGCATCGCTATTTGCGGCTGCGGAAAAAGATGCTCGATTTGCCCGATTTGCAGATGTGGGATTTATACGTGCCGATGGTGGCCGAGGTGGACAAGCCGGTTTCCTATGCCGAAGCGCAGCGATCTGTCCTCGATTCTTCGCAGCCGTTGGGCAGTGATTATCTTAATGCGATGCGGAACGGTTTTGAGACGCGCTGGGTGGATGTATTGGAAAATGAAGGCAAAACCAGCGGCGCGTTCAGCGACGGCGCCTACTCTACCCCGCCTTACATCTTGATGAACTGGCAGGACAGAATTGACAGTTTGTTCACGCTCGCGCATGAGTTCGGCCATTCGATGCACTCGTTCTTCACGCGCCGCGCGCAGCCTTACGTTTACGCCGATTACACCATCTTCGTGGCCGAGGTAGCCAGCACTCTGAGCGAGGCGCTGCTGACTCATTATCTCGTCGAAGCCGCCAAACGCGACGGCGACCGCGCCCTGCAATTGTACTTGCTGAACTATCAGGCCGAGCGATTCCGCACCACGCTTTATCGCCAGACGATGTTCGCCGAGTTCGAGCTGAAAATCCATGAGACCGTCGAGCGCGGCGAAGCCCTCACCGCCGAGTCCATGAGTACTGCCTATAAAGCCCTTAACGATGATTACTACGGCGCGGAAGTGACGGTGGACGATTGCGTCGCCATCGAGTGGGCGCGCATCCCGCATTTCTATTACGGCTACTACGTCTATCAATACGCGACGGGCATTTCGGCGGCGGCGGCGCTGGCACAGCAAATTCTTCAGGAAGGCCAGCCGGCGGTGGATCGCTATTTGAGTTTTCTCAGCGGCGGCAGTTCCGACACTTCGATCAATCTGCTCAAGCGCGCCGGCGTGGACATGACGACGCCACAACCGGTGCATCAGGCGCTCGATGTGTTCGATGACGTAATCCGGCAGATGGAGGAGTTGGCGCAGTAGTGGATTTTGAAATCGCCAGCCGCCATCTCACACAAGCCGATCCCATTTTAGGCGCAGCTATTGAGCGCATCGGCCCTTGCACGATGGGTTTCGAGCCGGACGCCTGGCGCGCTCTGGCGTCCAGTATCATCGGCCAGCAGGTTTCGGTTCACGCGGCGCGCGCCATTCGCGGTCGTTTCGCGGCTTTGTCGCTCGGCCATGATTTCCCTGCGCCTGATTACATTCTCACTTTGCCGGATGAAACACTGCGTGGTGCCGGCCTTTCCGGCAATAAAGCGCGTTCGATTCAGGATTTGGCGCGGCACTTCGCACAGGCAGTATTCATCCCCGCGCAGTTGGCCGCCCTCGACGATGAAGCGGTCATCGCGGCGCTGCTGCCGGTGCGCGGCATCGGGCGTTGGACGGCGGAGATGTTTTTGATTTCCTCACTGGGCCGCCCCGATGTTCTCGCGGTGGATGATCTGGGCTTGCGGAACGCGATGAAAAAACTCTACGCATTGGATGCGCCGCCGGCTCCTGCTGCGATGCGCGCTTTGGCCGAGCCGTGGCGGCCTTTTCGCAGCGTGGCGTCGTGGTATCTGTGGCGCTCACTGGATAATGAGCCGAAACTATAGCACTTAACCAATGAAAGGTTACGCCTCGATGACCCCGCCCCTACCGTAGCCTGCATCGCGTTAAGTGCTATAGCACTTAACGATAGAAAGGCTACACGGTTGGACACTCCCGTCATTCCCGCGCAGGCGGGAATCCAGCGGAGCGCGTCACGTTATGGATTCCCGCCTGCGCGGGAATGACGGCTCTGCGCTGTAGCTTCGTCGCCGTTAAGAGCTATATACAAT
>Ga0136611_10003970_pt1 | contig 10370 bp, 9 predicted proteins | sample AntDrymUQ2232306_2_FD_106645 | JGI IMG/M metagenome (GOLD analysis project Ga0136611, IMG submission 106645) | Polar desert sand microbial communities from Dry Valleys, Antarctica - metaG UQ223 (23.06) | ecosystem: Environmental > Terrestrial > Soil > Desert | place: Antarctica: Dry Valley... | reverse complement strand
ATTCTGACCGCCGCCAAACTGGTGCAGGACGACCCGCAGGTAGCGGAAGAGACGGCGATGCTGCTCGGCGTGATTCGCAAAGAGTCGCTGCGCATTAATGATATTCTGTCGGAGTTTTCCGATTACGTGCGGCCCCGGACGCCGCAACTGGCCGTCATTGATCTCACCCAGATAGCGCGCGAAACCATCGCCGAATTGCGCCGCGAAGAAATTCTAAGCTGGTCAGTCACCGTGGAAGATGCTCTGCAAGCGCCGCTCAACGCCTGGGCCGATGAATCGCATTTTCACGGCGCCCTGGCTCACATTCTGCAAAACGCGGTGGATGCCACGGAGCTTGATGCGACGTTGCGCCTTTGGTCTCATCAAGCGAACGGCAAAATCATTTTCTGCATTGATGATAATGGCCCCGGATTTTCCACGGAAAGCCTGCGGCGCGCTTTTCAGCCTTTTTACTCCACCAAATCACAATCCACCGGCCTCGGATTATCGCAGGCTCAGGCCAGCATTCAAGCCTGCGGTGGACGGCTGTGGATCGAGAATCTTGCCGTTTCTCCCGCTCTCCTCTCGGCGCCAAGCGCCACGTCTCAGCTTAATCAAGCGCCGGATCAAACCTCGCGTAATGGCACCGCTCCGCATACGCCTGGCGCACGGGTCTGCATTGAGTTGCCACTTGCCCCGATTCAAGCGTAAAATAGCCTAGATAAGGTATCAGCACCGGGCGATTTTTGCCGTCCGGCAACCTTTCGTGGTGCCTTGATTTGTCGCTTCTCCACCGTGACATAATGATTCGTGAAAAAATTAGCCGCCGAGGGAATAATGGCTCACATTTTATTGGTTGATGACCAAAGCTCCATGCGCTTGACACTGACGGCTTTGCTCAAGCAGGCGGGGCACACTTTGATGCAGGCCGGCACGGGCGCCGATGCTCTCGAAAAGCTGTCGAAGAACGACTTCGATGTGGTCATCACCGATCTCAAACTCGATCAGATCAGCGGCATTGATGTGCTCAAAGCGGCTAAAGCCAACAATCCTCAAACCGAAGTCATCGTACTGACCGGCTACGGCAGCGTCGAGTCGGCGGTTGGCGATGAAGGCCGGCGCGCGCGATTATTTGCGGAAGCCCTTCGATAGCGAGGAATTATTGCTGGCTGTCGGCGACGCCATGGAACGCCAGCGGCTCAAATCGGAAGTGGCGCGGCTGCGCTCGGCGGTCGAGCAGAAATTCACTTCGGGCAACATCATCAGCAGCTCACAGTCCATGCATCAGGTGCTGGAAATGGTCAAGCGCGTGGCGCCCACCGATGCCTCGGTTTTGATTCAAGGCGAATCGGGCACCGGCAAGGAACTCATCGCGCGCGCCATCCATCAAAATTCACAACGCAAAGACGCGGCGTTTATTCCCATCAACTGCGGCGCGCTGCCCGAAAACCTGTTGGAGAGCGAGCTTTTCGGCCATGTCAAAGGCGCTTTCACAGGCGCGCATCAAAACAAAAAAGGTCTCTTCGAGGAAGCCGACGGCGGTACGCTGTTTCTCGATGAAATCGGCGAGATGACGCCGGCACTGCAAGTCAAGCTGCTGCGTGTGCTGCAAGACGGCGAGGTGCGTCGCGTGGGCGGCAACGTCGCTGTCAAGACCGAGGCGCGTGTTATAGCCGCCACCAATCAGAAATTGCAAGAGCGCATTCAGGAAGGTGCTTTCCGCGAGGATTTATATTATCGCTTGCAGGTGATTCTGATTCACCTGCCGCCATTGCGCGAGCGCAAAGAAGAAATTCTGCCGCTGGCCGAGCATTACTTGAAAGTGTTCAGCCAGAAGTTCAAGCGCGGCGTGACGGGCATCACGAAAGAAGGCTCAGTCGCGCTGACGGAGTATTCCTGGCCGGGTAACATCCGCGAACTCATCAACGCGGTCGAACGCGCCGTCATTCTTTGCCATGACGACATGGTGCGGCCCGAAGATTTCGCTCTGCCCACAGGTGGCTCGATGATGATGGAAGCGACGCGTGACAATAGCTCGGGCAACGGCACCGGTGGCAGCGAGGCAGCGCACTCACTGAACGAACTGGAACGCGCGTTCATCGCCGCCGCGCTGCAACAACACGACTGGGAAATCAAGACAACGGCCCGCGAGATCGGGCTGCCGCAGGCGACTCTCACCAAGAAAATCAAAGAACATCAGTTAAAGCCCTAATCCGGGCTTTCGCGGCATCAGCTTTGCAATTGGCAATTTAATGAGGAGCGGCAAGGCGTGGCGGTGACATGAGTACTGCCTATTTTGCGCTATGCCGCCGAATTATAATGGCCGATGTGCTTTTAGTAGATGACGACGGTAGCTTGCTTCTCACTCTGGCAATTGCGCTGCGCCGCCAGGGCCACATCGTTACCGTGGCTTGCGATGCCGAGCAGGCGATTGCGCAGCTCAAGCGGCGCTCCTTTACATTCCTGATTTCCGACGTGCGGATGCCGGGCATGAGTGGCACCGAACTGGCGTTGCAGGCGCGCCGACTGGCGCCCACGCTGCGTGTCATTCTCACGTCTGCGCTACCGAATATTCCATTTCGTGAGGGCGCGATTGAGGCTTTTCTGCAAAAACCCATCGAGCCGGAATCGTTGAACAAACTGCTTTTGACGGAGCGCCGCCATCCCGTTGTCGACGACTCGTCTGCTCCACCGCAACAAGCAGCGCGCCTCAGCGACAGGCTGCAACCCGCTTCAGCGTCCTAGCATCCATGCCGGTTTGCGCTCCCTCGAAGCCTGCCGTTTAACCTTGTTTCACACGTCGTTTCTGCTATACTTAAATCCGATGAAAATAGTCGGATTTGTTGGCTTGGTTAAAGGCACGAAGGGAAACGAAATGAGTACGGAAACCAACACCATTGAGGCTTTAGCAACTCAGGAATATAAGTACGGATTCGAGACGTTCATCGAATCCGACACGCTGCCGCGCGGTCTCAGCGAAGATATTGTGCGCGCTATTTCAGCCAAAAAGAACGAGCCGGAATGGATGCTCCAATGGCGGCTCAAAGCATTTCACCACTGGCAGACGATGCCGGAGCCGGAGTGGGCCAATGTCCATTATCCGCGCATTGATTTTAACGACATCATCTACTACTCGGCGCCCAAGCCGAAGAAGCAGTTGAACAGCCTCGACGAAGTGGATGCCGAACTTCTGGAAACTTTCAATAAACTGGGTATCTCGCTTTTGGAGCAGAAGCGGCTGACGGGCGTTGCCGTGGACGCTGTTTTCGACAGCGTTTCGGTCGCCACGACTTTCAAAGGCAAGCTCGCCGAACTCGGCATCATCTTCTGCTCGTTTTCCGAAGCAGTGCAGAATCACCCCGACTTGATCAGGAAATATATCGGCTCGGTTGTCTCTTACAGCGATAATTTTTACGCGGCGCTCAACTCGGCGGTCTTTAGCGACGGCTCATTTTGCTACATTCCCAAAGGCGTGCGCTGCCCGATGGAGCTTTCGACTTATTTTCGCATCAACAACGCCGACACCGGCCAGTTCGAGCGCACGCTCATCGTGGCCGAAGAAGGCTCGTATGTGAGTTACCTCGAAGGCTGCACCGCGCCGCGCCGCGATACTAATCAGTTGCACGCGGCGGTCGTGGAATTGGTGGCGGTCGGGGATAACGCGCAGATCAAGTACTCGACGGTGCAGAACTGGTATCCCGGCGACAAAGAAGGCAAGGGCGGCATTTACAACTTCGTGACTAAGCGCGGCAAGTGTCAGGGGCGCGCCTCGAAGATTTCATGGACGCAGGTCGAGACCGGCTCGGCCATCACCTGGAAATATCCCGGCGTGATTTTGCTGGGCGATGATTCCGTGGGCGAGTTCTACTCGGTGGCCGTGACCAATAATTATCAGCAAGCTGACACTGGCACCAAGATGATTCACCTGGGTAAGAACACGCGCAGTACGATTGTCTCCAAAGGCATCTCGGCGGGGCACGGACAGAACTCTTATCGCGGCCTCGTCAAAGTGATGCCGAAGGCTGAGGGCGCACGCAATTTCTCACAGTGCGATTCGCTGCTCATCGGCGATCAGTGCGGCGCGCACACGTTTCCCTACATCGAAGTCCGCAATCCTTCGGCTCAAGTCGAGCATGAGGCTTCGACCTCAAAAGTCGGCGAAGACCAGATTTTCTACTGCAACCAGCGCGGCATCTCGACCGAGGACGCGGTCTCGATGATCGTCAATGGTTTCTGCAAAGAAGTCTTCCGCGAGTTGCCGATGGAATTCGCTGTCGAAGCGCAAAAACTGCTTGGTGTCAGCCTCGAAGGTAGCGTGGGCTGAATTGTAAACACAAAGGACGCAAAGACTTCACAAAGGACACGAAGAAATCGTTTTTGCTTTGTGTCCTTTGTGTTGAACAGAATTTAAAGGACGACATGTTAGAAATACGCGACCTGCACGCTTCTATTGACGGCAAGGACATCTTAAAAGGCATTGACCTCGAAGTGAAGGCGGGCGAAGTTCACGCCATCATGGGGCCGAACGGTTCGGGCAAAAGCACGCTGGCGCAGGTTCTGGCGGGACGCGAGGAGTACTCCGTCACACAGGGCGAAGTGCTTTATCGCGGGCAGGATTTATTGGAGTTGTCCCCTGAAGCACGGGCGCAGGCGGGAGTCTTTCTAGCGTTTCAATATCCGGTCGAAATCCCCGGCGTCAACAGCACCGTTTTTCTCAAGACAGCGCTCAATGCGATTCGCAAGCAGCGCGGCGAAGAAGAACTCGACGCGATGGAATTTCTCACTTTGAGCAAAAAGAAAATGAAGCTGGTTGAGATGGACGAGAGCTTCAATAAACGCTCGGTCAATGAAGGCTTTTCCGGCGGCGAGAAAAAGCGTTTCGAGATTTTCCAGATGGCGATCCTGGAACCCAAACTCGCCATTCTCGATGAAACCGATTCCGGCCTCGACATTGACGCGCTGCGCGTTGTGGCGCATGGGGTTAATACGCTGAAGGGTGAAGAGAACGCCATCATTCTGGTCACGCACTATCAGCGTTTGCTTGATTACATAGTTCCCGACTTCGTCCATGTGCTCTCGGAAGGCCGCATCGTGAAATCGGGCGGCAAAGACTTGGCGCTCGAACTCGAAGCCAAAGGCTACGACTGGATCAAAGAAGAGGCGGAGGCGGGCGCACGATGAAGTCTCGCAACGCCGGTAAAGAGTATTATCTGGATGCCCACAAAGCATTCGAGAAGGCGCGGCGCAACCGTGAGGAATCGTCGTGGATGCAACGGCTGCGCGCCGATGCCATCTCGTCTTTTGCCGCGACAGGTTTTCCCACCATCCACGACGAAGATTGGAAATACTTCGATGTGTCGCCGCTTGCCGCGCTCGACTGCGCGCCGGTTTTCGATTACAAGTTGAACGGCCTCGCCTCCGGCGGCATTGACACATTGGGCACTGACAAAGGCAGCCGCCTCACCTTCATTAACGGGCAGTACTCAGCGGAGCTTTCGACGCCTCAAGCGTTGCCGGCGGGCGCGACGGTTTGCAGTCTCGCGGCGGCGCTGACGGCTCACGCCGAAGTTTTGCAACTTCATCTTGGACGCTACGCCACCGCCGCACAAAGCGCGTTCAATGCGCTGAACATGGCGTTTTTGCAGGACGGCGCATTTATCTATATTCCCGACGGCATCGTCATCGAAGAGCCTATCAATTTATGCTTCGCGTCGAAAAGCGGCGACGCGACGACAATGACGCATCCGCGCAATTTGATCGTCGCGGGCAAGAACAGCCAGGTCACCATTATCGAGAGTTACGTCTGCGCGCGCGACGACGTATATTTTACCAACAGCGTCACGGAAGTCGTGGCGGGCGATGGCGCCAGCATTGATCATTACAAAGTCCAGATGGAGAGCGAGCAGGCCTTTCACGTTGGTACAATGCAAGTGCAAACCGGACGCGACTGCAATTTCGCGTCGCATTCGATTGCCCTTGGCGGCAAGATGGTGCGAAATAACGCTAACGCAGTACTAGGTGCCGAAGGCACAACCTGCACTTTGAACGGTTTGGTGTTGGGACATGGCGAGCAGATCATTGACAATCACACCATCATGGATCACGCTCAACCCCGCTGCAACAGCCACGAACTTTACGCCAACATTCTCGACGGCAAAGCGCGCGGCGTCTTCAACGGCAAAATCTTCGTGCGGCCCGATGCTCAGAAAACCGACGCCAAGCAGTCAAATCGGAATTTACTGTTGTCGCGTGACGCGATTATAGACACCAAGCCGCAATTGGAAATCTTCGCCGACGATGTGAAATGCACGCACGGCGCGACCATTGGCCAACTTGATGAGGACGCGCTGTTTTACCTGCGCGCGCGCGGCATTGATAAAGACAAAGCGCGCGACATTTTGACTTACGCTTTCGCCAGCGAGATCATTGACCAGATCAAGGTCGAGCCGCTGCGCGACCGTCTATCAAATGAGTTATTATCCCGACTCGCGCGAGGAAGATGAGACGAAGGAACCCATGAGTACTGCCACTGTTAGACATGAAGAAGCCGTGCCGGATTTGCAGGAATTATTCGTGCCGGAGATATTGAAATCGGCTCCGGCTTTCGATGTAGAAACCATCCGCGCAGATTTCCCAATCTTGCAGCAACAGGTGCGCGGCAAGCCGCTCGTGTATCTCGACAACGCGGCCACCAGCCAGAAGCCGCGCGCCGTACTCGATGCACTCACGAAGTATTACGAAACCGAGAATTCCAACATCCATCGCGGCGTGCATTTTCTGAGCGAAGAAGCAACACGCCATTATGAAGACTCGCGCGTCAAAGCGCAGCGATTTCTCAACGCGGCTCATTCGCACGAAATCATCTTCACGCGCGGCACAACTGAAGGCATCAACCTCGTCGCGGCGACTTATGGCCGCAGGTATATCGGCGAGGGCGATGAGATTATCATCTCCGGCATGGAGCATCACTCCAACATTGTGCCATGGCAGATGCTCTGCGAGGAAAAAGGCGCCGTGCTGCGCGTGATTCCGATTAATGATCGCGGCGAGTTGATTCTCGAAGAATACGAAAAGCTGCTCAATGAACGGACGAAATTCGTGTCGGTGATGCACGTTTCCAATGTGCTGGGCACCATCAACCCAATCGCGCAGATCATAAAATCGGCTCATGCGCGCGGAGTGGCAGTACTCATTGACGGCGCGCAAAGTTCGCCGCACTTGCAAGTCGATGTGCAGCAACTTGATTGCGATTTCTACACGGTTTCTGGCCATAAAATCTACGGCCCGACGGGGATCGGAGTACTCTACGGCAAAGCAGAATACTTGAATGCGATGCCGCCGTATCAAGGCGGCGGCGACATGATTAGCTCGGTTACTTTTGAGAAAACGACCTACAATGCGCTGCCGTTTAAATTCGAGGCCGGCACGCCCAATATCGCGGGCACTATCGGATTGGGCGCGGCGCTCGATTACGTGAGCGCGTTGGGATTAGAGAATATCGCCGCGCATGAAGATGAGCTTTTATCTTATGCGACCGAGGCGGTTTCAGAAATTGAAGGCTTGCGGATCATCGGCACGGCGCAAGAGAAAGCCGGCATCCTCACCTTTGTGATGGATCAGGCGCATCCGCTCGACATAGGAACTATGCTGGACACGCAGGGCGTGGCGATTCGCACCGGCCACCATTGCGCGCAGCCGCTGATGCAGAGGTTCGGCGTGCCGGCGACGGCGCGGGCCTCCTTCGCTCTTTATAACACGATTGAAGAGATTGACAGCTTCGTGCTCGCACTCCGCAAAGTTTGCGAAATCTTCCGCTAAGAAGGAAGCAGGTACCGCTTTGAACATCACGCAAGAAGAACAAGCCGATCAACTCGTTGAGGACTTTGAGTCATTTGATGACTGGGAGGATCGCTATCGTTTGCTGATTGACCTGGGGCGCAAGTTGCCGCCGTTGGATGAAACCGAGCGAAACGAGGAAAACCGCGTTCATGGTTGCCAGAGCAATGTTTGGCTGGCGGCTAAAGTAGATCGCGAGGGCGGCAAGAACGCCGTGGAATTCCGCGCCGACAGTGATTCGAGCATTGTGAGAGGATTGATTGCGATCCTGAGAAAAGTCTACTCAGGACGCCCCGCCGAGCAGATTCTCACGTACGATGTCGAGGGATTATTTGAAAGATTAGGGCTGAATCAACATTTGAGTCTCGGACGTCGCAACGGATTGTATAGCATGGTGGAAAGAATCAAAGCCCTGGCTGAGTCCGTGGCTTCCAATATGACGCGCGCTCATGGATAGCGGTCAATGACACTCACGTTGCCGTGCTGAGGAACTCTTACTTACGGAGAAACATGGACACCATAAAACTAAACGAACCCGCGAGCCGCTTGTTGGAAGATGCGTTGAGCAGCGGCGACAAAATGATGAATGAGCCGCATACCGGCAGTACTCCTGCGGCGGAACCGGGCGGCGTGCGCGCCGAGTTGCTCAAGCATCAAATCATCGAAGAAATCTGCACGATTTACGATCCGGAAATTCCCGTCAATATCTACGAACTCGGCCTTATCTACGATTTGCGCGTGGACGCTACGGGCGGCGTGGACATCAAAATGACTCTCACTTCGCCCGCCTGCCCGGTGGCGGAGAGTTTGCCGGTGGAAGTCGAGAACAAAGTGGCGGCGGTGCCGGGCGTCCGCGATGTCAAATTGGAGTTGGTCTGGGACCCACCGTTCACTGTCGAGATGATGTCGGAAGCCGCGCAGTTGCAACTCGGATTGATGTGATGCCGTAGCGGAACAACTCAATAAGTCGCTTGTCTAATCGGCACGCTGCAAAGGCACGAAAGCTCGCAGAGAGATATGATTCTCCTGGTGAGCTTCGTGCCTTTGATGTTGAAAGTCTCATCCATTTCTGTTCGGCTTAAAGGGATTACATTGGCAAAATCCGACCGCCCCAAAACTGACCCGCCCGACGATGTCCCCAGCACCGATAAGCCTGTTGCGCCCGATGTGTCCATCGCGCAAGATCATGTCCCGTTGGAAAGCGCGGTGCTCGATTCGGAAACCGCCAGCGCCCTGCAAAATCCCTCGACTGGAGGCAGTGTGGCGCGCGCGACGGCCAGCATCGGAGTACTGCATGTGGTGCGGCTTGTCATCGGATTCGTCGCCCAGCCCTTGATCGCCAATCGCCTGGGGCTGCGCTGGCAGGCTGATGTTTATGCGGTCGCAACTGACATTGTGACCAGCCTGTTTCTCATCTTTGAAAAGGTCGTCAACCCGACATTTCTACCGTGCTTCGTGCGCGCTTTGAATGAGGAAGGCGAGGAGCGCGCCTGGCGCTTCACCTCGACCGCGCTGTGGCTCACCGTCCTGGCACTGTGCATCATTACACCGCTGGCCTGGTGGGGCATGCCGTTCATCGTTGATATCTACTCGCAAAAAGCGGGAGCCGAGCAACGAACACTCACCGTCGCCATCGCGCGCCTGTTGCTGTCCGGGCTGTTCTTCCTCGGCATCTCGGCCTTGACCTACGTCATTCTCAACGGCTACAAGCGATTCTCCAGTGCGGCCCTGGGTGACACGCTCTGGAAACTCGGTGCCGTCGGCGCCGCTGTCCTCGCGGTTGGGCTTCATTTGTCGCCGGATCAGTCGTTGCAGTTCCTCGCGTGGGGCTTCATCATCGGCTCATTTTTGAAGCTGCTGCCGCACGTGATAGCATTGCGCGCGAAGTGGCATCTGCTACGACCGAAGATTGATTGGAACGATCCTCTCGTGCGGAAAATGATGTGGCTGGCGGTGCCACTTTTTCTCGGCATCATCGTTTCCGAATCGCGCGACATCTACCGCAACTGGCTGGCTGACAGCCCGCTTATTGTAGATGTGGAAGCGGGACGCGCCGCTCTGCGTTTCTCTCGTCTCATCGGCACCAGCCTCATTCAGGTTTTTCCTTATGCTCTGTCTATCGGCATCTTTCCTTATCTGGCCGATCTGGCGCGTGACCGGCGTGACCGTCAGCCTTTCACCGATACCATCGTAGGCGCCCTGCGTGTCTGCATCTTCACTTTCGGGCCGCTCACGGCGATCTTGATCGTGCTGCGCTTTCCATTGCTGCGCGCGGTGTGGGAAAGCGGCAACATGACGCAACAGGATACCATCGCCATGTCAGCGCCCTTCGTGGCTTTCACTTTGGGCTTGATCGGCTTCTCCTGCGAGATGATGCTGAATCAAACCTTCTATGCCATGACCAACGCCTGGACGCCGACGCTCATCGGCGTGGGAACATCCATTTTGTGGGTCGTTATCGCCACGCTGGGCGTAAACGCGGGCTGGGGACTGGTCGCCATCGCGGGAGCGGAAGCGATTGCTAAAAGTGTCAAGTGCTTGATTATGTGGTTCAT
>Ga0136611_10003969_pt1 | contig 10371 bp, 14 predicted proteins | sample AntDrymUQ2232306_2_FD_106645 | JGI IMG/M metagenome (GOLD analysis project Ga0136611, IMG submission 106645) | Polar desert sand microbial communities from Dry Valleys, Antarctica - metaG UQ223 (23.06) | ecosystem: Environmental > Terrestrial > Soil > Desert | place: Antarctica: Dry Valley... | reverse complement strand
GCCGTCGTGCATCTGCTGCAGCGTGCCCACCGCGTGTATTGCGACCCCCGCTACGAGCGACTGGCAGACCTGTCGGTCTCGCACCTGTACAACCTGCGCAAAAGCGGCGGCTACCAAGCCCGGCGCACCCACTTCACCAAGACCCGCCCGGTATGCAACCCCATCGGCGCGCGCAAGGCACCCAGGCCCAATGGACGCGCGGGCTGGGTGCGCATTGACAGCGTCCACCAGGGTGACCTGGACGGCGTCAAAGGGGTCTATCACATCACTTGCGTCGATGCGTCAAGCCAGTGGCAGGTCCAGGCCTGCGTGCAGGGGATCAGCGAGGCCTTTTTGCTGCCGGTGCTGGAGTTGGTGATTGCACAGTTCCCGTTTGAGATTGCCGGGTTTCACTCGGACAACGGCTCGGAGTACATCAATCACAAGGTGGCCAAGATGCTCGAAAAACTGCGCATCGAGCAAACCAAATCACGCTCGCGTCACAGTAACGACAACGCCCTGGCCGAGAGCAAAAATGCCAGTGTGGTGCGCAAGCATATGGGCTACAGCCATATCCCCAAAAGTATGCCAAGCCCATCAATGCGTTCTACGAGGGCGTGTTCAATTCGTGGCTGAATTTGCACCGTCCGTGCCTATTCGCCACCGAGGTGGTGAGCGAGAAGGGCAAGATCATCAAGCGCTACAAGCACAAGGATGTGAAGACACCGCTGGAGTGTTTGGTGCAGCTCAATGAGAAGGGCTTGGTCACTTTCAAGGCGGGCATCACACTTGAAGATCTATAGGCCAAGGCCAGAGGGAAAACCGACCTGCAAGCGGCCCAGGAGATGCAAAAAGCCAAGGCGGAATTATTCGAGTTATTCAACAAGCCAAACCGAAAACAGCAGGCCTGAATCAGCTTACTTCAAGACAAAACTTACGCGAAAAAACATGCGCGTCGCGGGGCCTCCGGCGGCCTGGCAGGGGCCTGCATAAATGAAAAACAGAAAACAAAACCAGGTCCCTTAAACTTCCATTTTTAACCCGGTCAAGCCGAACAGCAGAAGTCACCAACTCAAGCCAGCTTCAGGCCCATACCTGGATTGGAAAATACTGAAGTTCACTGATCGGCGTTCAGCCGGTCAGTCACCGTCTCGATCGCGAGCTTCCAACGCCGCCACGCCGTCGTGCGATCGCAGGCAAAGCGGATGGAGATATCGCGCCAGCAGTAACGCTTGGCCCGCATCCACACCAGGTGGCGTTGCTCGAGCTCCAGCCACTGCACCCAGCGCATCGTCTCCAGCATCCGGTCGATGTCGACCGGGGTCGGCGGAAAGGGTCGGTAAACCCGTTCCTGCGGATGGACGTTGCGTGCGCTGTTGAGCGCCGCTCGGATGAAGCTGCGCCCCATCTGGCCCCAGGTCGGCCCTTTTTGCGAATGCAGACCGACGTTGGACCACATCTTGCGTTTGGCATACGCACCGCCCGTGACGACGAACTCGCAGGCCAGGTAGACCGCGCCGGTCTCGAAAGACTGGGTGGCGTAGCCGCGGGTCCAGCCCTGGCTTGGGTCGTCATGGCCACCGGGTTTGATCGTCATGCGCAGGGGCACGACCGTGCCCTTGGGGATCAGGTCGAAGGCACCTTGCTGCCCCTCGGCATCGTTGAAGTCGTTCCAGTTGCTGGAGGAATGAGCGTTCATTTTTTTGTCCTTTAGATCGATGGGTTCTGCGGTGCCGGCGCGGCGGGGTCCTTGCTCTGGCCCAGGCACTTGGCGAGGAGTTTTCCGAGGTGCGGCTCCTCGATGGCTTCGAGCCGGCCGCTGCGGTCTTTGCTCGGATAGCCAAACGGGTTGTCGGCGCGGGTGACGAAGCCCCGGTAGGAATGGCACTTACTTAATGCCCTACGCATGTCCATATCGCTGCACGCGACGGCGAGCCTGATCGCGCGGCTCCTTGAGACACGGATAGGGCTTGGGTCGTCGCTTTCGCATTCGCGGCTCGATGCGTCCGGGCCGATTGCCTACCCTGCATTGGGCGATGAGCGCGAACAGCCGGTGGTGATCCGTTGCCGTGCTCAATCCGCGTGAGGTCCACTCAGTCCACATCTGCACGGTGTGCTTGAAGCTAAGTTGGCGAGGGTGCACACCGGCATCGCAGGCGGCCTGTGCCATGAGTTGACGGATCACGTTGTAGGCCAACAGGTAGACCCACAACTCCTTCTCATTCATTGAGGGCGTCTGGCACTTCAGCACCTCCATGCCCAGGGTGGTCTTGAGGTTTCGCAGATCCAGCTCGATCTCCCAGCGCCGCGCGTACAGCGCCTGCAGATCGTGCTTGCTCAGTGCGCGGTGGTCGGTCATCGTGGTGACCAGAACCTTGTGGGAGACCCGGGTCTCACGCAGCGTCAACGCATCGGGCAAGCCAACGTACTGTTCCAGGCTCATCCACTGCGGGCGCCGGGGCTTGGGCCAGCACACCAGATGGTCGCGCGCGCCCAGCGAATGGCCACGCCGAAAGTCGGTGATTCGCGAGCCATGCTGCTCGAACAGCACGTCCACGCCGCGGGCCATGAGCGAGGCGATCTGAAAGTAGTTGCAGTACAAGGCATCGGCCACCATCACGTCGCCCGGCTGCAAGGCCGCACCCAGGCGGCGCAGCAGCCCCAGTTCGCTGTTGCCCTTGCCGCTGCACGGCCCCATCGCCGCATCGAGCACCGCGCCGCTGGCCAGACAGATCACCGCCACCACTTGCGCTTGGTGAAAGCCCACGCCCACGGCCTGGGTGTTGGGCTGCGGATAGCACGCCTGATTCTCCGGGGTATCGGGCATCGAGATTCCTGTGCCATCGACAAGTTTCACAGAGCGCCCGCGCCACAGCCAGGGTGGCGACGCCGAGGAGCTCAGTTGCCGTCCCGTCTGGCGCGTGAGCGTGCTCACCATCTGCAGCGGCAGGCGCTGACGAGCGCGGCAGTACGCGCCGGTTCGCACACTGCTCGTGGATAGCCCAACGGCCGCGCGCTGCGCGGCCCACCCATTGACCGCCTTCTGGCATGAGCCATCGGCCTGCAGCACCTGGCGCATGAACATGGACAGTGTCACCGTCGGTGGATACAGCCGTTCACGATGTTCTGGCAACAGTGCATCGGTCGTCCGCAACAGCTCCGGGCTCGTCAGCACGTTGAAGAACTCCGCCGCCTGCATCGATTGCGCTCGGCGCACGATACGGTTGCTGTCTTGCCGCAAGCGGCTACGGGCATTACGATCCATGGAGGCTGGCCTTGTCAAAGATGTGATGACTGTGTGGTAACAACCATCGTATCAATCCTTGGCCAGCCGCTTTTATCCTTCATCTTCACGCACTTACGCGTGGCTTTGAGGTCTCTGGGCATTAAGTAAGTGCCATTCGCCCCGGTAGGGCGTGCCGTCGTCGGCATTGAGGATTGCCAGCGTCACGACCTCGTCGAGGACGCCGGGCAACTCCAAGGCGGTCTTGCTGCCTTCGAGCTGCAGCTGGTAGAAGCGTCGATTGAAGTCGTCGGTCTTTTCTTCCAGGATGGCCACGTAGATGACGTGCTTGTCACGCACGTGCTGCAGGTGGGTGAGCGCGGTGATCATTTCCTGACCCAGCAGGCCGTAGGCGCCGCGGCTGTCCGGCTTGCCCGTCTTCTCGCTGAAGGCCTGCGGCTGGGTCTTGCACCAGGCAAAGCACAGGCGCGAGAGCACCGTCAGGCTGTCGACGAAGTAACAGTCGTACTTGGCAAGCTGCGCCGGATCACCAAACTTGGTGCAGACATGCTCGAAGTGCGCTTGCGAGAAGGCCTGGTCGGGACTGGCTGTGGGCATGGGGCCGGCCAGGAACACCACCAGGTCGCGGAACTCGGGCCAGGTGCGCGGCCGCACGGTGTCGCCTGGCCAGTCGCGCACCGACAGGTCGCCCGCTTCCAGGTCGACGAACAAGGTGCTGTCGGCGGGCAGGGTTCGCAGTTGCGAGGTTTTGCCGACGCCGGGCGGACCGACCAGTGCGACCTTGGCGCTGTGGCGCTCCTTCAGCCGTTCTTCTGCGGAGATGATGGGCAGCATCACACGCCTCCTTCGAATTCGACGAGCGCGAGGCGGTAGCTCGGCTTGCCGGGCTTGACGGTGCGCGCCGCCTCGAACTGCTCCTTCAGCGCCGGCGGCCAATTGTTGAACCGGCTCTCCGAGATGGAGTAGTCGGTGTCGATGTAGTCCTGCACCCGGTCGCCGGCCTCGGCAATGCGGGCGGCGATGGCGGCCAGCTGGGTCTGATCCCAGGACACCTTTTTGGGCAGGTCGACGCTGACGCGCAGCGCGCCGTCGCTCAGGTGGCAGACGCCGAAATCGCGACCATTGGCAAGACGGGCCGCCTGCGCCTGCTGCGCGTAGCGCTGCTCCAGGGCGGTGTGCATCCGGTCCAGCACCGCCTTAATCACGGTCTGCAGGCCGAGCAGGTTGGTATGCGCTTGCTGCAGTTGCGCGGGTGGTAAGGCGGCGATCTGCGCCACGCTCATTTCGGCGAGCGGCATGGCGTACTCCAGATCAACGGGCGCGCTGTGAAAGCTGGACGAGGTGGGAGGGATGGGAGAGGAGGTGGTCATGGTCTGGCCCCTCACTTGGCGACGCGTTCGGAGGTCGCCGCGTGCAAGGCGCTGCGCTCGTACTCGGTCACGATCTCGATCGGGTAGGTGACCCGCTTGGAGAGCTTCAGATAGTGCGGACCGCGCCCCTCGGAGCGCCAGCGTTGCAGCGTCTTGGGGCTCACGCCCCAGCGCTGCGCGAGTTCGTTTTCGGAGAGCACGCGCCGCTCGTACGGCGGCAAAGATTGGGGCAGCGCCAGATGACTCGAAGCACTGCGATTTGCTGGTGTTGGTTGCAGCATTGACATCCCTTTCATGTAGGTGAGGAACAAGGCTTGCAGTGTCGAAAATGGGTGGCGAACCGTTAAGGAACTGGCTGGCGAACGGACCCGAAACTTCCAGTTCGCCAGGGGCCGATCCGCCTGGCTTGGAAGCGACCGCGCAAACGAAAACGGCGAGCCACAGGGGCTCGCCGTTGAAGAGGGGACCGGGGTGGAATCAGGCGGTCATGGCTGCTGCGCACGACAGGGCGTAGGTGCCGGCGCGCTGATTGGTTTGCACCAGCGCTTTGTAGGCACGCAGCGGCCCCTCGTAGCGGGGATCCCCTTTGTGCTGCGCTTTCAGCTTGAAGAGATCGATCGGCTTGTCGCTGTCAAGTCCGGCGCGCGACATGACAAGGTGCGCCTCCCGCGGCTGGCCACCGAAGTCCCACAGCGCCTTGAACACTGCAGCCTGTGCCGGTGTCAACGCGATCGGCTCAGGTTCGTCCTGCAGCCAGACCCAACGAAAGTCGCCCGAGAACGGGCCACGAACAGCGCCCCTCTCGTCGTGCGCGCGGCCCGCCGTCAGTGCGCCCGGTGGGGTGAAACTGATGTTGCCGCCGTACAGGGTGAATCGTTCCTCCATCGGCAGCCAAGACGCGGCGCCGGCGAGCGGATCGTGACCGAGGCCCCGAGGCGGCTTCGGCGTGATCAGCCAGGGCGTCGCCCCAGCGCGTGCGCGCGCCAGCACGGAGGGTTGCTGCAGCACCAGGTCCAGACGACGCGCGAGCAGCACAGATCGGCGTTGGTGCGTTCCGATGCGCCAGACGCCGCTGGTGATCGACACCGCATCCTGTTAGACCGGGATGTCCAGGGCGGCGCGAAGTTTCCGGATCAACCATGCTTCATCGATGACGCAGGCCTTGAGTTCACCCGTGCGCACCGGCACCGGTCCGCACTCGGGACAGTGCAGACGCAGCGCAGTGCCTTCGCGATAGACCTGCGCCGTATGCAAGCCGCAGTGGCCGCACAGGGCGAATTGCTGGTTGGCTGCGATGGGCTTGATGGCTTTGAGCTCCACGAGATGCTCATGCGCCGATCGCTCGTCGGGCGCGGTGGCATCGTCGAACCAGTGACTCGCGCTTTGCCAGCGCAGGCAAACCATCCGCCATGCCGCTGCGTTGCGGGGCAGCCTCATTCGACGGCGGCGTCCACCAGTTCGTCGGACGCGAGCAGCTGCGGCGACAAGCGTTGATGCGGCTGCATGACCCCGAGCGTGATCAGATAGCCCTCGAGCTGCGCGCGCAGCTGCTCATCGTATTTGTGCAGGTTCAGCCGACCGCGTCGCGTGACTTCCACCGGAATGACCTTACCGCGGCTGCGACCGACCTCGGGCGGCCAATACAGGTTGATCCGAGCCGCCTGAATCTCCCAGCCCCGATGCAGCGCGTTGTCCGTGGGGAAATGCTCGGCGGCCAGCTGCGTGACACACGTGTGATCCGCCGATGCCATGGCGGTGAACTCCACCTTGAAGCTTCGATCCGGTGACAACACCGTCATGCTCTTCACCTGGACCGACAAAAAACCATCCTGCAGCGCCTGCGGCACCTGGAAGCCCAGGCGCAACACGGCGAGGTCCAGCGTCGGCGGCTTGATGCGCTCGGCGTGCACCTAGTCGACCCCCAGCAGGTGAATCGCGAAGGCGTCGACCAGCATCTGCTGGTACTTGGCCCCGCCCTTGATCACCGTTCGCACGACGCCGGTCGCCTCGGAATATTCCAGCACCATGTGGATGGTCGGGCTGCCGACGCGTCGCTGCAGCTCAGTGCCGTCGAATTCCACCCGTTGCGTTGCTAGGTCCTTAGCGTGCACGCTGAGCAGCTGGGTGCCGCTGGCGCGATCCATCAGGTGTGCGATGCAGACATCGCCGCATCCCATCTCCTGCTGGTAGAACGCCTTGATCGCCGCGCAGAAGTTTTCCAGCGATGCCGCGTCGCGCCGCACGGTCAGCTGCACGCCGACATCGTGCTGCTGCGCCTGCGGGATGTGCTGGTCGGCGTACTCCATGTCGCCGGCCTGCTCGAACAGCAGCGGGTGGTGCACGAAAAGCCAGAAGGCGCGGTGCATGTCGCTGCGGCACGCGATCAGGCCCAGCAAAACGGCGCTGTCCGTCCGAGCGGCGTGGAACAGGGACTGCTTGCCAGAGGGCCCGGACAACTGCGCACTGGTGTGCAGGCCGGCGGCGATGCGGTCGCGCGCGCTCTGGTCGGGACAGGACTGGATCACTTCGAGCAGTCGCCGGGTGCACTGTGCGTCGTCACTCCAGGCAAACGCTTCTGGCAGCGGCAGCATCGCCCGCGCAAGGAAAGTCGTGAGGGTCTCGTCCACCGGGAGACTGAGCAAGATGTCGGGGTACGAAAGGACCTTGATCACGAGGGTCCTCCTTGGTAGGCGTGCGTGATTTTCTTGCTGGCTGGGTGCCAATACTGGTTATTTATCCAGTATTCTACGACCACTTCCTGTCTGACACCACTGCCCCCTCGTTCGCGACGTCTCCGGCGCGGTGAGCCGCGCATTGCCGCTAAAACGAGTTACTTCGACCGGACTCGGCTCCTAGCATCGATGGCAGTTTTCCATCAGGAGTGCCCTGCGTGTCAGATATCGAATCACCGTCTCTCTGCCTTCCCTCCGCGCGTGGGGGCCCGGACGACATGCTGCCCCGGCACCCGCACCGGGAGGTCGCCGAGCTGCTCGCCGCGGCGATCCTGCGGATGCGTGCGCGAGATCTATCCGGCGTGCCCGCCCCAGACAGCGAAGTTGGCCTTGGCTTTACTGCCCCCCAGCGCGTGAATGCGAACCCCGTCTACACACAAGGAGTTCGGATTTGACGACGCAAGAAACCGCGCTGCTCGCGCAGATGGCGCAACTGCCGCACCTGCCCATGCCGCGCCTGTGGGCGCTTTGGGACGAGCTGTTCGACCAGCGCCCCGGCCATCACCAGCGCACCTACCTGGAAAGCCGCATCGCGTACAAGCTGCAGGAGCGCGCCTTCGGCGGCCTGTCCTCTCACGTTCGCCGCAAGCTCGAACTGATTGGCAAGACCGGCGAAGTGCCCAATCACAAGCGCCGCGCTGACGCCGAGCTCGTGCCCGGGACCACGCTGGTGCGCGAGTACAACGGCATCACCTACCGGGTGCGGGTGCTGGAGGACGGCCGCTTCGATCTGGACGGCCGCGCCTTCAAGAGCCTCTCCGCCGTGGCGCGCGCGATCACCGGCTCGGTGTATTCGGGCCCGGTGTTCTTCGGATTGAAGCCAAGCAGCCGCGACAGGAAGGCGGCCCGGGCATGAAGGCGGCGACTCCAGGCGCGCCTGCGCTCACGCCGAAGAAGCGCTGCGCCATCTATACCCGCAAGTCCACCGACGAGGGCCTGGACCAGGAGTACAACAGCTTGGAGGCCCAGCGCGACTCGGCCCTTGCCTTCATCAGCAGTCAGCGCCATGAGGGCTGGCTTGCCATCGACGACGGCTACGACGACGGCGGCTTCTCCGGCGGCAATACCAACCGACCGTCGCTCAAGCGCATGCTGGCCGACGTCGAGGATGGCCACATCGACGTGGTGGTGGTCTACAAGATCGACCGGCTCTCCCGCTCGCTGTCCGACTTCGCCAAGATGGTCGATCTGTTCGATCAGCACGGCGTCACCTTCGTGTCGGTCACGCAGCAGTTCAATACCACCACCAGCATGGGACGGCTGACGCTGAACATCCTGCTGTCCTTTGCGCAGTTCGAGCGCGAAGTCACCGGCGAGCGGATCCGCGACAAGATCGCCGCCAGCAAGGCCAGGGGGATGTGGATGGGCGGCACGCCGCCGCTCGGGTATGACGTTCGCGACCGCAAGCTGGTCGTCAACGAGGCGGAAGCCGAGCTCGTGCGAAGCATCTTCGCGCGCTACGGCGAGACCGGCTCGCCCGCACAACTGGTGCGCGAACTGCAGATCGAAGGCAACACCACCAAGGTCTGGGTGGCGCAGAACGGCCGGCGCCACGAGGGCAAGGTCATCGACCAGCAGTGCTTGTTCACGATGCTGCGCAACCGCCTGTACCTGGGCGAGATGACGCACAAGGGTCAGGCTTTTCCTGGTCAGCACGAGCCGATCGTCAGCAATGAGTTGTGGCAAGCGGTGCACGCGGTTGTGGCTGAACGCAAGCGCGGTCCCCGCACTCGCTACAAGAAGGAGCCGGCGCTGCTCACGGGATTGTTGTACGCGCAGGATGGCCAGCGCATGCTGCCGACCTACACGCAGAAGAAGAACGGCAAGCGCTATCGGTACTACGTTCCTTATCTTGAGAAGCGGCAGTCTGCCGGGGCCACCTACGACCCGAGTCGTCGCAACATCGGGGCGCTGCCCGCCTTGGAAATCGAGGCTGCGGTGCTCGCGCAAGTCCACAAGGCGCTGCAGCAGCCCGAGATGATCGTTGCCGTTCGGCAGGCCGGCATGGCGTTGCGGGAAAAGCAGGAACTGGATGAAGCCACGGTCCTGGTTGCCATGCGCCAAATGAGCCAGGTCTGGGGAAACCTGTTCCCCATCGAGCAGAACCGCATCATGCGATTGCTGATCGAACGGGTCCAGTTGCACGAGGACGGACTCGACATCATCTGGCGCGACGACAGTTGGCAGCGTTTTTGCCGAGAGCTGGAGCGAGAACCCTTTGTCGTCGAGCAGCGCGAGCTGGCCGACGCAATCATTGACGTGGAGACGGCCTGATGCGTGACCTCGAAAGACAGCCCAAGAAAACGCCGGCGAAGTGCCGCGTCGTCATCACGCCCAGCGGCAATGCACGTCAATTTGAAACAGCCGGGCGTTCCGTCACCTTCGTGCCGCTCGCGATCAAGAGACGGCACAGGACCAAACTGATCGTGCCGCCGGCCGGAGATGCCGTTGCGAAGGTCGCGACCTCGTTGGACCTGCCCTTGGTCCGCACGCTGGGCAAAGCGTTTTATTGGGAACGGTTGATCGAGAGCGGTGAGGTGGCCAACGCGACAGAGCTGGCGCGGCTGCTGAAGCTGGAAGCGGGATGGGTGTCGGAGGTGCTGCGCATGACGCTGCTGGCGCCTGACATCGTCCGTGCGATTCTGGAGGGTCGGCAACCCCGGCATCTGAATCTGCATGCGATGCGAGGCCGCCAGTCGGAGGTGCCGACAGATTGGGGGGCGCAGCGGAGGGCGTTTGGTTTTTTGGAGCCTCAATGACAGGTGGCGGAAGCTCTCCGCCATCGGCGCATCGCGGGAGTGACGGGTCTGGGCCCTGCCAGTGCCATGTGTCCTGAACGAAGGCGGCCTGAGGTTCACCTTTACACGATGCTCCTGAGCACGTTCGTCAACCCGAGCATCAGGAAGACGACCCAACTCACCGCTGCGTGCGGCGGTTACGGCCCTGGCGCAGGTGGCGGCACCGGTGTTGGCCAGTCCTGCGCCAGGCGCTGCGGACACAGGTGTCGCCAGCAGTGCAGAGGCCGGGCATGGTGCAGGCTGCGGTG
>Ga0136611_10003968_pt1 | contig 10371 bp, 11 predicted proteins | sample AntDrymUQ2232306_2_FD_106645 | JGI IMG/M metagenome (GOLD analysis project Ga0136611, IMG submission 106645) | Polar desert sand microbial communities from Dry Valleys, Antarctica - metaG UQ223 (23.06) | ecosystem: Environmental > Terrestrial > Soil > Desert | place: Antarctica: Dry Valley... | reverse complement strand
GGCAGGTTTTGTGGCTGGCTTGGCGCTCTTTTCGATTCCCGGGCTTGGGCCATTCCTGGGCATCGGCGTATTAGCCGGCACGCTGGGCGGGGCCGCGTTGGGATCGGCGATGGGCGAGCGAACAGCTCATCTTTCGCAACTCGGCATTCCAGCCGATCGAGCCGAGCGCTATCATGGCGCGATGGAGGCCGGTCATGCCGTCGTCGCGGTCATCGCGGAAGACGCCGCGACAGTAATGACCACGCGGGAAGTCCTCGGGCTCTATGGCGCCGAGGAGATCGACGCCCATCCGTATCGGCCTGGTGAGGAGCTTCAAGTGTGAGATGAGACACACTTCTCTCTGGTAGAATTGATTCTGATCATCTTACCAGACTCGGCAGATGAGACCCGTCAGATACTCGCTTTCCGGGAAGGTCAAAAGGACAGGATGGTCCGGCCCCTGCGAGAGGCGCTCCAGGATCTGCACATCCCGCCGAGCATCGATACTGGCTCCAAAAACGATCTTCTGGAAGAGGTTCGCTCCGATCAGGCCGGAGCATGAGAAGGTTGCCAGAACCCCGCCCGGCCGTAGCAACTGCATCGCCAGGAGATTGATATCTTTGTAGCCGCGACATGCCTTGTCGACCTGAGCAGCGTTCGCGGCGAATTTGGGCGGATCGAGCACGATCACATCGAAGCTACGCCCTTCGGTGCGGAAGCGACGTAGCTCACTGAAAACGTTGCCCGCGATTGGCTCAAAGGGCGTCTCAAGCCCATTCAGGCGTAGGTTGTCCGCCGCCCGCTCCAAGACCGTGGGAGAGCTGTCGATGCCCACCAGATGCCGGGCGCCGGCCCCGGCCGCGTGGAGTTCAAAGCCGCCGGTGTAGGAAAAGCACGAGAGCATTTCGGCATCTCGGCAGTATGTTGCTACGCGGGCATGGTTGGCGCGCTGATCGAGATAGGCACCGGTTTTTTGCCCGCCTTCGAGATCGATGGTCATGCGATACCCGTTTTCGAGGATCTCAATCGGAGTTTCGGGAAAGCTGCCCCAGCGTAGGCCTTCGCGCCGATCAAGCCCTTCCTTGGTTCGCACATCGGCATCGCTGCGCTCGTAGATCCCAACGGGATGCGCCTCTTCGGCCAGAATTGCCACGATCTCGTCACCACGCAGTGCGGCTCCGGTGGTCAAGAGTTGCATCACCAGGTAGTCACCGTAGCGATCCACGATCAGCCCGGGTAGACCATCACTTTCCGAGAAAATCAATCGATACGCGGTAGTCTCGGGGTTAGATGCAAACGGGACCCGGCCCGCAATCGCGCGGCGGATGCGCGATCGGAGCAGCTCGGAGTCGATCTGCTGCTCAACGTCCCAGCTCCATAGCCGGACGCGAATCTGAGATAGGCCGCTCCAGGTGCCCCGCGCGATCCATGAGCTATCACTGGCATATATATCAACCTGCTCGCCATCCTGCGGCGCGCCGCGTTGGCTGGCGATGGCGCCACTAAAGAGCCAGGGATGCCGGTTGCGCACCGAACGCTCTCGGCCGGGCTTGAGGACGACCCCGGTGTCTCCATTTTTAGTTCGTGTCATGATCAGGCATTGTAGCAAGGCATATGCCTATGCCTGACGCGCTCCATGTGGACTGATAATGCGAAGATTCTCGCAGGCGAGCCACTGTGGCTGCTCCTGATCGAGTAAACCCCAGCCAAAGGAGCCGCGCGGTGTGACGCGCGCCCACTGGTTATCGATCCAGATTATCAGGCCAAGTGGACCACGCGGGGCCGCGTGGGTCACCAGTGCCTGATGCCCGTCAATACCAAAGATGACCCGGTCGCGTAGCCAGATTATCTGGTAGTCATGCCATGCAGTTTGATCGACATCGAGCAGCCGCTCGTTGATCGCGAGGTCACGTTGGACGTGGGGCCAGATGCTCCGGCGCATAGCTGGAACATTGCACGCCGCGAGGACGAAGGGCGTGAGGGGCATCCAGCGCAACGCTGCCCTTCGCCCGGCATCAATGGTGGCGGCCTTCCAGCCATAGCCGGGAACTCCCTGTGCCAGTTCCATCGCCGAAGGTGGCGAAGCAAACATGAACCAGGCTGCCTGTGGCAGCGCGAGCATGCCCCTCAATGGTGCATGGGGATGGTTCCAGAACCCGAAGCCGGCGGTTCCGCGCATGGTCGCGGACATGCGCGCCCGCAACGTAAGCATGAGCGGAGGACGCCAGGGGAAATCAGCCCGCGCCAGGCCTGCATAATCTTGGAGCTGCGCGTCGCTATACGTGGCACGGCTAGCGGACGGCAGCGACAGGGTCCGGCGTTCGCTATTGACGTCGATCTGTCCAGTGCCTACGAGGAACTGAGTGGTCAGTGGTCGGTGGGGCAGCGGACCCCCCAACCACTGACCACTGACCTCTCGCATCTAGTTGCGGTTCCGGACGTCTCCGCGCGCGAAGATGCTGGCGACAAAGGTCAGCACGTCCACGGAACAGCGCTCGCAGTACCCGTAATCACGGATCAGTCGGGTCTTGACGACGTCGATCTTTTCCTGAGTGTCGCGGTCTATGACCTGAGAGACCAGGCTGGTCAGCTTGATCGAGTCCTTCTGATCCTCGAATAGTTTCAGTTCAAGGGCGCGATGCAGGCGTTCGTTAGTCTTGTAGTCGAACTTCTTGCCCTCGACCGCAAGCGCGCCGATATAGTTCATGATCTCGCGCCGAAAATCGTCTTTGCGGCCTTCGGGGATCTCGATCTTCTCCTCGATCGAGCGCATCAGCCGCTCGTCGGGCTCCTCATACTGGCCGGTATAGCGATTACGGACACGCTCGCGCTGGGTGTACGCCTTGATGTTGTCGATGTAATTGCCGCACAACCGGCTTATGGCATCCTCATCCGCCGAGATGGCGCGCTGCACTTCGTTCTTCACGATTTCGGCATACTCATCGCGAACGACGCCGAGCAGGTCACGGTAATGCTTGCGGTCCTCTTCGTTGCTGATCAGCGAATGATTTTTGAGGCCGCTTTCGAGTTCAGTGATGACCATGAATGGATTAACACAGACCTCGTTCCCGTCATTCACCAACGAATTGCTGATCTTGTCCTGGATATAACGTGGCGAGATGCCGTTGAGCCCTTCGCGCTGCGACTCCTTACGCAACTCCTTGACATTGTCTTCCGTGAAGCCAGGCAGGGACTTGCCATTGTAGAGCTTGAGTTTCTGGAGCAGCGTCAGGTTCGCCTTTTTCGGGTCTTCGAGGCGCGTCAGCACCGCCCACATCGCCGCCATCTCGACCGTATGTGGCGCGATATGCTTGCCGCGCACTTTGTGCTCGTTGAACGACTTCTCGTAGATCTTAATCTCATCCTTGAGCTTGGTGATATATGGAATGTCGATACGGACCGTGCGATCCTTAAGCGCTTCCATGAACTCATTGTTCTGAAGCTTACGGTATTCTGGTTCATTCGTGTGCCCAAGAATCACTTCGTCGATATCCATCTGGGCGAACTTCTTGGACTTGACCTTGTGTTCCTGCGAAGCGCCCAGCAGATCGTAGAGGAAGGCCGTTTCCAGCTTCAAGACCTCGACGAATTCAATGATGCCGCGATTGGCGATATTGAACTCTCCGTCAAAGTTGAAGGCGCGTGGATCGCTATCCGAGCCATACTGCGCGATCTTGCGATAGTTAATATCGCCAGTGAGTTCGGTCGAGTCCTGATTCTTTTCGTCCTTCGGTTGGAAGGTGCCGATGCCTACCCGATCCTTCTCGGAAAAGATGAGCCGATGCACGCGCACATGCTGGATCATCTGGGTCCAATCGCCATCATATCGCCGCAGCAAGTCGCGGTAGTTATAGCGGCAGGACGGACAAAGATCGCCTTCAATGCGGACGGTCTGTCCATCAGAAAGTGACGTATTCAAGCTGTCGAGGAACTGACTGCGGTACTCATCGGGAACCAGGTGCAGCGGCTCCTCGTGCATGGGGCAACGTTCCCAGGCCGCTTCCGGCACGCCAAGCTGTAGATCGGCGGCATCGCCTAGAAACCAGCTAAAGGTATACAGCGCGCCCTCGTCGGTTCGGGAGTAGGTCTCAAGGCCTTTCTTCAGGCGTCGCACGATGGTCGATTTGGAAGAGCCCACCGGACCATGCAGCAACAGAACCCGTCGCTCCGTGCCGTAGCCTTCAGCAGCCGAGCGGAAGAAGGAGACCAGGCGCATCAAGGGAATTTCAAGGCCATAGATCGCATCGGCTTGATCGATCGACGGATCGGCAAAGAACTTATACCGGACCAGGCGCTTTTTGGCGTCGATAAACTCTTCGTAGCCGTAGGCCATGACCATGTCATAGATACGCTGGAACGCGTTGCGGGTAATACGCGGGCTATGTCCGATCAACTCGAGGTAGTCGCTGAAGCTGCCGGTCCAATTTAGCTCTTGGTACTGTTTACGATCTTGGAGATCTGCTACTAAGTGCAGTAGAGTGGCGCCATCGAGAGTTGCCATAAAGATCCTCCTGTCGGAGCAGCGCATACGTTAGGGCCAGGGTCGAAGGCATCGCGACGGGGCGAGAAGAACGGTGACTGGTGCGAGGGCCTTCGGAGGCCGCCGGTAGAGCTTCGAGGCTCGCCGCCGGATCGATACAGGGTTTCGGGAAACTCCCTAGAATCAACCGGCCTATGGTGCGGGTCTGTGCCCTGAAGAGCACATCAACGTTACAGTCAACTATACCAAGGTCATATACCAGCGTCAAGCGTTTTTGTTGGCGCTCTGGTTTTGGGACGGGGAAGCGGCTCGGTGGTTAGCGCTCTTGCTCCATTGCTGCGGCGACCACAGCAGATTGGGCCTCCTGGGCCAGGCCAATGCTGCGGTATTTGCCGTACCGCTGCTGGAGCAGTTCGGGAATAGGCTGCTTGAGCAAATCGTTGAGATGGCGCCGGATCGCGGCGCCCACATCGGCAATTGTCCGCGCGGCGTCGAGATGCGCGCCCCCTTCGGCTTCTGGGAGAATCTCGTCGGCTACGCCGAGGCGCAGGAGATCGGCTGCCGTGATTTTCATCGCCTTTGCGGCCTCGGGAGCTTTTGAAGCGTCACGCCACAGAATCGCCGCGCTGGCTTCCGGGGACGCGACCGAGTAGATCGAATGTTCGAGCATGAGCAGGCGATCCGCAACGCCAATCGCCAGCGCACCGCCGGATCCGCCCTCGCCGATGACGGTCGCGATCACCGGAGTCTTGAGGTCGGCCATCGCCATGAGGTTTTCGGCGATGGCCCACCCCTGGCCGCGTTCCTCAGATTCCATGTTGGGGCTGGCGCCGGGTGTGTCGATGAAGCTCAACAGAGGAAAGCCAAATTTCTCGGCCTGCTGCATGATCCGCAGCGCCTTGCGATACCCCTCGGGGTGTGGACTCCCGAAGTTATGGCGCAGGTTCTCTTTGGTGTTGGTGCCCTTCTGGTGCCCGAGCAGCATCACTGTTTGCCCATCGAAGCGAGCAATGCCGGCGATAAGCGCGGCGTCGTCGGCAAAATGGCGATCGCCACGTAACTCGACGAACTCTTCACATAAAGCACGGACATAGTCCAGTGTGTGTGGGCGCTTGGGGTGGCGCGCAATCTGTACATGATCCCACGGCTCGAGTGGCTCATTGCTCATAAGCGCTCCGAAAAAGATGCAATAGTGGAGGTCCTGGTGTCATAGTCAGGCGTAGAGGCGGAGCAACCGGCCGATGACGGTGCGTAGCTCGGCGCGTGGCGTTACCATATCGATCATGCCATGCTCCAGCAGAAACTCAGCCGTCTGGAAGTTGGCGGGAAGTTTTTGTCGGATTGTCTGCTCGATCACCCGCCGGCCGGCGAACCCAATTTCAGCGCCGGGCTCGGCTATGATGACGTCAGCCGAGGAAGCGTGCGAGGCGGTCACACCGCCCGTGCAGGGATCCGCCATAATCGAGATGTGCGGCTGACCGGCTTGCGCTAGACGCGCCAGCGCCACCGATACTTTAGCCATCTGCATAAGCGATAAAATGCCCTCGTGCATACGGGCACCACCAGATGCGTTCACAGTTACCAATGGAATCTGCATCTCTGCCGCGCGTTCAGCTGAGCGCGCGATCTTTTCGCCTACAACCGAGCCCATCGATCCCATCAAGAATGCGTAGTCGTGAACACAGACCGCTAAACGAGCGTCCTCGATCTTGCCGGTGCCACAAATCGCGGCATCATTCTGTCCCAGCTCTGCCTGCAGGGTTGCGACACGATCGGCGTAGGTACTTTTCGGCGACGCAAATCCCAACGGATCGCCCGGCGCAAGCTCGGCATCATACTCGATCCAGCTGGCTGGATCAAGCAATAAGTGCACGCGCTCGCTGGCCCCAAGCCGATCATGATAGCCACACTTGGGACAGACTTTAGCGCCGTCTTCCCATTCTTTGGTGTTAATCAGTTCGCCGCAGCCGGTGCATTTACGAAACAGATACTCAGGGATCTGTTGGTCTTGCTCCTTGGCCGGCGATGTAAAGTAGCGTGGCGTCCGCCGAAAAAATTCCTTCACCTGGGTCTCCGTGAACGTCCGCGCATTATAGCACGTCCTTCTGATGCTTCCAGGACCCAGTTATCGCCGCTTGCGCTGGGCAAGCGGCGGCCAATCAATGCGCGGTGGCTGCGGATTCCCATAGTCTCTCCCTTGGAACATTTGTACATAATAGGTAATGGCACGACTTCGACAACTCACGGCCGGTTGTAGTACAGTTGCGTTCTCGATTAGGTCTACTGCTGTCCCGAAAAGTGGAGTTGGTTCATGCATCCAGTTGAGGCTTACTTTCGGGACCTGCGCGATATTCGCTCGTCGGGCGCGGCGGTTCCTGAGACGTCCTATCATGGTACTATGGCGCGAAGAATTGGTACTATTCTGTTGCTCGGACCCGCGCTTAACGCTAACTATCAGGCTGTGAAGCAGGCTGGCTCGGGGTGGCCGGTTGAGGCAGGCGAGGCGTGACTGAGGTGGGAGGATACGGAACCAAGCCATCCACGAATACGACACGAATAAACGAATAGATCATACCAGATTGAGCGTTCTCGGTGGAAGGGTCAACATATAATAGGCTTAGAGTGTTGAGGATTGAAATAATGAACAATGCGCAATTAGAAGAAGCACTTGTGCTTGCGCTTAAATTAGCACCTAAAGAGCGTTTACAGCTGATCGAACGGGTCGCGTCATCTGTCGAACGCGATATCGAGGTTCCACCGTCCGGTGAGGAACAGCCCGATCAACATTGGGGAAGAAATTTGCTGCGCCTGCTGGACGAACTGGGACCTGTTGAACTGGACCATCCAGAGATTGAAGACCCGGTGGAATGGGTGAAACACATTCGGCAGGAACAAGACAAACATCGGCTTGGCAATTGGGGAGAGGCTAAATGACGGCTGCCATCGCAGATACGACGGTAATTGTCCACCTTTTTCGTCATTATGCTCCTGCCCTAGCATGGTATGGCTCGCTTTCTCAGCCGCTTGGGGTCACACCCGTTACTTGGCTAGAAATTATGTACGGTGCGGGAAGCAAGGCAATACAGGCGACGTGCAAGGCGATTCTTAGCCAGTTCGATTTAGTCTATCTCACACCAATCGATCAGGATTGGGCAATACAGCAGATGGAAAGCTATCGCCGCAGCCATGGCGTGACGACGAACGACTGCTTGATTGCGTCAGTTGCCCATCGGCTACAATTGCCGTTATATACGCACAATCTGAAAGATATGACACCGATGGTCGGCAAACTCGCTGTTAAGCCCTATACCTGAAAACATTGGGCGAATCCCTTGAAGGTGCTGTGGGCGTCTACCAGGTGATCAAGAAGTGGCTGAGTTCAGCCTAACTGGATCATCAGGCGAAGAAGCCTGAGCCCGCGACGATTTCGGTGGCGGGAAGGAAGGTGACTTCCTCGATCGTCCGGCCACTGCGTTTCATGAAGGCCTGCACGACGTGATAACCGATGGCATAGCCGCCATAGGTCGGCATCCCGCCGAGGGGCTTATAGCCGCTTCGCTCAGCCAATGCGTCCCCGAAAATGTAGCTGCGGATCACGTCAAAGCCCGTGGCATGCAGCCCCTCGCCAATCAGCCGACGGGCTGTTTCGAACTCGGCCGCGTCAAATTCGGTGATGAAGTATCCGACGGCGTGTTCGCCGAAGAGCGATGCCGCAAATGACTCGGCAGTACCTTCCACGACGATGTAATCCGCGACGCTGGTATGCTGCATATCCCACGGGAAGGCGCGCAGGCGAATGAGATGATGCATCTCGTGGGCGACTAAGCCGGGGAGCCGTGGCAAGTTGTGGTCGTTCGGCTCCCAGAACTGGCCGATGAAGCGCGGACTAAGCCAATCGACGGCGCCAGTGTAGCCCCGCTCGAGCTGGTTGGAGCGCACCGGATCGGCAAGCACCAGCCAGCCGGTGACGGTGTCGAATGAGATGCGGTCATCGAACGCGGCGAAGCGCGCCGCAGCGGCGGTGAGCGCCTCGCCGCCGATGTTCCACGCGCCGGCGGTTTCCATCTTCTGGAGGATAGCCGCTATGGTATCCACCTGGTCGGGCAGAAGCCATGCCCATGCCCGAGCGCCATCGAGGGGATCGGCCTGCTCTGAGCTGATCGTGCGGCTCATCATCTGCATCATTGGCCGCCACGGCTCGACGAAGAGGTCCAGGTAGAGTTGGTGGCGGGTCGCGGCATCGGGCGCGGCAAGCAGGCGATGGTAATACTCGTCGGTAGGAATCCAGTTGGTCTTGATCATGGTTTATTTCCTCTCATACATGGCCGGCTGGTGTTCCGCATCAGCCGGCAAGCTCTGACCGTAGTGCGTAATCGCCTCCCGTAAGAACTCCTGCAGATCGGGGTGCATGCGCTGATAGAGGGCGACAAACGCGGGCTCCTCCGCATATGTCTGCCCCAGGGCCAGGGTCGGCGCGCGGCGCGACCCTACCGAGTAGAGTCACTTATCCAAGGGTCTTGTGTCTTCATCGAGCAATAGGCGCTTATTACCGGCGCGTATGGCTCAGGAACCAGGTGTAGAGCTCGGGATTGTCATAGGTTGCCGACCAGGAGTTGTGCCCGACGCCGGGATAGATGGTGAAGCGCACGCTGCCGCCGCATTCCTTCAGGGCGTCGACCAGTTGCTGCGAGCCGGCAAGGGGCACGATGTCGTCCTGGTCGCCGTGAAATGCCCAGACCGGCAGATTTTTGAGGGCACAGACAGCAGTCGGAAAGCCGGCCCAAAAGTCGCCCCAGCCACAGACTGGCGCGATGGCCGCGAAGCGCTCCGGGAGGAGCGTTGCGAATTGCCAGGTTCCGTTGCCGCCCATACTCAGGCCGGTCAGGTAGACGCGCTGCTGATCGACGGCATGGGTCGCGACGATCTCGTCGAGTAGGGCTCGAAGCGCGTCGAACTGCCCGACCCAGTTTGTGCCGGGCGGACACTGTGGGCTGACGACGATGAATGGGAGCTCAGTACCTTGCTCGACGACGCAGGGGAGCCCGTGCTTCTTGACTTGCTCGATGTTGCTGCCGCGCTCCCCGGCGCCATGCAAAAAGAGGATCAGCGGCCATTGTTTGGCCAGATCGTCGCCGTAGCCTGCCGGCAACGCGAGCAGGTATTCGAGCCTGACGGTTTTGGTGATCTGTCGCTCAAAGGTCGATGCGCGCTGGCTCATGCGTTGGTTCCTCCCTGCTAAAGGGTCGCTCCCAGCACCCACGGATTGAACTCTTCCTCGCCGACACCCTGGGCCTCGCTCTTGGTTTGCTTGCCGGATGCGACGGAGATGAACTGCTCGACGATATCGGCCGCGACGCCTTCGAGAGTTCCACCCTCCAGCGCGGCGCCCGCGTTGACGTCCATGTCGCCGGTCATGCGCTGATACATGCCGCTGTTAGTCGCGATTTTGATGCTTGGCACGGGCTTGTAGCCCAGGCAGCTGCCACGGCCAGTGGTAAAGACCAGCAGGTTGCAGCCGCCGGCCGCGAGGCCCGTGACCGACACTGGATCGTAGCCGGGCGTATCCATGAAGGTGAAGCCGCGATCCGTGATGCGCTCGGCATAGCCATAGACTGCTTCCAGCGGCATGCTGCCGCCTTTGGCGATCGCGCCCAGAGACTTCTCATAGATCGTGGTCAGGCCGCCGGCTTTGTTGCCCGGCGCGGGATTGTTGTCGATCTCGAAATTGTAGCGGGCAGTATACTGCTCCCACCAGTGGATCTGATCGATCAGCTTCTGTCCAACCTCGGGCGACACCGCGCGGCGGGTTAGCAGGTGCTCTGCTCCATAGACTTCGGGCGTTTCGGCTAAGACAGCCGTGCCACCCTGTGTCACCAGCCAGTCGGCGGCCAGGCCCAGGGCGGGATTGGCAG
>Ga0136611_10003967_pt1 | contig 10372 bp, 11 predicted proteins | sample AntDrymUQ2232306_2_FD_106645 | JGI IMG/M metagenome (GOLD analysis project Ga0136611, IMG submission 106645) | Polar desert sand microbial communities from Dry Valleys, Antarctica - metaG UQ223 (23.06) | ecosystem: Environmental > Terrestrial > Soil > Desert | place: Antarctica: Dry Valley... | reverse complement strand
TTAAATTACCGTCCAAATAGCGCGTCAGGATTTTAGAGTGCAGAGTTTCTATGGTGTTCCTTCTTTTTATCGCTTTCAATTGTATTGCAGCCGACAGATAAACATTTAAATGGTCGGATATATTAAAAATGTTTATCTGAATTGCTTGAAATTGTTCAAAAGTAACTTCTCTTTATGGCAGAAAGTTTTTAATTGTTTTGACTTAACTAATTGGGAATAAGAAAAAATTAGAACTCTGCTAAAAGGGAAAAAGTTATAGATAACACAGGACAATCAGCAACGCGAGCCGATGCGGACACAATCGGCAATATCAGCCGGGCGGCAAAATTCCGCCGTAGTTTTCGGATTGACAAGGAAAAATATAAAAGATGCGAGAGTGAATTTTATAAAATTCACTCTCGCATCTTTTGACATACGCAAGGGGAATTATTTTGAGATTTTTAAGCGGGTTTGAAAGCACACATATTTTCGGCAGCGGAACGGATGTGCTTAATTTAACCAGACACACGGAATACGTCGAAGATGATTTGGATTTGGTTGATATGTGCAACCTGGATTTGATGCGGTATTCCGCGCCGTGGCACAGCATCGAGCGCGAGAGAGGCGTTTATGATTGGACATGGTTAGACAAAGCGTTGAATCGCTTTCGGGATTTGGGAATCGAATTGATTCTCGACCCGCTCCATCACACGAGTTTTCCCGCCTGGCTCAACGGCGGTTTCGCCAATCCCGAATTTGCGGATTTGTATTTAAAATTCATCGGGGAAATTGCCGCGCGTTATCCCTGGATTCGTTATTACACGATTATCAACGAGCCGTTTGTAACCGCGCTTTTCTGCGGGCAGGAAGGCATCTGGTATCCGCATTTTCACAGCAAAGAAAGTTTTGTTACGATGATTCTCAATATGGGCGAAGCCATTTGCCGCGTCAGCAAACATTTAACGGAAACGCTCGAAGAAGTTCATTTCGTTCATGTTGACACCTGCGAAAAACATCGCGCGACGAATCGTGAATCAATCGGAAATGCCCGGTTTCGCAACGAACTGCGCTTTCTCGTAGTTGATTTGATTTTAGGAAAAATTAACGAACTTCATCCGCTTTATTCTTACCTGCGTCAACACGGCGCGAGCATCCAAAAGCTCGAATGGTTCACGGGTAATCCGTCCGGAATTGACATTCTCGGTCTCGATTATTACGCGCACAGCGAGCTTGAATGGAATCGAGGCGAACGCGTTTATCCTAACCAAAATCCCGAAGGCTTTGCCATCGTTGCAATGGATTACGTTAAACGCTATAAAATTCCCGTGATGCTTTCGGAAACGAACATTCGCGGCTTCGTTTCCGACCGCATTTCGTGGCTCAAATTTATGGTCGAGCAGTGCGAGATTCTGAAGGCGCGGCTCGCCCCCCTGAAAATTCCGTTTCGCGGATTTTGCTGGTATCCGTTTATTGATTCGACCGACTGGTGTTCGCTCGTCCGATGCGCAAACGGCAACATTGACCCGCAGGGGATTTATCATCTCGACGCTGAAACTATGCGGCGCAACGCCTCGGAACTGAGCGAGATTTTCGCGTCTCTGGCTGGCGGCGTGATTTCGTCGGCAGACATTCCGGCTTATCGTTTTCAATCTCCACTCGACGCGGAACTCGCCGGATTGTTGCCGCTGATGAATCACTGGCGATGGCGCGAACCCTTCGCAATTTACGAAAACAAAAAACCGGCATTCCATTTTGCCCGAATTAAACTGAATCAAGTTTTTGCTGAAAACGGTGCCTGATATTGACGAATAATTTTCGAGTTATACGAAGAAGAGACGATGAACAGAGGATTTGAAAAACCGTTCGACGACGGTAAGCAAAATTTTATTTTCTGCACCGGAATCGAAAACAGTTACCCGACAATCATCGGGCGCGACGGGCAGTTAAAGCGCATTGATCAGATGGAACTGTGCGGGCATTACGAGCATTGGCGCGATGATTTTCGGCTCGTGCGCGAGTTGGGAATTAATTATCTGCGTTACGGTCCGCCGCTTTACAAAGTTCACGCCGCGCCCGGCAAATACGATTGGTCTTTTACGGATGAGAGTTTTAACGAACTGAAACGGCTCAACATCACGCCGATTACCGATTTATGTCATTTCGGCGTTCCCGATTGGCTCGGCGATTTTCAAAACCCGGATTTTCCGCAGTATTTTGCCGAATACGCCGAGGCGTTCGCCCGCCGTTACGATTGGGTGCGGCTTTACACGCCGGTCAACGAAATTTTTATCACGGCGTTATTTTCGGCGCAATACGGCTGGTGGAACGAGCGTCTGAAAAGCGACAAGACATTTGTTACCGCGCTGAAAAATCTTGCCTGCGCCAATCTTCTGGCGAAAGAAGCGATTCTTAAAATTCAGCCGGAAGCGATTTTTATTCAAAGTGAATCGAGCGAATATTTTCACCCGCTCGACCCGCAAGCCAGGAAATTCGCCGAGTTTTACAACGAGAAACGCTTTCTCTCGCTTGACCTTTGCTACGGTTACGATATGCGGGCTTGTATGTATCTGTATCTGACCGATAACGGGATGAAGCGCGAAGAATACGAATGGCTGATGCTGCACGGACGGAAAATGAAATCGCGTTGCGTCATGGGCAACGATTATTATTACACCAATGAGCATTACGTTTCCGCAAACGGAGAAATTTCCGAATCGGGCGAAATTTTCGGCTATTACGTCATCACCAAGCAGTATTACGACCGTTATCATCTGCCCGTGATGCACACGGAAACGAATCTGCACGATGCCGAACAAGCTCCGACGTGGCTCAGAAAACAGTGGGAAAATATGATTCGCCTGCGCGAAGACGGCGTGCCGATTATTGGTTTTACGTGGTATTCACTAACCGACCAGATTGATTGGGACACGGCTTTACGCGAAGACAACGGCAACGTCAATCCGCTCGGTCTTTATGACCTCAACCGCCAAATTCGTCCCGTCGGCATAGCTTACAAAAAACTGATCGAGCAATGGCGCGATTTGCTGCCGCTCGAAAGCCGAAGTCTTAATATGAATAATTCATTTGTGGAGTAAAACGCGCGATCTGCTTTGTTAGTTTTGAGATTTCAGTGATATTTTAAGTTGTTTCGCTCGCGCCGTCGCTCGCCCGAAAAAGATAAATTTCCGGCGCGAAGCCGAATTTTTGTGAATACTTTTGATTGATTCGCTTTTAAAATTCCGTAAATTATGCTTCGGGCGTGACCATTTCCCTGTGACGGTTTTCGACAATCTCGAAAACCGTCACATCGTGTCCCTATTTTATTAATTCTTCCGCGACGACGCTGCCGATGCAGCCCGCATCGCCGTTTACCAAAATTCGCATATTCTCTCTGTCAAAATAATCAGCCGCCGATTTGTTAATTGATTTCTATTCCGCGTTCCTGAGCGATGCCGCGAATTTTCATTACCAAATCATCATCGATTAATTCATCGGCGTTGATAAAATCCGTGATTTCTTCGCTCGATCTGCCGAGGACGAGCGCGGCTTTATCAACGTCGTCATCAAAACCTTTCAGGCAAAAATTTGCCAGCAATTCTCGCGCTTCTTCCTGTGTCGTGCCATTGTCATCGACAATATTTTCTGATGTGTCCATACTTTTTCCTCGCTAAAAATTGGCGGTAACCTTGCCGTTATTGTTGTTTGTGTTCGACGGAATAACTGAAACCGGAATTGAAGCTTTGGATTTTGCCGCTGTAAAAGCGGTCGCTTCCTTGCGTTTCATTCCTTCGATTTTGCCGTAGACCGTCAAAGCCTGCGCGACGATTTGATCCATATTGTAATATTTATAAGTCGCCAGTCTTCCGACAAAATGCACGTCCTTTCGCACGTCAGCCAACGCTTTATATTTTGCGTAAACTTCCGCATTTTCCTTGCGCGGAATCGGATAATACGGGTCGCCTTCCGCCTGCGGATATTCATAGACGAGGCTCGTTTTTTTGTGTTCCTGTCCGGTCAGATATTTAAATTCGGTGATGCGCGTGTAAGCCTGCTCGTTCGGATAATTGACGACCGGCGCAATTTGAAACTGTTCGCAATCGTGCGTTTCGTGTTTAAATTTCAAGGAACGATACGGCAGTTTTCCGTAAGCGTAATTAAAAAATGCGTCAACCGGACCCGTGTAAATCATTTCACGATAAGGAATATCGTCGGCAATTTCGCGGTAATCGCAGTTAAGCATAATTTTGATATTCGGGTGCGAGAGCATCTTTTCAAACATTCGCGTAAACCCCAGTTTCGGCATCGCCTGATAAATGTCTGTAAAATAACGGTCGTCGCGGTTTGTTCTGGTCGGCACGCGCGCCGTCACCGAAGCGTCGAGTTCCGAAGGGTCTAAATCCCATTGCTTGCGAGTGTAATTTTTGAAAAACTTTTCGTAAAGCTCGCGCCCGACTTTCGAGACGACGACATCTTCCGAAGTTTTAACGCTTTCGCGTTTCTCGGCTTTCGAGGCAAAAAATTCTTCGACTTCGAACGAAGTTAAATTCAAACCGTAAAGCTTGTTAATCGTATCGAGATTTATCGGCATCGGCACGAGCATTCCGTCAACATTTGCGAGAACACGATGCTGATATTCGCGCCATTCGGTAAATCTTCCCAGATAATCGAAAACTTCTCTGGAATTTGTGTGAAAAATGTGCGGACCGTATTTGTGAATTAAAATACCGTCGTCGTTATAAAAATCAAAAGCGTTGCCGCCGATGTGCGATCGTCGGTCGCAAATTAAAACCTTTTTATTAGAGCCGTTTGCCAGTCGTTCAGCCAGAACGCTTCCGGCGAAACCGGCTCCGACAATTAAATAATCAAACATTTTTTTATTTCCCCCTGTTCTAAAACTTAAATCTATTTTTCAAATCTAAATTGCCTTCGCCGCCGCTTTCGGCTGCGCCTTAACTTGTTCCTGAATCAAACGATTCATTGCTGACCAGGTTTTATTCCACGAATTGCGCGACAGAAATTCATCGGCTTGTTTCAATTGTTCGGCATCGTTTTTCTGCAATGCTTTTTCGCACGCCGCGATGAATTCTCTCGCCGTTTCCGCAATTTGCACCAGATTCATTTCGCCGTATGGTCGGACGACATCCCGAATCGGCGTTGACACGACGGGAAGACCTGCCGCGAGATATTCGGGCGTTTTTGTCGGGCTGATGTATTTGGTTGATTCGTTCATCGCAAACGGCATCAGCGCGACATCCCAACCCGAAAGGTATGCGGGCAGCTCGTCGTAATTTTTGCCGCCGAGATAATGAATGTTTTCGTTTCGCGGCAAATCTTCCGGCGCGATTTTAACGACCGGACCAATCATTACGAATTGCCAATCGGCGCGCAAATCCGCCATTTCCGCTAAAAGCTCAATGTCCATTCGCTCGTCAATCACGCCGCAGAAACCGAGCTTCGGCGATGAAATCTCTTTTTGATCTGTCGGTTCGTTTTCAACGGTTCGCGCTTGCCGGAAATGCGCGGCATCAATGCTTGACGGAAAAGCGAAAACATTCGGGTGTTTGTCTTTTTTAGCTTCGTAAAGACTCTGCCCGCCGGTGAAAACCAGGTCGGCTTTTTCGAGCAGCTTGCGCTCATTTTCAATCAACTCCGGCGGCGCGAACTTAAACGCCGAAAGCTCGTCCATACAATCGAAAACAGTCGCCAGAGGTTTCAGATGCGCGGCAAAATCCATCGCCATCGGCGTGTAAAACCACAAAACGAAATCATTAATATTTTTCGATTGAATAAATTCATCGAGCATCGCCCGCTGAATTTCCGCAACATCGGAATTTTCCCGGTCGGCGTGAGAAATGCGCGGAATGAGAACGAACAAATTATTCTCGCGCCCGCCGACATCCAAAAAGGTCGGCTCGTCCGAGAAAATCGGTTCTTCAAAGTAAAAGACGCGCCCGTTTTCGGCGAAGCGGCTAAGCAGGTGCTGCGGTCGTTGGTAAACAAAATCCCAGCGCAGATGCGAGAGACAAATTACGTCGAATTGTTCGCCTGCGCCCGTCAAATCCGGCACTGTTTCATTTTTTTTATCAATCATTGGTCTTCTCAAAGAAAAGTTTGGAACTGAAGCTTAAATTTTCAATTCCAAACTTTTAATTTTCATTGTAAATTCCTATTTTTTTCTTCCCGAAACGCTCTTTTTTCCGCCGACCGATTCTTTATTGACGGTCGCCCATGCGCGGCGTTCGGCTTCTTCTTCGGATACGCCTTTCTTTTCGCAGCCTTCTTCGATATGTTCGGCTTGGCGTTTTTGTTTGTCGGTATATTTTGATTTATCTCCTCCCGACATAAATTTCCCCCCCTGCAAACCGATTTGAAAACAGAATTAAAACATACTGAAAATCAATCGGCGGTTACTGTCTGACAGATTACATTGCTAATAATTTGAATGGTTCAAGTGAAAGACCGAATAACATTCGCAGGCGGAATATTCTAAACCCTGCCGGTCGAGAATCGAGATTCCGCCGCGCGAATAATCTATCAATCCTTTGCCGCGCAATGCCTGCGCCGCCAGCGTGATGCTCGGACGATGCGCTCCAAACAGAAGGGCAGTATTTTCCTGCGTCAGCTTCAATTGATTATTTTTCACGCGGTCGTGCAGCATCAACAGCCAACAGCACAGACGTTTTTCGATGAGGTGAAAAGATTTGCAGATTAATCGCTGTGAAATCTGGTTGATGTGCCGGTTAATGTAGTCAAGCAACAACATTTGTAGTTTTCCGGCGCGGACAAATTCCTGTTTGAGAATATCCGTTTTTATCCGCCAGGCGTTTCCCTCGATGGTTATCCGCGCACGGCGAGGCGGAGGCTTCAAGCCGAGAATCGCCTCTAATCCGGTCGCGCCGTCGCTGCCGACCATTGCCGTTTCGATGGAATTACCGTCTGCTAAATCGCAAACTTCCGAAACAACGGCGGTTTCGGGAAAATAGATGTAGCGGCTCAATTCGTCCGCCGGATGAATTTCTTCGCCGGACGGTAGGAAAACAAACTCCAGGTGCGGAAAAAGGCGCACAATGTCGAAATCCGGCAGCGCGCCGAGAATATGATTGGTTGATATTTGCGGCGGAATTTCCGAAGGCGTATTAAATTTTTTGCTTTTACCGTTTTCCTTACTTTTTAGAAAATAATCGTTAAAAGTTACAACGCCTGAAAAATTTGAAGAGGTATTTTTTGAAACACCGTCGTTATTTGATTTGTTTATCATCTTGTTTTCGTGAACGACAAATTATCGTTCGGCTGTAACCTGAATTTTTCTAATGTCAACGATAGTAGTTTTGGCGCGGCGGCTGTCTTCCCGGTCGGTTATTCGCACCAGCATAATTTTCGCCGGAATAATTTGGCTTTTCGTCCGGCAGGTAAACTTAAAATTTTCTGTCGGACAATCGCCGCTTATAAAAAGTTTAAAGCGTCGCCGCAATTCTTCCACATTTTCAAATGGCGAAACCTCGTCAAAGAAATTGCGTCCGACAACCGCCGACGATTTTTCGGACGGATGTTTTCTGTTATCGAGCCGGTAATATAAAATCGTTCCGGCATCGTTTATTTCAAACAAACCTGCATTATTGAATTCAAATGATTGCGACTGCGACTTTGGCGAAATACTTATCATAAATTCCCTCAGAAAATCGTTTAGTTCCAAACGCCGCTTTTCCGGCGGACGAGCGAAATTATCTTTAACCTAAATTCCTTAGTATATAAAATATGACACGGGCGGGAACGAGCGAAAATTAGGAAAAAGCGAAGAGATACTAAGGATTTTCCTAATCCGCCAGGCGCGTCCAGGATTTGGGAGGATAATTTAGAAGAAAGTTTTTAACGATTGTTGTTAGTGAATCCGAAATATCGTATTTGGAGAGATTTGCTTTAAGGTTTGTTGGAAACCAACTGAAAATAAATTCACTTTGCAGTTAAATTTTGGAAACGGGCGAGCGTTTCATTAAACGCCGTCGGGCAAGCAGGATAATAAATCCTGCTTCGCTATAATGAGCCGGCTCGAAGCGTTCGGCGTATTTCCAGACATCGAGAAAAATTTCGCAGACGGCATCTTCCGCTTCTTCGGCGGAGGCGGAGAATTTTTTCGCCAAAGCCCAAATCAGATTGCCGTAATTATCAATACAATCTCTGACACCGGTTTTGTCGGCTTTCGCCACTCTTTGAAGTATTGTCGGCGAATGCGATTTTTGATTTTTGAGGGCTGATGAAGAAGTCATTATTTTATCCGTAAAACTTTTTGCCGATCGGGTTTCTTAAATTGCCGTATTCCTCATTTTCCCAACGCCACCTCATACTCAACGGGTTGACGGTTCAATGAGTTCCCGTCCACATGTCAATCCGCCGCGTAAACCGAAGAAAATTTAATCGAGGAAAAAAAATTGAAAAGCGAAGTCTCAAACTTTAAAACTTCGCTTTTCAGAAAAGCCTTGTCCCTGCTTGTTCTAAACAAACTGCTATTTGATTCGGGTCACGCAATGTACGCCAGCCCCGAATCACCAAACATCATTCAATAGCTCGAATCTTTATTCAACGGCATTTTTAATGAAGTTAGCGGAAGGCAAAATTTTTTGTATCGGGAATCGGGAAGAATCGGCTATGGATTTCCCCTGGAAATTGTTTGCTGCCGGCAAACGTATTTTTCGAGAGTGATTTCGAGCAGCTCGAAATCGAGCGGTTTGACGAGGTATTCATCAGCACCGGCGAGAGCGGCGGAGCGGCGGTAAATCATTTCGGCGCAAGCCGACAAAATGACAATCGGCACGCGGCTGATTATTTCGGACTCGCGGATGCGGCGCGTCGCTTCAAATCCGTCGATCTTTGGCAGTTTGACATCCATCAGAATCAAGTCGGGATGAATCTTTTTGGCGAGGCTGACCGCTTCGATTCCGTCCGTCGCTTCCGATACGCGATACTTCCACATTTCCAGCAGAATTTTGAGCATCAGACGGCTGTCCTCGTTGTCTTCGACGATTAAAATCAGCGGAATCCGATTGATTGCTGGCGATCGGTCAAACGTATTCGTTTGTGCAATTTGGTTTTTAGTCGTTGTGTAAGCAGTCATCGCAAAATCTTTCACAAAGAAGGTGTTTTGAAAATAAAACCGGAAAATACGGAAAAATAAAGGCGAGCCGTCAAGCCGCGCTCGCCTTTCCTGCCCATTGTTCGTTTAATCAAGCGGCGCGTGATTCCTGCCTTAACTGCGTCGCCTGCTGCTTGATTTTGAATAAATTTATTGTCGCGCCCATCGCATTTCCCGACTATCGGGAAATGCCGCAAAAAAGATAGGGATTTTTACTAACTTACCGCCCGACGATTTATTTCTGCTGTTTGTTTGCCGCAATACTGAATCGGCGTTTGTCAGTGGTTAAAATGAAAGATGAAATTAGAAACGAGCGTTACGCTGGTTTCTAGAAAACGGGAGCGCATTCGGCGCGGCTTAATTTCTTTCCGGCGGCAAAAGTGAATAAACCAAATATTTTTTTAATTGAAGAAGACAATGACGCGCGGCGTTTGTTTCGGGAGCGCCTGAAAGCCGATGGCTACCGGGTTTCGCTGGCGATTGACGAAGATGACGCGATCGAACGAATCGGCAGCGGTTTGAAAGCCGATTTGATTTTGATAAATCTGCTCGAAAAATCTCCTGATGAAATTCTGAGGTTTGGCAGAAATATCCGACGAGCCGGAAAACTAAACGCGCCGCTCGTCGTCATCGCCGGAAAATACGGCGCGGATTTGGAAGGAACAAACGCGCAAATAAGCGAAAACGAATACATTGCTTACCTCGAAGACGGCGAGCAGTTATTTGATTTGTTGTCTTCCCTGACCGGTCGGAGTTAATTTCAGGTTCAAGGTTCAAGGTTTCAGGTTTCAGGTTTAAGGTTCAAGGTTGAATGTAAAAACCTTGAACCTTGAACCTGAAACTAATTCTCCTGCATCCAACCCTGCAAAATGGCGTAGCTGATGATTTCTTTGCGGCTGCTGATTTGGAGTTTTTGCTGGGCGTTGGCTTTATGCGCCTCGACGGTTTTGACCGAGAGGTCGAATTGCTCGGCGATCTCCCTATTGCTGTAGCCGAGCGCGATGAGACGCAGCGTTTCCGATTCGCGGGCGGTCAATTTCGCGCCGCCGGTATCGCCGCGTAGCTTGCCGAGTTTTTCGGTGTAATTGTTGAAAACTTTGCCGGTAATCGCCGGGTCGAGGTATTTATCGCCTTTAGCGACGGCGTAAATGGCTCGAACCAGTTCGGTGGACGCGCTCTGCTTCAGCACATAGCCGGAAACTCCCGCCTGCAAGAGTTCGTGCAGATACGCTTCGTCGGTGTGGCGCGTCAGGGTCAGTATTTTAA
>Ga0136611_10003966_pt1 | contig 10376 bp, 7 predicted proteins | sample AntDrymUQ2232306_2_FD_106645 | JGI IMG/M metagenome (GOLD analysis project Ga0136611, IMG submission 106645) | Polar desert sand microbial communities from Dry Valleys, Antarctica - metaG UQ223 (23.06) | ecosystem: Environmental > Terrestrial > Soil > Desert | place: Antarctica: Dry Valley... | reverse complement strand
GCATAATTCAGAGTTAATATCTGTTAGGGCTTAAAGATATCAAAATTAAAAATGCATCCGTGCCAGCGGCGCTACATCCTGACCTACAAAATCCTGTTTTAAATATTTGTAGTAACCTGCAATGGCAATCATCCCCGCGTTATCAGTACAATACTGAAATTGCGGGACAAAAACCTTCCAGTTTAATTCCATTGCGGCATCATTAAGTGCGCTTCTCAAACCCGAGTTCGCTGATACGCCACCGGCGATAGCAATCCTGTTGATATTAGTTTCCAACGCGGCTTTCTTTAATTTATTAAGTAGAATGGTAATAATTCTATTCTGAACCGATGCACAAATGTCGTTCATATTCTTGTTCAAAAAATCAGGATCTGCTTTAACCTTATCCCTTACAAAATACATGATGGACGTTTTTAACCCACTGAAACTGAAATCCAGGCCCGGGACCTGGGGTTCAGGGAATTTGAATGCATGCGGATGGCCTTCCCTTGCATATTTATCTATCAATGGTCCTCCTGGATACGGTAGACCTAGTATTTTTGCAGTTTTATCAAATGCCTCTCCGGCAGCATCGTCGGTCGTCTGCCCAATGATCTCCATATCAAAATAATCCCTAACGAGGACAATTTGGGTATGCCCGCCAGATACCGTAAGACACAAAAAAGGAAAAGCGGGTTTTTCGTCATCGATAAAATGTGCCAGTATATGAGCTTGCATATGATTTACCTCTATCAAAGGCAGACCATTTGCCAATGCAAAAGCTTTTGCAAATGACGTACCTACTAATAACGACCCTAATAAACCAGGTCCCCGTGTAAAAGCAACAGCATCAACGTCATTTTTGTGTATTTTTGCCTGAGCGATTGCTTCCTGAACGGTAGGAATTATATTTTGCTGGTGAACACGCGATGCTAGTTCTGGTACAACACCTCCATATTTTTGATGAACCAGCTGATTAGCAACAACATTGGATGCTATTATGCCATCAATACATATCGATGCAGAAGTATCATCACAAGAAGATTCGATGCCAAGTATTATTGCCAAAACTATATAGTTAAAAAAATGTTATCTGATTTAAATACAAAAGTATCAAAAAAGCACTAAAAATAACCCTCTGGGTACTCGCAAGTATTTTATTGCTGGTAGCGGTGTTTATTTTCTCACTCCAGTTTCGAACTGTACAGACATATATTGCAAAGAAAGCTGCAAAATACCTGTCTGAAAAACTGCAGACCAGAGTTGAGGTCGGCAGTTTATATATTAAGCCTTTTAAATCGCTGGTACTTGATAGCCTCTATATCGAAGACCGGGAAAAAGACACCCTCCTATTTTCACCGAGGCTTACCGTCGACCTAAATCTTGTTTCGCTAAAATTGAGGAAAATATCGGTCAATACTATTCAGATGGATAACGGTAAATTTCATTTGAAACAATACCGTGACTCTGCTACGAACGTGGAATTCATTATCAACTATTTTGATACTGGAGATCCAACCCCAACTTCAAAGCCCAGAAGAGCGTATGATGTTACTATGGACAAGATTGTTCTAAACAACATCGCCTTCAAATACCAAAACTTTAACAATACAACTCCTGTAAAAGGTGTCAATTTCAATGATATTGATCTGCGTAATTTAAGCACCACTATACTGAACCTCGATACAAAAAACCATCTCGTCAAGGCGGGATTCCGCAATCTGACACTCCGTGAAAAAAGTGGCTTCTATCTAAAGAATTTAACCACTAACGCCACTATCGATACAAACCAGATGGAGTTTAAAGATTTGTTGCTCGAAACCCCCTCCACACAGTTATCGGATTATCTTTTAATGAAATACAGCACCTTCAAAGACTTCGGCAAATTTGTTAGTAAGGTCTATATGAAAGTGCATTTCAATAATGCAAAAATAAACAGCTCGGACTTTACTTACTTCGCGCCTCAGCTTGCCAGTTCCAAAGTGATTCTGGAAGTTGACGGTGATGCTTCAGGCTTCGTGAATGACCTCAAAGCAAAAAATCTGGCGATACGAACTGGCCAGGCGACCTATCTCAAAGGTGACTTCAATATTAAAGGCCTCCCAAACTTAAAAAATACAAGGCTGGATCTGAAATTTGACCAACTCTCTACCAATAAAAAGGATCTCGATCTGATTATTGCCAGAGCTACTGGTTCTAAAAAATCGCTGATACCTCCTATAGCAGCGAAATTCGGAAATATTAACTTTAAGGGACGTTTCACAGGATTCACGAATGATTTTATAGCATTTGGGGAACTCAAAACGCGATTAGGCCGTGTGGTAACGGACTTAAATATGAAGATTGATGGCAAAGGATATCCTCGGTATAGGGGTGTAGTTAAAGCTTATGATTTTAATATTGGGGAACTTCTTGACAGAAGGGACTTAGGAAGGACGACATTAACAGCAAATATCAGCGGCAGCGGATTTAACATAAACTCCTTACAGGAAAGGGTTAAAGGTGACATCCGGTATTTCGATTATAATGGCTACAGGTACAGCAATATAAATGTTAACGGAAGTTTCATAAATAAGCTTTTTACAGGACTGATAAAAGTTAACGATCGGAATATCAAATTGAATTTTGATGGCAGTATCGACTTGAAGCCTAAGCTTCCCATATTCAATTTTAATGCGGTAATCCGTGGTGCGAATCTTCACAAATTAAACTTCACCAAGGACACCGTTCAAATAGATGCTGATTTGAAAACGAATTTTACCGGCTCAAATCTCGATAATATACAAGGTACTTTCGCGGTGCGAAATATTAGGCTGACAAATACAGATAACTCGTTTATCGTTGATTCTGTTAACCTTCAGGCAATAGGCCTTGGATCCAACCGGGAACTTAAGATCGAATCTGATATCCTGGATGCCAGTATTAAGGGTGAGTATGATCTTAACACATTACCATCCTATTTCAAATCGGTCGCTAACCAATACATCCCTTCTTTGAGGCTATCCTATGTGAAACCAGGTAAGCAAAACTTTGAATTCAGCCTTAAAATCAAATACTTTGAACCATTAAGTATGTTATTAATGCCGGCTTTGAAGATACCGGATGGGGCTAACTTCAATGGCAAATTCGTGTCGGCCGAAAACATCGCCAACCTAAATGGTTTTGCCAAACTTATACAGTATAATAAGATAAAGATAAATAACCTGATCATTGATGAGAGCACTTCTGCAACCGCAATGAATATATTTATTACATCTGACCGGGTAGATATTACAGACAGTCTCTACATCAAAAATGTCAACATGGCCAACATTCTCAGGAATGACAGCCTGAACCTCAACATAAAATTATCTGATAAGGATGCGATAAACCAACTGGATTTAAACGCACTCGTTGAATTTAAAGAAACAGGGAATGAAATGATTCGCCTGAGTGTGCTGCCTTCAGATGTTATTATAAATAACGAAGTTTGGAAGATCCAGGAAAAAGTGAGTTTTAGCTTTGACGAAGGGCGCGGTCCTAACGATTCATTTAGCATTTTCCGGAGAACAAAGATTACAGGATTTGAACTATTTCGCGATAATCAAATGCTGACCATTGACGGCATTATATCCAAAGACCCGAACGATGAACTTCTGATCGGATTTAATAAGTTTAAACTCACTACGTTTAACCCCCTGACCAAACCGATTGGAATTTCTCTGAGAGGCGAATTAAATGGCGAAGCCAAATTTGCCGGAATAATGAGCAAGCCAAATGTCGAAGCCGAGATTAAAATCGATACGCTTCATTACAATAATGTCCTGATCGGCGATCTCAACTTAAATGCTGCATTTGATAACGCAACCAAGTTAATCAATGTAGCCATCGATATCGAAAATCAGGGTTCGAAAACACTGAATATTGACGGAACCTACAATGCCAACAGTGATCAGAACAGCCTGGACATGGATGTCATGATGAACAATAACGAGGTGGTCATATTTCAGCCATTCCTGAAAAATCTCGTGTCAAATATGACTGGTAAAGCCTCCGCCGATCTTAAAATCACCGGCAAGCTCACCAATCCCCAAATAAATGGGAAGCTCTCTTTTAATGATGTGGGCATGACTGTTAATTATTTGAAAACACCTTACCGGATAACGGATGAAGTAACGATTAACAACAGTGTAATAAAGCTCACTAATGTTAAATTAAGGGATATCAATAATGCTGAAGCACTGGTAAATGGGACTGTTGACATGGCAAATCCAAATACCCCTGACATTCAGATCATCATTGTTGCCACCGATCCCTTTATGGCGTTGAATACAACAGCAAAGGACAATCCTTTATATTACGGCGTGGCCTATGGAACGGGTGTTTTCAGTTTTAATGGGCCTACAAATGATATGAGGATTAATATTGATGCTAAAACCCGGGAAGGCACGGTATTCAATATTCCACTCAATTCTTCCGCAACGGTTAGCAAGAATGATTTCATCACTTTTGTTGCTAAAGATTCTTCGTTAAATAAACCAAAGGTAACATCCTTTAAAGGATTAGTGATGACGTTAGGCCTACAGGTAGATGAAGACTCTGAAGTCAATATCATAACAGATCTTGGCAAACTCTCAGGGAGGGGAAATTCAGAAAATCTTCGCCTTAACATTACCAGCCTGGGCGATTTCGAGATGTTTGGCGACTACCTCATATCGACGGGTAAATTCGAATTCACCGCTCAGGATTTTATCAATAAGATCTTTAAAATCAGTGAAGGAGGCTCAATCCGCTGGACAGGCAATCCAACAGAGGCTCAAATAAATCTGAAAGCATTATATGAATTACGTGCAAGCTTAAGCCCATTGTATACCGCCGCCGGCAGGCCGCCTCTCGATACCCGGGTTCCGGTAGAAGCGGTGATGAATTTAAGTGGGCCGCTCTTAACACCGACAATCGCCTTCGACATTAACTTTCCTGCTGACTCCTATATTAAAGATGAGCTTCAATCTTATTTCAGCGATATAAATAACGTCAACCAACAAGCTCTAAGCCTGATTGTAAGAAGGTCCTTTGCATTGGGGAATGCTTCCGATATAACCGGAGTTGTTAGTTCGACGTTCCTGAGTGCCGGAACCGAGTTATTTTTCAACAGGTTCAATACTATCATCTCACAATACCTGAATCTGAATACAGTGGATTTCAACATCCGGTCATTTAACGATGCAAGTGCCACATTTCGCTTGTTAAATGAGCGGCTGATACTTACCGGCGGAGTAACCGACCGCAGGGTTGGCGGCAGTCAGCTCGCTGATTTTAACTTAATCGGTAACTCTTCAGTTGCCCGTGATGTAGAAGCCCAGTATCTGATCAAAAAAGACGGAAGCTTGGTATTGAGGGCTTCAAACAAACTGAATAATCGAAATCCATTTTTGAATATTAACAACGCGAGCGAATACGTAAGTGCAATTGGCCTGGTTTACAGGAAAGATTTCGATGACCTGAATGAGCTGCTTGGGTTTCTATTAGGAAAAAACCGAAGTGAAGAACGGCGCAAAGCGAATGAAACACCGGAAACCAATACCGAGGGCACAAAACCGGAGGAAACTAGTCAACCAAAGAAGTAATCTAGGTGTTCTTCATAATGGTATGGCCCATTTTATCCCGTTTGGTTTTCAGATATAACTCATTATGCTCGTTGGATTGTATCTCGATCGGAACGTTTGATACCACTTCAAGTCCGTAGCCAATCAAACCAGACCGTTTAGTGGGATTATTGGACATCAGCTTCATTTTTTTGACGCCCAGGCTCCTTAATATTTGCGCTCCAACGCCATAGTCACGCTGATCCATCGCAAAGCCCAGCTGAAGATTTGCATCGACTGTATCCAGTCCATTTTCCTGAAGATTGTAAGCGTGTAGCTTATTGATCAGGCCAATCCCCCTACCTTCCTGGTTCATGTAAATAACTACACCCTTCCCTTCCTTATCGATCATTTCCATTGCCTTATGAAGCTGAGGTCCACAATCACAACGGCATGAACCGAATATATCGCCCGTGATGCACGAACTATGAACACGCACAAGGATAGGCTCATCCTCTTCCCAGCTGCCTTTCACCAAAGCAAGGTGCTGTTCGCCGGAATTTAGCTGAGTATAAGCCACCATTTCGAAATCGCCCCACTGGGTTGGTAATTTAACAGATACCTCTTTCTTAATTAATGATTCAGTTCTAAGCCGATATGAAATAAGATCTTTAATACAAATAATCTTAAGATTGTGTTGCCTGGCTATAAGCAGCAAGTCGGGCAGTCGGGCCATTTCTCCGTCTTCTTTTAATATCTCCACCAATAGCCCGGCGGGAGCTAAACCTGCCATCACTGCCAAATCAACGGCAGCCTCGGTATGCCCGGCCCGACGCAATACGCCCCCTTTTTTAGCTATAAGTGGAAAAATATGTCCCGGACGTCCCAGTTCCTCGGAGTTAGTAGAGGGATCAATGAGCGCCTGGACCGTTTTGGATCGGTCGGAAGCCGAAATTCCCGTGGTACAGCCATGTCCGATAAGATCTACTGATACTGTAAAATTCGTTTCGAATACTGCTGTATTATTGCCCACCATCAGCCCTAAGCGTAATTCCTCGCAACGTTCTTCGGTAAGCGGTGCACAGATCAACCCGCGCCCATGAGTGGCCATAAAATTTATTACTTCAGGCGTAGCGTTAGATGCTGCAGTCAGAAAATCACCTTCGTTTTCCCTGTCCTCATCATCAACAACAATAATAACTTTCCCTGCTGTTATATCGCTTATCGCGTCTTCAATCGTATCAAACATATTCATGGTGTTAGGCGGAAGGTTTTTCTCCGCTTAAATTGAGCGCAAATTTACAGAAATAGTTTGGGAGAAGTATTTCTCCGAACTAAAATAGGTCAGGTGAAAGACATATTTGGGGCACTCATATTTCTTTTTTAGAAAACAACCTCGCAATCCATCTCTTATAATAATCAAGATCAAAAAGCACGGAATCGGCAGTTGCTTTATAGGTTAGGAATGCCCCGAGTGGTGCTAGCGTAAAGATCGCTATCCACATACCGAACCCGGGTGATAATGAGCCTTCCTTCACCGACTTTTCTCCGATGGTAGAGATAATATGATACAGGAGAAAAAACAGCACCGACATCACTACTGGGAGCCCCAACCCACCTTTTCTGATGATAGCACCCAATGGCGCACCGATAAAAAAAAGTACCATGCAAGAAACGGCCAGGGTAAATTTCCGGTTTAATTCGATCAGGAAACCCCTGATCCGAACTTTATTGTCGGCAGTAAAGAGTTCTTTTCGTCCAAGTACATCTTTAACCGTACGTATCTGATCCTTGCCACTCTGTAACGCATTCACCTGCCGGTCCTTCGGAATCATTTCTAACACGTCACTATATTTTTTTAATAGTTTAACCGGGGTTTTCGCGTTTAAGGTATCTTTCCGATAGGTTCTTGCGAGTAAAGCCAGGTCGGTATAAGTCGACCGGATATTGCTATCGCCTTTCGTCTGGAAGGAGTCCCTGTACAGCTTAAGCTGGTTGAGGCTCATCATCTGATAATTGGACTTAAACAATTCCTCATCTGTCCGCTTCAGGTTAAAGCTAGAGAGATCAAATTTCTGTTCAGTTTCTTTAAATTCCGTCCGCATAAACCGTTCGCGCGGATTGTAGGTACCAGACGACCCGGGCGTTTCCTCATACCGTTTCCCATCTTTTAACTTCAACACCAACATCTGGTTATCGTCTGTTACAAACATCTGCCCCTCTTTTGCCAATAACACATTTACATTGCCATTACTGTTATTCCGATTATAGATCAGTACATCGTGCAGGGTCTGATCAGGATCTTTCTTTTTCACGCGGATTGCATAACCCGGTATACTGCTATTAAAAATCCCTTCCTTGATCAGAAATGCTGCTTTTTGATTACGCACATCATATAAAAGGGAACCCATCTTCAAATTTGCCTTAGGCAACATATAATCCGAGAAAAGGAATGCACCTATACCTAACACGGCTACAGTCAGAATCAAAGGCATCATAGCACGTTGCTAGGAAATGCCGGCAGATTTTATAGCCACCAGTTCATAATTCTCACCCAGGCTGCCGAAGGTCATAATAGAGGAAAGGAGGATCGCAAGGGGAAGAGCCATTGCCACGTTTGTGGCCGAAGCATACATGAGCAGCTCCAGGATTACATACCATTCAAAGCCTTTTCCAATCAGATCATCGATGTATTTAAATAAAAATAACATCAGTAAAATGAACATGACGATGAAAAAGGTAACGATAAAAGGCCTGACAAAGGCCTTAAACATTAACAGGTGTACTTTCTTCACAAAAGTAAAAATAGGGAATATTTTAATCCCTATGCGCCTAAAACGCCGACCAAATATTGAATTTGATTATCCCAGATGAGTTTCCGGTCCTGGACTGTATCGTCCGTTGCAAAATCTGTTATCGAAAGGGCAACATCATTCGTTAATTCGTCCTGCACGATCTCCATTTCAAAATAACAGTGAGGTTCATCATCCAGCCATTTGAATTTAACCAACTTATTTTCCTTAATGGAAAGTAGTTTTGCCTTTTGCTCCTCACCATCCCAGGTGAAGGTGTAGATCTGATCGCGGTAGGTCACATCGTCTGCGAACCATTGCGCCAAACCATTAGGTTCATTAAGAAAGCCAAACAATATCTTAGGTGATGATTTAACCTCATATTCAACATTAAACTTCTTCTTTTCTGACATTCCCGTATATGATTGATTTCGCAGAGCGATTTTTTTGTGATTAGTTTCTAAAGAAAAGTAATTTCCTCTATATTTGCAACTCTCTTTTAAAGGGGGCTTATTTGCCAATATAATTGTTGTTTTCGACAATTAACGAAAAGATTACCTTTTAAAGAAAAATAAACCCGGCGGGGTAGCTCAGATGGTTAGAGCGCAGGATTCATAACCCTGAGGTCGGCAGTTCGATCCTGCTCCCCGCTACGAAAGCCTGTTTTATGTTATAGAGCAGGTTTTTTCTTTTTGAAGAGTTTTTAAAATTGCATTTGTAGCCTTTAAATGCTATTTGGGTTCGACACCTGTTAGGCGTACAGCTTAAATTTTAAGCATAAAAAGGTTCGACTCTGGCTGTGGTTATGTGTCAATTTATTAAATTGACAGTCGAACAAGTGTTTCCGACATAGTAGAGGTATAATCGATTCTGAATATTAGTTCATGAAAAGTTTTTACACCCCATATTGAATTCTAAGATAAAGCTTTGGAGCGATGAGATACTTCTTAATGGCTAATTTCAAGCGTATATCCTTTGCTGCGTTTAACAACAATTTTTATATTAGGATCAGATTCCAGTTTTTTTCTAAGTTTTGATATGAACATATCCAGACTACGCCCCACAATAACACCTTCGTCTTCCCAAATCTCTTTTTGCAGCCGGCTTCTCTCTATGGTCTCATTCGGCGACAACGCGAAAATGAGCAGTAGGCGCGTTTCAGTTCCGGTCAGGTCTATGGGCTTTCGATTTATTATCAGCCGACGTTCATTCGCATCAAACAAGGCCGATCCCAATGTGAATATCTTGGTAAACTGACCATTAGGTAGGGCTCTACGCGGTTTAACAGATCTAAAAAAAATAAAACCAACAAATGCTAAAAAAGGCAGGCTGCCCAGAAGGTATCCGTTCTTTGCGGTATATATTTCCGCCGGTTTAAATTTAATGTCTATCATATAACAGGCTGTCGGTTGCTTTCTTCCTTTACATGCTACAATATCATCTTTTTTATTTCCGGATATAGCAAATCCATAGGCTACACTTGCGTTGCCACAGTTCAGAACATTAACAATATAATCACGTGTGAGCGGGTCTTTAGCTAGCAAACGCCTCGTAGTGTTTACCAAGGAGTCCGGTTGAAAAGTAAGATCATTTTCAAACCTGATCTGGTATTCATTTTCTGCGATCTTTTTTACCGGGAGTACCCTTGATGTACTGTCGCCCGACTGTAACAGCAGTTCATCTCCGATCCTGCGGAGCAAAACTTCCCTTCGGGAGATATCAAATCTGTCATTGCCGGCCATACGGAAAGCAATGCAGATTACAGAGGAAAACAGAAGCAATATCAATCCATAGAGGTACTTGCCTTTCCCGGAGAAGAGATTTCGGCTATCACGCATCATATTGAGATTTTTATTTACAAAGTTTACAATTTTATTTACAATTCTAATTGCTCAAGCTAAAAAGTATCAAAGTAATTTCGCTGAATCAAATTGATATGATATGAAAAATAAAAGAAACGTTTTCTACAACTCTTCTTTCCTGTTTCAAAATTTTGTGATCAATTGTTCAATTAAATTTAAAAAAATGAGAAGATCATTTG
>Ga0136611_10003965_pt1 | contig 10377 bp, 9 predicted proteins | sample AntDrymUQ2232306_2_FD_106645 | JGI IMG/M metagenome (GOLD analysis project Ga0136611, IMG submission 106645) | Polar desert sand microbial communities from Dry Valleys, Antarctica - metaG UQ223 (23.06) | ecosystem: Environmental > Terrestrial > Soil > Desert | place: Antarctica: Dry Valley... | reverse complement strand
GGATGGGCTCCGCGGCCAGGGAAGCCGCTGAGCGGCACTATCACTGGCCGGTGCTGGGTGATTGGATTGCGTCGCGCGTGCTGGAGCGAGAGGGCCTCTCGCCGGGCGCCGGATGAAGGGAGCGCCAGCGATCGGCGAGCCACAGAATGCCGCCGGGCGCAGGGCGTAGTCTCCCGGACGCCACCAGCCCGGCGGACGCAAGGTAGTCGACAGCTTCGAGACAGATCACCTCGGGCGCCCGCTCGATCGATGATGTCGAGGGCTCCAGGATGCCCGACCTCTCGGTCGCAGCCAGCACCGCGGCAGCGACGGCACCCTGGCGCAGCTCGTACAGGCCCCCGTCCATCAACCGGCGGCGCACCGGGCCGAGCGGGTCGCGCAGCAGGCGGCGCAGGCGCGTCGTGGCGCGTCCACGCGGGCCGAATAGACCTATCGCCCGCAGCTGTCGCTCGACCTCGCGTTCCGCGCTGACAACCATGCGCAGCCCAGACGGCAGCGCGCTCTCCGGGCCTGCGGTCACCACCGCCAGCTCCGCGAGGAGCTCGGGCGGAAGCTGGTTCAGCTGCTGCCCAGCGCGCGCGGAGTTGAGGGCGAAGAGCACCACGGGTGGGGCGATCGCCTCCGTCCGTCCCACCCAGGGAAGGGTCCCGGCCGGGCGGTCGGTGCGCTGCGGCGCGTCCGCCGTCAGCACCTCCCCGTAGAGGGACAGCAGCCGGCCCGCGACCGCCGGGGCGGCGAACGGCTCGGTGGCGGCACGGAGATAGGCGGGGTCGAACTCACTCCGCCGTGCGAGCGTGCGGAGGATGGCCAGGGCGAGGAATCGCGCGTCCTGTGGCGGAACGAGCTCTCCGAGCGCGCGGTCCTCGAGGATGGTGCTGATCCCACCGGCGCGCGCCGCGACGACCGGGAGGCCCGAGGCCAGCGCCTCGATGGTCGTAATGCCGAACGTCTCGCGGTGGCTGGCATGGACCAACAGGCTGGCTCGAGCCATGGCCGCCACGATGCCGCTCCTGTCGGCAGGAGGCTCGAAGCTCACCGCGTGCGTGACCTCCAGGTCTTCAGCAAGCTCCTGCCAGCGGTGCTCCTCCGCGTCGGTGAGCGACTTGCCCAGGAGTCGAAGCGTCGCGTTGGGCCGTTCCTCCAGGACATCAGCGAATGCCCGCAGCAGGGTCACGACTCCCTTGCGCTCGCGGCGGTAGCCGACGAAGAGCAGCTCTTCCCGGCGGCGACCCTCAAGCCCCGTCGGCGTGAAGTCGTCGATCGCCACGGCGTTCGGGACGACGACGAGCTTTTCGTCGAGCCCGGGGATGGCTACGCGCAGCTCCTCGGCGAGTGCGTCGCTGACCGCGATGAACCGGCTTGCTGCGCGGACCGCCTCGAGATATCGGTCACGCTGCGCGCGACGGCCCAGCTGACGCGCCACGAAGGTCGCGTGCTCGGTGATGACCAGTGGCCAGCCGAGCCGCTCGGCGACCGCCGCCGCGGCGTAGCCATCGGGGTAGGCGGTGTGCGCGTGCACGACGCCGCGCTGGCCCACCGCGATGCGGTCGACGAGCTCAACCAGCGCGTCGCGGCGCAGGTCGCCCTGCACGTCGGCGGATGCCGCGTTCCCCGAACCCTCGGTGACCGGTACGCGAGCGACTCCGATTCCCTGTTCTGATCCCCATGCCCGGGCGTTCACGGCGTCTCCGCGGGAGGAGAGCGCCCGCGCCCGGAAGTCCGCGACTGAGCGCAGGTAGTGAGGCCGTGCCAGGAAGTCTCGGTCCGCGAGCGTGGGGTCGAATGAGGCCACCAGCGGCCGGACCATCCCGGTCCCGGCGAGCGCCTCCGCCTGGTCCGCGACGAACCTGCCGCGGGCCGTGTCGTCGTAGCCTGGATACCAGCTCGCGACGATCAGGACGTCGAGCGGATCGGCGTTGGGCGGGAGGCTCTGCACTTACTGGCGAGTCTAGCGAACGGGTTCGCGCGGCGCCTCGGGGACCGAGTTGAGAGACCACCAGCGGTCGGCGAGCCACAGGATGCCGCCCGGAGCGGGACGCAGGCCGCCGTCGGCGACGAGTGGCGCGACGAGCGCGTGATCCTCCCCGGCGAGGCAGACGACATCGGGCGCACCAGCCCGCAGGGCGCCCGCGCGCCGAAGCGCGTCGGAGATCGCGTCGCGGGTCACAGCACGGCGGTAGCCGGCGAGCCCCTCAGGGGAGCGCAGGGCGCGCCGCCGACGCAGCGCGGCTCGCGGATTCAGCAGGGTGCGCGTCACTCGCTGCACCGGGCCGCCGCGAGGTCCATGCAGGCCGGCGCCACGCAGCGCGCGCTCGATGAGCGAACCGGTGGCTATCACCTGCAGCACCCCGCTGGTGGCAAGCGCCGGGGAGGCGCGGTTCGTGAGGAGCACGACTCGCGCGACCAGGTCGCGTGACAGCATGCCGAGCGCAGCGGCCGCCCGATCACCATCCAGGCCGCAGACCACGACGTGCTCGAAGGCGCGCGCTTCGCCCTCCCACCCGATTGCGCTCCTGGGCGCGGGACGCGCGACGGGCGGAGGGGCACCGCCCAGCACGGACTGGTAGAGGTCTGCAAGCCTTCCGGCGACGACCGGCGCGGAGTACGGCCGCACGGCCTCCCGGAGCACATCAGGCTCGAAGGTCGACCGTCGCTCGAGCGCGCGCAGCAGCGCATCGGCGAGTGCTGCAGGGTCGTCCACGGGCACCAGCTCGCCGAGCCGAGGATCGGCAAGGATGGAGCTCACGCCACCGGAGCGCGTGGCGACGACGGGGAGGGCAGAGGCCAGTGCTTCGACAGTGGTCACCCCGAACGTCTCGCGCGGGCTGGGATGCACGAACAGGCTGGCGCGCGCCATCGCAGCCGCGACGCCGGCCCTGTCCTGCGGCGCCTCGAAGGAGACGGCCCCCCCGATGCCGAGCTCATCGGCCATCTGATGCCAGCGCGCCTCCTCCTCGTCTGTCGTCGAACGACCCACCAGCCGCAGGGTCGCGGACGGTCGCCGCCGGCACAGCTCGGCGAACGCGTGAAGCAGCGTCGGCATGCCCTTGCGCTCCTTGCGATAGCCGACGAAGAGCAGCTCGTCATCCCGCCGCGTCTCTTCGCCCACGTGCGCGAACTGCTCGAGGCGCACGACGTTGGGGACGACCTCGAGCTTCGCTGCGAGCGAGGGGATCCACGCTCGCAGCTGTTCTGCGAGGTCCTCGCCGACGGCGATGAAGCGAGCGGCCGCTTCGGCCGCCTCGTGGTACCGGCGTCGCTGCTCGGGGTTTCGCAGCTGACGCGTCACATATGAGGCGTGCTCCGTGATCACGAGCGGTACCGAGAGTGCCGCGGCCATCCCAGCGGCCGCGTAGCCATCCGGATAGCCCGTGTGCGCGTGGACCACCGTGGGCCCCGGCGGTGGACCCAGGTGCCCTGCCAGCCGCATGAGCGCCTCGCGTCGAACGTCCCCCTGTCGCCCGGACCCCAGGACCTCGTCCGGCCCGTCCGCGATCGGCAGGCGTGCGACGGGGACTCCCACGACGGAGCCGAGTGCGCGCGGGCTGAGCACGTCCCCGCGCCCCGAAGAAAGGGCCGCGTGCAGGTTGTCGTCAACGAGGGCCACGTCGCCCGGCCGCTTCAGGAGCTCCGGGCCGATCGGCGCGGGGTCGAAGGTCACGACAAGTGGTCGGACTCGCTCCGCAGAGTGGAGCGCCTCGGCCTGGTCGGCGACGAAGCGGCCGCGACCGGGGTCGTCAGCACCCGGGTACCAGGACGCGATGACGATGATGTGGGCGGTCATCGGCTGCGAGTGTAGCCTCGGACCACGCCACCGAGCGCAGTTGCCGCTAGGCTGCGCGTGGAGCGCAGTCCGCGGACCGCGCGTGCAGGAGGCCCAGCGGTGTTCGAGAACTGGAGCAGGGCGCTCGTCCTCGGAGCTCACACGGACGACGAGTTCGGATGCGCCGGTACGATCGCTCGCATGATCGAGGCGGGCGTGGAGGTGCACTACGCGTGCTTCTCCGCGTGCGAAGAATCGGTCCCCGAGGGCTTTGACCGCGACGTGCTTCGTCGCGAGGTGCTCGACGGCAACCGCGTGCTGGGCATCCCGGAGGAGCGCTTCTACCAGTACGACTACCGCGTGCGCCACTTCCCGACGCATCGGCAGGAGATCCTCGAGGACCTCATCGCGCTCCGCGCCCGGGTGCAGCCCGATCTCGTGTTCGCGCCGGCCTTCTCGGACATGCACCAGGACCACCAGGTCGTGGCTCGCGAGGCGTTCCGGGCCTTCAAGCACGCCAGCCTGCTGGGCTACGAGCTTCCGATGAACACCATCTCGTTCCAGCACGCGTGCTTCGTCCCGCTCGAGCCGCGCCACATCGACGTGAAGCTCCAGCACGCCCTGGCGTATCGCTCGCAGCAGTCACGGCCGTACATGCGCGAGGAGTTCATCAGGGCGCTGGCGGTTGTCCGCGGGCTCCAGGTGAACAAGCCTGCGGCCGAGGCGTTCGAGGTCATTCGCCTCACTATGATTTGAGGATGCCCACGCCGATCATTCGCGCGCGCCACATCACCATCGCGGACGACGTCGAGTTTGGGGAGGACGTGGTCATCGACGCGGAGAGCGTCGACATCGGAGCGGGGGCGCGCGTCGGCTGCTCGGATGCGGACGACTTCCGCACTCCGCCCGGCGTCCGGATCGCAGTTGGCTCACTGCGCGTGGGGCCCGGGAGCGTCATCGGGCGCGCGGTGAGGATCGAGGGCGGCGACATCGGCCTCGGAGCCGCCGTTCGGGTGCTGCGCCACAGCTCCATCCGGGTATTGGATCGCCTGGAGCTCGGTGCGGGTGGAACCGTGGGGGAGCAGTGCGAGATCAGCGGGCGCGAAGTGCGCATCGGTCAGGAGCTCTGGATGCTGCCGCAGGCGAAGATCGGCGGCGGCTCCGCCTTTGAGAACGCGTCCCGGCTGGAGGCTGGCCACTTCCTGCACCTGGGGGTCGGGACGCTCGTGAACACCGCGCGTCCGGTCCGCATCGGCCACGAGGTCGGGCTCGGCACCCGGACCAGCATCTACACGCACGGCGCCTATCCCTCGCGGCTGATGGGCTTCCCGGTCGCATTCGATGGGGTCGAGATCGGGGACTTCAGCTGGATCCCGGGGGCCATCATCAACCCGGGCGTGCGCATCGGGCGCAACTGCGTCATCGGGGTCAACTCCCTCGTCTCGAGCGACATACCCGACGGCAGCCTCGCCGCCGGATCGCCGGCGAAGGTGATCCGTGAGAACGCGTATCCGCGGCCGCTCTCGCCAGAGGCGCAGCTGGACTTCTTCCAGCGTTTCCTGGAGGACTACGCGGCCCTGGTTGGGCATGATGGCCCCCCGGAACGATCGGACGGTCGGGTGATCCTGGAGACCGATGGGGCAACCTACGTCGCGACAGTTGGGGGCGCGTCAAACGCAGCGCTCACCGGCAGCGGGGCGCGGGTCCTCAGCATCGGCGGGGCAGCCGAGGACGAGGCGGCACCCGGGGCCACGGCGTTCGACACCGATGCCCGGGTCATCCGGGGCGTCGCGGACGCCATCTCGGCCAAGCTGGAGAACGAGCTGCGGCGCAACGGGATCCGTTTCTACTCGCGGCCCGATGCGGGCCGCTACGTCGATTGGGAGAGCTCACCGCCGAGGTTCGTGACGTGACGGACGTTGGCGTGACGCTCGACGACGGGGCGGCGAGGGGCCTGCTAGCGTACTGCGCGCCATGACGGCCCCTTCCGCAGAGTTGAAACCCGCGATCGTCCATGTCCCCAGCCGCCGCAGGGGCCCGGTTGAGCTGGTGCTGGAGGGAGTGGCGGAGATCCTCAGCCGCCAGCGGCTGATCCGCTACATGATCGGCGCCAACCTCAAGCGGACGCACACCGATACCGCCCTGGGGCAACTGTGGTGGGTGCTCGACCCGCTCTTCCTGATGGGCATCTACGTGGTGCTGGTGCAGATCATCTTCAACGTCGGCACCCCGGACTACCCGCTCTTCATCTTCGCCGCGATCCTGCCGTGGAAGTGGTTTTCGATCGCGCTGGGCACCGCGGCAGGCTCCGTCACCGCACGTGAGGGGCTGATCCGGCAGGTGCAGTTTCCGAAGCTGGTTCTCCCGGTCGCAGCGGTGGGCTCTGCCACCATCAACTTCGCGATCAGCCTCATCGCGCTGGCGCTCATGTACCTCCTGTTCCTCGATCGGGTCAGCCCCTGGCTCCTCGCCATCCCGCTGATCGCAGTCGTGCAGTTCGTCTTCAGCCTGGCGGTCGCGATCGGCCTCGCCGCGGTGAACACGTTCTACCGCGATGTTCAGAACCTGCTCGGGCATTTCGTCCGGCTGTGGTTCTACGCCTCCCCTGGCCTGTGGTCCTTCCGCGACCACCTACAGGACTCGCCGCAGCTGCGCACGATCCTGCAGCTCAACCCAATGGCGCCGATCCTCGAGTCGTACCGCAACGTGATCTACGGCGCCACCGAGGGCGGCGGACTGCCCCCGGACTTCATCGGCCTCGGCTGGGTGCTCGGCGTGTCGCTCGTCTTCGTGACCATTGCCATCATCCTCTTCAAGCGCATGGAGCCGGCCTTTGCCAAGGTCGTCTGACGCGGGGCCGGCGATCGAGGTCCACGACCTCGGCATCCGCTACAACCTGCGCCTCACGCGTCGGACGACGCTCAAGCAGTCGCTGGTCGGGATGCTGCGCCACGAGGGCGTGGAGACCGAGTTCTGGGCCGTCCGCAACCTCAGCTTCAACGTCATGCACGGCGACAACCTGGCCCTCATCGGGCCCAACGGCGCCGGCAAAACCACGATCCTGCTGGCCCTCGCGGGGATCCTCTCTCCGACGGAGGGCGAGGTGCGCCTGTATGGCAAGTCCTCGACGCTCCTCACCATCGGCGCCGGGTTCGACGGCGACCTGACCGGGCGCGACAACATCACGCTGGCGGGCGCGTTCCTGGGGATCCCGCACCAGGTCATGGCGGAGCTGATGCCGAGCATCGTCGAGTTCGCCGACATCGGTCCGTTCATCGACGCGCCGCTGCGGACGTACTCGACTGGCATGCGCGCTCGCCTGGGCTTCTCGATCGCGACCTCCATCACGCCGGACATCCTGCTTCTCGACGAGGTCCTCGGCACGGGAGACCAGAGTTTCAAGGCAAAGAGCCAGGCGCGCATCCGCGAGCTGGTCAGCACGGCCAAGGCGGTCATCGTGGTGACCCACGACCTCGGCTACGTCACGGAGAACTGCAACCGCGCGATCCTGGTCGAGAAGGGGACGATCATCCACGACGGCGAGCCATCCGCGACCGTCGAGATCTATCGCGAGCGAGTGAAAGAGCGAAAGCTGACCCTGGAGAGCGAGGCCCACCGCTTTGCCACGGCGCCAGCCAAGTAGGCCGGCCGGCCTGAGCGGCGGACCGATGCCTCACGGCGCGCTGCTGGTCGTGACGCGCATCTGGCCCACAGCCGAACGACCAAGCCTCGGCGCCTTCGTCTGCGACCGCGTGCGGGGCATCCCCGAAATCCGCGTCGTCAAGCCACGTTCCCAGCGCCTCCCGTGGCCCCTCCTCTACGCCGTGCTGTTCCTCGACGCGGTGAGGGCCTCTGGTTCCATCCGAGGCGTCGAGGCGCACATGGTCCTGCCCACGGGCCTCGTCGCGCTGGTCGTGGCTCGATTGCGACGGGTGCCGCTCGTGGTGTACAGCCACGGGCGTGACGTGCGCGGATGGCAGCGATTTCCGTTCCCCCTGCGCTGGCTGACGCGCTTCGTGCTGCGCCACGCCGACCGGGTGGTCACGAACTCGCAGGACACCGCTGCTCACATCCGCGCCATGGGAACGGATCCGGTCGTCGTGCCACCCGGTGTCGACCTCGCGCGCTTCGCGGCGACGCCCCGGACGCAGTCGCGCCGCGTCCTCTACCTGGGCGGCCGAAGCCGCCGCAAAGGGTACGGCGTGGCGTCGCGCCTCGCCGATACGCTCGTGGGGCCGGGCATCCTCGAGGTCCAGCCGGATGAGGTGCCCCGGCTGCTCGCGGAGCACGACGTCGTCCTGATCCCCTCGCTCGCCGAGCCGTTCGGGCTCGTCGCCGTCGAGGCGATCGCCGCGGGCCGGTGGGTCGTCGCCGCCGACGTCGGCGGCCTCCGCGACATCATCGCCGACGGCGTAAACGGAACGCTGGTGTCCGACGGCGACTACGCGGGCGCCCTCGCCCGCGTCCCCGACTACGACCCTGAGGCGCTGCCCGCCACCGTCGCGCGATTTAGCCTCGACGCGTGGCAGAGCGCCATGGAAAATGTGTGGGACGACCTGCAGGGCTGACTTTGGCCGACATCAGCCCAGCCCGAGTGCCGCCCGGAGACGCTCGACCACCCTCGCGACCTCGCGTTCCGGCATCGCGCCGTGCAGCGGCAGCGCAAGCGACCCGGTGAACGCCCGATGAGACGCGGGACGGTCGCCCGGCGCCAGGCCGTACTCGCGCCCGAAGAACGGCTGGGCGTGAAGCGCGTATGTTCCCAGTGTGCTCTCGATCCCGTCCACCCGAAGCGCATCGATCACCGCATCACGGTCCACGTCCGCGTCCAGCAGGACGACGTAGGACTGGTAGGTGTGCGTGCCCCAGTCCGGGGTGATGGGCGTGCTGACGCGGTGGACGCCGGACAGTGCATCCTGGTACCACCCCGCGACCCGCTGGCGCGCGGCGAGGAACGAGTCGAGCTTCCGCATCTGTGCGACTCCGACGGCCGCCAAGATGTCGCTGAGGCGGTAGTTGAACCCGGCGGCCTCGAACCTGAATCGACCGTGCTCCCGAACGCCGCCGTGGCTGCGCAGCAGCCGGATGCGTTCCGCCAATTCAGCGTCGGAGGTGGTGATCATGCCCCCCTCGCCGGTCGTGATGGACTTGCGCGGATGGAAGCTGAAGCAGCCGGCGATCCCCATGCTGCCTGCCCTGCGGCCACGATACGTCGCGCCGAGCGCGCATGCCGCGTCCTCGATTACGGCGAGCTCGTGCCGGGCGGCGACCGCAAGGATCGGATCCATGTCGGCGCACAGCCCGAAGGGATGGACCGGCATCACCGCGCGCGTTCGCGGCGTCACCCGCCGCTCGAGATCCTCCGGATTCACCGAATACGTGGCGAGGTCGATGTCGACCAGCACCGGAGTCGCTCCCTGCTGGACCACGACGTTCGCGGTGGCCGCGAAGGTGAAGTCCGGCACGAGCACCTCGTCACCGGGACCGATGCCGATGGCGACCAGCGACAGGTGCAGCGCTGTGGTGGCTGAAGTAACCGCGAAGGCATGGTCCGTGCCGACGAGCTCCGCGACCATCCGCTCGAGCTCCGCGACCTTCGGCCCCTGGGTCAGGTAGCCCGACGCGAGCACCTCGGCGATCTCGGCGAGCTCCGCCTCGTCGGTCTGCGGACGTGTCAGTGGGATCGAGGGGAGGGAGTCCACCCGCCGATGGTAACGGACGGGCCCTCGCGGCGAGGGTATCCTCGGCCGGATGACTGGTCTAGGCCTCGAGGCAAAGCTCGCCGCACTTCACGCCCGGCTGCGTGCGGAGATGCGCGAGCGCTTCTCCCGCGACCTTCCCGTCGAGGAGCTTCTCGGCGATCGATGGGAGCGCGCCCGCAGCCTCGGCTTCGGCGAGGGGGCGAGCATCTACGCCTCTGCCTATGTCTATGGTGATGTACGAGTCGGTGCCGGCACCTGGATCGGGCCGTGGGTACTCCTCGACGGCAGTGGCGGACTCGACATCGGCGCGGGATGCGACATCAGCGCCGGGGTCCAGATCTACTCGCACGACACGGTGGAGCGCGTCCTCTCGGAGGGGCGCAGCGACGTCGCGCATACGCCGGTGCGCGTGGACGATCACTGCCATGTCGGTGCCGCCGCCGTCATCCTCAGGGGAGTGACGGTCGGTCACCACTCCGTGATCGGCGCGGCCGCGCTCGTGAACCGCGACGTTCCGCCGCTGACCATCGTCGCCGGCGTGCCGGCCCGGGCCATAGGGCGCGTTGAGCTCGATGGTGCTGGGGGAGTCTCGCTGCGCTACGACTGACGGTCGGCGACTCCGAGGGCGGGCTGGGGCTCCCGAACGGCGTCGGGGAGCGGGATTCCCGGATCGGGGTAGGTGAACTTCATGTAGAAGCTCCGCGGCACGCGGTCAAGCTTGTACAGCAGCCAGAAGAGCGGCCGAAGGCGTTCGAACGTGCGCTTGTAGGTGGGGAACTCGGAGTAGTGGCGGCGGGGCAGGTTCATCACCGCCTCGAACTCGTCGTCGGTGAAGCGCAGCCGCTTCTTCACCAGCTCGACGATCTCCGGATCGGCTTCCGGCGGCACCGCCAGCTCCGCGAGCGCGGCCTC
>Ga0136611_10003964_pt1 | contig 10377 bp, 9 predicted proteins | sample AntDrymUQ2232306_2_FD_106645 | JGI IMG/M metagenome (GOLD analysis project Ga0136611, IMG submission 106645) | Polar desert sand microbial communities from Dry Valleys, Antarctica - metaG UQ223 (23.06) | ecosystem: Environmental > Terrestrial > Soil > Desert | place: Antarctica: Dry Valley... | reverse complement strand
GTGCTCCTCCGCGACGTGGATGAGGACGCCGGCCGGCGCGGAAAGCTTTCCATCGGAAAATCGCTCGACGGGCAGGTGGCGAAGCAGAAGCTGACCGCGTCAGCGGCGGCGGAGATTCTCGATCGTGTGGCCGTCGTCCCGGACGGTGCGGGAAAGCCCGTTTCGCTCGCGGCCTGCGGAATCGTGATCGAGGCGATAATTGAGAATCTCGACGCCAAGCAGCGAACGTTCGGCGAGCTCGAAGACGTCGTGGGCGCAGGATGCGTGTTGGCGACCAACACCTCGTCCCTTTCGGTGACGGCGATCGCCGAGGCGTGCGCGCGTCCGGGGCGCGTGCTCGGTGTTCACTTTTTCAACCCGCCTGTGATTCTGCCGCTGGTGGAGATCGTACCGGGGCTCGCGACCTCTACCGACGTGACCGCGAGCGCCCGGGCGCTCATCCAGTCCTGGGGCAAGACTACCGTTCTCGCGTCCGATACGCCGGGCTTCATCGTCAACCGGATTGCCCGACCTTTCTATGGGGAAGCCATCCGAATTTACGAGGACGGAATCGCCGATTTCGCTACGATTGATTGGGCGATGCGCGATCTGGGCGGCTTCCGGATGGGCCCATTCGAGCTGATGGACTTCATCGGCAACGACATCAACTTCGCTACCACCACGGCCGTATTTGAAGCCACTGGCTTCGACATGCGATACCAGCCTTCCATTACCCAGAAGAAACTCGTGGATGCCGGCTTGCTCGGAAAAAAAAACGGGCGCGGCTTTTACGAATACGGCGAAGGCGCGTCCAGGCCGGATCCAAGGAAGGACGAACCCCTGGGGCGGCGCATCGTCGATCGCATTCTCGCCATGCTGATCAACGAAGCCGCCGACGCCGTTCATCATGGCATCGGCTCCCCGTCGGACGTGGATCTCGCGATGACCAAAGGCGTGAATTATCCGAAAGGCCTCCTCGCCTGGGGTAACGAGATCGGGCTCGACAACGTGCTGCGCTCCATCGAGCGTCTGCGTACGGAACACCAGGAGGAGAGATATCGGCCCAGCCCTCTCCTCGAGCAGATGGTCCGCGAAGGGAGGCGCTTTCACCAGTGAGCCCGGCGCTGGACTGGCGGCATATCGCGTACCTGGTCAATGCGTCGCGCCTGATGGACGATCTCGAGGAGGCGACGAACAAGAACCGCGCGTCCGTTCCGAAGGAGCATCTCGTGCTCTACCAGTTCTCGGCACGAGGCCACGACGTCGCGCAGACGATACTCGGGTCGTTCATTGATCATCGCCATGACGCGGCGGGCGCGTACTACCGGTCGCGGCCGCTGCTCATTTCGCTCGGCCTCACGCTCGACGACGCGCTGGCGAGTCCACTCGGAAGATCGGGCGGGTTCAGCGACGGCCGCGACATCGGCGTTGTCTGCAATTTCCCGAATCGAAACGGTCCGATCGTTCTCCCGATGTCGGGCGACGTCGGCTCGCAGTTCACTCCATCGGCCGGCTGGGCGCAGGCGATTCAGTACCACCGCGACGTGCTCGGCGACGAGTCATATCGGGGCGCGATAAGCGTCGTGCTCGGCGGAGAAGGCTCGGTCGCCACGAACGGATTCTGGTCGGCGCTGACGATGGCTACCACGCTCAAGCTTCCGATGCTCTTCTACATCGAAGACAACGGACTCGGCATCTCGGTAAAGGGCGACATGCAGACGCCGGGCGGGAACATTGCCCGGAACCTCGCGTCGTTCGGCAATCTCCTCATTCGCGACGGCGACGGAACCAACCCCGCGGAGACGGCCGTTCTCCTGGGGGAAACCGTCGGGCATGTTCGCGCTGGTAACGGGCCTGCGCTCATCCGTCTTGCCGTGCCGCGGCTGTGCAGCCACTCCGGACCGGACAACCAGCGCGGATACCGCACCGACAAGGAGATCGCCGAGGATGAGATGCGCGATCCCCTGCCGAAGCTGCGGCGGCATCTCGTTCCGGGCATCGTGTCGGCGGCGGAGTGGCGGGAGATCGAGAGCAACGCCAGGCGGGATGTACACGCGGCGCTGGCTGCGGCGCGCGCCCGGCCGAATCCTGATCCGTCTTCCGTCAAAAAGTTTATCTACGCCGAGGACTTGGAGCCCGAGGAAACGTTCGGCGGTATGAGCCGTCAGGAGAGGGGGAGCCTTCCGTCGACGGACACCCCGCGCGACGGCGACGTGGTCCGCTTTGCCGAAGCGGTGAAGAAGACTCTGGCGCGCGAGTTGGAGGTGAACCCGAAACTGCTCGTGTTCGGCGAGGACGTCGGCAGAAAGGGCGGCGTTCATCTCGTCACCGAAGGACTTCAGAAGACGTTCGGCGAGGCTCGCGTGTTCGACACGAGCCTGTCGGAAGAAGGAATCGTCGGCCGCGCAGTGGGAATGGCGATCGCCGGGCTGATGCCTGTGGCCGAGATCCAGTTTCGCAAGTACGCCGACCCCGCCACCGAGCAGCTCAACAACTGCGGAACCATGCGCTGGCGCACGGCGAATCGCTTCGCCGCCCCGATCGTAGTGCGGATGCCAGGTGGATTCGGCAAGGACGTCGGTGATCCGTGGCACAGCCTTTCCAGCGAAGTCACCTGGGCGCACGCCATCGGCTGGCAGGTGTGCATTCCCTCCAATGCCGCCGACGCGGTGGGATTACTGCGCGCCGCGATGCGGAGTCCGAACCCAACGATCTTCTTTGAGCATCGCTCGCTGCTTATGACGAGCGATGGAAGCGCCCGATATCCCGGCGACGATTACGTACTCCCGCTCGGAAAGGCGAACGTGCTGAAAGAAGGAAAGGATATTTCCGTGATCACCTGGGGAGCGATGGTCCACCGGTGCATAGAGGCCGCACGTGATTTTGGAGACGAAGTGGAGCTGGTTGATCTGCGCACGGTCGCGCCCTGGGACCGCGCTTGCGTGGTCGAATCAGTCAGGAAGACTGGGCGCTGCCTGATCGTGCACGAGGACACGCTCACCGCCGGCTTTGGGGCCGAGATCGCCGCAACGCTCGCGTCGGAATGTTTCTGGTTTCTCGATGCGCCGGTCGAGCGGCTGACTGTCGAGGATGTCCCGATGCCCTACCACGCAGATCTGTTGAACGCCGTGCTACCCGACGCGGAGAGAATCTCGGCGCGAATTGCGGCTCTGCTAAAGACGTGACTCAGAGACTCTTGAAGCTGTCGAAGGGTTGATGACAGCCGTTACAGAAGTGGATCGCCTTGCACGCCGTTGAGCCGAACTCGCTCTTTTCCTCGGTACTCGACGAACCGCAGAAGGGGCACTGCACAGCCTTCCTTGCGCGCTCGAGCATGACCAGCGGCTCGGCTACGACGGTGTGCGGCGGGGCGATACCGTACGCACGCAACTTTTCCTTCGCTTCGGCGCTCAGCCAATCGGTGGTCCACGCCGGGAAATAAACCGTTGTCACCTCTACCTCGGAATATCCGTGCGACGCGAGCGTGGCGATGATGTCGTCCTGGATCGTCTTGAGCGCCGGGCAACCGGAGTAGGTCGGCGTGATGTCCACGCGGACGCTGGCGCCGGATCGTGTGACGGCGCGAACGATTCCGAGCTCGACCACGTCGAGTGCCGGAACTTCAGGGTCCTTCACCTCGCGCAACAAATCGAGGATGTCGCCGCCGGCTATCACCACTTCGCCCCTGGATGCGATCGCGCGACGATTTGCATCTCGGCGAGCAGGTGGCCGAGGTGCTCGGTATGGAGTCCACCCCGCCCGCCGCGCACGAAGAACTCGTCGGCCGGTCGCGTGAGCGTTGCCCGCGCGAACACGTCGTTCACTACCTCATCCCATTTCGACTTGAGCGCGGCCGGGCCCGCCGCCTCAGGCGCGATTCCCGCCGCGCCCGCCTCCTCGTCCCAGCGATCGCCCTGGAACATCTCCCCGGTAAAGCGCCACAACTCGTTCACCGCCGACTGGAGCCGCGCGCGGCTCTCCTCCGTTCCGTCGCCGAGCTTCACCATCCACTCCGCGCTGTGCCGGATGTGGTAGCGCTCTTCCTTAACCGCCTTGGCGGCGAGCTCGGCGACTCCGGCGTGGGTGCTCTGCTGCAGAGCATCCATGAGGTGCACGCTGAACGCATCGAAGAAAAATTGCCGGGCGATAGTGAACGCGAAATCACCTCGAGGCAGCTCGACGAGTTGGATGTTGCGGAACTGAACCGTCTCTCGAAAAAACGCGAGGTCGTCCGCGCTCCGGCCGCGCGCCTCGGCTTCCGCCGCCAGCTCGAGGGCGCGGTTCGCCTGACCGAGCAAGTCGAGCGCCACGTTGGCGAGCGCGATGTCCTCTTCGAGTATCGGCCCGTGGCCGCACCACTCCGACAAGCGGTGTCCGAGAATCAGGCGGTCGTCACCGAGCCGGAGACAGAATTCAGCGACGGCGTCCATCGAGACGGCGGCGACCTCCGCCATCAGAGACCCTTCAGCCCGCGGGGAATTTTATAGAACTGCGGGTGGCGGTAGACCTTGTCGTCGGCGGGATCGAAGAACGGGCCGGTGTCCTCTGGTTTCGACGCGGTGATCGACTGCGACGGGACCACCCAGATGCCGATCGCTTCACCGCGGCGCGAGTACACGTCCCGCGCGTTCTGCAGCGCGCCCTCGGCGTCTACCGCGTGCACGCTTCCCGCGTGCTGGTACGGTGCGCCCTGCGCCGACTGGGCGAATACCTCCCAGAGCGGCCACTGCGTGTCGGCCCCGTTCGAAGCAGTCCCCGAGGGATCGTCAGGCACTTCGCGACTCAGGCGGCGGCTGGCTGGCTGCGCGCGGCTGCCTTGGCGGCGTGCGCTGCGGCCGCGTCGCGCACCCAGCGCCCATCGTCGTGAGCGGCGCGGCGCGCGGCGATTCTCTCGCGGTTGCACGGCCCGTTTCCCTTTACGACCGCCCAGAACTCGTCCCAGTCGATCGCGCCAAACTCCCAGTGCTGCGTCACATCATTCAGCTTGAGGTCGGCGTCTGGAAGTGTGAGTCCCACCGCCTGCGCCTGCGGAACGGTCTGGTCGACGAAGCGCTGGCGCAGCTCGTCATTCGTTTTCCTCTTCACCCGCCACTTGATGAGCTCGGCGGTGTTGGGCGAGTTAGCGTCGCTGGGGCCGAACATCATCAGCGAAGGCCACCACCAACGGTTCACTGCGTCCTGCGCCATGGCCTTTTGAGCAGGCGTGCCGCTGGCGAGCGTGGCGATAATCTCGTAACCCTGCCTCTTGTGGAAATTCTCTTCTTTGCAGATACGGATCATTGCCCGCGCGTACGGCCCGTACGACGCTTTTGCCAGGACGGTCTGATTCACTATCGCCGCGCCGTCCACAAACCAACCGATCACGCCCATGTCCGCCCAGCTCAGCGTCGGATAATTGAAGATGCTGGAATATTTCGCTTTTCCAGTGAGGAGCTGGTCCACCAGCTCGCTCCGGTCGACTCCGAGCGTTTCGGTGCCGCAATAGATGTACAACCCGTGCCCAGCCTCATCCTGCACCTTCGCCAGCAACGTCATCTTCCGGCGCAGGCTGGGCGCGCGGGTGATCCAGTTGCCCTCCGGGAGCATCCCCACAATTTCGGAGTGCGCGTGTTGCGACATCATTCTGATTAGCTGTGTGCGATAGCGATCGGGCATCCAGTCTTTCGGCTCGATGCTCTCACCGCGCGCGATTCGCGCTTCGAATTCGGCGACCTTCTGAGGGTCTTCGGTGTTCTGCTCGCGCATGACCATGATGTTAAACGTATACACCGCCGGCTCGAAAGGTTAGCGTATGGCCAGCTGCGGTGTGCGCGGAACCGGCGAGGCTACCCTTCTCGCGCAGGGCGGGCTAACCTACACGATCCACATGAATCCGATCGAAAATGCCTGACAATGGCCGGGTGGAAACGCGCGTCGAGAACGGCGTCGCGACGATCAACTTCTATCATCCCAAAGGGAACTCGCTCCCCGCGTCCGTACTCGCGGGTCTCGCTGCGGCAGTAACAGAAGCGGGCGAAGACGCCGCCGCGAGAGTCATTGTTCTGCGCAGCGAAGGAACGGGCGCGTTTTGCGCAGGCGCATCGTTTTCCGAGCTTCAGGCGATCTCAGACGCGAGCTCCGGCAAGAACTTCTTTCTCGGCTTCGCGAATCTCATCCTCGCGATGATCCGCTCCCCGAAGTTTGTTATCGCCCTTGTGCAGGGGAAAACCGTCGGAGGAGGTGTCGGCGTTATCGCCGCATCAGACTACGTCATTGCAACGAATGCCGCTTCGGTACGGCTCAGCGAGCTGGCTCTGGGCATCGGGCCGTTCGTGGTCGGCCCGGTGATCGAACGCAAGATCGGACGCGCCGCGTTCAGTGCGCTGGCCGTGGATGCCGGCTGGCGTGACGCTGCATGGGCGACGACGCACGGCCTCTTCTCCTCGGTCCATGATTCGCTCGACGCGGTGGACGCCGAGGCGACCGAGCTGGCAGCGCGTCTCGCCGCCAGCAACCCGGAGGCGATGTCCCGAATGAAGAAAATCTTCTGGGAGGGCACGGAGGAGTGGGAGGAGCTCCTCTCCGACCGCGCCGCGACGAGTGGAAAGCTCCTGCTGTCGGATTTCGCGCGGAAGGCGATCACGTCGTCGAAATAGCACCCCCGGTGGGATGGCTTGACTCCCGTGGGACGCGAGATAGCTTCGTCATTATGAGCATCTGGCCACACGTCTATTCCTATTACTACGCGGTCGCCCCCACGGGCCGCGAGGAAAGGCGTACGCGCGACTGACAGCGCACAGTACGAACTCGACTTGCAGGGCTCGTGGACGAATCCACGGGCCTTTTTTTTGTGCCATGCGGCGGCCTGCGACCGCCGCAAGGCTGGACGATCCTGACCAAGGGGAACCTTCGATGATAATCGTGACACGCGACGGGATTACCGACGCCGAGCTCGACCACATTCGCGAGCGCATTGAGTCGCTCGGCCTGCGCACGCACATTTCTCGCGGCGAACAGCGAACGATCGTCGGATGCATCGGCGATGAACGGTTGCTTCAGGAAATAGCGTTGCTGCGAATTCCCGGCGTGGAATCAGTCACGCCCATCCTCAAGCCGTACAAGCTCGTGGCGCGGGAGTTCGTCCTGGGTTCGGGCGCTGTCGCGATCGGCGACCGTGCGAGCACGACTGTCGGTGGCCACGCCCTCACGGTCATTGCCGGCCCCTGTTCCGTTGAGGGCCCCGAGATGCTTCTCGAGGTAGCCACGGGTGTGCGGGCGGCGGGAGCATCAATGCTGCGCGGCGGCGCGTTCAAACCGCGCACCTCTCCGTATGCCTTTCAGGGGTTGGGCGACGCGGCGCTAAGAATACTGGCGGATGTCCGAGCGGCAACGGGGTTACCCGTCGTGACGGAGGTGATGGACACGCGGCAGGTGGAACGCATCGCAGAGTTCGCAGATGTGCTTCAGATCGGCGCGCGCAACATGCAGAATTTTTCGCTACTCGCCGAAGCGGGGCGCACCCAGCGCCCGGTTCTTCTCAAGCGCGGATTATCGGCGACCCTCACTGAGCTGCTCATGGCGGCCGAGTACATCATGGCCCAGGGGAATCCCAACGTCATCCTGTGCGAACGAGGCATCCGGACCTTTGAGCCGTCGACACGAAACACGCTCGACATCTCCGCCATCCCGATACTCAAACGGGAAACCCATTTGCCGGTGATCGTGGATCCGAGTCACGCTGGAGGACGCGCTGATATCGTGCCCGCGCTGTCCTTCGCCGCCATCGCGGCGGGGGCCGACGGACTTATCGTCGAGGTGCATCCACGTCCCGAACAGGCGTTGTCCGATGGCGACCAATCCCTGACCCCGACCGACTTCGAGCAATTGATGCGGCAACTGAGGCCATTTGCCGAAGCTGCCGGACGAACGCTGTCGGGACCGACGCAAGCGACGGTCGCGGCCGCGTGAACAACCCGGCAGATGTCACAGGCGACTCGAACGAAGACCTCATGCGACTTCGCAAGGAGATAGAGCGCGTGGACAGGGCGTTGGTAGAGCTCATCGCCGAGCGTGCGACGCTCGGTCGGGCGGTGGGGAGCGCAAAGCGGCGCGCAGCGATTGCACCGCTTGACCCGTCCCGCGAAGCCGCGGTGATCCGGCGCGTGACCGAGCTCGCGCGCGACGTTGGCGCCCCGGAAGAAGACGTTCGCTACATCTTCTGGCATCTAATAGGGATGTCGCGCCGCATCCAGCTTGGAGCCGACTAATGTACTCCCCCGAGGTCCGAACCGCCGCCATCATCGGTTTCGGGTACATGGGCGCGTCGATGGCCCTCGATCTGCTCGACCAGGGCGTGCGGGTGACCGCGCATGACCTCCCGGATGCGCTCTGTGGATTGAAGGAAGTGGAGAGTTTTCAGGATGTCGAGATCGCTACCTCGCCTGCAAATGCAGCGACTGCGGATCTCGTCGTGCTCGCCGCTCCGATACAGACAAATCTCCGGATCCTGAATGAGATCGCGCCCGCTCTCTTGAACACGCGACTTGTCATCGACGTCGGAAGCACGAAGCGCGCAATCGTTGCTGCTGCGGAGAGCTTGGGCATCGGTGCGCGATTCGTCGGGTGTCATCCTGTGTGCGGCAGCGCGTTGTCGGGGTGGAACCACTCGCGGCCGGGCCTTTTTCGCGATCGACGCGTGTATCTGTGTCGCACCGCGGAGTCCAGCGAATCTGCGGCCGGCCTCGCGACGACTTTGTGGCAGTCCGTAGGCGCAACCGTGGAGGCGATGAACGCGGACGAGCACGATCGCTTGCTCGCGTGGACCAGCCATCTGCCGCAAGCACTGTCAACGCTGTTGGGAGTTACCCTTGGAACGCGCGGGATCAGACGCACGGACTTGGGACCGGGCGGCGAGAAGATGACGGAACTCGCGCAAAGTTCGCCGGAGGTTTGGTCTCCGATCCTGCTGGACAACATGGACAACGTTGGCGAGGCCCTCGACGCGTTCGCCGAACAGCTCCAGGACCTGAGCGCGGAATTGAGGAAGAAAAACGAGCAGGAGATAAGCCGTGTCTTCCGCGAAACCAGCAAGTGGGCCAGCCCCGCCCCGCAAGGTCAGGGCGTAAGTAGGGTCGAACGCCGATCGGGTACAGCCCGCCGTTCGTAGCCCCAGAGGCCGTCGAGACGCTCGGTTCCGGTGGTCTTCTCGAGGCCCTCGGCGACCATTCGCATTGCCTCCACGGTGCCCGGAACGAGAACGATTCTCCCCGCGGAATCGCGGGGGAACTGCCAACGGAACTCGTCGAGCGTCCCCAGCGCTACGCGGGCTTCGTTCAGGATTTTGTGAAACGCCCGCAACCGGAACAGGATCGCGACCAGGCCGCTCGTCGCGAAGAACGAATACCGGGGAAGCTTCCCTATCCCGGCGCGGAGTCCGGCCTCATCCAGCCGCGAGACCTTTCCACGCAGTTCATTTTCATCGCTCCGCTCCGCGCAGAGAACCGCGTGCGGCCGCAGGTCGATGAATCCATTCACCGCGATCTGAAATTCCATGTAGTCGTCCGGCGAGCAGCTATTCCCTGATTCGACGTGCTTCGCCTGGAGTCGGCGCGCAACCCCGCCGGACAGTCTCAGGACCTCTTCCCATGGCGCTAAGAAATAGCCGGTACGAATACGGGTTTGGCCCCCCCAGTCGTAAACGATGGGGCTCCCCAGCGACGGAATTGCGTGCACGGCCCGCTGTACCCTGTCGAGAATCGCGTCGAGAAGCGGCTGGCGGGAGCTGTCGACTCGGCGCGAGGGATCCACCAGAACGCGGAGATCCGCACTCCGTTCCGCGGTGACCATCAGCTTCAGATCGCGCTCCAGCGACTCCACGTCCCACTGCTCTATGTCGTCGAAAGTCAGCGCATGCGAGCACTTTGTGAACAGTTTTTTTACATCCACCCCCTCGCGTTCGACATCTGGCGGAAGCGCAGCAGTCAAGTCGAGCGTTCGCAATCTGTGCAGGAGAATCATCAATCCAAGCGTATGCAGCTCGCCCTGGTGCTTGGCCGAGCCAAGGTCCTGCAACGCCATGGGCTCCAGCCCGCTGAGCTGCGCGTGCTGCAATTCGGGTTGCGCTAGAAACTCGAAGACGTGGCGCGAGTTGTCGGTCTCGGCGTAATAGCATTGGTCGTCCTCGTTGAACCATGGCGATAGCGGATCGTCTCCAAACAGCGCGACGGTGGCGAGAACCAGTCCTAGCTCGCCCGCCGAAGTGACCCGCATCACCCGGTACAATGCGTCCGCATTCGCGACGCTCAGCCACCCATTCTCGCCACTGCGCAGCGCGTACGACGGCCGGAGCCGGTCGTCGGATCCGGACAGCTCGAACGCCGCGGGTTGCGATTCCATATGCGATCCGGCCAGCGCAAAAGG